>Ga0105106_10001286_pt1 | contig 17998 bp, 14 predicted proteins | sample PPLLaktember2015_5_FD_79109 | JGI IMG/M metagenome (GOLD analysis project Ga0105106, IMG submission 79109) | Freshwater sediment microbial communities from Prairie Pothole Lake near Jamestown, North Dakota, USA - PPLs Lake P8 Core (1) Depth... | ecosystem: Environmental > Aquatic > Freshwater >...
AGGGTCGTCACGCCCTGCGTGATCACCCCGACAAAGACAGAATGAGGGTTTGCGTTAATGCAGACTCTCTTCTTTTTTACCCGTTTGCAAACAATTTGCAAACATATTCTTTAAAACGGCATCTGAATTAGCATTTTCAAAACCAAAGATTAAGAAAGAGACTTACCTGCACTGCCAAGGATTCATAAAGTTTCTCAAGTTCTTTTATTTCGGCTGACCAGATTGCCATTCGATTAATGATTTTCGATTACTAAAAGCATGTGTACAAGTAAAGTTACGCTATCCTGAAATGAAAGTCAAATGAGGGTCAGATTATTAGAATAAAAAGCCCCCGAAGTTGATTTCAGAAGGCTGAGAATAAATTAAAAACATTCAGCCTTACTTTTATATACCCAAATCTATACTAAAATCAGGGGGATTAATAATCCAGCGGATAATGCCCACTACGATAAATAGCACTAAAACTGAACCAAGATTGGGGGATTAATAATCCAGCTGATAATGCCCACTACGAAAAATAGCACTAAAGCTGAACCAAGGATAAGGAAAAATGTGTCTACTCCTTTTACTTCTTGCAAGCTAACTTGTGTAACTCCCACGAGTGACACACTGAGAAATTCCCCTTCATTATCTATTTTAATCACTGAATCTGATGAGACATATAAATGAATTTTATTCCCACGATCATATGAGTTATCAAAATATGTCTGATTAATTCTGCCATATAAGGTATCATTTGAAATTATAGACTTTTCGAGTAGAAATTTAAGGGTTTCACCATGGACTATATAAGCATATTTGCTGGATTTTGGGGGTAGATCAGATGTTGCAATAACCTTTGTGCTGGTGCAACCTGACAGATATGCCAACAAAATGAAAATCATTAATACAGAAATAAACTTCCGTACTTGCGAATATTCTTTCATAGGTATTTAGTTAGAATTGTTTTTATGCAAGTTACACCAGCAAAAAGCCAAAGTCAATTTTCCATTCAAATAAAAAGCCCCCGGTAGTTTTCAGAGGGCTGAGGAAGTATTAATCGTTAAGATATGACTGTGTTGGTAGAATTCATATAAATTACTGGCTGGTTGTAAACGTAACTTCCTTTCCATATAAAACAAATTGATTGTCATAATGATAATAATGGTAATCCTTTAAGACAGTGGCAAATGCCCTGACATAATAAATTGTACCAGGAGTCAGATTTGTAAGAGTTTCGGTAAATTCTCTCCCATCCCCGAAAGGGGCAAATACAAAAGGTAGCCCTTCGGCATATGTTGGAGCTGTTGCTGTTCCATAGCAAAAGCCTGTATGCCTCACTAACTCTTCTGGACCGGACCATGTCAAAATACCGTCTACTCTTGCAGTAGTCTGTTTAAACACGCTAACAACATTAGTTGTGACAATGGGTAAAGGGTAGGTTTTGAATTCCCTGTCATCACCGTAAGCTACGCCACTCAGGTTGATTGCATAAGGTCTTATATGGTAAAGTGTTTCTGGCTTCAGATTACTTAAAGTGCAAATAAATCCTTCATCATCCCAGCTATCCGGCAGAACCTTTCTGTCGTTAATTGTTGGATTTGCTGTGGTTGACAAGCAAACTCCTTTTTCAAGAAAAGGAGTTCCGCCATCATCTGAAACATAACCCCCTGCCTCTGCTGAAAAAATGCTAATTCCATAAGGTCCTAATGGCACAATTGTAGCTAAAAATGCCGGCTTTGTCCTAAAATGAACTTCGTTGCCATAAGTTGTCCCTTCAGAGTTCATAGCAAACGCTCTTACATGGTAATAAGTGTCAGGTAATAAAAAAGGAACAGTTTTTGTAAAACTTCTTAGACCTCCTTTACAATAATATCTTGTTGAATTTGTAATAGTAGGATTGTGAGCAGTTCCGAAGCAAAAGCCCTCTAAATCAATCTTTGCTCCACCATCATTTATAACGAGTCCATTAAAGGTTGCGCTGATTGTCTCAATATCAATAACATCATCTGTTACTACTGTAGGCAGATCGGCTTCTTTCACGCAACTCAAGAAGGTTGTAATAGCTGCAACAAAACAGATTATAAATAAACGATTTGAAACTTCTTTTTTCATGGTCCGGCTTTAATGCAGGTCAAATTTTATTTTACCGATTCTGTTATCTTTGTCAAACAAATTCTTTAACAAAGTTACACCAGCAAAAAGCCAAAGTCAACTTTATTTATTGAAAAGCCCCCGGCTGATCTGAGGGCTGGCACTCGCTGCATTTCTTGTGCCTGATTTTGAAAGTCAATGTCTGCAATCCAAAGTAAAAAAACGCGGAGCCAGAAGCAAATTTATTCCATCAGTTTTTATCTATTAAATCTATGAACATTCTCAGTCTATTTTTTGTTATATTTATGTATTGACAAAAAATATTGTTCTGCCAGCATCCTTTCACCCTTTCCAGCTCCAGGAATTGTAATTGACTAACAAAATTGACTAATGGTGATAAAAACGGGTGCTGGTTTTTTTATTAGATGAAAAAGCCCAATTCCAATCCGTTGTGATCCTGATATTAAATGGAAATTTTACCTTTTCAATTCCTTAGGTGGTGTACCATGCCCTATATATGCCTGCCCGGTGTATGCAGAACAAAGCCTGTCAGCACAAGCATACATAAAAATCAAAAATATTATCAGGATAAAGAATATGGTATGTTTTCTATTTTTTGACTTATTTAACATATGCAATTATTCTTTTGTTAATCTCAATCTGAAGTTTTGGCAGCCTGACTTTAAATGAAAACAGATTAGGTCGAACAACAATCTATGCTACCCACTTATTGCCCACTTCCTTGTCCATGCAGGAATTTTATCCCTGTTCCAAACAACACCTTCAATTAAATGAAAGTTATCAAATCTCGTTTTACTAATCTGTTTACCTTCCATTACAGCCATAAGAATAGAGGTTGAATCGAAATCAATCTCATATTCATCCTGACCATAGTATTTAGCATAGTATTTCCCAAGTTTGCCCAGTTGGCCTGGAATATATTTAAATGCGAGTTCTTCCATAGGATTTTCAAAATAGACTATTTTACCTGATGATATCTCATTCAGAATTTTACTTGATGTAATCCTTTTCAGTATTCTTTTAACCGATGCTACTATCATATATGTTCCTGATATTTATTTAGTTCTCCTTTTGTCTCTCATTTCTATAAAAAACTTATAATCAATAGTAAAGGTTTGAATTATTTCCTGATGGACTATTACAAAATTTTATAAATCTATTACATAATTTACATATTTAGAAAGGTTTAAATTTTCTGCCGACAATAGAATTAATCTATTTTATATAATAAAGAAGCCCTCAGAGTTGATTTCTGAGGGCAGTAGATAAATCAACCATCTACGAAAGGCAAATCAGTCCGTTCTTAGTGGTTGCTTTAATTTAACAGGTTGACTCCATGAATAATTTCCACCCCAAACTCCAGTTGGTAAATTGCTGACAATATCGGTACAAAAAAATGTTCGTTTAGTGATGACTGTTTTAACAGAAATTCCCTTCTACATTAATCTGACGTTTACCTTTTTCCTTTGTCCGGGTCATGTTTAGTACTTATTATTTTTAATATCTTTTTTATAATTCTTAATTATTTTCCCAAATATCTTTTCTCTTCTATGTTTTTCAGCAAGAGTTGTATGGAACCGCTGCTGCTCTCTCTGAAGCTTCTGAAAATTCTCAAGTGATGCCCTGTCAATATGTCCGTCGTCAAGAGCTTTTAAAACAGCACAATCAGTTTCATTAATGTGTTTACAGTCATGGAATTTACATTTCAGCGACAGGTCATGTATTTCCCGGAAGGCTGTTTTAATACCCTCTGTATTATCAGTCATACCCAATTCTCTCATTCCGGGAGTGTCAATTATTATTCCGCCATTTTCAAGTACAAATAGCTCCCGATGATCTGTTATATGCCTTCCCTTGTTTGTGCTTTCGCTGATCTTTCCCGTTTTTAAAATATTCTTTTTTAACAAGTTATTAATTAAGGTTGATTTGCCAACCCCTGATGATCCTACAACACAGTAAGTATTCCCTCTTTGAAGGAATTCAAGGATCTGGTCAAGTCCCTCCCTTGTTAAGTTACTTAGGAGTATGTATTTAATCTTCTTATCCCTTGCTTCAAGCTTTGAGATTGCATCTTTTAGAATGTTGTCAATAACCAAGTCAATCTTACTGATTACCAGGACCGGTTCAATTCCGGCAGAATAACAGATTGAAACATATCTTTCCAGTCTGTTTATATTGAAATTATTATCAATTGATTGAACAATCAGGGCGAAATCAATATTTGTTGAGATTATTTGTATTTCTCCAAATTTTCCGACAGCCTGTCGCTCAAGTATTGATTTACGGGGAAGAATTCTATGAATAATTGCAAGATATGAATCGTATACTGTCATAGTTACCCAATCTCCAACTGCAGGGAAATCGGCCCTGGAGCAGGCAGAAAACCTGAGATTGCCTGTTATTTCAGCATCGTACTCATTGTCGCCAGTCGAAACGATATACCTTTCCCTGTGTTCCTGAGTAACTCTGCCTAATGTGAAATCTGAAAGGTTATTTTCAACCAGAAAAGTTTCTATCTCAGTTGAAAGACCTAAATCCGCTAGTGTCATGTAATTGTCATTTTAAAATCTTTTTTGACTTAATAATTGATTCGTAGCTTTTTATCCATTCTTCAGGACTTATTTTTCTTACTAACTCAGCTATAAGGTCAAACGGAATATCATCAGCTTTCCTAAATCTTATGCAACTCTTCCCCATGTCTGGTTTTTTTTTGCTGTGCTTTGGATATTCTCCAAGAAACCAGGCTAATAAATCACCGTCCGCGTAAATTCCCATATGATAAACAGCAATATGGCTTTTCTGAGATGCAATGTTAATAAAAGGCAAGGGCATTTTTGGATCAGCATGATAACCATCCGGATATAATGAATGAGGGACAACATAGCCTATCATTCCGTAGCTGATTGTTTCGACAAAACCTTCCGGGAGATTATTAAGAATAGTCTCCCTTAAATTAGTCATAGCCAGTTTTCTGTCGTCAGGTAACTGATCGAGATATTGTTCCGTGGAATTATAAGTTCTCATTTGTAATATGTTGATAAGGTTTGTTTTACAAATTTAAAGATAAATTCTACGTATTGCGAACACCTTGTAAACCCCGGCTAAATAACCTCGTTTGCCCTATCATTAAAAGTCATCTGGTATTTTAAGCTACCAGGTATCGTAATGAAGTCCGACAGCCTTTAATAATCCAGAATGAATTTATATAACTTTCCGGAAATAATAAATGAATCCAGATTAAATATTAAGTTTTCCCGGACTTGAAGATTTTCAAGTCACCCGACCATTTTCCTCCGCCATAAATGATTAACAGGACAAGTAACACAGTTAATGAGAATTCTAATCGGTACTCATGAGCGAATGTCCATAAACCTCTGCTTTCCAGCAATGGTAATTTTGTAGTTATCAAAGCGATTATCATTATGATTAATAGAGGAATAGAAGCAATCCTGGTAAATAATCCGATAAGGACCAGAAAGCCGCATGTTATTTCAAATGCCCCTGTAAAATAGGCCCAGAAAAATGCATACCTGAAACCGATTTCGTTAAAAAAGCTGGGACCGTAAGCTTCTAAGTACAAGAATTTTAATATGCCTTCGATTATAAAAACCAGGCCGACTATCAACCTGAGAAATATTATTTTAGTCTCATCCTCTGTCCCCAGGATTCTACTTTTATAACTGCTTTCTGTTTTCATAATTACTCTTTATTGGAATAGGGGCACCACTTTGTTGCAATGACCCCTAAACTGTTGATTTATAATATAAGAGAGTCATTAATCAGCAGAATTTCAATTTGAAAGAACAATTGCCCTTCTATTTAGCACAAACAATTTAATACTCCGTTTTGTTTGTGTAAAAGCCAATTTTATTCCAAAAATCCTATATCTGAAGACTATTTTTCAGCTTTTATTACTTAAAATTTCTATTGAATCTTAAAAAATATGTCAGTTGTTGAATGAAATCATCCAATGGTTGATTATATCTTTTTTTGCATATGTCTTTAATTTAATTTCGGTATGAGTTTATGAATAATCATAGCTCAACGAAAAAGAGAATTTTTGGACAGACAGTAATAAATAATTTTTATTAATCACTAATTTTTTAAGCCATGAAAAGAATGATTTCAACCGCAGTACTTACCCTTGTGTTCTGTACTGCAATGTTTGCAGGAAAAGTTGTTGCCAAAGGTCCGACCTACACGGCACTTGGAAACTACACAATCGAAACAACCGAAAATCCTGTTCCTGTGAATGGGGAGGATTGCAAAGCTTTCGTTATCCGCTACGAAAACACTCCGATGGAGGTCACTGTTGCAATTTGTAAAGATCGTAAGTGCAAGAAATATGTTGTTCTTTCTGACAAACTTTCGGTTCAGTACGTTTGTAACGACAGCTACTTCGGTGTTGAAAAGCTTGACAAAGCTTTTGAAAAGGATGGGTATAAAACTTCTGATTCCGATCTGAACAGGGGTGAATACTTTCATCAGAAAGTTATTACCCCGGGTAAAAAAAGCGAACTTGAAGCCACACAGCTTATAGCGGCTTATTTTCCTATGCTTCTTAACACACCGACTGAAGCAATTGCTTCAAGGTAAAAATCTTCAACGGGCCATCCGGCCAATCCTGGTTTCAGGTTTGTATTTAACAAAAGGGGCTTTAATCAGCCCCTTTCCTTTTTTCTCACCCCTTGAATTTTGCCATATGCGCAAGGAAAATATCCTTTCGGTTCCGTGAAACGGGGATCAGTGAACCATCAGTCATTTCAATATTACCACCTTCTTTACGAATATATTTCCTGACGTACTTCAGGTTTATAAGATGAGAATTATGAGGCCTGAAAAAGTACCGGTCGCTCAGAAGTTCCTGGAACTCCTTCAGATGTTTGGATACAAGTATTTTACGGTTACCATTAATAAAGAACCACGAGTAACTCCTGTCAGCTTCAATCCTGATTATATCTTTCGGGTTAAGATACTCCATCCCATCAGAAGTCGGTATTGCAAGCCTCGAAGGAAAAGATGATCTGAGATTCTCCATTAATGCTTTGATGCTTTCATTACCCTGAGTGCTTTTTTCAGATCGTTTCTTAACAACCCTCCCTACTGCATCAATAAATTCGTTGATATTTATCGGCTTAAGTATATAGTCGACAGCACTGAACTTAATTGCCTTGATTGCATAATGGTTAAATGCGGTGATAAATACTACATCAAAATCCTTTTCGGGGAATTGTGCCAGAAGATCAAATCCTGTTCCGTTTGGCATTTCGACATCCAGGAAGACCAGATCGGGTTTTATATCATTAATTACAGCGACACCCGTGACGACATTATTTGCTTTGCCAACTACCTCCAGTGATGAACAGTATTCGCCAATAATTGAAGTTATAAAGTCAACTGCATCCTGTTCATCGTCAATGATTACCGTTCTTAACTTTCTGCTCATAGGATAATAGGAATATGGATCTCCACACGGGTGCCCGATGGTTCTCCTTTTTCATTTTTCAGGTCCGTGTAAATTGTTCTCAGACTTGTTCCGTAGAGTTCATTTGCCAGATCGAGCCGCGAAGCTGTAATCCGTGTCCCAAGGGAGTTATGATTATTGCCTTCCCGTTTCTGACTTCTCTCTTTTGCCGCTTCGCGTCCGATACCATTATCTTCAATTGTGCATAGAATAAATTCATCCTTCAGTTTCAAATCAATATTGACATATCCTTTACCATCCATAGGAATGAGCCCATGACAAATTGAATTCTCAACGTATGGCTGAATAAGCATTGTCGGAATTTTATGCATCAGGGGGTCTATTTCCTCATCTACATTAATTTTATAGTCGAATTTATCTTTAAATCTTAAGCTTTCAAGTTCAAGATACAGATTCAGGGCACTCAATTCGTCGGATAGCGGAACGGAAGTGTGTTGAGAATTGTCAAGCACCTTGCGCATCAGACTTGAAAACTTCGTAAGATAATTATTTGTAGCCAGCTTATCATGCTGATACATATAATATTGAATTGAATTCAGAGTATTGAAGATAAAATGGGGATTCATCTGTTGCCTCAGGTTGGCCTGGGTGATCTCGGAGATCTTCCGGTTCATTTCACTGATCCGACGCTTATCCTTAAGCTTTGAACCACGGAAGAACAGAAATCCGATAAATGAAATCAGGAAAATGAATCCGGCAAATCCATAGTTGAGAAGACGATTATTCTTTAACCTCAGGGATAACAATTCTACCTCCTTATTGTGAGCATCAGCTTCATACCTTATTTTCGCATCTGCGAGACCTTCAATATTACCTTTGCTTATGTAGATATCGGAGTATTTTTTAAAAAGCACATAATTTCTGAAAGCGTTTGAAGTATCCCCTGATTGCAGGTACATGTAGCTCATATCCCTGTAAATCCACCAAAGATTAAAAATGTCACTTACCATTTTTGCATGTTCAATTCCTTTTTTATAGTACCCGATTGCTTTTTCAGGCTTCCTGAGATCACTGTAAATCGTACCCAGATTTCCATAAGAGTTTGCAGATATTCCATGTAAATTCCCCGGCAGAGTGTATTTAAGTGATTTTTCGAAATAATAGATCGAAGAATCATACATTTTTTCAAGATAAAAGTTCCATCCTAAATACGTCAGGGAGGTAGCAAATAAACCTGTGTCAATCTTTATCGCTGATACCTCCATACTTTTCCTGATGAGTGAATCTGCCGTTCTGAAATTCCTTCCGGCAGATGTTGTAGTGTCTCCCAAAAAAGAACGGCCAAGCCTTAGATATCCGCGTTGTGCACTAACAGGATCATTTTCATTATATGCAGCATCAATCATCAGCTGAAGACTTTGTCTTTGACCTTTCAAATCTCCGATTTCCGTGTAAACGTCATTTTGTCCATTGTAAGCCAATGGAATAAGACCTTTTATTTTCTCCTTCCCTGAAATTGATATTGCATTATTATAAGAATCTATGCTTTCTGCAAACGACCCTGTTATCAGATAATATTTGCCAAGAAATAGGTTAGTTCTTGCCAGAAGATCATATTCCCCTGAATCAGTTGATTTCATGAGAGCTTTGTCAGCCTCTTCTGAAGCGCTCCTGAGATCACCGGTAACAAAGTAATATTGTGCCCGGAGGAGATGCAGGCGTGCAGGAATGTCGATTTTCTTTTTCTCGCAGATCAGAACAGCACTGTCAATAAACGTTTTTACAATATCCGGATTGCCCTGCATTGATGAAAGGTATTTTGAACCTTTTCTGACAAGATTATTAATAGCAACAGTATCTTTCTGTCTTTCAGAAGAAAGCTTAACTCTTATTGAAGATGATGTAGTTACCGGCCTCTCTTCTCCAATCGCGCATACCTTAATAATTGCCAGGAGAATTATAATCAGCTTAATTGCTTTCATAACGTATGCAACAGATTAGAATACAATACAATATAATAAATATCAATTAATTCAAAATCATTCTGCCTCAACGGGCCAGATTGAGGGTCGATCCGGTCAGGTTTTTTATTTGGCATTAAGATATTAAATTAACCTGACAGACTTTTACATCATTTTACGGAATGCAGTTTTGAATTTACTGATTGATGAATTAAGTCTACAAAATACATTTTGCCACTATTTCTGAAAAACCCTTAAGTAGTCAACAAAAACAGTATCCGGGAATTGTGTCGTCTCATCGGGATTCTTTGGCCACTCACCTCCAATTGCAAGATTAAGAATTATATAGTGTGACTTATGGAATTCTGAGGTACTGTTGATACTATCCTTGATGCAAACACTGTGATACTTTAAGCCATCGAGATACCATTTTATGGAATCATCAGCCCATTCAACCGAATAATTATGAAATTCTGCAATATCGCACGGTATTTTACTTCCGGAAGAGACATGCTTCTCATTATGCCAGTGGAGAGTACCATATAGAATATCCTCATTATTAATGTGCTCCATTATATCAATTTCCCCGCAGCGAGGCCATCCAACCTGATGAATATTCTGACCAAGCATCCAGAATGCCGGCCATATTCCCTGTCCCTTTGGCAGCTTCATCCTGGCTTCTATCCTTCCGTATGTCCAGCTGTGTTTCCCGTCAGTGGTCAGGCTGGCTGAAGTGTAACCGGCTGAATCATAAAGCTCTTTTCTGCCAATAATAAGTAAATTGCCCTCATGAACAATAGAATTCTCAGTTCGATGCAGGGTATAATACTGAAGTTCATTATTCCTTATAAATCCGACCTCATTCTTCCAGTTTACAGTATCAGGCAACCCTGAATAGTTGAATTCATCGGACCACACCAGTTTCCAGTCGGGTTCCCCGCTCTGCCTGCATGCGGTAAGTGCCAGTAACAATAATAGATATTTCTTCATATTTAACTTATTTAGGGGATAACTGCCATATGATATTTCGTTCGAAGACTATATAAAACAAATTTATGATTTTTTCAACACACAATGCAAAGGTTTGGACAAAGGATCAACCAGGAATACAACATATTATTTAGATTTGTGAATTCTTTTAAAGAATCAGACTGATGGACGCACAAATAACCATAATTGGCGCCGGTGTTGTGGGGCTGGCCATTGCAGAAAAGGTCTCTGAAGATTTCAGGGATGTATTTCTTATAGAGAAACATCCGGCTTTCGGGCAGGAAACAAGCAGCAGGAACAGCGAAGTGATACATGCAGGCATTTATTATCCCAAAGGAAGTCTTAAATCAAAGCTGTGCATTGAGGGGAAAAAATTACTATATGATTATTGCAGTAAGTATGAAGTACCATTTAAAAGGTGCGGGAAGCTTATTGTAGCAACCTCACCTGATGAAATTCCGATTCTTGACGGAATAAGAAATACAGCGATCGGCAACGGGGTTGATGATCTTGTAATACTGGATAAGAACCGGATTGCAGAGATGGAGCCATCGGTATTTGCCCTTCAGTCAATTTTTTCTCCTTCCACCGGGATTGTTGATTCTCATTCACTTATGAAACGTTATGAGACTAATACAATCAATAACAATGGTCAAATAGTCTACGGCAGTGAAGTTACAGGGATACGAAAAATCTCAAACGGTTATGAAATTACTTTACTCGATTCTGATAAGAATAATTACACTTTTACAAGCAGAGTTGTAATTAACTCTGCCGGCCTTACTTCTGATCTGATATCACAAATGGCAGGAATTACTGATGAATCTTTAAAGATATTATTCTGCAAAGGAGAATATTTCAGGCTGAATCCCCCAAAGAACCGGCTGATAAACAGGCTCGTTTACCCTGTTCCCGTTCATAACCTGGAAGGGATCGGCATTCATGTCACTATTGATATGAGCGGAGGGGTTAAATTAGGACCAGACGTAACATATATTGAATCAAATAATTACGATTACACAGTAACATCATCTAAGCAGGAATCCTTCTTTAATTCCGCCAGGAAATTCCTTCCTTTCCTGAAATATGACGATTTATCACCTGAAATGGCTGGTATACGACCAAAGATCCAGAAACCGGGAGAACCTGTGTGTGACTTTTACATAAAAGAAGAAGCTGACCGGGGCAATCCGGGTTTTATCAATCTGATCGGCATTGAATCGCCCGGACTAACCTCTTCTCTCGCCATTGCAAATTATGTCAGGAAACTTATCAGGATCTGATAATAATTTCATATTTTTAATCTTCGTTGTTTTTCGAAAAAAATATTATGAAAATATGAAAACAAAAAAATTATTAATCTCAGTTGCGATTCTGGTTTCATTTTCGTTATTGACAGCAAACCTCCTCGCACAGGAAAAACAGTCCGGAACTGTGTTTATTCCGGAGGTTGGTCAGCAGGGAAAGGATGTTGTATGGGTTCCAACACCTCAGGAACTGGTTGATAAAATGCTTGGGATGGCAGGTGTCACGGCAAATGATTTTGTCATCGACCTTGGTTCAGGCGACGGACGAACGGTAATTACGGCAGCCAAGTTGGGAGCCAGAGCTCTGGGTATTGAATATAACCCGGATATGGTTGCGTTATCGAAAGAAAATGCAATTAAAGAAGGGGTGAGTGAAAAAGCAGAATTCATTAAGGCGGATCTTTTCGAAACAGATTTTTCCAAAGCTACAGTCATCACGATGTTTCTTCTGCCTGAAATTAACCTAAAACTGCGCCCAAAGCTTCTGGATCTAAAGCCCGGAACCAGGATAGTTTCAAATACGTTTACCATGGGTGAATGGGAAGCAGATCAGGAAGTTACGACTGAGGAGAACTGGAACAGCTGGAATACGGGATATTTATGGATTATCCCTGCCAGGGTAGAGGGAACATGGAAACTTGGGAAAGGTGAACTTAATCTTACACAGGAATTTCAGTTCATACACGGAACATTTAATTCAGGGGGTAAATCCCAGACAATCACTGATGGAAGGTTGAGGGGTGATTCGATTACTTTTTCAATCGGAACTGAAAAGTATACAGGTACAGCGGGTGACAAAATTATTAAAGGGATAGCAACAAATGTAGCAGAAGGAAGCAAGTGGGACTGGATTGCTACCAAATAATAATTAAATACCTGTTTTGTTAAAGCTTGCTTCTAAGAAGTTTTTGCAAGTCAGCCATTTCATCCCTGAATCTTGCTGCTTCTATAAAATCAAGCTCTGAAGCAGCTTTTTCCATATTTTTCCTGGTTTTTTCGATAGCTTTTTCAAGGGCTTCCCTGTTCATATACTGTATAACCGGATCAGCAGCAATATCAGGCCGTTCAGGTTCAATATATGCTTTAACAGCAACTCCCTTCCTGCTCAGGCCGCTCAGAATTGCCCCCGTTTTCTTAACTATCTGAGAAGGGGTTATTCCCATCTCTTCGTTATATTTCAGCTGTTTTTCCCTTCTTCTTTCTGTTTCATTTATTGTCTCCTGCATACTCCGGGTAATTACATCGGCGTACATAACGACTTTGCCATGGAGATTTCTCGCAGCTCTTCCTGCAGTCTGGGTTAGAGACCGGGCTGAACGCAGAAAGCCCTCTTTGTCTGCATCAAGTATTGCCACCAGGGAAACTTCGGGTAAATCGAGTCCCTCCCTAAGAAGATTGACACCCACCAGAACATCAAATTCCCCGCTTCGCAAGCCTTCAAGAATGTCAATACGTTCCAGGGTATCAACATCAGAATGAATATAGCGGCATTTTATGTCATATCGGAGGAGATAAGATGCCAATTCCTCAGCCATCCTTTTTGTAATTGTTGTCACAAGTGTCCTCTCCCCCGCTTTAGCCCTGTTTCTGATCTCTCCCATAAGGTCATCAATCTGATTAATACTGGGCCTTACGTCTATCGGAGGGTCGAGCAATCCCGTCGGCCTGAGTACCTGGTCAACGATCACTCCTTCACTTTTTTCCAGTTCATAATCAGCCGGGGTGGCGCTGACAAAAATAGTCTGTCCGGTCAGCGATTCAAATTCTTCAATTCGCATCGGCCTGTTGTCAAGTGCTGCAGGAAGCCTGAAGCCATATTCGACCAGTGTCTGTTTCCGTGAATGATCTCCTCCGAACATTGCCCTGATCTGAGGGACACTAACATGGCTTTCGTCTATTACAGTTATGAAGTTTTCGGGAAAATAATCAAGCAGGCAAAAGGGTCTCGTTCCGGTACTTCTTCCGTCAAAATATCTTGAATAATTTTCAATACCGCTGCAGTATCCAAGCTCCTTTATCATTTCAAGATCATACAAAACTCTCTGCTCAAGCCTTTTAGCTTCTTCCCTCTTGCCAATATCCCTGAAATGAGTAACCTGTTTTACCAGATCATCCTGGATCAGTCCGATCGCCTGATTAATTCTTTCCCTGGTTGTCACAAATATGTTCGCCGGATAAACGATATACTCATTTAGTGTTTCAAGCCTGTTTCCATCGACAGGATCAAAAGAGGAGATTTCTTCTATCTGTTCCCCGAAGAACACAATACGAATGGCAGTATCAGCATATGCAGGCATGATATCTATTGTATCGCCCCGGACCCTGAAGGTCCCATGTTTGAATTCAAGCTCATTCCTCGAATAAAGGCTGTCGACGAGTTTTCTCAGAAAGAGGTTACGGGCAATTGTTTGTCCCTGACGAATATGAACAGTATTGGAATGAAAATCATCGGGATTCCCAATGCCATATATGCATGAAATAGACGATACCACGATGACATCTTTTCTGCCTGAAAGCAAGGCTGATGTTGCACTCAACCTTAGCTTTTCTATCTCCTCATTGATTGAAAGATCTTTCTCAATATAAGTATCTGAAACAGGAAGATATGCTTCGGGCTGGTAATAATCGTAATAGGAGACGAAGTATTCAACCCTGTTTTCCGGGAAAAATTGCCGGAACTCCCCGTAAAGCTGTGCAGCTAACGTTTTGTTATGGCTAAGTACAAGGACAGGCCGCTGCACCTTCTCTATAACATTTGCTATTGTAAATGTCTTTCCCGATCCGGTTACCCCCAGCAGGGTCTGGTACGGAATTCCCTTGTTCAGACCATCAGTGAGTTGAGCAATAGCTTCCGGCTGATCGCCGGTGGGCTGAAAATCAGATATAAGCTTAAATTCCATGTCACATCAAAAATAGCTGTTCTTTTCATTAATTAGTTTTTTTATTCCTTTTGATATCCTGAAATCCGGATTGTTTTAATATATTTTCGAAAATCTGACTTCTTAATGCTTTTAATTTACAGGAAAATAATTGTATTCTCAAGATGTTTTGTCTGTCTCTTATTCCTCCTGAGTGAAACAATGACCGCTCAGCAATTTAATATAGAGACATTTACGACAAAAGATGGTCTGGTCAATGATAATGTGAGAAGCCTTGTCACCGATAGTTCCGGTTTTTTATGGATCGCAACCTGGGACGGGATAAGCAGGTATGATGGTTATACGTTTAAAAATTACTACCATTATCCGGATGATTCTTTATCCCTCCCATATTTTTCGATTTATAATTTGATGGTTGACGCCGGAAATAATTTATGGATAATTACTGATCAGAAAAGTGTAGCCATTTACGACAGGTATAATGATATTTTTACAGGGATACATGATCTTTATCACAATATGCCGGAAATCTATACTTATATTAGTGTCGATGAGTCAGGATACCTGTGGCTCATTAAAACCGACAGCATTTTCAGATTTGATTTTATAAATAAAGAATTCGATAAATATGGTTTTGCTGATATTTCAGGTTCCCCGGTGGAGATAGAATCAGGAGGTGCTTATTCAGTTTCAGTATCCGGAAATATGATTTGGTTGGTTTTCGATAGAGTATATGAATTCGAAAAATTATCAGATAATACTTTAGTCCTGAGGAAGGAGTACAAGATCAACAGTTATACTTCATATAAAAACTTTGATTTTAATTTTGTATTCTGGTACAGGCTGTATCTCTCAGCATCCGGCAGGAAGTGGGTTTTTTCCAATGCCGGATTATTTCTCCTTGATGAAGGAACCGGATCGTTCAGGGAATTCAGAGATCCTTTTCCCGGAAAAGAATTTAAGAGGGATGATTGTCTTTCCTGGTCCTGGCATGATGATGGATTGTACGTTTACAACTGCAAGGATTATGAATTGTTACATATACCTTCTGAATACTGCCAGCTGGTAAAGGGAGTATTCTGTCAGAATAAGGATCTTATCTGGTTTTCCAACTCCTCATTGACTGGTGCTTCTCTCGGCTTCAGTGAGGTTGTTTTAACTCCTGATTATTTTAAGAATTACCCGCTTGTTGTTGCACAAAATGATATTCCTTCAGTTTACGCCCTGACAAAAGATAAGTTCGACAGAATATGGGTGGGGATGAGAGGCAGGTCTCCTGTAAATCTTATTACACCTGATATGAAGACAATTAAGCTGGAAATACCCGAATTAGCTGATTTACAAAATCCCGGTGCAGTAAGATCGCTGAATGTTACCAATGAGGGAATATGGATCGGATACTTCATGAATCTTCTTTTATTTTACGATTTTAATACGGGAGAGTTTAAACGTCATAATCCAGGATCAAATTACTTCAGGCCTGTAGTTTTAAATGAAAAAGGTGACTTATATTTCAGTAAGGGAAATGGCATGATTGGAATGTATAATCCTCTCCTTAAGAAGACAACTGATTTAACTGATTATCAGCCTTTAAATCCGATTTATAAGATCGTAATTGATGATGATGGACTGATTTGGGCAGGATCGAACAGAAGTTCACTTGTTAAAATCGACACTGCCCTGAAGAAATCAGAGGTATTCATTTTGTCAAATGAAAATTACAACATTGAAGATATCTGCATTGGAGACAGTGATGATCTCTGGCTCGCCCTGCTTGGAGGAGGAGTATGTAATTTTAATCCCGGTACAGGTGAAAAAAGGTTTTTCACAACTTCCGATGGTTTGTCAAGTAATATAACCTACAGCCTCCTTAAAGACAAAGAGGGCAATATATGGGTATCCACCAATGCCGGAATATCAAGAATCAACCCACAAACAGGAATAATCAGGATCTTTGGACCTGCAGAAGGTCTGAATATTGTTGAATTCAATTCGGGTGCTTCATTTGCTGCGAATAATGGTGAGTTTATTATGGGTGGCATGGGCGGGATTGTTGGCTTTTTTCCCGATCGTATTAACAGGGAAGAAGCAGAAAAACCCCAACAGAAAATTATCTTTACTGAAATAAGAACCTCCGGGAATCTAAAACCTTTCAGACATTCTGTGAGCAACCCTGATACAATAACCCTGAATAAAGGTGAAAATAATCTAACTATCAATTTCTCATCCACCGATTTTATTCATTCTGATAAAACTAATTACAGGTACGCATTGTCAAAAATCGATGAAGACTGGGTCGAAACGGATTCAAGGAACCGGAATGTAAGCTATGCCAATCTTAATCCAGGATGGTACAATTTTCAATTACAGGCTACTGATCAGGGTGGGGTTTGGAGTGCTGAAAAAGAACTCATAATAAGGGTGGAACCATTTTTTTACCAGACACTAATATTCCGGATTGCAGTCCCGGTTGTTTTTCTCTTTCTGATTTCAACCGTCATTCTAATGTATATCAGGCAGTTAAAACAGCGTGAAACGCAGAAGCAGGATGCACTCAGACTTCAATCTCTTCAGGGACAAATGAATCCGCATTTTATATTTAACTCTCTCAATTCAATAAACTACTTTATATCCAAAAATGATCCATTCTCAGCAAATAAATATATAGCTGACTTTTCAAGGCTGATAAGATCAATACTTTACAATTTTAATTCTGACTTTATCAGTTTTGATAAAGAAATAGACTCCCTGGAGGAATATCTTAAAATCGAACATCTTCGATTCGGTGATAAGTTTAATTACAGGATTGAAGTAGATTCCGGCATTGTCGCGGGTCAGATTAAAGTATCGCCCGGACTGGTTCAGCCTTTTGTTGAAAATGCAATATGGCACGGAGTAAGAGGGCTGGATAAGAGAAAGGGAAATGTTACAGTGAGATATTCGATGGAAAACGGGAAACTGGCCTGCACTATTGAAGATGATGGTATCGGAAGGAAAAAAGCTGAAGCAGCAAAGAGCAGAATGGATATCAAAGTGTCGAAGGGAATATTTATTGTTACTGAAAGAATAAAAATCATAAATAAACTGCAAAAAGCTGATTACGGAATAATTATTTCTGATCTTTATCCGGAAAAGCAGGAAACAGGTACAAGTGTAGTAATTGATATCCCTATTGAAAAGGATTAACGGCAAAAGTATGTTACGGACAGTCGTAATTGATGATGAAAAGCTTTCAAGGGAGGTAATCTGTAATTATCTTAAGGAATATTGTGCTGATATTGATGTTGTAGCTACCGCATCATCAGTAAAGACAGCCTGGAAAACCATTAAAAAACATAATCC
>Ga0105106_10001287_pt1 | contig 17996 bp, 12 predicted proteins | sample PPLLaktember2015_5_FD_79109 | JGI IMG/M metagenome (GOLD analysis project Ga0105106, IMG submission 79109) | Freshwater sediment microbial communities from Prairie Pothole Lake near Jamestown, North Dakota, USA - PPLs Lake P8 Core (1) Depth... | ecosystem: Environmental > Aquatic > Freshwater >...
AGATTGATACAGGAACGGCAGAGGGACAAATCGCATTGTTTTCATACAGGATATCACATCTTACCGAACATCTCAAAAAGAACAAGAAGGACTTCAGTACCCAGAGGGCACTTATAAAGCTTGTCGGGAGAAGAAGAAGGCTTTTGGATTATCTGAAGGTCAAGGATATAGAGCGTTATCGCGAAATAGTCAAAGCGTTGAAATTACGTAAATAGGGAGAAAGGCAATTATGAATTGCCTTTTTTCATATTATCCTTAATTAATTGTAATTTCGGCAATCAAAAATCATATATAATGTTTAGTATTAAAGAGAAGAATATCGATCTCGGCGACGGCCGGATTATAACCCTTGAGACCGGGAGAATGGCAAGGCAGGCTGACGGTTCAGTTCTGCTGAAGATGGGCAAGACAATGCTTCTTGCTACGGTTGTGGCGGCAAAAGAAGCCAGGGAAGATACAGATTTTATGCCGCTTTCGGTCGAATATAAGGAAAAATATGCATCCTCCGGGCGCATCCCCGGCGGATTTCTCAAGAGGGAAGCACGGCCATCGGATTATGAGATCCTTATCTCAAGGCTGGTCGACAGAGCATTGAGACCACTGTTTCCTGATGATTTTCATGCTGAAACCTTCGTCACGGTCAATCTAATATCAGCAGATATGGACATAATTCCTGATGCTCTGGCCGGACTTGCAGCTTCCGCAGCCCTGGCGTTATCCGATATTCCATTTAACGGACCAATGTCGGAAGTCAGAGTTGCAAGGATCAGCAACAATTTTATTGTAAACCCCACCGCAACCCAGCTGAAAGAAGCTGATATCGATCTTATGGTCGGAGCTACCTTTGAGAATATTTTGATGGTTGAGGGCGAAATGAAGGAAGTATCGGAAGCCGATATGCTGGAAGCGCTCAGGGTTGCTCACAAGGCAATCAAAGTGCAGTGCCAGGCCCAGATGGAATTTGCCGCTGAGGTTGGGAAAACCATAAAGCGAGAATACTCCCATGAGGTAAACGACGAGGAGCTGAAGAAGAAAATTTGGGCGGAGACATATGATAAGTGCTATCAGGCTGCAAAAGCCGGAACCGATAAGCATAAAAGGGAAGATGCTTTCGATGCCGTGATCACCGAGTTTCTCTCTCAGTACACCGATGAAAATCCTGTCATTGAGACGTTGGTAAAAAGGTATTATCACGAAGTGGTGAAAGAGGCCTCAAGGCGCTTGGTCCTTGATGAAAACGTCCGTCTCGACGGCCGGAAGCCCGACCAGATAAGGCCGATTGTATGTGAAATCGATCCCCTGCCTGCCACGCATGGCTCGGCCCTGTTCACAAGAGGTGAGACACAATCGCTCACAACCGTAACCCTGGGAACCAAGCTCGATGAAAAGATAATAGATGATGTCCTAAACAAGGGGACCGAAAAATTCACCCTTCACTATAATTTTCCGCCTTTTTCGACAGGCGAGGCAAAAGCAGCCAGGGGTATCAGCCGCAGGGAAATAGGGCATGGCAACCTCGCTCACAGGGCACTGAAGAACATGATGCCTCCCGATACCGAGAATCCCTATGCAATCAGGATTGTATCTGACATACTTGAGTCCAACGGATCATCATCGATGGCTACAGTATGTGCCGGCACTCTTGCCCTGATGGATGCCGGAATCCGGCTGCGCAAACCTGTTTCGGGAATAGCAATGGGCCTTATCACCGATAAAAACTCTGATAAATATGCCATCCTTTCCGACATCCTTGGTGATGAGGATCACCTGGGTGATATGGATTTCAAGGTTACCGGAACCCGCGACGGGATCACCGCAACACAAATGGATATAAAGGTTGAGGGCTTGTCGTTCGAGGTTCTGACAAAGGCTCTTGAACAGGCCAGGGCTGGAAGGCTTCATATCCTTAACATAATGCAGGAGACAATCGCAGAACCAAGGCCTGAACTCAAACCTCATGCTCCAAGGATCGAAATGCTTACGATACCCAAGGAGCTTATCGGAGCCCTGATAGGCCCGGGAGGAAAAGTCATACAGGAGATTCAGCGTGAGACCGGTACTACAATAATCGTCGAGGAGGTTGACGGACATGGTGATGTGAATATCTTTGGTGAAAACAAGGAAGCCATAACTGCTGCTCTCGACTGGGTGAAGAAAATTGTTGCTGTCCCTGAGGTAGGCCAGGTTTACAAGGGTAAGGTCAAAACAATTGTACAGTTTGGTGCATTTGTGGAGATTCTACCGAATAAGGACGGATTGCTTCATATTTCTGAGATCGACTGGAAGAAGATAAGAACGGTTGAGGAAGTGCTGAAGGAGGGTGATATAGTGGAAGTCAAGCTTATAGATATCGATCCTAAAACAGGAAAACTCAAACTCTCAAGAAAAGTACTGCTTCCGAGACCACCGAGAGAAGAGGGTGGTGACAACAGACGGCACGACGATCACCGGAATTAAGACGGTATTGGAACATAATATATTTTGGTAGGGGTGTTATGTGCAACACCCCTACCATTATATTGAAATTGTTCATTGCATTTAATATATTTGATATATCATAAATGCATAATGGAGGTCAGATACAACTACGTAGTCATTGAAGGCAATATTGGTGCAGGAAAAACCACCCTTGCATCAAGGATTGCGGAACAGTTCAATGCACGCCTGATCCTGGAGCAGTTTGCTGACAATCCGTTTTTGCCGAAATTCTATCAGGACCCTGATAAGTATTCATTTCCCCTGGAGCTATCATTTCTTGCAAGCCGGTACAAGCAGTTGAATGAAGAACTGGGCTCCCGTGATATTTTCAAGTCCTTTACTGTAGCGGATTACTACTTCATGAAGTCGCTTGTTTTTGCGGCATCAACATTGAAGGGAGATGAATACAACCTTTACAGGCAGATCTTTTACATAATATATGGTTCTCTCCCGAAACCGGATATTTATGTCTATCTGCATTTAAATACGGATAAGCTTCTGAAGAATATCAGGAAACGAGGCCGGGAATATGAGAAAACAATCACGGAGGATTATCTCCGTAACATACAGGACAGTTATTTCACCTTTTTCAGGCAGAATCCAGGGAACAGGTATCTTATCATAGATATAAATGATGTGGATTTTGTAGCCAACGAGAGCCATTATTCGAAAATAACTGACACAATCTTCTCAGCCGAATATCCTGTGGATTTGAATATGGTTATATTGTAACTGTCACTGCATTAAGAATTTCAGTTAAGTGAGAGTAAATATCATATACAAGTAAATATTATTTACAAATAGATATTAATGGCAAACAAGAATTAAATGAATGTAATTATTAAATGAAAGTAATATTTAAATGAAATTAACTCGCAAATGCAAATAATATTTAAATGCGAATAAATATCATTTGCAAATACCAGATCCCGGATGTGTGAATAGTGTAACTTATTATGGTAATTATGTAACACTTTATTCCCAGGGAATAATCAGCTTTGCATTGCAGGTATCCAATCTCGATACCGCCAAAGACAGTAAAGCAAAATGAACGGGATAAATATCTGGCAGGTCTTTAACAGACTGTGCGACAATAACTCAATAATTATTATGAATCATTGCAGAGAGTCATTTTGTTTTATTTAATTTTATCGTAAATTTGCGTTTAAATTGAAACTTTATTTTCATCTTCAACGTAAAGAGTCAAACAGTGATCATAAACAAACAACAAATTAAACTATGAAAAAAATCAGAATCTATTTTATCCTTATCCTCGCAGCTGCGTTTTTATCCAGCTGCAGCGGTCTGAATAAAATGAAAAAAGAGGCCGGCGACATCAAGTATGAAGTCACCCCCAAAGTTCTTGAAGCACACGGCGGCCTGGTGAATGTTACCATCGAAGGCACTTTCCCTGAGAAGTATTTTAACAAGAAAGCTACACTTGCGGTCACTCCGGTCCTTACCTATACAGGTGGAGAAACTGCTTTTGAAAAAGTACAGGTTCTTCAGGGAGAAAAAGTTACTGCCAATAACAAAGTGATTACATACACTGGTGGTGATTTCACTTATACTGATAAGATTCCTTACAAGGATGCAATGAAAATGTCGGAACTCGTTCTGAGAACCACTGCAACCATCAAGGAAAAAAGCCTCGACTTTGAACCTGTTAAGCTTGCTGACGGGGTTATTGCCACTTCAACTCTTGTTGAAAAGCATGCGAGGCCGATCGTTATGAAGGACAATTATGTCAGGATTGTCCCTGAAACAAAAATGGCCGACATTAATTATGTAATTAATCAGGCAACTATCCGCAGTTCAGAACTGAAAGCCGAAGATGTTGCACTTCTGAAGGAATATATTGCTGCTGTCAATGCCGATCCCAATAAACAACTTAAAGGCGTTGTTGTAAGTTCTTATGCTTCTCCTGACGGTAAATTCGATGAGAATGAAAAACTTTCAGGCAAAAGAGGCGTATCTGCCGATAAAATGTTCAGGAAGGAATTTGCCAAAATTGAAGCTGCGCAGGCTGAGGGATTCTTCAATTCCCTGACAACTGCCGAAGACTGGGAAGGATTCAAAACCGAGGTTGAGAATTCATCAATTCAGGACAAAGACCTTATTCTGAGAGTCCTTTCAATGTATTCCGATCCGGAAGTCCGTGAAAAAGAGATCAAAAACATGTCATCAGCATTTGAAGCCCTCAAAACCGATGTTCTTCCAAAACTTAGAAGGTCAAAACTGATGGTCAATGTAGACAACATTGGCCGCACTGATGAGCAGATACTTGCACAAATGAAATCTGACCCAAAGGCTCTCAGTCTTGAGGAGATGCTTCGCGCCGGAACACTGACGACCGATGCCAATGAGAAACTCTCTTTCTATAAGGCTGTTGCAGAAAACTATCCAAAAGAAATCCGTGCTCATAATAACATGGGAACTGTACTGTTGAGCCAGGGTAAAGCTGATGAAGCTATTGCCGCTCTCGACAAGGCAAAGGCAATTGAAAATATCGATGTCGTTAAGAACAATACCGCCTTCGCATATATTATCAAAGGTGACATGGCTAAGGCTGAAGAAATCTTCAACTCGATGACAGCAGCTACACCGGAATCAAAATGGGGACTTGGCGTTATTGCAATTACAAAGGGCGAATATGACAAGGCAGTCAATAACTTTGGAACAGAGCCATGCTTCAATCTTGCTCTTGCCCAGGTTCTCAAGGGTGATGTCAGTAAAGCAAAAGCTACTCTCGACAGCATGAAGGAAATGTGCGAATGCGGCAAGCCTTCATATCTGAAAGGAATAGTTGGCGCACGCCTCGACGACAAAACATACATGGTCAACGGTCTGAAAGAGGCTATTGCTTTCAAACCCGAATGGAAAGCATATGCAAAAACAGACCTTGAATTCGCAAAATTCTTCACCGACAGTGCATTTACGGGATTGGTTCAATAATTACCGGAATTTGTAAATTTGAACATATGAAATATTGTAGAGACGCCCAATTTGGGCGTCTCTACGTTTTTAACCTGTTAATTTCCCACAGCACTATCCCGGCACTTACCGCAATATTGAACGAATGCTTCGTGCCGAACTGCGGTATTTCCACGCACATATCGCACAGGTCAAGCACCTCCTGTCCGACGCCATTTACCTCATGTCCGAAAACAAAGGCATACTTTTGTCCCTTTACGATACTGATGTCCTGCAGTTCAACCGCCCCTTCAGCCTGCTCCACACCTATTATAGAATAACCTTCTGACTTAAGTTCCAGAACCGCATCAACGGCTTTTTCACAGTAACACCATTCAACCGATTCAGTGGCGCCCAGGGCTGTTTTATGAATATCCCTGTGAGGAGGTGTTGGTGTTATCCCGCATAAAATAATCTTCCTTGTGAGGAATGCATCAGCTGTCCTGAAAATCGAACCGACATTGTTGTGGCTCCTGACATTGTCGAGCACTATTGCAAACATCGATTTTTCAGCATTCCTGAATTCCGTGATGCTTTTCCTCCCGAGTTCGCTGTTAAGAAGTTTCCGCAACCTTTTTTATGCTAAAGTAGATAAAATATCCATTTATTTTTCTAATTTTCCCTCAATGGGATTGACAGCAAGGCAAGCTTAAAAATTAATAATCACAGCATGAACACTCATGAATTTCAGGGTAAATCGATACTTAAGGCCTACAATGTGGATATTCAGGAAGGATTCATAGCGCTGACAGCTGATCAGGCTGTCATGGTGGCAAAACAGTTAAAGGAAAAATTTAAAACTGAGTATTTTGTTGTTAAGGCACAGATACATGCGGGAGGAAGGGGCAAGGGAGGCGGGGTTAAGCTCGCCAGGTCGGTTGAGGAAGCTGGCAGGATTGCAGGCGATATGCTGGGAATGACTCTGGTTACTCCGCAGACGGGACCTTCAGGAAAAAAAGTGAACAAAGTGCTGGTTGCCCAGGATGTATTTTATCCGGGTGAATCCAAAACGGAGGAGTTCTACATAAGTATCCTGCTGAACAGGAAAAGCGGCAGGTTTGTTATAATGTATTCACCGGATGGGGGGATGGACATTGAACAGGTTGCAGAAAAGACTCCCGGCAGGATCTTTACCGAGGAGATCTCACCAGTTACCGGCTTAAGACCGTTCCAAACGAGGAATATAGCTTTCAACCTGGGTCTCCGCGGAGAAGCGTTCAGGAATATGCAGAAATTCATAAATGGCATCTATGAGGCTTTTATCAGCTGCGACGCACAGCTCCTTGAGATAAATCCTGTTCTTAAAACCAGCGACCAGAGGATTCTTGCCGTTGACTGCAAGCTTATACTCGACGATAACGCCCTGTTCAGGCACCCGGAGCTGGCAGAAATGAGGGATATTAACGAAGAGGATCCGGTTGAGGTGGAGGCCGGTAAATACAACCTCAACTATGTACGGCTCGACGGCAATGTGGGATGCATGGTGAACGGTGCCGGTCTTGCTATGGCAACGATGGATATCATCAAACTGTCAGGAGGGTCTCCGGCAAATTTTCTGGATGTCGGAGGCGGGGCAAGCGCAGAGACAGTTGAGGCAGGGTTCAGGATCATCCTTAAGGATCCTGCGGTAAAGGCGATTCTTATCAATATTTTCGGAGGGATTGTAAGGTGCGACAGGGTTGCCACCGGTGTTGTCGAAGCCTATAAATCAGTAGGAGAAATAAAAATACCTGTTGTTGTCAGGCTCCAGGGAACCAACGCACAAGAGGCAAGGGAGATAATAGAAAATTCCGGATTGTCGGTTATTTCAGCTATATCATTTGGCGAGGCGGCAGAAAAGATTACCGAGGCCCTTTCAGGCACATAAAGCAAGGCTAATTCATGTGAGAATCATCGCAATAGGGCTTATTGCATGAACGGCCGCACCTGCAGAGAGAAACTTCGGTCAGAGTTCCGGTAAAATCCTTCTTAAGGTCCCTTAAAACAATCTGTCCGGTGATTTTAACCGGACCATTGTCTATTACCTCAACAATGGCAGTGCTGTTCTTATTATCATTTTCTTCCATAATCCCTACTTGTCTTCAAAACCTATTTTTCTGTGCGTACCGTCGCAGAATGGCATCTGATTGCTGGCTCCGCAGCGGCAAAGCGAAATTATTCCATGGTTCATTTCTTTTTTGTTGCCACTATAGCTGAATGTAAAATCACCTTTTATGATTATCGGCCCGTCTGTCATTATCTTGACAGAGACCGGATTCACCTGACCTATGGGTTCAGTTTCTTCCAGAAGTTCAGGCCTTCTGAATATTACATGATTGGTGTGATCAGCACTTATCTCCCTGTTCTTCGATTCATCGTTCCACTTCCAGGTGAGAGCTTCAGTTGGACACATATTCACAACTTCAATGATCCTCTCTGTCGTGGCTCCATTCATATCAACCCATGGCCTTCTGCCCGGATCAAAAACTTCTATGAGCTCCCTGTAACAGTAAGATGCATGCACGCAGGCGTCAGGTTTCCAGTATACTGTTATTTCATTATTCCTGTACCGCCTTCCTCCCGAGAAGCTATTTTTTTCCATTTCCATCTTAACAAGGCATTTGTTTGCAATTTAATATATTTTGTGTAATAATTTGTTCATTAATTGAAGTCAGTTAATCCACGAATTTCTATATTTGAGTATTATTAGGAGATTGAAAGTTAATTAGGGTCTTGAATCAAAGTTGTTGTTTCATGAAAAGGCGTTTCAGGTTTGTCGGAACCAGGCTGCCCGGTGGGCCTATTCTGTTTATGACAGTAACAGCTGCACTGATGCCTTCCTCCTCGACTGCATTTGCGGGTACCGTACCGGTTTCACCCTTTTCTGCATCTGTCCTGGCAATCACACTCCCTGCATTTATTCTTACACTCGTTGGAGCAGTGATGGTTATGGCTCTGGTGGTCCTCTTCTTTTCAGCCAAGCTCAGGAACGCCAACAGGGAGTTAAGGGACCGGAACAGGCAGATAGAAGAGATTAATTCCGAACTTCAGAAAATCAATAAGGACCTGTCGATCGAAAAGGAAACAATAACCCGGGAGTACTCATATACCGAAATGTTTTACAAGAGCCTTATCCAGTCGGCCGATGACGGTATATCATTTTATGACAGGGACTGGAACCTGAAATATGCCAACTCAGCCTTCTATTCCATGATCGGCCTTACAAAGGAACAGTATAATGACTATAAAACAACTGACCTGGTGCATCCTGAAGATGCAGGATATGAGAATGAAAGAACCCAGGCTCTGCAAAAAAACGGATTCTTCGAGACCGAACTCCGGATTAAACATAAGGATGGCCATTATGTGAATCTTTCAACACGATCGGTAACCGTAAGAAATGAAAATGGCGATATAATAGGGGCACTGACCATATCGAGGGATATCACGGCTCTCAGGAAGGTCCATGAGGAACTTATCAGGGCAAATGTTGAGGCCGAGGCAAGCAACAGGCTTAAATCAAGCTTCCTGGCAAATATTTCCCACGAAATAAGAACACCCCTGAACAGTGTTGTCGGCTTTGCCAACCTTCTCCTTGCAAATGATATCACAAATGATGTAAAGGAGGAATATATTGAGCATATAAATCACAACAGCGAAAAACTCCTTCAGATCATAGGCGACATTATTGACCTTTCAAGGCTCGAAAGTTCCCAGATAGAGATCACTTATGAAGAAGCGTCGGTGAACGGTATTGTGAACGAAATTGTTGAAGAAGCAAGGAAGATCGTTAAACGAAATGAGAAATCCATCATAATCAATGTGATGAATATGCTCGAGGAAAACGGCGACCTTATTTTTACAGACAGGATATGGCTTAAAAGGGTCCTGAACCATTTGATGGACAATGCCGTGAAGTTCACGCTCGAAGGCTCCATCCGGCTAAGCTATGCCAAGGAGAATGAGAGCCTTGTTTTCAGGGTTAAGGATACGGGAATTGGAATCAACAAGGAAAACCTCGATCATATATTTGAGGAGTTCCGCCAGGAAATAGACGGCCATCACCGTCCGTTCGAAGGACTTGGAGTCGGGTTGACCCTTGCCAAGGAGGTTATCGAAAGAATGGGCGGAAAAATATTTGTTCAGTCCGAAAAGGGAGTTGGTTCGGAATTCAGCTTTTCAATCCCTTACAGACCTGCAGGCGGAAGCACAAGAATAAAGTCGAAAATTGCTGCTGCCGTCAGCGAATCCCAGAATTTCCATGTAAACTGGAGCAACAAAACCTGTCTTCTGGTCGATGATAATAAGGACGTTCTTCTGTATCTTAACCGGACTCTGGCTGACACGGGAATCAAAACACTCAGCGCAAGGTCGGGGATTGAGGCTATTGAAATTGTAAAGAAATCACCCGGGATTGATGTCGTCCTGCTGGATATGCAGATGCCTGAAATGAACGGGATCGAAGCAACCAGGGAGATCAGGAAGATCCGGAAGGACATTCCGATAATTGCACAGACTGCCTTCATTTTCGAAGACGACAAGGATATCATTCTTGAGGCAGGGTGCGACGCGTGCCTTATTAAACCGATCAGAAAGGACCATCTTCTGACGGTTATGTCGAGTTTCCTGAAATCGGTTTAAATTCTTAATTTGCCCAGAGCCGAAACAAATGACTAATAATCATTTTGCTGATATCATTTTACCCCTTGCTGTAAAAGGAACATTTACCTACATCGTCCCCGATGAGATGAAAGGCATTATCTCACCCGGCTTCAGGGTCCTTGTCCAGTTAGGAAATAAAAAACTCTATTCGGGAATTGTCAATAAGTTACATGATATTCCTCCTGAAGCAAAAACCATCAGGCCGGTTTCACGATTGCTCGATCCGTTGCCTCTTGTAAATGAGATCCAGTTAAGGCTCTGGAAGTGGATCTCAGAATACTATATGTGTTCCGTGGGCGAGGTTATGAAAGCTGCACTGCCCTCGGACCTATGCCTCGAAGGGGTTACGGAAATCCCGGTGATGGAAAAATACAGGCCAAGGGAAGAGACTTTTGTGAAGCTGGCTTCAGATTTCACCGACAGTGAGCTGAACGGGATCCTCGACAAGCTTGTCAAGGCTCCCGTTCAGTTCAGGTTGGTGACAGCTTATCTTCATTTAGGAGGATTTGCCGATAGCAAAGTAATCAGGCCCGTTAAAAAATCTCTTCTCTTAAGGGAAGCTCACTCATCGCCGGGAAGCATCGAAGGACTTGTAAATAAGGGGATTTTGTCATTTCTTGAGATGGAGACAGGCAGGCTTTCAGATTCCGATCTGCCTTCAGAACCGCTGAAGGAGCTCAGCAGGGAACAGTCTTCTGCATTCGATACTGTTTCCGCGGTCTTCAGGGAAAAGGAGATCGCCCTGTTACACGGAGTTACCTCGAGCGGCAAAACCGAGATCTATATCCACCTGATTGAAGAACAGCTGAAGCAGGGTAAGCAGGTCCTCTACCTTCTTCCCGAAATAGCATTGACAACCCAGATAATCAAGCGGCTTGAAAAACATTTCAGCACGGTGACCGGTATTTACCATTCACGATTCAGCAATGCCGAAAGGGTTGAGATATGGGACCGCGTTGCAGGATTCGGCCAGGGGAGGGATTACAAACTGATTCTGGGAGCCAGATCTGCCCTGTTTCTGCCTTACCGCAACCTGGGACTTGTGATTGTGGATGAGGAGCACGACGGATCATATAAACAGCACGATCCGGCTCCAAGGTACAATGCCCGTGATTCGGCAGTGGTACTTGCCGGGCTTCACAGGGCAAAGACAATCCTCGGCTCCGCGTCACCATCGATAGAAAGCTATAACAATGCGCTGTCGGGAAAATACGGACTTGTGGAGCTTAAGGAAAGATTCGGATCAATAAAACTGCCGGATATTATACTTGCAAACTCGCGCGAGGCATACAGGAAAAAGCTGATGGTTTCACATTTCACTCCCCAGCTGCTTGAAGCAATGGACGAAGCTCTGGCAAACAATGAACAGGTGATCCTTTTTCAGAACAGAAGGGGATTCTCACCATACATAGAATGCCCCGAATGCGGATGGATACCAAAATGCATTCAGTGTGCCGTGAGCCTTACCTACCATAAGGGAATCGGAAGAATGGTTTGTCATTATTGCGGATTTTCAGCATCAATTCCTGCTCACTGCGGAAATTGCCAGTCACCCGGACTTGCAACAAGAGGCTTCGGGACCGAGAAAATTGAGGATGAGATAAAGATCGTTTTCCCTTCGGCAAGAGTCGCAAGGATGGATCAGGATACCACCAAGGGAAAAAATTCATTCGACAAAATAATCAGGGCGCTGGAGGAGAGACAAACAGATATCCTGATAGGCACACAGATGATCTCAAAGGGTCTCGATATCGAGAACCTGTTGGTTGTCGGGATACTGAATGCAGATAACCTTCTGAACTATCCCGATTTCAGGGCTCACGAAAGAAGTTTCCAGCTTATGGAACAGGTAAGCGGAAGGGCGGGAAGACGGCAAAAGCCCGGCAAGGTTATTATTCAGACTTCAGATCCTGACAACAGAATTATAAGACTCGTTCTGAACCATGATTACAAAAGCATGTTCAGAATCCAGATGGACGAGCGGAGGGCATTCAATTATCCTCCCTTCTGCAGGATGATCAAGATCAGCATCAGGCACAAGCAAAGGGAGCTACTGAACAGTTTTGCAGGAATCCTGGGACGTGATCTTAAGATGGAATTCGGCAAAAGGGTTCTTGGACCGGAATCCCCCCTGATTTCGCAGGTTCAGCTTTGGTATATTAAGACAATACTTATCAAGCTTGAAAGGGAGAAACCGGTGGGGCCGGCAAAACATTTTATTGCAGGTGCAATTGAAAGGCTCGAAAAGGAGAAGGGTGCTTCCTCTCTTAAGATTTCAGTTGATGTGGATCCGTATTGACTTGTATGCCGTACAGTTTCAATAACTCCTGCACATTCTTCTCAACACTCCATCCCTCAACAATCGTCTGCCGTATTTTCCCTTTGTCGATAATTATTTTCCCTGAAATGATACCGGAAAGGATACGCCCCAGCGATTCATGGTCGTTCACTGGGAACAGAAATCCGTTTTCACCATGCCGGATCACCTTGGAATGAATTCCGACCGATTCTGTGGCTATTGTGAGAAGGCCGCAAGCCATGGCTTCGAGACATACAAGAGAGAAGCCTTCAGATACTGATGCGATCACAACAGCATCAGTTGCCCTGTAATAACTGAGAATATCATCAGTTTCAGGCAAAAAGTGCAACTGTGAAAAGATCCCCCTTTCTGCTGCCATGGTAATTATTTTATCAGCATATTCTCTTTCGTCGATCTTTCCAATAAATGCCAGTCCCCATTCGGGATGTATCCCAAGCAACCCTGTCAGCGCTTTCATAACCACCAGCTGTCCTTTTGCAGCACGAATCCGTCCGATAACGCTAATAAGTTTATGCTGCCCGATTCCGGCTAAAGTTGTTTTTTCATGAATATTGAACAAATCGGTATTCACTCCATGCGGAATCAATGTACTCCGGCAGTTCAGGGCTTTTGACATCGGGGTGGAAAGGCTTACCACATTATCAGCCTTTCTCATCAGCCAGTAAGTAAATCCCGAAGGCCTGCTCTCCGCATGGCGTGTAAATACAAGCCTGAATTTGCCTCCAAGCATTCGCATCAGCAATGCAAAAATAATTTCATTGTTACGGTGGGCATGGATTACCGCATTCTCAGGGGAATAAATAAGCTTAATCAGCTGCAGTAAACTTGTTCCGGGAGCGTCAAAGCCATATCCGAAAACCCTTGCCCTGGTGTATCTGTTGAGAACCGGAATAATATTCTCCACACTCCTTGTAACGCCGGTCTTGTGTGAATGGAAATGGATATGAACGACCATCTGCTTAAATTGTAAAGCAAATATATTAATTTAGTCGGCCTTTGTTACCTGATTCACGTTGCATGAAACGGTTTAATAGTAATTCAAAAAGAATGATTTATGTCGCCTGATGAGAAGATAGTAACCGCAGATTACCTCGGAAGAAACCTGAGTATACCATATTTCGCAGCCGCCACAACTGGCAGCTTCAGGGGAAACATCAAAAACGGACAGGCAATTGTCCGTGAAACCGAGAAAATAAGGATCTTCCTTGAGCTAAGCCTTAAGATAAAGGATCCGGTGATGTTTGATATCGGAGCATGTTTCGGGACCTACAGCTTCATTACGCTTTTCAATCCCGGACTCAAGGTTCATGCATTTGAACCTTATCCCAAAATGATTGAATACATGAAGGATATAATCAGGTTAAACAATATCCCGAATATCACGGTCAATGAATACGGGCTTTCCGACAGGGAAAGGAAATGCGATATGGAGTTCGGTTCGGGTTTCCGCCGCGCCGAACTTAATCTGAATGTGGGGACCACGAATATCCGCCCCGATACCGAAGGCAACTTCATGTTCAGGCCGCTTGACGCGCTGAATATCCTGAAGATGGATCTTGTGAAGATAGATGTTGAAGGACATGAGATGGAAGTTCTGAAAGGTGCGGCTGAAACACTTAACAGATGCAAACCATCATTTATTCAGATTGAGATACATAACCGGAAAAAGGACAGAAAAGAGAGGGTCAGGACAATTCTTGAAACATTTTTGAACAATGAATATACCGCTTCGCATAATTTCTTCAAATTTCACGGGGATTTCTTCTTTAAACGAAAAGATTTATGAAAATCAGGAAAATGAAAAAAAATCCCCCTTCCACTCTTCAAAGGGGGACTATTTTATTAATTATTGCTTTTACCCAGTTTCTGATTATTTCCTCATGTAAGCAGAAATCTGACAAATCCGAATTTGACCCTGTCGAATTTGTCAATCCCCTCATGGGTACGGACTCTGAATTCAGATTATCAACAGGTAATACTTATCCTGCAATTGCTTTGCCCTGGGGTATGAATTTCTGGACACCTCAGACCAGGAATATTAATAATGGATGGGCCTATACTTATGATGATTATAAAATCCAGGGGATAAAGCAAACACATCAGCCGAGTCCGTGGATCAACGACTATGGGGCTTTTTCACTTATGGCTGTAACCGGCAGGCTTAAGGTTGGGGGCGAAGAACGAGCCTCATGGTTTTCGCATAAGGCAGAAATTGTAAAGCCATATTATTACAGTGTTTATCTTGCTGATTATGACGTGACGGCAGAGGTGACTCCAACTGAAAGAACCGCGCTCTTCAGGTTTACTTTCCCTGCCGGCGACTCTTCCTTTATACTCCTTGATGCTTTTGACAAAGGTTCGATGGTAAAGATCATTCCTGAAGAACGAAAGGTGATAGGGTATTGCAGAAACAACCATGGCGGAGTACCAGAAAACTTCCGTAATTACATTGTAATTACATTCGATAAAGACTTTTCATGCGCTCATACCTGGAACGGAAATGTAATTAATATGAATGACCTCGGGGAAGAAGGTGATCACGTTGGAGCGGTTCTTGGTTTCAAGACTTCGAGAGGTGAAAAGATAATTGCCCGTGTGGCATCATCTTTTATAAGCCATGAACAGGCCCTTTTAAACCTTCAAAATGAAGCAGGTGAAAAAGACTTTGAAACATTACGCCATGAAGCCAGGGCTGAATGGAACAAACAGCTGAACCGGATCAGGGTTGAAGGCGGAACTGATGACCAGATCAGAACATTCTATTCTTGCCTGTACCGTACTCTTTTATTTCCGAGAAAATTCTTTGAAATAAATGCGAAAAAAGAGGTTGTTCATTACAGTCCGTATAATGGAGAGGTCCTTCCGGGCTATATGTTCACAGATAATGGTTTCTGGGACACCTTCAGATCGCTGTTCCCGTTTTTTACCCTCATGTACCCTGATCTGGACAGCCAGATCATGGAAGGATTGGTAAACACTTACAATGAGAGCGGCTGGTTACCAGAATGGGCAAGTCCGGGTCATCGCGACTGCATGATAGGCTCAAATTCAGCTTCTCTTATTGCAGATGCTTATCTTAAGGGTATCAGAGGGTACGATATTGAAACTCTGTACAAGGCAATACTGAAAAATACCGACAGCGTAGGCCCTGTTTCATCAGTCGGAAGATTGGGCGCAAAATATTTTAACGATCTGGGATATGTGCCGTATAATGTCGGAATAAACGAAAATGCCGCCAGGACACTTGAATATGCATATGCTGATTTTTGCATTGCCAGACTTGCAGAATCAATTGGGCGTCCGCCAACCGAAATAGAAAAGTTCAGAAAAAGAGCGATGAATTACAAAAATGTGTTCGATCCTGGACGGAAGCTAATGCGCGGAAGAAATCTTGATGGCTCGTTCCAGTCACCATTCAGCCCATTCAAATGGGGTGACGCATTTACTGAAGGCAACAGCTGGCATTACACATGGAGTGTGTTTCAGGACATCGAAGGGCTTATTAACCTGATGGGCGGTAAAGACTATTTTACAGAAAAGCTTGATTCGGTATTTAAAGTTCCACCGGTATTTGATTATTCATATTATGGCCAGGTAATTCATGAGATCCGAGAAATGCAGATAATGAATATGGGAAACTATGCGCATGGCAACCAGCCTGTGCAGCATATGATCTATCTGTACAACTATGCCGGACAACCATGGAAGACCCAGTATCATGTCCGCGATGTGATGGATAAGCTTTATAATTATCTTCCCGATGGTTATTGCGGCGATGAAGACAACGGGCAGACTTCAGCGTGGTATGTCTTTTCAGCTCTGGGTTTCTATCCTGTCACCCCGGGAACGGATGAATATGTTTTCGGTTCCCCTTTGTTCAAAAAAGCCGCACTTGAATTTGAAAATGGTAAAAAGCTTACTATTGATGCCCCGGACAATACCAGGGAGAATATTTATGTAAGAGATATAAAGATGAATGGCAAAACATTGATGCGCAATTATATAAAACATAATGAATTGCAATCTGGCGGAACACTGTCATTTGGGATGCAAAATACTCCCGATAAAAACCGTGGTACCCCGGAGGAGGCATTCCCATTTTCAATGAGTAGAAAATAATCAATGAAAAATGAAATTAAAGATTCTTTTATTGCTGGTATTATGCGGGATAATACTGTCATCCTGTGGTTCAGGAAGAGACAAAAAGCTTTTAAATGCAAATGGGGAACAATCAGGATACAAAGAAACATACCGTCCCCAGTTTCACTTCTCACCTCAAACCGGCTGGATGAACGATCCAAATGGTATGGTCTTTTACGATGATGAGTACCATCTTTTCTATCAACATTACCCCGACAGCACCGTCTGGGGTCCCATGCACTGGGGGTATGCTGTCAGCAGCGATATGGTGCACTGGACTCATATGCCAGTTGCTCTTTATCCCGATTCGCTCGGTTATATTTTTTCCGGGAGTGCTGTCGTTGACACTGAAAACACATCTGGTTTTGGCAAAGGCGATGTACCACCCATTGTTGCAGTTTTCACATATCATAACAGCCATCTTGAAAAAAGCGGAAGCAGTACTTTTCAAAGTCAGGGGATAGCCTGGAGCAATGATAAAGGAAGGACATGGACAAAATACTCAGGTAATCCTGTTCTTCCAAATCCTGGAGAAAAGGACTTCAGGGATCCGAAGGTTTTCTGGCATAAAGAGACCGGAAAATGGATCATGATTCTGGCGGTCCGTGACAGGATAAATTTGTTTTCTTCATCTGATCTTAAATCCTGGTCGTACGAAAGCGAATTCGGAACGGATGCAGGTGCCCACGGCGGGGTTTGGGAGTGTCCTGATCTTTTTCCCCTTAAGACTGAGGGTAGTGATGAAACGAAATGGGTCATGCTGGTGAGCATAAATCCGGGAGGACCAAATGGCGGATCGGCAACTCAATACTTTACGGGAAAATTTGATGGAAATAAATTCGTCGCTGATGAAAAATCTGAGAAATGGATCGATTGGGGTACGGATAATTATGCTGGGGTTACCTGGTCAGATATTCCCCAATCTGACGGCCGGAGACTTTTCCTGGGATGGATGAGCAACTGGAATTATGCATCAGTCGTTCCAACGACAACATGGCGAAGTGCAATGACAATTCCACGGGAATTGTTACTGGCATACGAAAATGGATCGTATTATTTGATATCCAGACCGGTCAGGGAACTTACTAACCTCAGAAAAGAATCGAAATCAATTATCCCGGGAGAAGCAGGTAATTCCTCCAGGGCAGATCTGATTATTGATGTTCCAGGACTCAACCAGAGCGAGCTTGAATTTGATCTTAGAATTCCTGAAGGGTACAATGAATCCCTGGGAATAATCCTTGAGAATAATCTTGACGAGAAATTAATTATTGGCTATTCGGTTCAGGCTAAACAATTATTTATCGACCGGACAAAATCGGGCAATACATCTTTCTCAGAAAGATTTGCAGGTGTAGCGACTGCACCCTATGAATCGGGTAAAACTCTAAAGATGCAACTGTTTATTGATGCCTCTTCTGTGGAATTGTTTATCGACGAAGGA
>Ga0105106_10001290_pt1 | contig 17970 bp, 13 predicted proteins | sample PPLLaktember2015_5_FD_79109 | JGI IMG/M metagenome (GOLD analysis project Ga0105106, IMG submission 79109) | Freshwater sediment microbial communities from Prairie Pothole Lake near Jamestown, North Dakota, USA - PPLs Lake P8 Core (1) Depth... | ecosystem: Environmental > Aquatic > Freshwater >...
ATTATCACCGTAGGTATTGTAGGTAGCGGACTTATGCGTCGCCAGGTCACAGCTATCCACGTTGTCGTTGCGGGTGCCGGCGCCGGTCTCGTAGGTATCCGGCAGGTCGTCGTCAAAGCCGGCGGAGGGCACGCCCTGGTCGGAATCGGTTTGACCCACCCAGGCGCCGCCCGCCTTCCAGTTATGGTTGATCGTCTCGTGGCGGCGCTCGTGCACCAACACCTCAGCGGCGGCATCGATCCCCTTGACGTTGCCGAAGGTGCCGCCGGGGCAGGCGCTGGCAGCTGCAGGCACGCTCAGCCCGCCGGGATAATGGGTCTGGGCTGCCGCCCCACCCACGTGGATGTTGTCGTCCGCGGGGTCCCAGTAGCCGTAGGTGCTATCGCCCAGGGTCTGGTCATATTTCACGTCGGCAGCCGACATCTGGGTTACGGCGCTGTCGTCGGCCCAGTACTCGAACCAGTTGGGCTCGCCGTCGCTGTCGTCATCGCCCCACGATCCGGGGGCGCCCTTCTTGAAGAACACCTTGTAGGTGTGGTCCTTTTGGGTCTGCCCGTCCAGGTTGGTGGCGGTGTGGCGGTAGGTCAAGAGCAGGGTGGCGTTTTTCTCGCCATAGGTGGTCACGTCGGGGCCGGGGCCAGTGACGGGGGTGTAATCGTAGCGGCATTTGTTAGCCTTGTCGCCCTCGCCGGGGGTCAGGTCGCCCGACCAGCTGCAACGCAGCAGCTCGTAGCCGGCGGGCACATCGATCTCGGCCTCCATGCGGACGGGCTTGCCCGTTTGGGGCTGCTCGCCGGGCGTGCCAACGCCCTTGGCAGTGATGCTCAGGATCTGCGGACCGCCGGGGTGCACGAGCTGGTCCACCACGTTGCCCCACGTCCAGGAGGGGGTGCACGGGTCGTTGGGGTCGAAGGACCAGCCGAGGTTGGCGCGCATCTGGGTGGGTTTATGCTCCTGCACGGCGGCTTCCGGCACCACAAACTGGGTGAGGGCGGTCATCGTGCCGCGGTAGTTGATCGCCTGGTAGCCGGTGAGGGCGCGGTCCATGACGCGCTCGCTCTCATCCCACACCTGGTCGCCGTTCCAGTCGATCCAGGCATTGACGTATTCGGGGCTGGGGTCGTAAGAGGGGCACTCTTCGCCCGCCACGCAGCCCTGGGGGTTGGCGATGAAGACCTGCACGGTGAGCTGCATGGTGCCGCCGGCGTTGGGGGAGAGGGTGACGCTGCTGATGTACTCATAGGTGGTGGAGCCGCCGCTGGAAGCGCAGTAGTCCTGCGCTGCGCCGGGGGAGTGCGGGCCCCCGCTGGCGGCAGGCGGATTTGGCCTGCCTGCCGAGCGGTCGGGGGCCGGCGGGGTGGGGTCTGCGGCGGCGGGAGCGCCCAGGGCGATCCAGGTGCTCAAGAGCAGCAGACCCGCCAGGGCCAGCAGGGCCCAGGGTGTCTTGCGGGTGAGGGAAAGGGAGAGAATTTTCATGGGAAAGCTCCTTGGATTGTAGATTGTTGATTGTTGATTGATGATTGTTTAAACACAAAGGTCACGAAGGAAAAGATAGGAAGGGCAATCTGAGTCGGGTACGAAGGATAAGAATTGTTGAACCACGAAGGTCACGAAGGAAAAAAAGAAGGGGTGGTCCCATGCGGGGCATGAAGAAAAAGAGGGCAGGATGCTCGCATGCAAGGCATCAGGAAACCCATGCCAGGACGAACTGGGCTACTTTCCAGGCGCCCTCTTCGAGCTCGAGCAGCAGGTAGTGACCGGCGCCCGCCAGGTAGCCTGAGGTGCGCCCGGCATAGACCAGGGCCTGGTCGCCCGAGGCGTTGAAGCCAACCCGCGAAAAGCTGATCACTCCACCGGATTCCGGGTAATCCATGTAGAACTGGTCCCAGCCGCCCTGACCGGCGCTGAAGTAGGCCTCGAACTGGACCGGGTCTAGCAGGATCAGCTCGCCGTTCCACGCCAGGCGCGCTTCCAGCCGGGCGGATTGGGCATTCCTGGCAACCGCATCGCGCAGCGTATCCGCGCCCAGCGCGGCGCCCATCTGCTCCTGGATGTAATCCTGGCGATCTTCCAGCCCGAAGCGTTGGGAGGGCCCCACCTGGGTCTCGCCCAGGATCACCACGCGCAGGGCGCCTTCGGGGAAATAGAACTGGGATAACAAGGCGGCGTACACGTCGTACTCGCGGGCTTCGATAACCGTCATGGCGTCATCATCCGTGGCTGTCGCCGGCGAGGGCGTCGAAGCGGCTTTCCGGGGTGTGGGCGTGAGGCTGGGCCGCGGGGAAGCGAGTGGCGTGGGTGAGGCGCCGGGCAGGTCTTCCGGCGTCCGGCTGGGAGGCGCCTGGGTGGGCGAGGGCTGGCTGGGGGCGCTGGCAGAAGGCGCAGCGGCAGGCGCGGGGCGGCAGGCTGCCAGGGAAATCGCCAGCCACAGGGCCAGCAACAATCCCCGGCCCACGGCAACCTTCGAGCCTGGCGAGCGGGTTTGCATGCGGTATGACCATCTCGTATGTAAAGTCATCCAATCTGAGACGAAACGGCAAGTACGATGGAAATCCCTAAGGATTAATCAAGACCAACTTGCTCTATTATATCGGATTACTTGCCATGTGAAGGAGGGAATTTTAGAGGCTCTTTGGGAATCGCCGTGACGGGTTGTGTATGTGGGGATGTTTTGCGGGCTTCGCCCGCAAAACACCCCCACATCTTCCCTTTACCACGGGAAATCCCAAAGACCCATTTTAGATTGATGATTGTGGATCATGGGCTGGGTCGAAAGCCAGCAAGACCCAACCGATGAAGGTTGTGATCGTTTTTGCATTGGCGTTTAAAATCCGCTGCCCGGTGATAGAATTTGGTTCGAGAAGCGTCAATTATCGTAGAAGTTACGCAGTTCAAGGGTGAAGAGGGGGTGTTTTGGCGGGCTACACCCGCCAAAACACCCCCAGCCTCCCACCAACTGCGTAAGTCCTATATCGAAAGGATGGCAGCTATGCACAAAGCGTGGTGGAAAGAAGGCGTGGTTTATCAAATTTACCCGCGCAGTTTCTACGACAGCAACGGCGATGGGATCGGCGACCTGCGCGGTATCATCGAAAAGCTGGATTATCTCCAGGCTCTGGGCGTGAGCGTGGTGTGGCTCTCGCCGGTGTACAAATCGCCCAACGACGACAACGGCTACGATATCAGCGATTACCAGGAGATCATGAACGAGTTCGGCACGATGGCTGAATGGGACGAGATGCTGGCGGGGATGCACGCCCGCGGCATCCGGCTGGTGATGGACCTGGTGGTCAACCATACCTCCGACGAGCACCCCTGGTTCGTGGAGGCGCGCAAGTCGAAGGACAACCCTTACCGCGATTATTACATCTGGCGCCCACCCAAGGACGGCGGCGAGCCCAACAACTGGGCCTCGCACTTCAGCGGCTCGGCCTGGGAATTCGACGAGACTACCGGCGAGTATTTCCTGCACCTGTTCTCCAAGAAACAACCCGACCTGAACTGGGAAAACCCCAGGGTGCGCCAGGAAGTGTATAACATGATGCGCTGGTGGCTGGATAAGGGCATCGACGGCTTCCGCATGGACGTGATCAATATGATCTCCAAGGCGCCCGGACTGCCGGACGCGCCGGTGGTCAAGGATGACCGCTACCAGTACGGCGGCAAATTTTTCCTCAACGGGCCGCGCCTGATGGAATTCCTGCACGAGATGAAGCGCCAAGTGCTGGACCACTACGACCTGCTGACGGTGGGCGAGACGCCCGGCGTGGACCCGCAGAAAGCCATCCAGCTCACCCACCAGGAAACCGGCGCCCTGAGTATGGTGTTCCAGTTCGAGCACATGGACCTGGACGCCGATCCCAAGCTGGGCGCCCGGCGCAGCGTGAGGCCTTGGAACCTGCTGGAGATGAAGCAGCTGATGACGCGCTGGCAGGTGGAACTGCAAGACCGCGGCTGGAACAGCATATACCTGACCAACCACGACCAGCCACGGGCGGTCTCGCGCTTTGGCGATGACCGCCAATACCGCCTCGAATCGGCCAAGCTGCTGGCGACCTTCACGCACATGCTGCAAGGCACCCCATACGTCTACCAGGGCGAGGAGATCGGCATGACTAACGTGGCCTTCGAATCGATCGAAGACTACCGCGATATCGAGTCGCTCAATATGTACCGGGAGCTGGTGGACGAGAAGGGCATGGACCCCGGCGCGGGGCTGAAGCTGATCCACGCCAAGAGCCGGGATAACGCCCGCACCCCCATGCAGTGGGACGCCAGCCCACAAGGTGGCTTTACCACGGGCAACCCGTGGATGAAGGTGAATCCCAATTACACCGAGATCAACGTGGCGCAAGCCCTTGCGGACCCGAACTCAATTTTCTATACTTACCAGAAGCTGATCCGCCTGCGCGGCGAGCATCCGGTGATCGTGTACGGCGCCTACGAGCTGCTGCTGGCGGACCACCCGCAGATCTACGCCTTCACGCGCACGCTGGAGAACGAGCGCCTGCTGGTGCTGCTCAATTTCTCGCGGGAGACGGCGGTCTTCGAGGCGCCTGCGGGGCTCTCCACCTCCGGGGCGGAGCTGCTGATCGGCAATTATGCGGTGGACCCAGCGCAGGACCTACGCCAGTTCAGCCTGCGCCCGTATGAGGCGCGCGTGTACAAGCAATGGATCAAGGGATAGGGGAAAGATGCGGCGAATCAGCGAATCAGCGGCAAACAACGTTCGCCCAGCGATCGCATTTGCGGATTACCTTCGCCCCTATCTTTGCCAGCGGTTTGGGAGAGGCAATCTGTGTTCAAATTTTTAGGGTTCCAAATCGTTCCAATGCGGTGGATGTGCGCTATAATGGAACTCTGCAAGGCAGCTCGTGGCTGCCTCCCCTGCCCGGGAGCAGGGATACCGCTTAGATAGGAGATACGCCATGGGAGACAAACGCAGTAAGAGAGACAAGAATAAGGCCAGCAAGCAAAAACAGCAGCAGCTTGAAAAGAAGAAGGAACAAGAGAAGGCCAAGCTGCCGGTCAAGAAACCCGCCTAGCAACAACACCCCTCCCCCATCCAGATTGTGCGGATGGGGGAGGGGTTCTATATCACCAGAAAGGGAAGCGGGTAGAGATGAGTGGTTAGTGATTCGTGGTAAGTGACTAGAGGCTATCTCAAAAATTGGAGGGGATTGGGGTGTGTGCGGCGGCTTTGCCGCCGCACACACCCCCAATTACCATTTTTGAGATGGGTTCGAGTGGTAAGCGATTAGAGGCGAGGCGGCGAGAGAGCGAATGGGCAAACCGGCGCCTGGCAAAGGAGGTCACGATGAGATCGTCTTTTCTGCTTCGTGTGTTGCGCATCGTGCTGCTGACTGCGATCGCGACCGGCAGTCTGATCGCCCCACCTCATCCCGCCGCTCGAAGCGCAGGTATGCCCGGCAGTGGGACGCCCGACATTACCCCGGTGATCGAGAAATACCGCGCCTACATTCGGAGCGCCATGCTACAGGAGCATATCCCCGGGCTGGCGATCGTGGTGGTGGACGACCAGAACGTGCTGTGGCAGGAGGGCTTTGGCTATACCGACACCGACCGCCGCATCCCGGTCACGCCCGATACTCCCTTCAGCATCCAATCCATGTCCAAATCGTTCACGGCACTCACCGTGCTGATGGCGGTGCAAGATGGCCTGCTTGATCTGGACACGCCTCTTTCCAGCTACATCCCCGATTTCCGGGTGAACTCTATCTTCGAGCCGGACGCGGCGGACAAGATCAACCTGCGCAACCTGCTCAGCCACACGGCTGGCTTTACGCATGAGGCGCCGGTCGGCAACAACTACGTGCTCGCCCCCAGCACCTTCGAAACCCATATCGCCAGCATTCAGGATACCTGGCTCAAGTTCCCGGTTGGGCAGATGTATGCGTACTCCAACCTGGGCATCGACCTGGCGGCCTATATCCTTCAGGTGCGGGCGGGTAATCCCTTCGCACAGTACGCCCAGGAGAAGCTTTTCACACCCCTGGGCATGACTCGCAGCACCTTCGATATCGACCGGATCGCCAAAATGGCCGACCGCGCTATGGGACACGACGTGCTCACCGCCGAGCCCCCGCTGGTTTCGATGATGGCGAGCGGCGGTGTCTACACCACCGCCGCCGACATGGCGCGCTACCTGCAGTTCCACATCAACCGCGGGTCGATGGGAGACCAGCGATTGATCTCGCAGGAACTGCTCGAGACGATGCACACCCCCCAATTCGCTGCCTCAGCCAAAGAGAATTACGGCCTGGGAATCGGCGTATACAGAAACCACGATGCGCGCATGCTGGCGCACGGCGGCGGAGGGTTCGGCTTCCTCTCCAATATGATTTGGTATCCTGAGCTTAAGCTGGGCATCACCACCCTGACCAATTCAAGCAGCAATAACCTGGTGTTCAGACTGGAACAGCAGATCCTGGATTCGATCATCGCGCTCGACCCGGCGCTGTACGCCCAACGCGCCAGCATCCAGCCGCCCGCCGCCGTGCTCAAGGAGCAGGGTACGGGTTTGTTACCAGACTCCGTGTTACCCGCCAGGATCCAGGCCATGGCGCCCGCGCCTACGGAGGCAGAACGGGCTGATTGGCGCCAATACACCGGGGTCTACGGCGTGCGCCATCTCGACAATATCACTGAGGTCATGGTATTGGATCTGCCGGGCGACTACCTGACTCTGGATGGCGAGCCGATCTACGGTTTTGGGTCGGGGCTGTTCTTTTTATCCAATGGCGAGGCGCTCAACCTGGCAGCGGACCCGCCCACCTACCGCAATATCCCGCTCCAGAAGCTCAACACGGGTTTTTTCTGGTTCCTGCGCGGCATCGCCGGGCTAAGCCTGCTGTTCTTCCTGGGGGCAGTGTTGGTGCTGCCGCTAAGCGGGATAGCTGCGCTCATGCGCCGCAGGCGAGTCGCAGTGCAAGGGCGCGCCGCCCAGCCGCGGCGCGGGTTCCCCGGCTGGCTGACGGGCTTGCTGGTATGGCTGGCGGCGCTGCTGGGTATGCTCTTGCTGCCGGGTATCGCTGCGCTGGCTGTACTCATCCGGGGCGGCAGCCTGCCCGCGCCCGGGAGAATTTGGTCGCAGTTCCCTGCGTTCGTCTTCGGCCACCTGCCAGCGTACCAACCCGCCATGCCCCGGTATGTACAGACGCTGGTATTGCTACCCTATGCCGTCATCGCCCTGGCTGCCGTCGCCGGGGTGGGCATGTGGCAGGCATGGCGCGAGCGGCGCTGGTCCACAGCGGGGCGCGCCCTGCTGACGGTGGTGGTCGTGCTGCTGCTGGTTATGGCGGTGCTGGTTGTGTGACGCTCGTTGATAACCACGAAGGGCAAGAAGGGAAGTGGTTGGTGATGAGTGGTAAGTGACTAGAGGCGAGTCGGCGAATCCGCGAGAGAGCAAATCAACAATGGAAGGGCAAATTGGCTTGTGGGGCAGGGAAATATGTGGTACAATATATTCCGTATAACGATATATCCCAAGAGAGAGTATAAAGATGGCCCATTCTACCTCATCCCCTCTGCCTGTATCCGAGCCGGTCTTTTTTATCCTGCTCAGCCTGGCTGCGGGGCGAAAACACGGATATGCGATCTTAAAAGATATCGAGACTTTGAGCAGGGAGGCCGTGCTCTTAAGCACCAGCACGCTGTACGGGGCTTTGAGCCGCCTGGAGGACCAGGGATATATCCGGCGGGTCCCCGCGGGGCAGCCGGTGGCTCCGGGTCTGCCGCGCAAGGTGTACGAGCTGACCCCGCAGGGTCTCGACCTGCTGCATGGGGAGGCCGAACGCCTGCAGCGCCTGAGCCTGGTCGCCCAGCGCTACCTGCCTAAGCCGTCCGCCTAGATTTGGTGGGGTGGAATGAACCGCACGCACTGGATAGTCTCCATTCACAGGACACTGCTGGGCCTCTTCCCAGCGCGCTATCGAGAGGAGTATGGCGAAGAGCTGCTTTACGCGATTCAAATGGCAGTGGAGCAGGCCCGCTCAAGAGGCAGGCTTTCGACGCTGCGGCTGGCCTGGCGGGAGCTGCGCGACCTGCCAGGCGCATGCTGGCGCGTGCATTTACGCGAAAGGAGAGGGATGAACCTAAAACTTGCACCGGGCGCTCACCTGCCGGAAGGACCCTTCAAGCTCTGGCAACTGGCTGCCGTGTTCCTGCCATTCACCATCGCCGTGCTCATAGTGGGGCTTAGCCTTTCGGCGGGAGAAGGTTATTATGGGCCGGTATGCGGGATCGGGGTCGTGCTGCTCGGGCTGCTGCTGCTGGTCTGGATCAGCGGGCTGGTGAAAACTTTCCCCACCTGGGCGCTGCCATCCCTGGGCCTGTTCCTGCTCATCTTCACTTATGGCTTGTATCTGATTTCTCAGGCTGCCACCTTGACGGCGCTTTCCCCGATCTGGGGCGGCTTTTGGCCCGATTCGATCCCCCTGCGGCTGCTCATGTACGTGTGGTTCAACCTGATCTATGTTGTCATTGCCGCGGCGATGATGCTGGTCCTGCTGGCGCTTTCGCCGCAGCTCTTGCAGCTTGCCCGGAAAGATTGGTCGCTGCTGTCGTTCTTCTTCTACACGCTGGCGATCCCGTACACCTTCATGAACGATGAATTTCATGGGCTGGAGCCCTATCAGTTGGTCAGCATCCTGATCCTGACGAGCGGGGCGGGTCTATTTATCGTCCTGCCTGCCCGCTGGGCAAGGCTGCTGGCGCTGCTGGCAGCCACGCTGCTGGCGCTTCCCACCTTGAGCCTGGGCCTGTACCGGATCTTTCCGTTTCAGTATTTCGCAGCCGAGGTGGCATCTTTCCGGGTGTGGGAAGCCCTCCAGCCAGTCCTGGATCTGCCTGCGCTGCTCATCATCCTTTGCCTGCCCGTGTTGGCGCGCCGCCTGCCGGCTTCGTATGGTATCAAACGCACGCATCCGGCAGGATAGACAAAGAAAAACATCAACACGAAGGGAAAAAGATCAGGGGGAAAGGGATAGGGGATGAGGGGCGAATCGACGAGTCAGCAACTCAGCGATGCAGCGGCAAACAACGTTCGTCCAGCAGTGCAACTGCTGGACCACCGCCCCGGCCGCAGGTTGGTAGCACGGCTCGAAAGGTATTATTGACAATAGTATCATAATGTGATACTATATCGTCGTGAACCAGCGCCAACAAAAAACCTACGATGCAATTTTTGAGACTCCTATCCGAGCCGATATCAAATGGAGTGATATCGAATCTCTTTTCCTAGCTTTGGGTGCGGAGATTTCGGAAGGCAGAGGCTCCAGGGTGCGAGTGGCGCTAAAAGGCAGAAAGGCCGTTTTCCATCGACCTCATCCAGGACCTACCGACAAGGGCGAAGTGAAATCGGTCCGTAGATTTCTTGAAGAAGTGGAAGCAAATGAGGAGAATTAAGATAACAAGTATAGAAGTTACGCAATTCAAGGGTGAAGTGGGGGTGTGTTGGCGGGCGTATCCCGCCAAAACACCCCCACCCTCCCATCAACTGCGTAAGTCCTAAAGTAATAATTGCAGGAGAGAGGAGCAAATACAATGGCTGGAAAGGGCATAAGCGGAGGATCCAGCAAGAATCTCATGGAATATAAGGGGTATTTCGGCAACGTTGAATTTGATAACGATGCCGGTGTTTTTCACGGAGAAGTGATTAATATGCACGACGTCGTTACTTTTCGAGGCACATCTGTTGAAGAATTACGTCAAGAATTGATCGACTCTGTCGAAGATTATCTCGAGTTCTGTGCGCAGCGTGGCGAGGAGCCCGATAAACCGTTTTCAGGTAAATTTGTGGTCCGAGTGGAACCAGAACTGCATCGGAAGGTTTATCTGCGCGCCAAGCGTTTAGGAACTAGCATCAATCAAGTGGTCAGGGAAGCTTTAAGGCGCGAATTGACCTAAATTAACCCTGTAGCGCCTGGCGCGCTGATCCAACATGGAACACCCCAAATTTAATATTTGAGGTGTTCCACATTTAATTGCCCACCCCTCGATCCCCCTCCCTTCTGCCTCCGACAGCGGGGAGGGGCTGAATATTGAAAAAACAGGTTGTTCGGCGGTTTCACCGCCGAACAACCTGTTTTTTCGTCTTTTCCCCGCCCTCCCAGCGGGGGAGGGCGGGGTCAGGGGTGGGTGGGGCCTAAGAAGGTCATGAATTAGCCCGAAAGATTAAATTCGGGATAATTCATATTTATATTCGTACAGAATCGCGAAGGTAGGTTGCTAAATACATACCAAAGATGTCTAGAAAATTGAGCTCTAACCTGTGCGTCAATTTCATTGAGCAGAAATGGAATCTCATGACCAGGTTTATTCAGCAAGCGAAAACCAACAAAAATCGCCCGCGAAAAGATCAGGGGATAAGGGTGTGTATCTCCAGGCAAGGGAGGGGGTTAATTAATACAGATCAATGGGATGCATTGATCGCGTTTTGCGTGTGTTGCAGTTCGGAGGGTGCAAGTATGAACGCCAAATTATCGGAGGGGCTAAAAACTACTTTCCTGGTGCATTTCATCGTCGCACTCATTTTCGGCCTGGGTTTCCTGCTCATCCCCATCACGGTAGGCAACCTGTACGGCTTGAAAATCCAAGAAACGGAAGTCTGGCGGCTTTTAGGAGCAGCCATGCTGGGCTTTGCAGCCAGCTCCTGGTTTGCTTACAAGGCGACCCATTGGGAAAGCGTGCGAATCGTGGTCCTGGCGGAAATCGTCTGGACGATCCTGGGTACCCTGGTCATGCTGTATGCTCTCTTGTTCGCAGGTTTCCCAGCGCTCGGCTGGCTGAACGCCATCATCCTGGCAGGCTTTGGCGCCGCTTTTGGCTGGTTCTATTCCCGGAAGTAACGACACCGATCCCGAGTGAATCTCCGGCATGAGTGAAACGGACGGCCCGCACCTTAGAGCCAGGTGAGGGAACTTTGGCGCGCAGGGATGTGGTTAGAGGCTATCTAAAAAATAGGGAATTATTGGGGTGTGTGCGGCGGCTGCGCCGCCGCACACACCCCATTTAACCATTTTTGAGATGACTTCTAGTGATTAGTCCCATTTTCCGCACATTAAATTCCATATTTCTATGAAAATCAAGGAGAAAAAGTCATCAGCTTGTTGAAAAACTCCCCATTTCCACCAAAATGGTACAATCAAAATAGAGTATACCGGCATATCACACTCCTGAGGAGGACCAAGATGATTAGGGAAAGGGTTGTACATGACGATCCGCAGCCCGTCACCATATCTAGATGGGTGGGGATCATCTTTCTGCTCCTGCTGGTCGCCGGAGTGATTTACATGTTCTACAATCTACCACAATGCATCGATGGATGCGGACCGTATCACAACACCACCAGCGTGGCCGACTTGGACAGCGACGGCGACCTGGATGTCGTGCTCAACAACCTCCGGCACGAAACCGATACCACCATCTGGGCTGGAGCTGGATCGTGGATCAACCAGGGTGGAGGTAAGTTTACCCCGCGCAGTGTGGATTTAGGCGGCCCCTCCACAGCAGCCGGAGATCTGGATGGTGACGAGGACGCTGACCTCGTTCAAATGACCTACACGGCGTCCCTCCACCTAAACCAGGGTGGTGATCAGGGCGGTGTACCCGGCGACTTCATACATTGGCGATTGATCGCACCCCCAGACAACCCGCACAACTGGTCTTCGGAAGGTTCTGTCGTGCTCGGCGATCTGAATAATGACGGCCGACTGGATGCCATGCTGAGCTATTGCTGCTCTAACTTGATGGACAGGGAAGAGGATTATCTCCCATTCATTCCGTGGGTGTGGCTCAACACAATCAGCAGCAGGCATCTGGTTACGCTGGGCGACCTGCCCATGCGCCCTACCCTGGGGGACCTGGATGGCGACGGCGACCTGGACGTGTATGCGGCCACGCTGCCTCCTCGAGGCAGCGACTACGACTCTGCCGACCGGGTTCTGTTGAACGACGGCAGCGGAGATTTCGTTGACTCTGGCCAGCGCCTGATGAACGCCCGGATGGCGGGAACCGCCGGCAGTGGCGCCGTCGCGCTGGGCAATCTGGACAGCGACGGCGACCTGGATGCCCTGGTAGCCACCTCATCGGGAGCGGCAATCTGGATCAATCAGGGTGGCGCGCAGGGCGGGCAGGCCGGCGTATTCGCCGATTCAGGTCTGCGCCTCGGTCGTGGTCACATCGAGGATGTCTACCTCGCCGACCTGGACGCCGATGGCGATGCCGACGCCGTGGTGGGAGGGAAAGCGCAAGCTTCCGTCTGGTTGGATGCCGTGACAGCCGCCGGGAAGGCGCATGCCTCCATCTGGTTGAATGAGGGGCAGGCGGGCTTCCGGGACTCCGGGCAGCGCCTGCGTTACACGGAGCGCCACGGCCTGGCTGTTGGCGATTTCAACGGCGATGGCTATCTCGACATCCTGGCAGTCGGCGCCGATTACCACCTGTGGCTCAACCGGGGTAACGGGATACTGCAGGAAGGAAATTAGGTTTTAGGCACTCAACTGGCTCTGCCCGGCATTTATCCCACATTCTGCACCTTACGAACCGAATGGATAGCATTTTTGAACCTGGGGCCCGAGCAAAGTAATCACTTGTTCTTGGGCTGGGCGTAAGTTCAAGAGTTGGCAAATCAGCAAATAAGCAAATCAGCAAAAATGCACGCAAGTGCATCGGCGCGCCACACAGAGCGCGGGCGCGAGAGGGAAAAATATAACCACGAAGGGCACGAAGGGTAAAAGAGGGATAGTAATACAACGGCTAGCGCTTTTGGAGCGCCCGTTCCCAGCGAGGCAATCCATCCGGATGGAAGCGGGCGAGCCGGCGCTGCCGGGTAATTTTGAGATCACCCAGGTTCCGTTTGGGTCACGGTGGGGAGGCCGGCGGCGGATAAGGTTGGTTCGGAGGAGGCGCTGCTGTCCTTGTGGGAGCTGCAGGTTGGTACGTACGGCTCGAAAAGCAGATCGTGTCCGGGTAACTGAAATCGTAGGGCAAATACAGCTCCCCAATCTGCTTCTCTCCGATCCAGATCACATATGCCCCCGGTTCCAGGCTGCCGAGCTCAAATTCGACAGACCCGGCCCCTCCGCAGTCCGCTGTACACCCGTGATCCGGATTGCGATGGGGATCGAAGAGCACGAAGCGAGTGAAAAACCTGAGCAAGTATCGATCCTGATCGACTTGTATGTGGAATGACGTATCCGCCGGCAAGGTGCAACTGCTCGAATAGCAGCCTTCGGGAGAAAAAGTACCAGATATTGCCGCGCTGTTCTCGGAAACCCGGAAACAAATCTCCCCTTCATTTTCCACGACCAGCGTGCCGGCGGGTATGGTAGGGGGCAGAGGCGTCGGTCCATAACGAGGCGCGGGTGTGGGGACCAGGGTCCTGGTTGGAACAGGGATATAAGGAGTGGGAGAATGCTCTCCTGAAGGAAAGACCGGTTCTGTTCGTAGGATAGAGGGCGTCACCGTGGGCGAAAGCGAGAGGGCGGCCGGAATCGAAGTGGGCGCAGACCTGCTAAGGGCAGCAGCCCGAAGGCGTCGAGCAAGGCGATGGAGGCGAGGCAGAGCAAGCAGAAGAGGATGGCGCCGCAGGTGAAGAGGAGGAGGAAGCGCTTTTTCACGTGATTACAATAACACCTCCAATTGTAACAACTTCATGTGATTTATTGTTTCCCTTTACTTTTTATTACAGACTGGATTTCAGAAAGTCTCTTGGTTACTAATATTCGCCTCGATTGTTTTTGCTCTTTATTTATCTTGTCATCAAGTATTTCTTCTATAGCTGCCTTTATAATCTCAAAACAAGTCAGACACTCTTCTTCCTCCAGCTCGTGAACACCTTTACTCAATATGCCATAAATAACAGTGTTTTTTACCAAAAATTCTGGCAATTTATCAGCAAGTTCAATAATTAAATCATCTAGCCTTTTGCCTTTTCTCCATTGGTCGAAACTCCAATTTGACTGAACTGAATAGGCGTCTGTTGCCATATCCCTAATCACTTTTTCAACCACCCATTGAAGATAGATAAAAGATCCGATACCGATATTATGATAATAAAGTTGTATACCTGTCTTAAGTTCATTAAAGGTCGAACCCAGTTCCTTTTCATATTTTTTTATTTCAGGATATTCTCTGTCAACTCTTGAAGGATATTCGCCGATTTTACTAAATGAAACACCATCATCTCTAAATATAAATATAGCTTGATGCTTTGCATTTAGGCTGCATACGTATTCCATTATTAAATTTCGCGGTAGGACAGGATCTTCATGTCGAACTCCAAAGGTTCGGGCCATAATGAGATTGGGGGTTGGAGTCGCACGTATAAAAACGCTTTCAGATTTACATTCGATACAATGCATATCGAGTGTTGAATCGAAATTCAATACCTCATTCAATAAACCATGATCTTGTTTTTTGTAAAGCGGCGCGTTTAAGTAAATCTGAAGTGGAGCTATCATAGTTATATTGTTATTGTATTCGTTCAGTTGGTTGGCGCGGCGGCGCTATTTTGATTTCAAGATTCTTGCAAATTTTATTAATAAACTTGCGTTTTGCTTACCCAACTGAACAGCCATAAACACCATCCAGAATCTTAAAACCCTAAACGTAGATTCATAAAACCGACCTTACGCCGTCCACTCAATTGAAGGGTTACTGAATTATGCCCATCCCCGAAATTGATTGAGAAATGGGATGCAGAGATTTCGAATTTATTCAGGCGGGGCTATGTCATAGCAAACTGCTTTTTCGCTACTTGATGTTTTTCCATTCGAAAAGGTTATGAAATATCGAATGCCAAGAGGAATTGCTTTAGGATCATCTGCTGACGCGTAAAACTGATAATTCTTATCTGCAGGAGATGCAAACCCAACTGACGATGGAATTAAGATGTCCTCTTCTGAACCAATGGTAATAGGAATTGAGTCGCCTAAGCTCACATAAAAATTTTTAAAATCGGATAGCACTGCCTCATTATTTGATGCGGTATTGTCACCATCAGTGGAAAGCTCGACTTCGGAATCTCCGTATGAGATGACCGCTTTGAATTCTGTAATGGCAGTGCTTTCACCGCCGAGGTTTTTAAGGTGAATGTTTAGTGGACAGATCATTGTTATTGTTGATGGTTCGGGGTCTAAATCCACTATAAATTCGTCTGCGTGTGACACATCTAAAATCAAAACTTGCGCGGAAACCTGTCTTAATGCTATTTCATTTGCTTTTTTGGCAATATCATTAGCTTCCATAGAATAGATTACTGCAAATATCGCCACAAGCAATGAAAGCAGACTGATAACAGTTTCTTTTTTCATCAACACCCTTTGTAGATGTCAAACAATGCCTGGAAAGATGAGTCAATTATAAGTCATTAAGATGTGTGCAACCAATATGTAAGAATATAAGAAGAGTTATTCGCCATTTATTGTACTGTGTCCTTTAGCCAACACTCTGGTACTTGTCAGTTTCCTTTTTTACCCAACTGAACGAATACTTGTTATTTTTAGCTATTTCAAATATCTGTCCTTCCTTATTAGGAAGCAGAAGAATTTGCCGATGTTGGGCAATAATAAGGGTTGATTTTTAGAATTCAGGTGACTATATATCTAATTTTGTCTGAGAGGCCTCCGATTTCTTGACACGCTCAGCTTTTTTAAAATCACCTCTTGCGGAGGGCGGAAGCTGGGGAGCCTGGCCGGCGAGGAGCTGCTGGATGGTGAGGATCTAGTTATCGTCGAAGAATGTTATTCTTGTGACGACCTCCATTCCTCCTCGCTTACGTATGAGCACCTGCACCATCCATCATCCTGCGCGCAGAGATTGGGGATAGGTAGTGTATGAATAGCAAGATCAATATCTAATTTCTTGCCATAGAGGGCTTTGCACTTTTCACAAAGACTATAGTCATCTCCCCTCCCGCCGACACCCACAATCCTTACGGTTTTTACCCCAGCCCTATTCATCTCCTGCAGCCTAATTTTGTGCATAGTAGAGAGATACGGTTTTGGATCTTTTCCCTCTGTGGAGACTAGGCGTGCCATTTCATAGTAGATCATAGGAAGGTATTGCATATCTTTGGTTTTTGAGGGCAGCTCGTTAAGTATCTTCCAGGTAGTGTCATTCACTGTTGCGGTGAAACCAAATTTTTTGCTCAACTCCTTTCGCTGATTGTCGAAGTCTTTTTGAGTTACACCCAATCCAGAAAGCCTGCCAAGCATATCTGAGACATTTGCGGCATCTTCAGTTACGAGCTTCCCTTCACGTATAAAAATAAATTTGCCGCAATGGGGGCATTTCTTTTTTCTCTTTGGTGCGCTCTCTAACACAGAAGAGCAATAAGGGCACTTTGGTTTACTCATAAAAAATGGCATTACTGCCCTCCTCTATTGAGAGGATGCTAGCTGAAGTGGAAATCGAGGTAAATCAGATCGACCGATTCGTCGGGGATGTGCTCCCGGAGGATATTGAGATTGTCCCCATAGAACAACGTGTTCCGGGTGATGGCTGAGGGCATGGGCAGCTCCTGAATAACGATCTTTATAAGATTATAGCGCACTCCAATTGAATTTTTTCCTCCAATGAGGAAAGCTTTGGACTAATAGCCAAAGAGTGTAATAAATCATTATTCATAATGGAACCTAGCTTCGCAAATTATCCTGGAATACTTTAGAGCATCAAGTAATTGGTGATATGTGGCATTGCCAAGAGCGAATAATTCATTGGCTGACAATTCTACGTCGCGATGTATCATGTACTTTCCCTCAGGAGAAGTCCATTCATCAACAGGCATTGCGCCAGCAACTTTAGAAAAGACCTTCGGGAAATGTGTTAACCCATCGCGATAAGTTATGGCTAGATTTAGGATTGGCCCTTGTGCAATTAATAATAATTCCCGGCTGTATTCGTCATTAATGACTTTATGTATCTTTTCGATTTTCCCTGAGCGAAAGTAGAGCTTAGTTATTTCACTACCCTTGTTTTTCATTGGTAATTCAGCTGCGTGCCACAATACATGAGCTAAGCGATCCAATGCAGAAATTATCCTGTAGATTGCACTATCGATCATCATATGAAATATTCATCCTGCTACTGTTCCTCCTAGCCTATGGGTTGATAAATCACTGTAAAAGACTCGATCTACGTCCTTAACATAACCGCGGAGTAACAGGAGAGCGCTTGTGGGAAAACCAGATTTTTGAATTAAGCCATCAATGTCACTGGCGGGTTTCTCCTCAAGGATATAAGGTTGGGTTTCCATGATTAAAAGAGCATGGCCTAAATGCCAGCGAGCCTGTGCCAAGAGATCATCTATATCCAATACGAGGCGACGAATGCTTGCCGTTTTTTCGTCATCAGGGAGATTAGCGGCAATTAATCCCAATCCGATAAGATCCGATTCGGGCGATGGACAGTTTAAACGCAATTGCTCTTCCATCTTTTCCAATAATTGATGATCTAATGGCAGCATAACATAACCTCAATCCCTGGCTCTGATGTGAACTATAGAATATCGCGCTCCATTATTTATTTTAATCAATTTTCTTGTATTAGGTAGTTTATGGCCAATGGATCCTCTCTCGAAGAGAGAGAAGTAGGAGCAGGTGCATGAAGCATTATATTGTCCTCCAACGGTCTCTGCGATAGCAACTATTTCCTCCCCTACCGGCAGCGCGGATCGTGATACTGCTGCCGCGGCGAGGTGCGCACGAACCAGACCCGGCAGGCTAGATTCTTACATTTGAGCACCAAGGCATTGGCAAGGATGAAGACGCCGGGCCTGACCTGGCCGGGGTGGGCGTAGACCTGCACCGCCTCGGCAGCGGCGAGTGTCACTCCTCGGACTACAATGTACCAGTAGTCCTCGGGCATGATGTACCAGGTGTTCGCGCCAACCATGTACCAGCTGTCCTCACCAACGATGTACCAGGTGTTCGCGCTAACCATGTACCA
>Ga0105106_10001291_pt1 | contig 17969 bp, 18 predicted proteins | sample PPLLaktember2015_5_FD_79109 | JGI IMG/M metagenome (GOLD analysis project Ga0105106, IMG submission 79109) | Freshwater sediment microbial communities from Prairie Pothole Lake near Jamestown, North Dakota, USA - PPLs Lake P8 Core (1) Depth... | ecosystem: Environmental > Aquatic > Freshwater >...
CAGAAGGGCGCGTCCCGGGCCGACGTGCACGTCGCCGCCATCAAGGACGTCAGCAAGCCGAAGGGCGCGAAGCCGGGGCTGGTCCACGTGCACCGCGGCCGCACGCTCCATCTGCGACGCGACCCGGCGCGCCTCGCGCGCGTGCTCGAGGCGCGCATCGAGGAGTAGGGTGCGCCCTGTTCAAGCCGAGCGGGGGGATCGCCGATCCCAGGGGGCGGCATGCGCGCCGCCACCAGCCTCCACGATCTCAAGAGCCTGATCCTCTCGCTCCACTCCGTGGTCGCGATCGAGACGCGGGAGGAGGAGCGCGTCGAGCACCTGGTCCAGTCGGTCGCCCTCGAGCTCGGGCTCGAGGTCTTCGAGTGGACGGTGAGCCAGGGCCTCTCGCGCTGGCCCGACAAGACGCCCAACCACAGCTATCGGGACCCCGCCGCGATGCTCGGTCACCTGCGCGGCCTGACGGTCGAGGGCGTGTTCCTGCTGAAGGATCTGACGCGCCACCTCGAGGATGCCGGCACGGCGCGCTGCTTCGCCGACGCCGCGCGCCAGTTCGCGCGGACGCGCTCCACGATGATCGTGACCGGCGCCTCGCTGCGCTTCCCGCCCGAGATCGACCACCTGGTGGTGCACTTCGACCTCTCGCTGCCGGACGAGAAGGAGCTGCGCAGCGTGATCGAAGCCGTGCTCCGTTCGATCGGCGAGCGCATGCCCGTCGAGATGCGCCTCGACGACGCGGAGATGCAGGAGGTGCTGCGCGCCCTCTCCGGTCTGACCCTCAACCAGGCGCGCCAGGCGGTGGCCAAGGCGGTGCTGCACGACGGAGCGCTCCAGGCCTCCGACATCCCCTCCATTCTCGACGCCAAGGCCCAGGCCCTGGCCGCGGACGGGGTGCTCGAGTACCTGCCCCACGAGGACAACGCCTACGAGCTCGGCGGCTTCGCGCGCCTCAAGGCCTGGCTCGACCGGGCGAGGGTCGGCTTCAGCGAGGAGGCGCGCAGCCTGAACCTGCGCGCGCCGCGCGGCATCCTGCTGGTCGGGGTGCAGGGCTGCGGCAAGTCGCTGGCCGCCAAGTGCAGCGCGCGCGCCTGGCGGCTGCCGCTGCTCAAGCTCGACGCCGGCCGCCTCTACGACAAGTACGTGGGCGAGACCGAGAAGAACCTGCGCCGCGCCCTCGAGATCGCCGCCTCCATGGCGCCGGTGGTGCTCTGGATCGACGAGCTCGAGAAGAGCTTCGCGAGCGGCGGCGACAGCGACGGCGGCGTCAGCAAGCGCGTGCTGGCGACGTTCCTCACCTGGCTGCAGGAGAAGCGCCAGGAGGTCTTCGTGGTCGCGACCGCCAACGACGTCTTCGCGCTGCCCCCGGAGCTGCTGCGCAAGGGCCGCTTCGACGAGATCTTCTTCGTCGACCTGCCGGACCGCAGCGAGCGCCAGCAGATCCTGCGCATCCACCTCTCGCACCGCAAGCAGGAGCCCGAGCGCTTCGACCTCGAGTTCCTGGCCGACGCGAGCGAGGGCTGGAGCGGCGCCGAGCTCGAGCAGGCGGTCACCGCGGCGCTCTACGACGCGCTCCACAAGAAGCGCGCCCTCGACACCACGCTCCTGCTCCAGGAGATGGGCGCGACGGTCCCGCTCTCGGTCTCCCGCCGCGAGGACGTGGAGCGCCTACGCACCCTCGGCCGCGAACGCTTCGTCCCCGTCCGCTAGCGATTTAGAAAGGGGACGGACTTAAGAATTTAGAATCGCGCGAGATGCGATGCGCCGGTGTCCGTCTCTGAACTCTCGAGTCCGCGGGCTAGCGGGTGGCCGGTGAGGCGAGGTCGCGCAGGGTGGCGGCGAGGGCCGCGGTGAGCTCCGCCATGGCGCGGTAGTCGAGCGTCTCGGGCAGGTCGCTGGGCTGGTGGTAGTGCGGGTTCCGGAAGGGGGCGGTGCCGGTGAGCATCAGCGCCGGGTAGCCCGCGTCCCAGTAGGGCGCGTGATCCGAGCGACGGCTGTGGGGTGCGAAGCATCCGGGCGCCGCGATGCCCGCCGAGGGAAGCCGCGCGTGGGCCCGGAACCGCTCGATCGCCCGGTGCAGGAAGCGGCGCGACGAGAGGTTTCCGACGAAGCCCACGAAGTCGCCGCGATCCGGCAGCAGCCAGCCGAGGGGCTCCGGGTAGCGCTGCGAGCCGGGCTCCGAGCGGTAGTATCCGACGCTCTCGATCGAGATCATGCCGGCGAGCCGCTCCCCGCGCTCCGCCGACGAGCGCGCGGCCACCCGACTTCCGCGATGCTCGGTGCGGCCCCACGGAGCCTCCTCGGTGGTGAAGGCGATGAGCCGCAGCGTGGCAGCCGGCTGCTCGCCGGCGAGCAGCCGGGCCGTCTCGATCAGCACGGCCACGCCCGAGGCGTTGTCGTCGGCGCCGGGCGAGACGCTCACCGTGTCGTAGTGCGCGCCGACCACCAGGATCGGCTCCCCGGGGTGGCCAGCGATCTCCGCAACCACGTTGCGGAAGCTGCGCTCCTGCGGCCCGAAGCCCTGGGTATGCGGCTCGAGGCCGGTGGCGCGCAGCTCCTGCACGATGTAGCGCGAAGCCGTCAGCAGCGAGCCGGGCGTCTCCGGGCTGCGCGCGCCGAGCACGCCCGCCAGCTCCTCGACGTGGCCGCGCAGACGCGCTTCCAGGGGCTCGCGCGCCGGGAGCGGGGCGCCCGCGTCGCTCTCGCCGGGCATCCACAGCAGAGCCCGCCATACGGCGAGCGGGCCCGCGAGGCCGGCGAGCAGAAGCAGGCCCCCGGCGCCGCGGAGCCAGGCTCGGCGCCTCAGCCGAGCTCTCCTTCGAACTGCCGGTAGTGGAAGAACACCACGAAGAGGCACGCCGCCGAGAGCACGTGCCAGATGGCGTGGCCCTGGAGGAACGGGTGGGTCGGGTCGCACCAGGTGCGCGTGACGTCGAGGCCCGAGAACACGGCGCCGGCGCCGATCAGCGCCAATGCGCCGGCGAAGGCGCCGAGCGAGTAACCGGCGCCGCGGCGGCGGATCCACAGCTCGCTCCCGGCGACGACGGCGATCAGCAGGGCGATCAGGCCCTGGATCGGGATCTCGAGGAAGTCGACGCCGACGGTGAGGGCCGTCGTCGCGAGCGCCAGCCCCCAGAACCAGCGCCACCAGTCCCCGGCGCCGAGCACGCCCAGCCGCCGCAGGTTCAGCGTGATCAAAAGGTAGAGGAACACGTACATCCCGAAGAAGTCGAGGATCTGGAGCACGAAGGTGTAGGAGGAGTGGTAGATGCCCGAGCACAGCCCGACGATCGCCGCCGCCGGCCCGAAGAAGCGCAGCGCGGGGCTGCGCGAGTCGCGCGCCAGCCACCAGAGCAGAACGCCCACCACCACGTAGGCGAGGTTCGACCAGGCGTTCGCCGGCTCCACCACCCAGGCGCAGCGCTGCGCCTCGCACCAGTCGACGTTGGGGAGCCGCAGCTCGCTGAGCTCGTACCAGGGGCAGCCCGGGGTCAGGTGCACGTCCGCGCGCATGGGAGTGCTTCAGACCGGCGGCGCCGGAGGCCGCAGCGGCCAGGGCCGCGCCTGCTCGAAGAGGCGCGCGAGGCGCAGCGCCACGTCGTCGGCGTGGCGGCGCACCATGATCTGGAGGCCCACCGGGAGCCCCGCGCGGGTGAGGCCCGCCGGCACCGACACCGCCGGGTTCCAGCACAGGTTGGCGACCATCGTGAAGGGGACGCTGAGGGCCGGGTCGACGCTGCGGCCGTCGATCACCATCTGGCGCCCGGGGCCCTCCGCGGCGAAGGCGGGCACCGCGGTGGTCGGGGTCAGCAGCACGTCGACGTCGCGGAACACCTCCGCCACCTCGTGCTCAAGGCGCATGAGGCGCCGCAGCACGCCCGCATAGCGCGGGGCCGGGAAGTGCTCCGTCGACGCGAAGCTGCCGCGCACGAACGAGCCCATCTCCTGCTGCCGGTCCGGCCAGTCGCCGCGCTCGAGGTGCAGCCAGATGTCGATCGCGCCGACGCCGAGCCAGGCGCGCACCGGATCGCTGAGCGTCACCTTGCGGTCGACCCGGCGCAGCGCGGCGGCGTCGATCAGCGCCGCGGCCGCGCGCTCGGCGAGCTCCGCCACCTCGGGGTCGACGGCCGCGTAACCGAGGTCGACGGACCAGGCGGCGCGCAGGCCCGCGACGTCGAGCGCCTCGATGGCGCGCTCGTAGACCCCCCCCGCAGGCGGCAGCGAGGTGCGGTCGCGGTCGTCGGGGCCGGCCGTCACGTCGAGGTGTCGCGCCGCGTCGGCCACCGTGGTGGTGAGGGCGCCCCAGACCGCGGTCTGAGAGGTGACGGCGCCCTCGCGCGGGATGCGCCCGTAGCTGGGCTTCAGGCCGACGAGACCCGTGAAGGCCGCCGGGATACGCGTCGAGCCGCCGCCGTCGCCGGCGGTGGCGATCGGCACCATGCCGGCGGCGACCGCCGCCGACGAGCCGCCGCTCGAGCCGCCCGATGTCTTCGCCGGGTTCCAGGGGTTGCGCGTCACGCCGAAGGCGCGCGTGCGCACGAAGTGCACGGTGCCGAGCTCGCTCGACGACGTCATCCCCACCGGCACCGCGCCCGCCGCCCGCAGCCGCGCGACGTGGACGCTGTCCTCCGTCATCGGCGGCCGGCTCTTCAGCACCGCGGAGCCGTAGGCGGTTGGAAAGCCGGCGCAGGAGTCCATGTCCTTCACGCCGAGCGGCACGCCCGCCAGGGGCCCGGGGTCCTCGCCCCGCGCGATGCGCTCGTCCACGCGGTCGGCCGCGCGCAGGGCGAGCTCCGGGTCGACCACCACGAAGGCGTTCAGCTCCGGGTTGCGCGCCTCGATGCGGCGCAGGGCCTCCTGCACGGTCTCGCGGGCGCTCACCTCGCGGCGCCGCACCGCCTGCGCGGTGCCGATCGCCGTCTCCATCCACGGGGGCCGGGGCTGCATGCTCACCTTCCTTCGAACTCTGGCTTGCGTTTCGTGCGCAGCGCGTCGAGCGCCTCGCGGTGGTCGCGGCTCTGGAACGTCACGATCTCGAGGGCCGTCGCGATGTCGAAGGCCACGTTCGCCGTCTGCTTGATCCACTGGTTCACCGCCAGCTTGGTGTAGCGAACCGCGAGGGGCGCGCCCTGGGCGAGGCGCCGGGCGAAGGCCAGCGCCTCGTCCTGCAGGGCGTCCGCCGCGACCACGCGGTTCACGAGGCCGAGGCGCTCGGCCTCCGCTGCGGAAACGGCGTCGCCCGTCAGCAGGTACTGCTTGGCGCGCGCGGGGCCGAGCACCAGCGGCCAGATCAGGGTGCCGCCGTCGCCGGCCACGATGCCGACGCGCACGTGCGGGTCCGCGAGCGAAGCGCCCTCGGCCATGAAGATCACGTCGCAGAGCAGCGCCAGCGAGGCGCCGAGCCCGACGGCCGGGCCGTTCAGCGCCGCGACGATCGGGAGCTCGACGTCGAGCAGGTCGCCGAGGATCTGCTTGGCGTCCCGGCGCAGCGGCTCGAGGCTGCGCAGGTCCTCGAAGCTGCTGAGCCAGGCGAAGTCGCCGCCGGCGCTGAAGGCGCGTCCCTGGCCCGTCAGCACCACCGCGCGCGCCTCGCGTTCCCGGCGCAGCTCGCGGAACAGCCGGCCGAGCTCGTCGTGCAGCAGCTCGTCGACGGCGTTCAGCTCGCTGGTCGGATGCGCCAGCGTGACGCGCAGCACGGGCCCGAGCCGCTCCAGGCGGATCGCGCGGAAGGTCGCCGGGTCGAGCACTCGCTCCGTCAATCGCTCCTCCTCAGAGCTGGCTCGCGTCGGCGTCGAGCCCGAGCAGCACGCGCCCCGCCAGCTCGTAGGTGCCCTCGCCCACCATCGCGTGCTGCTTCACCACCTGGGTGTCGCGCAGGCAGCGCTGCAGGGCGCTCGAGCGGTAGATGGAGCTTCCGCCGCCGAGGTCGTACATCGACGCCGCCACCCGCGCGCCCGTGCGCGCGGCGAAGGTGGCCGCCGCGCGCAGCGCCGCGCGCTCGCGCAGGGGAATCGCGCCCGCCTCGGCGCTGCTCCACGCCGCGTCGATCGCCGCCGCGAGGCCCGCGCGCGCCGCGGCGAGCTCCGCGTCCGCCTCGGCGACGCGCGCCTGGGTGAGCGAGCGCTCGGCGAGGCGCCGGCGGCCGAGGGCCGGGGTCTTCTCGCAGGCCAGGGCGGAGAGCTCCTCCAGGGCTCGCCGCGCCACGCCGAGCCCCACCGCGGCCACGCCGACGCCCAGCAGCCCGAACACCGGGAACGCGTAGAGCGCCCCGCGCTCGCGCGGCCGATCCGCCATCAGCGAGACGTCCCGGCCCTCCGGCACGAAGAGGTCGCGCACCTCGATGTCGTGGCTGCCGGTCCCCGCCAGGCCGACGACGTCCCAGGTGTCGAGGATCTTCGCCTCCTCGCGCGGGAACAGCAGCAGGCGGATGTCCGGCACGCCGCCCGCCAGCGTCTCGCGACCCGACTCGCCCTCGACGAAGCAGCCGCCCATCAGCCAGCTGCAGTGGGAGCAGCCGCTGGCGAAGGCCCAGCGGCCCGTCACGCGAAAGCCGCCCGCCACGCGCTTCGCGACGCCGCGCGGCGCGAACACGCCGCCCGAGATCGCTTCGGGGGAGCCGTAGACGAGCTTCGCGAGCTCGGGCTCCAGGTAGGCGGCCAGCACCCCGCTCGTCGAGGCGATCATCGCGCACCAGCCCGCGGAGCCGTCCCCGCTCGCGAGCGCCTCGAGGGTGCGCATCAGCCACGCGGGGTGCAGCTCGGGCCCGCCGAGCGAGCGCGGCAGGCACAGGCGCGTGAAACCTTCGCGGGCCAGCGCGGCGACGACGTCCGCGGGCAGCGTGCGCGCGGCTTCGATGCGGGCGCCTTCGGCGCGCAGCGCCCCGGCGGCGCGCTCGGCGCGGGCCGCGAAGTCCGCGCCGTCAGCCACGCGGCAGCCCGAGCCCGCGCTGGGCGATGATGTTCTTCTGGATCTGCGTGGTTCCGCCGCCGATGATCATGCCCAGGCTGAACATCCATTCGTGCGGCCAGAAGCCGTCGTCGACGAGATGAGGCGAGCCGCGGTAGAGCGGCCCCTGCGCGCCGAGCAGCTCGAGCGCCAGCTCGGCGATGCGGTGGTTCAGCCAGGTGACGTCGAGCTTCGTCACCAGGCCCGCGAGCCCCGCCGGGCGGCCGCGGCCGGACTCGCAGAGCAGGCGCAGCGCGTGGAGCCGCAGCGCCTCCGTCTGGATGCGGAGCTCGGCGAGGCGCTGGCGCACCAGCGGGTCCTCGCAGGCGGGGCGCCCGCCCCGCGTCGCGCGCCGCGCCACGCGCACGAGGCCCTCGAAGAGGTTCTGGGTGTGGGCGGACGAGCCGAGCATGTTTCGCTCGTGGCCGAGGGTGGCGTTCGCCACAGCCCAGCCCTGGTGCAGGCCGCCGACCACGTTGTCCAGCGGCACGCGCACGCCGTCGAAGAACACCTCGTTGAAGCCGGCGTCCTTCGTCATCTGCTGGAGCGGGCGCACGCGGATGCCCGGGCTGCTCATCTCGATCAGCACGTAGCTGATGCCGCGGTGCCGGGGCGCCTCCGGGTCGGTGCGGACGAGCGCGAACATCCACTCGGAGAGGTGGGCGTTGGTGGTCCACACCTTGTGGCCCGAGATCACCAGGGCGTCGCCGTCGAGCTCGCCGCGGGTGCGCAGCGAGGCGAGGTCGCTCCCCGCGCCGGGCTCCGAGTAGCCCTGGCACCAGAGCTCCTCGGCGGACAGGATCTTCGGCAGGAAGCGGCGCTTCTGCGCTTCGCTCCCGCACGTGAGGAGGGTCGGCCCCGCCATCGCCACGCCGAGCAGGCCGACGAGCGCGGGCGCCCGCTGGCGCACCAACTCCTCGTCGACGAGGAACTGGCGCAGCGCGCTGCCGGGGTGCCCGCCGTACTCCGCGGGCCAGCCGATGCCGAGGTAGCCCGCCGCGTGGAGCGCGCGCTGGAACGCGCGCAGGGCCGGGAGGTCGGCTTCGGCGGCCGCCTCCTGACCGTGGGGGGCCCGCGTCCAGGCGCGCGGCAGGTGGCGCTTCAGCCAGGCGCGCAGGCCTTCCAGGAAGTCGCGGTCGTCGGGGGAGAGCTCGAGATCCACGGGGCGTCGGGGCAGGGTACCCCGGCCGCGCGCGCGGGGGCTACTCCTCGAGCCGTCCGACGAGCAGGCCCACGCAGTAGGCGCCGTCCCAGACCCAGCGCACGCCGTCCTCCGGGGCTCGCAGCAGGCAGTCGACCTCGGCGGGCGGGATCAGGCCCTCGAGATCGGGGTGAACCGGCGCCGCCGGCGGCGCCGAGATCAGCAGCGTGAGCGTGAAGAGCCAGGCGAAGCGGCGAAGCATGGTCGGTCCCTCCACGCCGGATCTTCGTGGGCAGCCGGCTTTCCCGCAGTGAAGGGCTTCACAGCCTCAGGGTGCGGGCTCGACGACCACGGTGGTGCGGTCGAGGCCGGTGTTCCCATTCTTCGGATCGTGGGCCCAGACGACGATCTCGTGGGCGCCGGGCTCCGCGATCGGCACCTCGCCGGCAAACTGGCTGGCCTCGCCCGCGAAGGCCAGGGGGGTCTCTCCGATCCGCGCGCCGTCGCGGAGTACGATCGCGCGTACCTCGAGGCCGTTCGCGTCCCAGAGCCCGCCGGGCTCGATCGGGCAGCCGCACATCATCGTCACGTTCGCGCGCACCGCGACGCTCGTCGCGCCGGCCCGCCGCTGGTGGGCGGGCGGATCCAGCACGTCCACCACGAGCCCCGGCAGCTCGATCAGCCAGCCGTCGCCCCCGCTCACGTGCCGGCCGGGCACCACCCACATCGTCGACGTCGCGCGCGCCGCCGCCTGCCGCTGCGCGAGCGGCCCGAAGACCTCCACCTCCACGCGCCGCGGGGCCTCGAGCTCCAGGGTGGTGCGGAACGCGGCGGCCGAGGGATCCGACACCGCATCGTGATGGCGATGCAGATCCTTCATGATGCGGTTGGTGTCTCCGGTCGTGCCCGCGGTCACGCCGCGCGCCAGCAGCTCGCCGCTGTCGGCGTCTCGCAGCACCACCTGGACGCCGCCCATCGAGGTGCCGACGAACTTGGCGCCCTTGCTGAGCACGCGGACCTCGATCCGCGTCGGCTCGGCCCGGGCTGCCGGAGCCGCGAGCAGCGCCGCGAGCGCGGCGGCAGCGAGGCTCAGCGGCGCCATACGCGCTTCTCCTGGCTGCCGAACATCTTCGAGAGCTCGACCCGCTCGGGCACGATCCGCACCGCCACGTAGTTCGGGTCCGTGGGGCCGCCCGGCCAGAAGGCGGAGAGGTCGTAGTCGAGCACGTCCCACACCCGGCGCTTCGTGGCCTCGTCGCTGCAGAGCTCCGCGCGGCCGCGCACCAGGACGTGCACGAAGTCCGGGGGCGAGACCTGGTACTGGACGTCCACCGCGGGGTTCGCGCGGAGCTGGCGCGCCTTCGGAGAGCCGGGAGCCGTTGCGAACCACAGCACCTCCCCGTCCCAGGTGGGATGCACCAGCCGCACCCGCGGCGCGCCGTCCTCGACGCTCGCGAGCGCGCACCAGACGGCCTTGCGCGACGCCTGGTCCACCTGCTCGAAGAACTTCGCCTTCTCCGCCTCGCTCACCGCGGTCATGCACACCTCCTGCGCGTCCTCAGGGCCGAGGGTAGCGGCGCGCGGGAGGAATCCGCTTCAGTTTTCCGCCGCCTGCGGCCGATGTAGCGCCGGGGGCCGCTCGGCCCGCGGAGGTTCCTCGTCATGTCGCGCTTCCTGTCCCTCGCCCTGGCCGGTCTGCTGTCTCTCGCCGGCTCCGCCGCTTCGGCGGTCGACCTCACCGGCAGCTACTCGGGCAAGCTCAATTGCACGGGCCTCGATGGCTCGGGTAATCCGGTCAAGGAGAAGAACAAGGCCAGCGTGATCGACGTCGTGCAGACGGGACTGGACGTCTTCGTCACCCTCGACGGGCTGCCGTTCGACGGGGTCGTGCTGAACGAGTCCGGGAAGGAGGATAAGGAAGGCACCGCCACGCTGTCGGCCTGCGACAACGACGGCGATCCGCAGGCCCGGAAGGAGTCCCTTCACGTCGACGCCAAGGTCGCGCCCGGCTCGGGCAAGACGACGCTGAAGGTCACCGGCGTGCGTGGCACCGGCGGCGGCTTCCTGTGCACGGGCACCTACAAGCGCACCACCGACGAGCTGCCCGCCCCCGGCGCCTGCCCGGTCTTCTACACCTGCGTCTGCAGCGGCACGGGCGGCGGCGCGGGCGCCTGCGGCAACGGCGGCATCGGCGGCGACCCGGGCAACGTGCACCAGGACATCTCCCAGGCGGACCTCGACAGCGGCTACGTGAACGGCAACGACACCGGCTGGGTGTGCGTGGCGCAGTAGGGCTCGCGCCGTGCGGCGCGCCGCGTCGGCGTTGCTCGCTGCCCCTGCAAGCGCACGAGCCGCCGCGGCTAGAACTCCCGCGTCTCCCCGATCCGGAACACCCACCCCTGCTCCGCGCGCAGGCCGGCCGCTCCGAGCGCGGCCTGGAAGCGGCGCGGAGGCTCGCCGAGGGGCTCGTCGGTGAGGTCGTAGGTGCCCCAATGGATGCCGAGCGCGCGCTGCGCTCGGAGATCCCGGGCGGCGAGGGCCGCTTCCTCGGGGTTCAGGTGGACCGGCTGCATCATGCGCGCGGGCTCGTAGGCGCCGATCGGCAGCAGCGCCAGGTCGAAGGGGCCGAGCTGCCGGCCGATCTCGGCAAAGGTCGGGAACGTTCCGGTGTCGCCGGAGAAGTACACGCGCCGGTCGCTGCCGAGCACCGCCCAGGACGACCAGAGGGCGGCGTTCTCGTCGAACATGCCGCGCGCGCTCCAGTGCTGGGACGGCAGGCAGCGCACCTCCACGCCGCCCACGCGCGCGCTCTGGCCCCAGTCGAGCTCGGTGACGTCGTCGATGCCCTCGTCTCGGAGCGTGGCCGCGTTCCCGAGCGGCACGAAGAAGCGGATCTCGGGCTGCAGGCGATGGAGCTCGGCGAGCGCGGGAAGGTCGAGGTGGTCGTAGTGGTTGTGGGAGATCAGCACGAAGTCGAGGGGCGGCAGCTCGCGCAGCGCCAGCGCCGGGGCCACCAGGCGGCGCGCGCCGATCCGGCCGCCGGGGCCCGCGTGACCCGACCAGGCGGGATCGGTGAGGTAGCGGACGCCGTCCTGGCGCACGAGCGCCGTCGCGTGCCCGATCCAGGTCACCGTGGCCACCGAGTGGTGGTCGAGCTCCGCCCGCGCGTCCGGCACCCGCGCCGGAGCTCCCTCGGCGTTGCGCAGGAAGCCCAGCACGCGGCGCGCGAAGAACGGGAGCGTGACGGATACGGGCACGTCGGCGCGCGGGCCGTCGAAGTTCTGGTAGCGACCCGCGGCGTCGCGCGGAGCGGGCCCGAGTCCGGCCTGCCCGTGCGCCGCTCCGGCCGCCAGCGCGAGAGCGAGGCCGACCAGCGCCGGCTTCACGAAGCCGCTCCGCGCCGGCGCAGCGCGATCAGGGCGGGTAGCACCAGCAAGGTGCTGGCGAGCATCAACGACATGCCCGCCGCCAGCAGCACGCCGAGGCTCGCGATGCCGCGGTGCCCGGAGAGCGCGAGGTTCGAGAAGCTCGTCAGCGTGGTGAGCGCGCTGAAGAAGATGGCGCGGGCCGTGGTGCTGTCGGACAGGAGGTTCGCCTCCCCTTCGTGCAGCCGGGCGTGCTCCACCAGGTGGATGCCGCTGTCGACGCCCATGCCGAGCAGCAGCGGCAGCACGATCACGTTGGCGAAGTTGAACGGCATGTCCACCAGCACCATGCCGGCGACCGTGGCGGCCCCCGCGAGCGCCAGGGGCGCCAGCACGAGCGCCACGTCGAGCGGCCGCCGCCAGAGCAAGAGCAGCAGCCCGGCGATGGCGCCGAGGGCCAGCAGTGACGCCTCGCGCAGCGAGCGCGCCGTGGCGCGGCCGAACTCGACGATGTTGACGGGCAGGCCGCCGGCGACGGGCTCCACGCCCCGCACCGCGGCGACGAAGCGCGCCAGAGCGCGGTCGTCGCTCAGGTCCTCGCGCGGGAACACCTGCACGCGCGCGCTGCCGTCCTCCGCGACCATGCGCTCGCGCAGCTCGCGAGGCAGGTCCTCGAGGCCGACGGGCTCCGGCTCCAGCAGGCGGCGGAGCTGCTCGAGCCGTTGGGGCAGCCGGCCGAGCAGCAGCCCCTCGAAGCGCGCCAGCGCCTCCGAGGAGTCGGGCGCCTGCTCGAGGCGCGCGAGCAGCGGCAGCAGCTCGCTGCGCAGCAGCGCGGCGCTGCGCGCGAGGGCGGTCTGCGAGGTGCGCACCCACTCGACGTCCACCGCGGCCGCGAGCCCGCGCAGGGACGCGATCTTCTCGTCCCGGCTCGGCGCGACCGGCGCCGCGGCCACGGGCGGCGCTTCGAGCAGCAGCGCGGCGTCGGCGAGGATCTCGCGCTTCTCCTCCTGGTCGGCGGGTACGAAGTCGCGCAAGGTGGAGACGCGCTCCACCTCCGCCAGCCGGGCCAGCTTCGCCGCGGCGTCCTCCGCGGCGGCGAGCGAGGGCTCGAGCACGTCGATGTACCAGGGCGAGGTCTGGCTGTCGGCGAGCAGGTCGTCGAAGGCCTGGACCGACTCGGTGTCCGGATCGCGCATCTCGACCACGTTGCTGTCGAAGCGCACGCGCGGCGCGAGCGCGGCGCTGGCCAGCGCCACCAACAAGGCCGCTGCCGCCACGCTCCCCGCGCGGCGCTCGATGAGCCTTCCGACGCGACCGCTCGCGCGGCTCGGTAGCGCGGGCAGAGACTCCACGTGGCACCAGCTTCCGAGCAGCGCCGGCAGGAAGGTGAGCGTGAGTGCGAGGATCACCAGCATGCCGACCGCCGAGATCAGGCCGAGCTCGCCCACGCCCCGATAGTCGGTCGGCACGAAGGCGAGGAAGCCGATCGCCGTGGTGCCCGTGCAGAGCAGCAGCGCCTCGCCGACCTCGATCGCGGCGGCCTCGATGGCGGGCGCGTGGGCGCGCCCCGCGCGCCGCTCCTCCACGTAGTGCAGGACCAGGTGGATGGCGTAGTCCACCCCGAGGCCGATGAACATCACCGCGAACGCGATCGACACCAGGTTCAGCGAGCCCACCGCGAGCGCAGCGAAGCCGGCGGTGAGGGCGAGGCCCACGAGCAGGGTCGACGCCGCGGCGATCACCAGCGGCAGCGAGCGGAAGGCGGCAAAGAGCAGCGCCAGGACGATCGCGAAGGAGGCCACGCCCGACAGTCCGACGTCCCAGACCAGCCCGAGCATCTCCTCGTGGTTCAGCGCGGGATAGCCGGTGATGCGGACGCGCATGGCGCGCTCGGGACCCAGCCCGAGGGCGCGGGCGTCGGCCCGGATCGCGTCGATCGCCGGCCCCGCCGCCAGCAGCCGCTCGAAGTCGAGCACCGGCTGGGCGACGATCACGGCGCGCTTCGACGGGTCGAAGGACGTGCCGGAGAGCAGCGCGCCGTCCCAGGAGACGAACAGCGGGCGCTCCGCATACACCAGGGACGCCGCGCGGCTGAGCTGGTCGAGGACGCCCGAGAGCTGGGCGGCCGCCTCCGGGTCGGAGGCCGCGGCCTCGATGCCGACGGTCAGCACGCGTCCGAGGGTCCGCAGGTCCGGCGCGGCCGAGAGCTCGGCGAGGATGGGCTGCATGCGGGCGAGCTGCTCGCTGAACTCCTCGAGCTCGGGGACGCTCCGGTAGAGCAGCGCGTTGCGCTCGAAGAACGGGCCGGTGCCGGGGACGTAGACGTCGGTGAAGCGATCCGTGCGCGCGCGCAGCCGCTCGGCCAGCAGCGTCGCGGCGTCGCGCGCCTGCTCGCCGGACTCCGCGTCGACCACCACCAGCAGAGCGTTGTTCAGCACCGGGAAGTGACGGGCGAACTCGCGGTCGCGCTGCTGGAAGGGCAGGTCGGGGTCGAGCAGGGCCTGGGGGTCCGCGTTGACGCCGAGCCGCAGGGCGGCGCAGACGAGGGCGACGGCCGCGAGGGCGAGGGTGCCGATCACCACGCTCCGCGGCCGCCGGCCGGCGGCGAGCACGAAGCTCGCCACCGCTTCGCCGACCCTCTCTCCGCGCGTGGACGCCACGCAGGTTCGATAGCAGGGAGGCGCAGCGCGGTCAGCTTCCTGCGGGGGCTCCGGGTCCAGAAGGCTACGGAGGCGCGGGAAGGGCCTCGAAGCGCGCAGCCCGGGGGAAGCCCGCCGTCTCGCGCGGCGGCTCGCCCGCGGCGAGCAGCAGCGCCTCGACGCCCGGAGCCGCTTCCGCGAGCGCCAGGCCCGGCTCCGCGCCGAGCACGACGAGGGCGGTGCTCCAGGCCTCGCCGTCGGTCGCCGTCGGGGCCACCACGACGGCGACGCGCTCCTGCGTCACGGGCCGGCCGCTGCGCGGGTCGAGGATGTGGCCCGCGCGCAGGCCGGCGATCTCGTCGCCGGCGCCGAAGCTGCTGGAGACCGAGAGCGTCTGGTCGCGCAGCGCGATCACACCGGCGTAGCCGCCGCCCGGCCCCCGCACCAGCAGCCGCCAGCGCTCCGCGCCCGGCGGTGCGCCGAGGGCGACCACGCTGCTCTCGCCGAAGGAGAGCAACGCGTCGCGGACCCCCGCGCGCGCGAGCGTCTCGGCGAGCCGGTCGAGGGCGAACCCCTTTCCGATGCCGCCGAGCTCGAGGACCGTGCCGGGGGCGAGCCGCACCTCGTCGCCGCGCAGCTCGAGCCGCCGGCCGTCGACTCGCGCGCGGGCCGCGGCCAGCTCCGCCCCCCCCGGGAGTCGCCCGCTCCGCGCCGCCTCCTTCCACAGCGCGACCAGCGGCCCCACCGTGACGTCGAAGGCGCCCGCCGTGCGCGCGCCGAGCTCGAGGGACTCGCGCAGGATCCGCGCGAGCGCGGGCGGGACCCGCGCGAAGTCGCCTCCGGCGCCGGCGTTCAGCTTCGAGAGAGCGCTCTCCGGGTCGTAGCTCGAGAGCACGGCCTCGAGGGCGGCGGCCTCCGCGTAGAGCGCCTCCAGCAGCGCGCGGCCCTCGGGCTCGCTGCGCGCGACGAGCGAGATCTCGAGGACGGTCCCCATCGCGTAGCGGCCGTCGCTCACCGGGACGGACGCAGCCTGGGGCGCGGGCGGCGCCGGCGCGCAGGCGGCGAGCGCCGCCAGGGCGGCCGACAGCGCGGCCCTCAGTCGTCGTCCTCGCCGTCGTCCCCGGCGCCTGCGTAGTTCTGCCCGCTTCCGCGGAACACCGCCCAGACCGAGAGCCCCACCAGCAGCGCCAGGCTTCCCTGGAGCAGCAGGAAGCCGGCGACCTTCAGCGCGGCGAAGGCCGGGTGGCCGAAGCGCACCAGCCAGCCCGCGCCCTCGTCGAGCCCCGCCGAGAGGAACGGCACGGCGATCAGCCAGGCCTTGGCCCGGTCGGCGAGCGGGACGAACAGCATCAGGTGCGTCAGCACCAGCAGCAGCATGCCCATCGCGAACAGATGGAAGTGCGAGACCTCGAGCATGCCCTGGTAGGTGCGCGGCTGCAGGAAGCGCTCCTCGTCGCCGCGGTAGTACTCGACGACGGAGCTCGGAGAGAGCCCCATCTTCTCGAAGTAGAGCAGCGCGTTCGTCAGCCACAGGGCCGCCACGTAGAGCGCGTAGAGCAGCACGATCACCTGCAGCAGGCGGTTGCGGTTCCACTCGCCCGTCACGACGAAGCGCATGTCAGGGAGCCTCCTGCGGCGGGGCGGCCAGGACCTGGTAGAGCGCGAGCGCGCGCCGCACGCCCGCCGTCACCGCCCGCGAGGAGAGCGTCGAGCCCGCGACGCCGTGGATCTCGCCTTCGAGCCGCAGGCGCTCGTCGAGGGCGCGGCCCTCGAACTGGCGGAACCAGCGTTCCGAGGGCAGGTACTCCTGGGGCTCGTAGAAGGCGAGCACGCGGATCGAGCGCACGCGGCCCTCCGGCGAGATCACCACCAGGAAGGCCTCGGGCTGGGTGCGCACGGTGTGGATCTCGATCACCGCGTGACCCAGCAGCGTGTCGCCCCGATAGGCGGTGTAGAGGGTCACCAGCCGCGACGGCAGCTCCGCCCGGGCGAGCTCCTGCACCCTGGCCGCGCGCGCCTCGTCGAGCAGCTCGCTGCGTTTCTCGACGCGCTCGGCGTCCGGAAAGGCGAGCTCGAGCGCCTCCTTCTGGCTGTAGAAGACCTTTGCGCCCGCGGGCGCCGCAGTCGCGAGGCAGAGCAGCGCTGCAGCGACGATGCTAGAACGCAAATCCCATGCCGAAGGAGAGCTCGTCCGGACGCTCGCCCTCGCGGGGGTCGAAATTCCGGTACTCGAGCTTGAGGGCCACGTTCGGGTGCGGCTTGAACTGGATGCCCGGCGTGAACACCCAGTAGGAGTTGCGCCGGTTCTGCTCGTAGCCCGACGGCACCTCGTACTGCGTGTCGACGTACTCGACGCGCAGGAAGGGCGACAGCGAGCGCTCGAAGCTGTCGAACAGGTCGGGCCACACGTCGTAGGCGATCTCCAGGTAGCCGCCCAGCATCTTTTCGGCGATCGGCCGGTTGCGCGCGCGGCCGAGCGCCAGGTTCAGGTCGCGGGCGTCCGAGAGCTGGTTGTAGGCGAAGAGCGCCCGGGCCTGCCACTGCTCGTAGCGCCACTGGATGTGGCCTTCCACCACCGCCAGGGCGGCGTCCGGGATGTCGATGGAGCCGAGCTCCTGGTCCTGGCCGGAGTCCCCGTAGTAGAAGGAGCCGCCGACCAGCCACTCCGGGGTGGGGGTCCAGTCGAGCCGGCCCACGAAGGCGACGTCCTCGGCCAGGGCGCGGTTCGCGTTCTGGCGGCCGTCGCGGATGCCGCCGTCGCTGAAGCCGCGGGCGTTGAAGCCGTTCACCACGTAGGCGCGGTAATGGAGGTTCTCGCCGAGGTCGCCGAACAGGCCGGCTCCCATCTCGCTCCAAGTGCTCGGGATGATGCGCGTCTCGGTCTCGGGCCGCGACACGCCGTAGTAGAAGGGCGGCTCGTGAACCTCGTTGAGGAAGCCCATCGGCAGCAGCACCACGCCGGCGCGCGCGTTGACCCAGTCCCGGAAGAAGAAGTCGAGGGCCGCGAACTCGACCCGCACCTCGCCGGAGCCGGCGCTCTCGGTGCCTTCGCCGATGAAGGCGTGCTCGAACTCGATCTCCGAGTTGAAGACGATGTTGTCGGTGAACTTGTAGCCGAGGTAGAGCACCAGGCGCAGGGCGTCGGCGCGGTCGAGCTGCTGGTCGGAGATCGAGACGCCGTCGACGCTGTCGCTCCCGGAGCCCGAGTCGCCGATGAAGTTGCGGTAGAACCACTCGCCGTAGCCGCCGATCGAGAGGCCGCGGTCGCTGCCGTAGACCTTCGACGCCGCCGGGCCGAAGCCGTAGGCGGCCTTCAGCTCCTTCTCCTCGGGCACCGCCACCTGGTCGCGCACGCGGGCGAGCTCGTCCGTCAGCAGGTCGAGCTTGCGCTCCAGGTCTTCGATGCGGTCGTCGCGGGAGCGGAGCGCGTCGGCTTCGCCGGCGGGCTGGGCCCCGGCGGGCGCGGCGACGGGCAGGCAGATCACGAGTCCGAGGAGGAGGATGCGGAGAGACACGGCCCGGGCTCCGAGCTCGGGAGCTGCGCTCTGGCGAGCGCCTCCCGTGCGGATTGGGCTCGGGGCGCGCGGCCTCTGGCCTCGGGGTGGGTGGGCGACCCCAGCAAGGGGATCACGTGGGTGCGCTTGCAGCGCCGGCACTTCAGCTCGACGCCGCCGGCGACGAGGCGCGCGAGCAGGTTGCCGCAGAGGCAGCGGCAATCGTCGTCGGCGAGCGCCTGGCTGGCGGTGGCGGGCAAGGGCGCGAACTCCAAAGAAATTGAAATTGCATTTCAATTTCGTGCCGCAGCCTAGTCGACCCGCGCCCTCGATGTCAAGCGCCCGAAAAATTTGAGATCGCGTTCGCAATCTCTACTTACCGCGGGATAAG
>Ga0105106_10001293_pt1 | contig 17951 bp, 12 predicted proteins | sample PPLLaktember2015_5_FD_79109 | JGI IMG/M metagenome (GOLD analysis project Ga0105106, IMG submission 79109) | Freshwater sediment microbial communities from Prairie Pothole Lake near Jamestown, North Dakota, USA - PPLs Lake P8 Core (1) Depth... | ecosystem: Environmental > Aquatic > Freshwater >...
CGGAGCAGCACCTGCGTTCCGGTGGCGCCGAGGGCCCGGGTCAGACGCTCGGCGTTGCGGAACAGCAGCCAGATCGAAAGCGCCAGCAGTGCGGCGCCGAGGGCGGCGCCGACGATCGAGACCGTCCACGCGCTCACCCCGCGGGGCACCTGTGCGCCGAGCGTGATGGCGATCGAGATCGATCCCGGCCCGACCGTCAGCGGCAGCGTCATGGGGTAGAAAGCCCGAGCGGAAAGCGTCGCGGTGTCCCGGGGCCGGACCTCGACGTCCGCCGCCGCGTCATCGGAGTGCAGGAGTCCCCATGCCATCGCGCAGATCAGCAACCCGCCCGCGACCTGGATCACGGGCACCGACAGCCCGAAGAACTCGATCACGTAGCTGCCGAGGAAGATCGACGCCAGCACCAGCACGAAGGCGTTGATGCCGATCTGCCGCGACAGCGCCGCGCGCTCGGCGTGGGTGAGGTCGCTCGTCAGCACGAGGAAGAGCGGCGCGCCACCGATCGGGTTCACGATCGGAAAGAGGGCCGCGAAGACGAGTGCGGCGTGCTCGAGAATCGGGCGGCTCGGGAAGTCGGGCATCGGGTGGGCGGCGCCTCGTGCCGACCGACGATCGCGGACGGCAGCCGGAACAGGGCGCGGCCGGCCGGTACACTATCACGCTCGTCCGGTACCCGAGCCCGCCCGTGTCAGACACCCGTCTCGTCGTCGGCTTCCATGCAGTCACTGCCCGTCTCCGGCAGCGTCCGGAGTCGGTGCGGGCGATCTACGTCGCGACCGCACGGCACGACGCGCGGGCGCGGGACCTCGTCGATCGCGCGAAAGCCGCCGGCGTCGCCGTGCACCCCGTGGACGAGCGACGGCTGGGGGAACTCGCCCGCGGCGAGCGCCACCAGGGCGTCGTGGCGGTCGCCGACGCCGCGCTGCCGCACGTGACGCTCGCCGACGTGCTCGAACATCCCGCCGAGCCGCCGCTGTTGCTCGTGCTCGATGGTGTGACCGATCCGCACAATCTCGGCGCGTGCCTGCGCAGCGCCGACGCCTTCGGTGCCCACGCCGTCGTCGTGCCGAAGGACCGCGCCGTGGGCGTGAATGCCACGGTGGCGAAGGCCGCGAGCGGAGCCGCCGACACGATCCCCGTGATCACGGTGACCAATCTCGCCCGGGCGCTGCGCGACCTCAAGGAGGCCGGTGTCTGGATCGTCGGCGCCGACGCCGGCGGCGAGAGCCTGTTCGAAGCCGACGTCAGCGGTCCGATCGCCTGGGTACTCGGTGCCGAAGGCGAGGGCCTGCGCCGCCTGACGCGCGAGCACTGCGACCGCGTCGTCGGCATTCCGCTCGCGGGCAGTGTCGAGAGCCTCAACGTTTCGGTGGCGGCCGGAATCTGCCTCTTCGCCACCCGCCGGGCACGATCGGCGGTCACCCTTGACGCGCCGCGTTGAGGTTTCGCCCCGATTGGGGCATCATCGACGGGTTTCGAATCAATGACGTCCCGGTTCCCGGGGGGAGACATTCTCATGCGATTCAAGCTTCTGATCGGGGCGCTGGTTGCCGCCGCGGTCCTTGCCGGCCCGGTGGCCGCGAAGACGTTGCGTTGGGCAAGCCAGGGCGACATCCTGACGTTCGACCCGATGTCGCAGAACGAGAGCCTCAACAACACGTTCTCGGACTACGTGTACGACGGCCTCGTCCGCTACAACAAGCAGTTCGTGCCCGAGCCCGCGCTCGCCACGTCCTGGACGCGCGTGTCGCCGACCGTGTGGCGCTTCAACCTGCGCAAGAACGTCAAGTTCCACGACGGCACGCCGATGACGGCCGACGACGTCGTGTTCTCGTTGCAGCGCGTGCTCGCCCCCGCGTCGAACATGAAGGTCTACGCGCAGGGCATCAAGGAGACGAAGAAGATCGACGACTTCACCGTCGAGGTCATCACCGACGGACCGAACCCGGTGCTGCTGCGCGGCCTGGTCGACGTCAAGATCATGAGCAAGGCCTGGGCGACGAAGCACAACGTGGTCAATCCGCAGGACTTCGTCAAGAAGGAGGAGACGCACGCCGCGCGCAACACGAACGGCACCGGCCAGTTCATGCTGAAGTCTTTCGAGCCCGACGTGCGCACGGTGCTGGTCGCGAACCCGGACTGGTGGGACAAGGCCGAGGGCAACGTCACGGAGATCGTGTACCGGCCGATCAAGTCCGACGCCACCCGCGCCGCCGCGCTGCTGTCCAACGAGGTCGACCTCGTGCTGGATCCGCCCACGCAGGACATTCCGCGCCTGCGCCAGAACAGCGCGATCAAGATCGCCGACGGCACCGAGACCCGCATCATCTTCCTCGGCGTCGATCAGTGGCGCGACGAGTCGCCCTACACCGACGTCAAGGGCAAGAACCCGTTCAAGGACAAGCGCGTCCGCCAGGCGATGTACCAGGCGATCGACATCGAGGCGATCCGCCGCGCCACGATGCGCGGGCTCTCGGTGCCGACCGGCTCGATGATCGCGCCGCAGGTCAACGGCTACTTCGAGGAATTCGCGAAGCGCCTGCCGCACGACGAGGCCGCCGCGCGGAAGCTCCTCGCCGACGCCGGCTACCCGGAGGGCTTCTCGTTCACGATCGACTGCCCGAACAACCGCTACATCAACGACGAGGAGATCTGCATCGCGATCACGGCGATGTGGGCGAAGGTCGGCCTCAAGGTCAAGCTGAACGCGATGCCGCGGGCGACGTACTTCCAGAAGATCCAGAAGAACGACACCAGCGTCTACCTGCTGGGCTGGGCGACGGCGACGTTCGACGGGCTCTACACGCTGCAGAGCCTGATCCGGACGCCGGCGGCGGACGGCAAGGGCGCCGACGGCAACTTCAATCTCGGCAAGTACAGCAACCCGAAGGCGGACGCGCTGATCGACCAGGTGAAGACCGAGATCGACGACGGCAAGCGCAACCAGGCGATGCGCGATGCGCAGCGGATCCACGCCGACGACGTCGGCCACATCCCGCTGCACCAGCAGGTGATCCCGTGGGCGATGCGCTCGAACGTCTCCGTGTTCCACCGCGCGGACAACCGCCTCGACATGCGCTGGGCGAAGGTCGATTGACCGCTTGTCGTCGTCCCCGCGCCTGCGGGGACTCAGCGTCGTTTCGCGCCGCGGGACACTGGGCTTCCGCGTTCGCGGGAGCGACGGCATCGAGGCCGCGGGCGCCCTGACCGGGGCGCCCGTTCCCGCTGACGATGCTCGCCTTCGTCCTGCGCCGCCTGCTGCAGTCGACGGCCGTGATGGCCGTGGTCTCGTTCATCGCCTTCGGGCTGTTCAACTACGTCGGCGATCCGGTGGCGGGCATGCTCGGCCAGGACGCGACGATCGAGGACCGCGCACGACTGCGCGGCGAGCTCGGGCTGGACCAGCCGTTCCACGTGCAGTTCGGCCGCTTCGTCGGCAACGCCGTCCAGGGCGACTTCGGGGTGTCGCTGCGGCAGGGACGCAAGGTGTCGACGCTGCTCAAGGAGCGCCTGCCGGCGACCATCGAGCTGTCGATGGCGGCCGCGCTCATCGCGCTGTTCGTCGGCATTCCCGCCGGCGTCTACACCGCGCTGCGAAGGCACAGCGTGCTCTCCCACGTCCTGCTCGCGGTGTCGCTCATCGGGGTCAGCCTGCCGACGTTCCTGATCGGCATCCTGCTGATCCTCGTGTTCGCGGTCATCCTCGGCTGGCTGCCGTCGTTCGGGCGCGGCGACGTGGTCGCCCTCGGCTGGTGGACCACCGGGCTCCTCACGCCCTCGGGACTGAAGGCGCTGATCCTGCCGTCGATCACGCTCGCGCTGTTCCAGATGACGCTGATCATGCGCCTGGTGCGCGCCGAGATGCTCGAGGTGCTGCGCACCGACTACATCAAGTTCGCGCGGGCTCGCGGGCTCACCGACCGGGCCATCCACTTCGGCCATGCGCTCAAGAACACGCTGGTGCCGGTGATCACGATCACCGGCCTGCAGCTCGGCGCGATCATCGCGTTCGCGATCATCACCGAGACCGTGTTCCAGTGGCCGGGCATGGGCCTGCTCTTCATCCAGGCGGTGAACTTCGCCGACATCCCGGTGATGGCGGCGTACCTCTGCTTCATCGCGCTGGTGTTCGTGCTGATCAACCTGCTGGTCGACCTGCTGTACTACGCGGTCGACCCGCGCCTGCGCATCGAGCGCGGCGCTTCCGCGGGCCACTGAGCCGGGTTACGAACGCGTGAATCCGGTCGAGCACATCCGCCACTGGCACGCCGAGTACACCGGCCTGCGCCGCGACCTGCACGCGCATCCGGAGCTCGGCTTCGAGGAGGAGCGCACGGCCCGCATCGTCTGCGAGCAGTTGCGCCGGCTCGGCATCGAGCATCACGTGGGGATCGGCCGTACCGGGGTCGTCGCGGTGATCCGCGGCCGCGACGGCGACGGCACGGTGGGCCTGCGCGCCGACATGGACGCGCTGCCGATGCAGGAGGAGAACGAATTCCCGCACCGGTCGCGCTACGACGGACGCATGCACGGCTGCGGCCACGACGGGCACACGACGATGCTGCTCGCGGCAGCGCGCTACCTCGCCGAGACGCGCAACTTCGCCGGCACGGTCAACCTCATCTTCCAGCCCGGCGAGGAAGGATTCGCCGGCGCGCGCGAGATGATCGAGGACGGGCTGTTCGAACGCTTTCCCTGCGAGCAGGTGTTCGCGCTGCACAACTGGCCGGCGCTGCCGGTCGGCAAGATCGGACTCACGCCGGGCGCCGCGATGGCGGCGGCCGACCGGGTCGAGATCACGATCGACGGTCAGGGGGGCCACGGTGCCCATCCGCATCGCACGGTCGACCCGGTCGTGGTCGCCGGCCACATCATCACCGCGGTGCAGTCGATCGTCTCCCGCAATGTGTCGCCGATCGACACCGCGGTAGTGAGCCTGTGCTCGATGCACGCCGGCAACCCCGGGGCCATGAGCGTCGTGCCGCAGCACGCGAAGCTGGTCGGCACGGTGCGCACGTTCAAGCCGACCGTGCAGAACACCGTGGAGCAGCGCCTGAAGGAGCTCGTCGGATCGATCGGCGCCGCATTCGGCGCGCAGGCGACCGTGCACTACGAGCGCATCTACCCGGCGACGATCAATCACGATGGCCCGTCCGCCTTCGCGCTCGACGTGGCGGAGTCGCTGGTGGGCAAGGAGAACGTGGTCCGCAACCTCGACCCGTCGATGGGGTCGGAGGACTTCTCTTTCATGCTGCAGGTGAAACCGGGCGCGTTCGCGCGCCTTGGGCAAGGCGGCGCGGATGCCGGGGGGTTCCTGCATGCGACCCGCTACGACTTCAACGACGCCGTGATCCCGCTCGGCGCCGGTTACCTCGCCGCGCTCGCCGAACGGGCGTTGCCGATCGGGAGGCTCGCGCCGTGAGGCACGGAGCGGACACCGTGCCGTCCGGCGGCGCGCCCGCCGCATGGGTCTGGTCGGACGTCGATCCGGCCGCGCACTTCGGCGCGGACTACGCCGAGGCGCGGGCGAAGTTCCTTGCTGCCGCCTCGCACCTCGCGTTGCCGGTCGAGACGCATGTGCACCCCTCCGCCCGGGGACCCGAGGGCGACGCGCTGGCGATCGACGTCGCGCTGCTCGGCGATGCGGCCTCGCCGTCGCTCCTGCTCGTGACCTCCGGCACCCACGGCGCCGAGGGGTTCTGCGGCAGCGGTTGCCAGGTGGCGCTGATGAGCGACCCGTCGTTCGTCGACGCGGTGCGGCGCAGCGGCGTGGCCGTGGCGTTCCTGCACGCATTGAACCCGTACGGCTTCGCGCACGTCGCGCGGACCAACGAAGACAACGTCGACCTCAATCGAAATATTCGCGACTTCGCCCCGACGCCGCCGAACACCGCGTATCTCGAAGTCCACGACTTCATCGTTCCCGCCACCTGGCCACCGTCCGCGCAGAACGAGCGCCGCATGGCGGACTACGTCGCGGCCCGCGGCGTGGCGGCGTTGCAGCAGGCGGTGAGCGCGGGCCAGTCGGATCGTGCCGACGGCCTGTTCTTCGCGGGGACGAAACCGGCGTGGAGCAGCGACGTGTTGCGGGACGCGTTGCGACGGCACGCCGGATCGCGGCGGCGCCTCAACTGGATCGACATTCACACCGGACTCGGGCCGCTCGGTCACGCGGAGAAGATCTACGCCGGTCCGGACGACCCCGCGACGCTCGCGCGCACGCGCGCGTGCTTCGGTGCGGACGTGACGTCGATCTACGACGGCTCGTCGACGTCGGCGCAAGTGTCGGGGATGCTGTTCAACGCGGTTCCGGAGACCTGCGCCGGTGTGGAGTACGCGGGCGTCGCGCTCGAGTACGGCACGCTGCCATTTGCGCAGGTGCTGGCGGCGCTGCGCGCGCGCCAGTGGCTCGCCAATCATCCGCAGGCCGATGCGGCGAGCCGAGAGTGCATTCTGCGCATGACGCGCGACGCGTTCTACGTCGACTCGCCGGCCTGGAAGGCGATGGTGTTCGCCCAGGCGCGCGTCGCGGCACTGCAGGCGCTCGTGGCCATGCAGGGAGCCGGACGGTGACCGACGAGCGCCCGGCAATCGTCGTCGCGCGCCCGACGATGGCGGAGCACTTGGCCGCCGCGTGGGACAGCGACCTCGCCTACAGCTTCCGTCGCTCGCCGGTCGCGATCGTGTCCGCGATCGTGCTCGCGATCTGCCTGGCCGCCGCGCTGTTCGCGCCCTGGCTCGCGCCGCACAACCCGTTCGACCTTCGGACCCTCAACCTGATGGACGCGCTCGCGCCGCCCGTGTGGATCGACGGCGGCAAGGCGGGGTACCTGCTCGGCACCGACGACCAGGGCCGCGACGTGCTGTCGGCGATCATGTTCGGCGCCCGCATCTCGCTGCTCGTGGGCCTCGCGTCGGTCGTGCTCGCCGTGGTGCTCGGCGTGTCGCTGGGCCTGCTCGCCGGCTACGCGGGAGGCAGGATCGACGCGTTCATCATGCGCGTGGCGGACGTGCAACTGTCGTTCCCCGCGATCCTCATCGCGCTGCTGATCGACGGCGTGGCCCGCGCCGCGCTGCCGCGCGACGCCCACGGCGACGTCGCGCTCGCGGTGCTGATCCTCGCGATCGGCGTGTCGAACTGGGTCCAGTACGCACGGACCGTGCGCGGCTCGACGATGGTCGAGAAGAACAAGGAGTACATCCAGGCGGCACGGGTCATCGGCGTGTCGCCCTGGGCCATCATGGGCCGCCACCTGCTGCCGAACGTGCTGGGTCCGGTGCTGGTGCTCGCCACGATCAACATCGCCACCGCGATCATCACCGAGGCGACGCTCTCGTTCCTCGGCGTCGGCGTGCCGCCGACGCAGCCCTCGCTCGGCACGCTGATCCGCGTCGGCAACGACTTCCTGTTCTCGGGCGAGTGGTGGATTACCATATTTCCGGGTCTCGCGCTGGTCGTGATGGTGCTGTCCATCAACCTGCTGGGCGACTGGCTGCGCGACGCCCTGAACCCGAAGCTTCGCTAGCCTGCGGAGAAGCCACTCCATGCGCAAGCTCATCCTGATCGCACTGCCCGTCGCGCTCGCCGGCTGCCAGACCTGGGGTCCCACGTGGAGCGAAGTGACTGGCGTCCGCTACTTCCGCACAGAGCTGAACCGCACGCCGACGATCATCGAGCGGGTCGACGGCCGCAGTCCGTCGCCGGCCAGCATTGGCGAGCCGAATCGCATCGAGCCGGGCCGGCGGGTGCTGACGCTCTCCACGGTGCCGCCGGCGCCGGCGAGTGCCGGTGGTTGGCGCATCCACGAGTTCGTGCTCGACGCGCAGCCGTGTGTGCGCTACTTCGTCAATGCGCAGTTCGGTTCGCGGCTGGGTTCGGATTGGGAGCCGGCGATCGACTTCTCCGAGCGTATCGCCGGCTGCGATCCCGCGCCCAAGGCGAAGTAGCCGCCGTGCGCGACCGAGGCCAGCAACTCCGACGCCGATGACCGAGCCGCGCCACGCCGACGGCCCGCTCCTCACGGTGGAGCGCCTGCGCGTCGAGTTTCCGACACGCCGGGGGACGCTGGTCGCCGTTCACGACGTGAGCTTCGAGATCGCTCCCGGCGAGGTGCTCGGCGTCGTGGGCGAGTCGGGTGCGGGCAAGTCGATCACCGGTGCCGCCATCATCGGCCTCATCGACCCACCGGGGCGCATTGCCCACGGTCGCGTCACGCTCGGTGGCCGGCGCATCGACAACCTGCCTTACGACGAGATGCGCCGCATCCGCGGCAAGGAGATCGGCGCGATCTTCCAGGATCCGCTCACCTCGCTCAACCCGCTCTACACGATCGGGCGCCAGTTGACCGAGACGATCCGAACGCACCTCGACATGAACGAGACGGCCGCGCGCGACCGCGCGATCGCGCTGCTCGAGGAGGTCGGCATCCCCGCCGCCGCGCGCCGCATCGACCACTATCCTCACCAGTTCTCCGGCGGCATGCGGCAGCGGGTGGTGATCGCGCTTGCGCTCGCCGCCAATCCGCGGCTGATCGTCGCCGATGAGCCCACCACCGCGCTCGACGTGTCGATCCAGGCCCAGGTGATCCAGCTCTTGAAGCGACTGTGCCGCGAGCACGGCACCGCGGTGATGCTGGTGACCCACGACATGGGGGTCATTGCCGAGACCGCGGATCGCGTCGCCGTGATGTACGCCGGACGGATCGTCGAGATCGGACCCGTCTCCGACGTCATCCATCGCCCGCGGCACCCGTATTCGTCGGGGCTGATGGGGTCGATTCCGTCGATCGTCGACGAGCGCGAGCGCCTGACGCAGATCGACGGGTCGATGCCGCGGCTCACTGCGGTTCCGTCCGGCTGCGCGTTCCATCCGCGTTGCCCGCGCGCGTTCGAGCGCTGCTCGCGCGAGCGCCCCGAGCTGATCGATGCCGGGGCCACGCGCGCCGCGTGCTGGCTGCACGCGGGAACGACGGTCGAGGAGATCGCATGAGCACCGGCGACGTGCTGCTCGAGCTCAGGGGCGTCTCGCGCACGTTCGACGTATCGCCGCCGTGGCTGAACCGCGTGCTCGAGCGCAAGCCGCGCGTGCTCTTGCGCGCCGTCGAGAACGTGGACCTGGCGATCCGTCGCGGGGAGACGCTGGGTCTGGTGGGTGAGTCGGGTTGCGGGAAGTCCACCGTCGCGCGCCTCATCGTCGGCCTGTACCCGCCCACGCAGGGCACGATCCGCTACGAGGGAGTGGTGCTGGCGGGCGCGGGCGTCGAGGCCTCGGACAGTGCCGCACAGCGCCGCGCGCGGCGCGGCATGCAGATGATCTTCCAGGACCCCTATGCGAGCCTCAATCCGCGCTGGCGCGTCGCCGACATCGTCGCCGAGCCGCTGCGGGTGCAGGAGGGCGCACTGCCGGGCGCGGCGATCGAGGCCCGGGTGGGTGCGTTGCTCGGCCAGGTCGGGCTGGCGCCGGTCGACGGGATCAAGTATCCGCACCAGTTCTCCGGCGGCCAGCGCCAGCGCATCTCGATTGCCCGCGCACTCGCGACGCAGCCGTCGTTCCTGGTCTGCGACGAGCCCACGTCGGCGCTCGACGTGTCGGTGCAGGCGCAGGTGCTGAACCTGATGCGCGACCTGCAGCGCGAGTTCGCGCTCACCTACCTCTTCATCTCGCACAACCTCGCCGTCGTCCATCACATCGCCGACCGCGTCGGGGTGATGTACCTCGGCCGGATCGTCGAGCTGGCACCGACGCGGCGGCTGTTCGCGATGCCGCAGCACCCGTACACACGGATGCTGCTCGAGGCTGTTCCGGACCTGTCGATGACCGGCAAGTCGCGGACCGCCGTGGCGGGCGAGGTGCCGAACCCGCTCGACCCGCCGCCGGGGTGCGCATTCCATCCCCGCTGTCCCCTCGCCGATGCGCGCTGCAGGCAGGAGGTGCCGAAGCTCCTGGCGGTTGCCGTCGGCGGCGAGGCCGCATGCCATGCCGTCGAGGAAGGCCGCATTCCGTCGAGTGCGACTGCCTGATCCGCTGCGTGCGCGGGCACCGGGTCATCGTTTCGAGGCGGTCGATTCCGCTATAATTCCGCGCTTGTCCGGGGCCGGCTCGACATAGGCGAGCGCGAGCCTCGTCCCACCGTCATGCGCCGGATCGACCGGTGCTTCCCCGAACGGGTCCGATCCTTGCGCCTCACCCAGATCAAGCTCGCCGGCTTCAAGTCGTTCGTCGATCCCACCACCATCGGCACGCCCGGACAGCTCGTCGGCATCGTCGGCCCGAACGGCTGCGGCAAGTCCAACGTGATCGACGCCGTGCGCTGGGTGCTCGGCGAGTCGAAGGCCTCGGCGCTGCGCGGCGAGTCGATGCAGGACGTGATCTTCAACGGTGCCGGCGACCGCAAGCCGGTCGGCCGCGCCTCGGTCGAGCTGCACTTCGACAACAGCGCCGGGCGCATCGGCGGGCAGTGGGGCCAGTACGCCGAGATCTCGATCAAGCGCGTGCTCACGCGCGACGGCGACTCGAGCTACTACATTAACAACATCCCGGTCCGGCGCCGCGACATCCACGACCTCTTCCTCGGCACGGGCCTCGGTCCCCGCGCGTACGCGATCATCGAGCAGGGCATGATCTCGCGCGTCGTCGAGGCCAAGCCCGAGGAGCTGCGCGTGTTCCTCGAGGAGGCCGCCGGCGTTTCCAAGTACAAGGAGCGCCGCAAGGAGACCGAGGGGCGGATCGCCGACACACGGGAGAACCTGGCCCGCGTCGAGGACATCCGCAACGAGCTCGGCAGCCAGCTGGAGCGGCTCGAGCATCAGGCGCGCGTTGCCACCGAGTTCCGCGAGCTCGAAGCCCGCCACAAGCTCGCGCAGCAGGTGCTCTGGTACTCGAAGCAGCAGGATGCCGTGCGCACGCGCGAGCGTTGCGGGAGCGAGATCGCCCAGCTCACCGTGGCGCTGGAGAGCCTGCAGGCGGAAGTGCGCACAGTCGAATCGAAGCTCGAACGGATGCGCGCCGACCACTACGCGGCGGGCGACGCGCTGCACGACCGGCAGGGGGCGTTCTACGCCGCCAATGCCGAGGTGACGCGGCTCGAGCAGCAGCTGTCGTTCGCCCGCGAGAACGAAACCCGGATCACGCAACAGTTCGCGCAGATCACCGAGCAGCTCGGCGCGCTCGCCGTGCAGGAAGCGGCACTCGCCGGCGAGCGTGAGAGCTTCGAGCGCGCACTCAAGGAGGCGCTCGTGGCGCGCGAGCACGCGGCCGCGGAAGAGCAGGCAGCGCGCGAGGGGCTGCCGTCGCGCGAGGCGGCGGTCGCTGAAGCGACGCGTGCCCTCGCCGACCTCGCCGAGAAGGTCAACCTGTCGGAACAGGCGGCGCGCGTCGCAGAAACCCGGCGCGACAGCGCGAACCGCACGCTCGCGCAGGCCGAGAAGCGTCGCGAGGGCCTCGACGGCGAGCTCGAGCGCCTGTCGGTCCCCGCGACCGACGACATCCGCACCGTCGAGGACCAGCTCGCTGACGAATCGCAGGAGCTCGCCAGCCGGGCAGGCGCGCTCGCCGAGCTCCAGGCGCGCGTGCAGGCGCTGCAGGAGCGGCATCGCGGCGCGTCGGACGAATGGCAGGAGGCGAGCCGGCGTCTTGCCGACCTCGAGGCGCGCGAGCAGGCACTCGCCGCGCTGCAGGCGCGCGTCGGTCACGGCCAGGACAAGGACGCGTGGCTCGGTGTCGCCGGTCTCACCGATGCGCCGCAGCTCTGGCGTGCGCTGGACGTCGAGCCGGGGTGGAACGACGCCCTCGAATCCGTGTTGCGCGAGCGCCTCGAGGCGCGCGAGCTCGACGCCTTGGACCGGGTGACCGTATGGGACGAAGCGACGTCCGCGCCGCCGGTGCGGCTTGCCCTGTACGCGCCGGCGCCCGTCCGCCACGGGCCTTCCGGCAGCGGCGATGCCCTGCTCGCGCGCGTGCGCATCAAGCGACCGGAGCTGGGGCGTCTCGTGGCCGACGCGCTGCACGGTGTGCGTTGCCGGGCATCGCTCGCCGAAGCGCTCGCGGAGCGCGATGCACTCGCTCTCGGCGAGTCGTTCGTGACCCCGACGGGGCACGTCGTCACGGCGCAGTCCGTCACGCTGTTCAAGCCGGACGGCGAGATCCACGGCGTGCTGGAGCGGCAGCGCGAGCTCGAGGAGCTCGCCCACGCCGTTGCCGCCGCGCGCGGAGCGGCAGGCGAGGCGCGCGCGGGGCTCGACAGCGTCGAGTCCGAGCTCAAGGCGCAACAGCACGCGTATCACGCGGAATCGCAGGCACTCGCCTCGCAGCAACGCCGCTGCCACGACCTCGAGCTCGAGCTCGTGCAGCTAAAGCAGGCCGCCGAAGCCGCGCAACGGCGGCGCGCCGAACTGGTCGAGGCCCGTGACCAGGCCGTGGCTCAGGTCGCCGCCGAGCGCGCGGAGCAGGAGCGCATCGGTGCGGAGATCGCCGACCTCCAGTCGCGCCTGCACGACCAGATTGCCGAGCGCGAGGACGCGCGCCACGCGCGGAACGAAGCCGAAGTCGAGAAGGAGCGGGCACGCGAGCGCGTGAGAGTCGCCGAGCGGGCCATGCAGGAGGCCGGCTTCGCCGAGCGCAGCGCGCGCGATCGGATGGCCGACCTCGAGCGGCGCCGCGACGCGCTCGCGGCGTCGAACCGCACGCAGCAATCGCTTCTCGAGCAGCTGTCGAGCGAGCGCGCCTCGATCGACTGGTCGCCGGTCGAAGAGGCGCTGCAGCGCCAGCTTGGCTCTCGCGGCGAGGCCGAGCGCGCCTTGCACGCGGCGCGCGAACGGCTCGAGGGGCTCGGGACCGAACTGCGGGCCGCCGAGGAGTCGCGGCTCGGCGCGGAGCAGAGGCTCGACCCCGCGCGGCAGAAGATCCAGGACATGCAGCTCAAGGAACAGGCCGCCACGCTCGCCGAGGCACAGTATGGCGAGCAGCTCGCCGAAGCGCAGGCGGACCTCGCCGCGCTTCCGGAAGCGCAGAAGTCGTTCGGCACCAAGTCCCAGTTACCGGGCGAGATCGAGCGGCTCGCGAAGGCGATCGCGGAGCTCGGCGCAGTCAACCTCGCGGCGCTCGATGAGCTTTCGGCGGCGCAGGAGCGCAAGTCCTACCTCGACCGCCAGGCCGCCGACCTGACCGAAGCGATGACCACGCTGGAGAGCGCGATCCGGCAGATCGACCGCGAGTCGCGGCAGCTCCTGCAGCAGACCTTCGACGTCGTCAACGCGAACTTCGGCAAGCTCTTCCCGGCGCTCTTCGGGGGCGGCCAGGCGCGCCTCGTGCTCACCGGGGAGGAGATCCTCGACTCCGGCGTGCAGGTGATCGCGCAGCCGCCGGGCAAGCGCAATACGTCGATCCACCTGCTATCGGGTGGCGAGAAGGCGCTCGCGGCGACGTCGCTCGTGTTCGCCCTGTTCCAGTTGAATCCGGCGCCGTTCTGCCTGCTCGACGAGGTCGATGCGCCGCTCGACGACGCGAACACGGACCGCTTCTGCCGCATGGTCCGCGAGATGTCGGGCGAGACGCAGTTCCTATTCATCTCCCACAACAAGATCACGATGGAGATGGCGAACCAGCTGATCGGCATCACGATGCCGGAACCGGGCATCTCGCGCGTGGTGGCCGTGGACATCGCCGAGGCCGTGGGGCTTGCGGCCGCCGGCGCGCCGGCGATGGCCGCCGCCTGACCCCCATCCCGCTGGTGGTGCCGGCATCGTTCGTTATCGATCGGCGTGAGCCTATAATTCAACGGATGGCGCGTCCCGCATTCGCCGATGCCCCGCGCGGGGCGGGCGGCGCGCGCGATTGGATCCCGATGAGCCCGAAGGGCCGCCCCGAGGGCGAATCAGGCCCGGAGCGCGCAGCGCGGAGGGTAGTCTAGTGAGCTCGCTTCAACTCGGTCTCGTCGTCGCCGGCGTCTTGCTGGTGGTCGGCGTCATCCTCTTCAACCGCTGGCAGGAGCGGCGCATCCGGCAACGCATCGACGCCGCGTTCGCGAGCGGACGCGACAAGCCGCAGGCGAACGACGCGCGCGTCGAGCCGACGCTACGCGGCACCGCCGAGTCAAGGGCCGCGCCCGCGGCACCCCCCCCGGCATCCCCCCCGGCGGTCGAAGCGACCGCGGCGGTTCCCGGGACCGAGGTGGAACACGATCCCGACTGGCGGCCGCCGATGGACTCGGTAGTGGGACTGCACGGCGCGCTCGGCGATGCGCCGGTCGGACCGGACTCCGACGCCGACGGCGAAACGGACGAGCCGGTCGAAGGTCGCGCGACGCCGAGGCCCCGCGGCGCGGCGTCGGCAGCAACGACCGTGGCGGCTCCGGACGTAGACATCGAGACGATCGTGATGGTGCAGCCGACGCGTCCCGCCACGGCCGGGGCGCTCTCGGCGGGCTTGCATGCGCGAATCGGCAAGCCGGTGCGCTGGTACGGCCGCCGCGAGCCGCGGGGACCGTGGCAGCGGCTCGTCACCGACAGCCGTGGCGAGTACGGGGAGTTCGCGGCGTGCATGCTGCTCGCCGACCGCAACGGTCCGGCCACCGCAGCGCAGATCGAGACCTTCCAGAAGCTCGTCGGCGACGTCGCCGCTTCGCTGCCGGGGGCATTCACCGCGTCGCCGCTTGGCGAGGAGGCGCAACGCGCCGAGGCGCTCGACCGGCTGTGCGCGGAGCTCGACATGCAGATCGGCCTCACCGTGCGCAAGACGCCGCCGGCGACGATTGCCGGGACGCGACTTCGTGGTGTCGCCGAAGCCGCGGGATTCCGGCTGTCGCCGACCGGCCGCTTCGAGTGGGTGCAGGACGACACCGGCGCGGTGCTGTTCACGCTGCAGAACGTTACCGACGAGGCATTCACCGTGGACAGCCTTCGCGCCGGCGCAACCGCCGGCGTGGTGTTCCTGCTCGACGTTCCGCGGGTCGCTGATCCCCCGCGCGCCTTCGACCAGATGAAGCTCGCGGCCAAGCGCATGGCGCAGACCGTCGGCGGCGAGCTGGTCGACGACAACGGCCGGCTGTTGAACGACGCCGGACTCGCCGCGATCCGCGAGCAGGTGGCGGGCGGCGACGCCGCCCTGCGGCGCTACAACATCGAGCCGGGCAGCCCGCGGGCGCTCAAGCTCTTCGCGGCCTGAGGGACTTTCCCAAGTGCCGTCACCGGCGTACGCGCGAGGCGATGGCATCGCAGCCGCGGCGGTCGCACGCCGCGCGGAGGAGTTGCGGCGCCTGATCGCGGAGCACGACCACCGCTATTACGTGCTCGACGCGCCGGCGATTGCGGACGCCGAGTACGACGCGTTGTTCCGCGAGCTCTCCGCGATCGAGTCGGAGCACCCCGAGCTGCTCGCGCCGGATTCCCCCACGCAGCGCGTCGGCGGCAAGGCGGCGTCGGCGTTCGAAACGGTGACGCATCGCGTGCCGATGCTCTCGCTCAACAACGCCTTCGCCGATGCCGAGGCCGAAGCCTTCGACCGGCGCGTGCGCGAAGTCCTGCAGGCCGAGCCGGTGCGCTACGCCTGCGAGCCGAAGTTCGACGGCCTGGCCGTGAGCCTGCTGTACCAGGACGGTCGTTTCGTCGTGGGCGCCACGCGCGGCGACGGCACGAGCGGCGAGAACGTCACCGCCAATCTGCGCACCGTGCAGGCCATCCCCCTCGCGCTCGCCGCGCGCTCGCCGCCGCGCCTGATCGAGGTGCGCGGCGAGGTGCTGATGAAAAAGCGCGACTTCGAGAAGCTGAACGCCGCGCAGGCGGCTCGCGGCGAGAAGCTCTACGTGAATCCGCGCAACGCCGCGGCGGGCAGCCTGCGGCAGCTGGACGCGCACGTGACGCGCGGTCGCAGGCTCACGTTCTTCGCCTATGGGACTGGGGACGTCGATTGGGGCACGGACCGCCCGCCCACGTCGCATTCGGAGCTCCTCGACCGCCTCGCGGCGCTCGGCTTCCCGGTGAGCGACACCCGGGCGACGGCCGACGGTCCCGACGGCCTGCTCGGCTATTACCGCAAGATCGGTGCGTTGCGCGAGGCGCTGCCCTACGACATCGACGGCGTCGTCTACAAGGTCGACGATCTCGAGGCGCAGCGGCGGCTCGGCTTCGTGTCGCGGGCGCCGCGCTTCGCGATCGCGCACAAGTTCCCCGCGGAGGAGGCGACCACGGTGGTCGCCGGGATCGACGTCCAGGTCGGACGCACCGGGGCGATCACGCCGGTGGCGCGGCTTGTGCCCGTGTTCGTAGGCGGCGTGACGGTGACCAACGCGACGCTGCACAACGAGGACGAGGTGCGGCGCAAGGACGTGCGCGTCGGCGACACGGTGATCGTGCGCCGCGCGGGCGACGTGATCCCCGAGGTGGTGCGCGTCGTGCACGAGCTCCGTCCTGCGCGCACGGCGGTCTTCGCGATACCGGCCGAGTGTCCCGAGTGCGGTTCGGCCGTGATCCGGCTCGCCGACGAGGCCGTGGCGCGCTGCACCGGGGGCCTCGTCTGCCCGGCGCAGCGCAAGCAGTCGCTGCTGCACTTCTCGAGCCGCCGCGCGATGGACATCGAGGGCCTGGGCGAGAAGCTCGTCGATCAGCTGGTCGACGCGGGCCTCGTGCGCACGCCGGCGGACCTGTACACCCTCGGCATGGGACAACTCGCCGCGTTGGAGCGCATGGCCGAGAAGAGCGCCGCCAACGTGATCGGCGCGATCGAGAAGAGCAAGTCCACGACGCTCGCGCGCTTCGTCTTCGCGCTCGGCATCCGCCACGTGGGCGAGGCGACCGCCAAGGAACTCGCACGACATTTCGGCAGCCTCGACGCGCTGATGGCGGCCGACCTGGACACGCTCACCCGCGTGCGCGATGTCGGCCCGGTATTGGCCGAGAGTATCGCCCGGTTCTTCGCCGAGCCCCACAATCGCCAGGTGATCGACGCACTGCGCGCGGCGCGCGTGCACTGGACCGAGGGGGCTCCGGGCACCGCGACCGCCGGTCCGCTCGCCGGCGTGACCTTCGTCCTCACGGGTACGCTTTCAACGATGTCGCGTGACGAGGCGAAGGCGCTGATCGAGGCCGCGGGCGGCAAGGCCGCGGGCAGCGTCTCGGTGAAGACCCGCTACGTCGTCGCGGGCGCGGACGCCGGCAGCAAGCTCGAGCGCGCCCGCGCGCTTGGCATCGAGGTCATCGACGAGGACGGCCTGCGCGCGCTCCTCGCGGCGACCATGGTTTCAACCGACGAATCACGAGAGTTCCGATGAAGATCACCAAGGCCGTATTCCCGGTCGCCGGGCTCGGTAGCCGCTTCCTTCCCGTCACCAAGGCGAGTCCGAAGGAGATGTTGCCGGTGGTCGACAAGCCGCTGATCCAGTACGCGGTCGAGGAGGCCGCGGCGGCCGGCATCACCGACATGATCTTCATCACCGGGCGCAACAAGCGCGCGATCGAGGATCACTTCGACAAGGCCTACGAGCTCGAGACCGAGCTCGCGCTGCGCAACAAGTCGGCGCTGCTCGAGTGCGTGCAGGCGGCCACACCTCCGGGGATCAACTGCATCTTCATTCGCCAGACCGAGACGCTGGGGCTCGGTCACGCCGTGCTCTGCGCCGCGCCGGTGGTCGGCAACGAGCCGTTCGCGGTGCTGCTCGCCGACGACCTGATCGACGCCGAGGTCCCGGTGATGAAGCAGATGGTCGAGGTCGCCGCAAGGGAGCGCGTGGCGACCGTCGGCGTGATGAGCGTCGATCCGCAGGAGGTGGGCAGCTACGGCATCGTCGAGACTGCCGCGCCGGAAGGCGACATCGCACGCATCGTGCGCATCGTGGAGAAACCGAAACCGGGATCGACGACCTCGACCAAGGCGGTGGTCGGCCGCTACGTATTGACGCCCCGGATCTTCCACCACCTGCGGACGATGCCCGCCGGCGCGGGCGGCGAGATCCAGTTGACCG
>Ga0105106_10001294_pt1 | contig 17948 bp, 16 predicted proteins | sample PPLLaktember2015_5_FD_79109 | JGI IMG/M metagenome (GOLD analysis project Ga0105106, IMG submission 79109) | Freshwater sediment microbial communities from Prairie Pothole Lake near Jamestown, North Dakota, USA - PPLs Lake P8 Core (1) Depth... | ecosystem: Environmental > Aquatic > Freshwater >...
ACGCGCCCCGGCGCCGCCGCGATGAGCTGGTGGAGCGCGGTGTAGAGGCCGTGCGTCACCTGCGCCGCCGGATCGAGCCCCGCTCCGAGTGTCGAGAGAAGGCTCGGCTTCGCCGCCTGGGCAACGACCGCGCCGTAGCGGATGCCGGGCCGCTGCAGGACCGAGGCATTGAAGACCTCCATCGCCTCGGGCGTCAGCTGGAGCATCAGCGCCTGGTCGCGGACCACGTCGCGCAAGAGCACCCGCACCGCCCGGCGCCGTCCCGGCGTGAAGTCCTCGAGGAGTCGTCCGAAGAGCTCGTCGAGGAGGTCGCTGTTCGAGACCAGGCCGCCGAAGCGCACGAGCAGGCTTCCCATCCAGAGCAGCGCGGCGAGCGGGAGGTGTCCGAAGTTGAGCACGTAGATGGTGTTGAGCGAGAGGAGCTGCAGCAGGTGCTGACCTCGCAGGGTCGTGAAGAACGAAGCGAGCGGCGTCCCGTGGTGAGGGGTCGCGACCGTGACCACCGTCCGCACGCGGGCTGCCAGCCGCTCGACGTCGAACGCCGTCGGGAGCCCGACCCCCGGCGCGGTGAGCAGGCGCACGTCGAGACCACCGCTCGAGTGGCCGATCAGATGGATCGGAGCCCCGCCGCGCTGGGCCGTCGCGTCGATGGACTCGACCACCCGTGCGGCGCGTTCGGGGAGCGAGGCGGTGGGAGGCGTCCTGACGATATGAATGTGTGGCTTCAGCCCCAACGCGGCGAGGCGCTCGGCGAGGACCCGCCCCACGTGTCCGAAGTACGTGAGCCGCCCGAGGTTTGCGAAGCCGAGGAAGCCCGGGACCAGGTAGATGTGGTGCGTGCGGTCCATGCGTGCTCGCGCTCAGCATCGCACGTTGGGAGGGGAAGCCCAGTGTAAAGCCGAGCGGGATCGCACCGGGGGGTTTTCGAAACAGGCTACATTGGCGCGCGATTCACCCGCTGGAGACGACGAGATCGAGAGCTCGGACGAATCGCGTTGGGCGCTGATCGAGCCGCGTGCGATCAGCGTGGACGGCGATCGGATCGCCTACCGAGTCGCCGGCCAGGGGCCGCTGCTGCTGCTCGTGCACGGCATGGCCGGTAGCTCGCTGACGTGGCGGCACGTCATGCCGGAGCTCGCCGAGCGCTTCACGGTAATGGCCCCCGATCTGCTCGGGCAGGGGCACTCGGACAAGCCCCGCGGCGAGTACTCGCTCGGCGCGCATGCCAACACCCTACGCGACCTGATGGACACGCTCGGCTACGAGCGGGCCACCGTCGTCGGCCAGTCGCTCGGCGGCGGCGTGGCCATGCAGTTTGCGTATCAGTTTCCAGAGCGCTGCGAGCGCCTGGTGCTGGTGGATAGTGGGGGACTGGGTCCGGAGGTCACCTTCTATCTCAGGATGCTGACCCTGCCCGGATTCGAGTGGGTCTTTCCACTCTTCTGCACGCCGCGGCTGCGCGACGCCGGAAGCCGTGTCGGCACGTGGCTCGGCCGCGCGGGAGTCCAGTCGACACCCGCCCGCCAGGAGGTCTGGCGGAGCTACGCGTCGCTCGCGGACGCCGCGAGCCGTCGCGCATTCTTTCGGAGCCTGCGCGACGTGATCGACTTCCGCGGGCAGGCGGTGAGCGCGCTGGGCCGGCTCCACCGCGCCGCGAAGCTGCCCACACTGATCGTGTGGGGGGCTCGGGACCCGTTCATTCCGGTGAGCCACGGGGTCGCGGCGCACGAGGCCATCCCCGGTAGCCGCCTCGAGATCTTCGACGACGTGGGCCACTACCCGCATTGCGAGGCGCCCGAGCGGTTCGTCGAGGTGCTGCTCGACTTCGTGGCCTCCACGGAGCCAGCCCGGCTGCCGCGCCGTTGACACCGGCCCATTGACTCGAAGCACCCTGCTAGGCGTAGAATGGCCTTGGAACGCCCATCATCCGATCCGGCAGGTCCACCGGCGCAAGCGATAGGCGAGAGGAGCAACTCATGAGCCTGGGCACGATCGTACTCATCATCCTGATCCTGATCCTCATCGGCGCCTTGCCGACGTGGCCCCACAGCCGAAGCTGGGGCTATGCCCCGAGCGGCGGTCTCGGCCTGGTCGTGCTGATCCTCCTCATCCTGTTTCTCATGGGGCGCCTCTAGGGCCGAGGGCGAGGGGCCGCGGCGCCCTCGCGCCCCCTCGATTCCGCAGGTTCTGGCCGCGATTTACCTGGATAGTGGGATCCCTGCGACCTTCCGGCGCGGGGTACCTTCCGTTCCCCCACGCCGGAGAACGGGAAGACGACCCGATCCCAGCACGCGCGGGGGAGTCAGGGGGCGGTCGATGTGCAGTTGGCGCGCGCGGCCTTTGGAACACGGGGAAGCGTCCCGACTCGCTTTGCCGGTGGCTCTCGACGCGGGGGGCAGCCGCGCGCACCGGGAGAGCCTCGCTGCCCCGCCCGTCGACGGGCGGCCCGCGAACCGCCCCTCCGAGCGCCTGCGCCAGGCGCAGGGCGAGCGCGACGCGGCGTTGGCGGCGAACCGCTCGAAGGACGCATTCCTGGCCGAGCTCTCCCACGAGCTGCGGTCTCCCCTCCAGGTGATGAAATCCTGGATGGCGCTGCTCCGTGAGGGGACGCTGGACTCCGAGATGCGGCAGCACGCGTTCGATGTGATCGAGCGGAACCTCAAGACGCAGGCCGCCATGATCGACGATCTTCTCGACGTGGCGCGAATCGCGTCGGGAAAGCTCGCGGTCGAGGCGGCGCCCATCGACCTCGCGACGATCGTCTCCGAGACGCTCGACGACCACCGGCTCGGCGCCGCGGCACGGGGAGTCGCGCTGGAGGGTCCGACGGGCGGCGAGCCGCTGGTCGTGCACGCCGACGCGCGGCTGCTCGGCCAGGTGGTCGCGAACCTGATCTCGAACGCGCTCAAGTTCACTCCCGAAGGCGGCGCCGTGCGCGTCGCGCTCCTCTGCGAATCGAACGCTCTCGTGATCGAGGTCCGCGACACCGGGGAGGGCATCGCCGCGGAGCTACTGCCCCACGTCTTCGACCGCGCCCGCCAGGGGCACGCGCGCAACGGTCGGCGTCGAGCCGGCCTCGGGCTGGGACTCACGATCGCGAAGCATCTGGTCGAGCAGCAGGGCGGATCCATCACGGCTGCGAGCGAAGGGGAGGGGCGCGGCGCCCTGTTCCGCGTGACGCTGCCGCGGGGCGGCTCCGGCGCTTCTCTGCGGTCCTAGCGCCCCAGGGGCTTCCCTTCCGCGTGCGGTCCGTGCATGATGGCGCCCACTCGGAGCTCGCTTGGCCGCCCTCCTGCACCCGCTGCTCTTCCTCTTCGTCTTGCTGCTGCTCGCCCCGCCCGCGTCGGCCGGCGCGAAGCTCGACCTCACGGAGTACCTCGCGCCGGCGAGCGTCGTCGGCGACTTCAAGACGTTCTCGGTGGACAACGGAGACGAGCGCCGGTTCGAGACCGTCGAGGTGCAGATCCTCCCGCAGGGGCGTTTCGAGGTCACCGAGTTCCGGTCGAACGGCGAGCTCATCGGCGGCTCCGCCGGCATCGTGGTCCCCGGCCGGAAGTCCGTCTCCACCGGCCTCGCCAGCGGGCCCGTGCTCATCCGCTGGAAGCCGCCCGGCGTGCGCCGGCCGCACCGCGTCGCCCCCGGTCGGCTGGTGAAGGCGCGCGGCGGGGGCCGGGCGGAGGTGAACGGCGTGAAGATCGGCTCCGCGAGCCTCCGCGCGAGCGCCCTGCTCGTGGGCTTCGAGGAGCGGGTGACGCCCCCCGCGACGTACCCGGACGCCGCGCGCTTCGAAGAGACCAGCGCGCTGCGCGTGAAGGATCGCGTCATGGGCCGCCTGATCGAGGTCGAGGTCGAGGCGACGAGCTGGTACGCCCCGGGCCTCGGGCTCGTGGCCCTCCGGGAGCGCACGCGGACCTTCGTCGACGGGGTGCTCGAGGAGGACACGGGCGACCTCACCATGCACCTCGTCGAGGGCACGATCGAAGGCGTGCCGATTCCGTAGGAGCCGTGGGCTACACGATCTCCGCGTAGCGCTCCGCCACCTGCTGCGGCGTGAGCTTCGTCGCCTGGGCCAGGGCCTCGAGCTGGGCCGGGGTCTCGAGGTCCTCGCGCTCGATGCGCACCTGGAGGGCGCGCGCGCTCGCATGGGACTCGGTGGAGGTGTCGACGAGGCGGACGCGGGTGCGGCCCGTCTTCGGGTCCATGATGTCCTCGAAGGGCACGGGCACGATCGCGCCGCCCTGGCGGGTGATCATCACGCCGGAGGCGCCGCCGAGCAGCGAGCGCACCGCGCCGGCGCCGAGGTCGCGGGTGTAGTCGAGGTCGAAGGCGTTGGGCTCGGCGCAGCGCAGCTCGTAGCCGACGTCCTTCTCGACCAGCGTCGGCTTGATGCCGAGCTCCGCCAGCTCCTTCTGCACGCCGTCGCGCAGCACGCGGCCCAGGGGCACCTCGGCGAGGCGGATGTGGCCGTGCTCGTCGCGCGGCGCGTCGGCGAGGGCCTCGAGATCCGCCGGGTCGAGCTTCGCGCCGATGCCCTCGGCGAGCACCAGCACGCCGTGGGGACGGCCCATCGCGAGGCGCTTCACGATCGCGCCCTCGACGATCCGCACCAGCTTGCGCAGGCGAATCTGCTTCTCGGGAAACTCCTCCGGGATCATCACCAGGGTCGCTCCGGCGGCCTTCGCCGCGCCGAGGGCGAGGTGGCCGGCGGTGCGGCCCATCATCACCACGAAGTACCAGCGGCCGGTGGTGCGCGCGTCCTCCATCAGCCGCGAGACGATGCGCGTCGCGTGCTCGCGCGCGGTCTCGAAGCCGAAGGTCGGCACGCCGTGGGGGAGCGGCAGGTCGTTGTCGATCGTCTTCGGCACGTGGGCGACGCGCAGACTGCCGCCCGCCTCCTCCGCCACGCGCCGCGCGGAGAAGGCGGTGTCGTCGCCGCCGATGGTGACGAGGTGGTCGACGCCGAGCTCGCGAAGCGTGCGCACGACGTTGGCCAGGTGACCCGGCTGCTTGGTGGGGTTGGCCCGGGAGGTCTGGAGGATCGATCCCCCGAGCAGGTGGATGCGCGACACCTCGCCGATGCGGAGCTCGCGCGCGCGGTCGGCGCGCCCCTCCATCAGGAACTTGAAGCCCTCGAGGAGGCCGACCACCTTCGCGCCGCGCCGGCGCGCCAGGATCGTGGCCGCGCCGATCACGCCGTTGATGCCCGGAGCCGGTCCGCCGCCGACCAGGATGCCGAAGCTCGCCACGCCTACCTCCCGAGACCGCGCAGCAGGGCGCGCTTCAGGCTGCCGAAGGGCGCTCCGGACTTTTCCGCCTCCGGCGCCGCGGCCTGCGCCGGAGACGCTGCGGCGAGGGTTCCGTCCGGATCGATCGCCGCCATCACCTCCTCCGCGAGCGCCCGGTACTGAGCGTGCACCTGGGTGCCGCGGGCGTGGTGCAGGATCGAGCCGGGGTTCGCCGTGGCTGAGTTCAGCGCCTCGACGCGCGGGCTGCGCGAGAGGTAGGTGTGGAAGCGGTGCCAGCCGCGCTCGTCGATCGCCGCCACCAGCCGGTCGTAGAGGTCGCGGCCGCCGTCGTCGATCCGCGTGCGCCGGTCGACGAGCGACAGCAGGATGCGCCCGCGGCCGTCGCCGAGCGGCGTGCGCTCGAGCAGCTCCAGCACCTTGGCGGCCTCCTCGAGGCTGGCCCAGTCCGAGACGGGCAGGATCGCGAGGTCGGCGGCCTGCAGCGCGCTCCGCGTCAGCGACTCGAGGTCGCCCTTGGTGTCGACGATGGCGACGCCCGGGAAGTCGAGTCGGTCGAGCATGCGCCGCAGGATCTCGGGATCTTCGACGCGCGCCTTCAGCAGCTCCACGTCGGGCGGCGTCGGTACGAACTGAACGCCGTACTGACCGAGCTGGATCACGCGCTCGAGGCTGCGCTCGGCGAAGGCATGCTTCAGGTTCGGCTCCCCGGGCGCGCGCGGCCGCAGCCGGAACATGCGGTCGATGATCGACTGGTCGTCGAGGCCCAGCAGCAGGACCGGCAGGTCCTCGTAGAGCGCTCGTAGGTAGATGGCGAGGTTGGTGGCGACGGTCGTCTTTCCGACGCCGCCCTTGTTGGAGCAGACCGCGATCACGGCACGCATGGGGGAATTGCCTCGCCGCGGAATGTACCCATCGGCTAGCATCGCTTCCATGTCGGCGGTGGGGATCATTCCGGCGCGCTTCGCGTCGAGCCGTTTCCCCGGCAAGCCGCTGGCGGCGATCGCGGGCCTCCCGATGCTGCAGCGGGTCTACGAGGGCGCGCGCGGCGCCAAGCGGCTGCGCGACGTGATCGTCGCCACCGACGATCCGCGCATCGCCGAGGCCTGCCGCGGCTTCGGCGCCGAGGCGCTGCTGACCCGCCCGGACCACGCGACGGGCAGCGACCGGCTCGCCGAGGCGAGCCGGGGCCTCGCCGACGACATCGTGGTGAACGTGCAGGGCGACGAGCCGCTGATCGAAGGCTTCGTGATCGACGCCGCGGTGGCGGCCCTCGAGGAGACGCCCGAGGCCCCCATGTCCACGGTCGTGCACCGGGCCGAGCCCGCGGACCTCGCCGACCCGAATCGCGTCAAGGTGGTGCTCGACCGGCGGGGCTTCGCCCTCTACTTCTCGCGGGCGCCGATCCCCTGGCGGCGGGATGGGGGCAACGCCCCCCTCTGGCAGCACGTGGGCCTGTACGCCTACCGGCGCGAGTTCCTGCAGCGCTTCGTGGCGCTCCCCAGGTCGCCCCTCGAGGAGGCCGAGGCCCTGGAGCAGCTCCGCGCGCTGGAGCACGGCCATCGGATCCGGGTGGCGGTGGTGGAGGGCTGGCGGAGCGTGCCCGTCGACGTCCCCGCGGACGTCGCGACGGTGGAGGCGATCCTCGCCCGCCGCGCCGGTCGCTGACCGGTTGGCGCGGGCGGCGCCGCGAGCGCTCCCCTTCCCGGCGGCGCTGCTGCTGTTCCTGCTCTCGGGAGCGGGCGCCCTCGTCGTCGAGACGATCTGGCTGCGCTGGCTGCGCTCCTTGTTGGGGGCGACGGCGCCGGCCGCCTCGGCGACGCTGGTGGCCTTCTTCCTCGGACAGGCCCTCGGCGCGGCGGGCGCCGCGCGCTTCGCCCCGCGCAGCGCGCGGCCGCTCGCCCTGTACGGCGCGCTCGAGCTCGCCGCCGCGCTGTGGGCCCTGGCGGTTCCGTTGCTGCTCGGTGTCGGAGAAGCCGCGCTGAGCGCGTTCTACGACGAGCTGCGCGGGACCTCCGGCCTGCTCACCGCGCTGCGCTTCGCGGTGGCGCTGGCGGCGACGCTGCCCGCCTCCCTCGCCTTCGGCGCGTCGCTCCCGGCCCTCGCCGCCGCCGCGGTCGGGGGCCCCGCCGCCCTCGGCCGGCGCGGAGCGGCCCTCTACGGCGTCAACACCGGCGGGGCGGCGATCGGCACCGCCCTGGCCTCGTTCTGGCTGCCCGACGCGCTCGGCGTGCGCGGCGCCTACGCCTGCGGCGTGGCGTCCCTCGCCGCCGCCGGCGCCGCAGCGCTGGCGCTCTCGCTGCGCTTCCTCGCCGCGAGCGCCGAGCCGGCGCCGCGCCGAGCGCGCTCCAGCCAGGCGCGCGCGGTCCCGCTCGTCGCTCTCGCGGCGATCGCGGGGCTCTCGGGCTTCGGCGTCTTCGCGGCGGAGGTGCTGCTGGTCCAGGGCTTTGCGCTGGTGCTCGACCAGTCGGTGTACGCCTTCGGTGCGGTGCTCGTCGTGGTGCTCGCCGCGCTCGCCGCCGCCGCGCTCGGGGTGGCCGCCAGCCAGCGCGCCGGCGCCCCGCCGCCGTACACGCTGCTGTGCTGCGGGCTCGCCGCCGCGGCGCTCGGCCTGGCCGCCTTCCCGGCGCTCTTCTTCGCGGCCACCGACGGGCTGACCTTCCTCGCGAGCGAGCGGCCCTGGCCGGCCTACCTGCTGGCCAGCCTCGCCACCGCCGCGGCGACCGCGGGGCCGCTGCTGCTCGCCGCTGGTCTGGTGTTCCCCGCCAGTGTCGCGAGCGCGGGGGTGCCGGGGAGCGGAGGCCCCGCAGCCGCTCGCCTCGGCTGGCTCGTGGCCGCCAACACCCTCGGCGCCCTTTCCGGGGCTCTCGCCGCGCCCTGGCTGCTGCTGCCGCTCCTCGGCCTGTGGCCCTCCTTCGGCGTCCTGGCCTTGCTCTACGGGGCCGCGGGGGTGGCCTCCGCCTGGAGCCGGCCGGGTCTCCGGTTCGCGATCCCCGCGCTCCTCGCCGCAGGCCTCGCGGCGGTCTTCGCGCTGGGAAGCCCGTGGCGCGTGCCGGAGCTCCGCCTCGCGGCCGGCGAGCGCCTGATCGCGAGCGACGCCACTGCGGCCGGCCTGGTGGCCGTGGTGGAGCGCGCGCCGGGGGATCTCCTGATCCAGACCGACAACCATTACGCCCTCGGCGGCAGCGCCGAGGCGACGCACGAGGAGCGCCAGGCCCACGTCGCGCTGCTGCTGCGCCCCGCCGCGCGGCGGGCGGCCTGGATCGGCTCCGCCACCGGGATCAGCCCGGGCGCGGCGCTGCTTCATCCGATCGAGCGCCTCGCGCTGGTCGAGCTGGTGCCCGGCGTCGCGCGCGCGGCGCGCCGCCACTTCGCACCGTGGAACCGCGGGGTCTACGCCGACCCGCGCACCGAGGTGGTGCTCGACGACGGGCGCAACTTCGTGCGCTCCACCGCCGAGCGCTTCGACGTGCTCGTCGCCGACCTCTTCGTGCCCTGGCAGGCGGGCGCCGCCTCGCTCTACACCCGCGAGCACTTCGCCGCGGCGCGCGCGCGGCTCGGCGCGGGCGGCGTCTTCTGTCAGTGGCTGCCGCTCTACCAGCTCGGCGAGACGGAGCTGCGCGTGGTGCTCGCCGGCTTCCTCGACGTGTTCCCCGACGCGGCGCTGTTCCGGGGCGACTTCTACGGGCGCTTCCCGATCGTCGCGCTGGTCGGCTACGCGGGCGCTGCGCCGGCCGCCGACGAGATCTCGGCGGGCGCGGCGCGGCTGGCGGCGGCCGGCGTCGGAGACCGCTGGGTGACGCACCCGGTCGGCTTCTGGAGCCTGTACGTCGGCCCTCTCGCGCCGCTCGCCCGCTCGCTCGCGACGCTCCCGCGCAACACCGACGACCGGCCGCGGCTCGAGTTCCTCTCCGCGCGGAGCCGCGGCGGCGGCGCGCTGGCGCGGGACGGTGCGTTCACGGGCCTGCGCTTCGCGGCCTTCGCGCGCGACGTCGCGAGCCGGCTCGGCGATCCGGACCCGCTGTTCGGCGCTCTCGGCGCGGCCCGGCTGCGCGCGGCGGCGGGAGGTCACGCCCTGCAGAGCGCCGACGCGCTCTACGCCGCCGGCCGGGGGGCCGAGAGCGGCCAGGCGATGGCCGCGGCGGCGGCGCTGCTCCCCGCGGAGCTGCTGGCGGAGGCCGAGCCGGATCCGAGCGCCGTGCGCGTCTGGCGCGCGGAGGAGAGCCCTCCGGGCGGCCATTGACCTTCCGGGTCCTCCGGACATAGGCTGGAGCCCGTTCGTCGAAGGAGGCGCCCGTGGCGTTCCACCATCTCGCCCTGGTCACCCGCGACGCGCGGGCCACCCACGTCTTCTACACCCGGGCGATGGGCTTCGAGCTCGTGAAGACCGTCGTCGGCGCGACGCCCGCCGGCGGCTGGGCGAAGCACTTCTTCTACGAGACCGGGCGCGGCGAGCTGATGGCGTTCTGGGAGCTCCACGATGAGTCCATCCCCGACGCCTACCCGACCGCGATCTCGACGGGCATCGGCCTGCCCGAGTGGGTGAACCACGTGGCCTTCGCCGCCGACGACGTGGCCGACCTGGAGCGCCGCCGCGCGCGTCTGCTGGCGCACGGCTACGACGTGCTGGAGATCGACCACGGCTGGTGCCGCTCGATCTACACCCGCGACCCGAACGGCACCCTGGTGGAGTTCTGCACGACCACCCGCGCCTTCGACGCCGACGACCGCCGCCGCGCGCTCGAGGCGCTGCACGATGCGAAGCCCCCGCTCGAAGCGCCCGGCCCGAAGCCGAAGCTCCACGAGGCCGAGGTCGAGCCCGTGCACCGGCGCGCGGCGCGCGGCGAAGCGTAGTCAGGCGCCGCGTGCTCCGATCAGAACCACGCCCACGCCGCAGCCGCGATGCCGCCGCTCGCCGAGAGCAGCAGCGCGGCAGCGGCGGCCCGTGGCGCGCGGAACGAGCGGTAGCGGAGCTGGCGCAGCAGGGCGCCTCCGACCCAGCCGATCGCCGCCACCAGCGCGCCGCAGAGCAGCGCGAGCGCGAAGGCGGCCAGCAGCCACGCCGCGGTGGGCGGCTCCTCGGCGAGCCAGTGCGCCGCGCCCTCCACCAGGGGCTGCGCGAAGGGTGCCGTCGCGAAGGAGAGTGCGGCGCCGGCCGCGAGCGTGGCGCGGCCCTTGCCCGTCGCCGCGTCCTCCGAGTCCGGCGGCGGCGCCACCTCGAGCGGCGCGATCGCGGCGATCGAGAGCAGCGCGCCCACCCCGAGCAGGATCAGCGCGACGCGCCCGCCCGGCCCGATGCCGGCGGCGGCGGCGGCGAGGCCGACCAGCATCGGCAGCACCGCGGCGCCGATCGCGAAGCGCACGCTGCGCCGCACCCCGCTGCCCGCGCCCACGGCCGGCGCAACGCCGCCGAGGTCCGCGACGGCGAGGAGCGCGAGCAGCACGAGCGCGGCCGCGGGCCAGGCGACGGGTGCGGGGCTCACGGCGATCGGCAGCAACGCAGCCGCCAGGCCGGAGGCGACGAGGGTGAAGCCGAAGACCGGCTCGCGCCACAGCGGGTGCGCGCCGGGATCGGCGAGATCGAAGCCGGAGGGGGGAAGGTCCATGGGGGGGTCCTCGAACGGGGCCGGGGGCGATCCGGCTAGGATGCCGGCCTGGCCCTGAAGGTTCCATGATCGGCACGCCGGGGCGATCGGGTGAATGCCCGGACCCGCTCCGCCACGAGGCCCAGCCCCACCAGCAGCATCACGACCCGCACCGCCGGGCCGAGCAACGGCAGCTGGCTCGCCACCGCGACGGTGCACAGCCCGACCAGCAGGATTCGCGCGAAGCTCGCGAGACTCGGGAGGTCCTGGGCGCTGCGCCGCAGCAAGGCTCGGCCGAGCTCGGCGGCGGCGAGCACGTGCGCCAGGTAGAGGGCCGTCACGAAGGCGAAGGCGCCGACCACCGCGAGGGGGAGGCCCACCAGCGTGAGCGCGACGAGGGCGAGCGCGAGCGGCACGCCCAGCAGCGCCGCGAAGCCGACGCCCAGCAGTCGCCCGAAGCTCCCGACGGTCGGCACGCGCGCCCAGAAGAGGCCCGGCAACAGGGCGTAGAGCGCGACGCCGAAGGCCAGCGCCGCCGCCACGCGAACCAGCAGCCAGAGCCAGGGCTCCGCCTCCCAGAGCGCATGGTGGGTGTCTTCGCGGAGAGCGGTCTCCCGCGTCCCGCCGATGCGCGCTCCCGCCGCGACCTCGAGGTCCGCCTCCCGCGCGACCCCGGCACGCAGGTTGCGCCCGATGCTCGCTCGATCTCCGATGCGCACCCGATCCGCGCGGGCCACCAGCAGGTCCCGCCCGACGGCGCCGTCCAGCGCGGCGCGATCGCACCAGAGGTGGGCGTCGCGTCCCACCGCGCCCTGCCAGTCGACGCTGCGCGCGACCAGCTGGGCATCGAGCGCCACGCGCGCGTTCTCGCCCGCGCGCAGCGACTCGTGGACGCCGTAGCTGCTGCCGCCGATCTCCCCGTCGATCGCCATCCGCTTGCTCGCGGCGTGGAGGCTGCCGCCGATGCGGCCGCTCACCTCGAGGTCGCGCGCCCAGGCGAACACGTTGCCGTCGACCACCCCGGCGATCACGACCGTCTCGCCGGCCACGAACAGATCTCCCTCGACGCGTCCTTCCACGCGCACCTCGTCGCCGGACGCCGCCAGCGAGCCCGCGACGACCTCGCCGGGCGCCACCCGCGCGTCGGCATCGGCGCGCAGCTCGAACGCCCGGCCGGGCGCCGCCAGGGAAGCCGCAGCGCCCACCGCGAGCGCCACCGCGAGGCGCGGCCCGAGCCGCCGCGCGACGCTCGCGACGCCGAGGGCCGCGATCGCCGCCACGCTGGCCGTCGCCGCCAGCGCCACCACGAGCTCGAGCAGCCCCGGCGCGCGGCTGCGCACCCAGAACACGAAGTCGAACAGCATGCCGTAGGCTCCCGAAGATCCGAGGAGAGAGCTGCCCGCACCGGAATCGCCGCCGACCCGGCCGAGACCGGCGATGACGAGCGCCACCACGGCGAGCGCGAGGGCGAAGCCCAGCGCGAAGCCGGCTTCGCCGGCCGCGGGCTGCGGCTCGCGCGGCGCGCCGCCCTGCTCCGCGGCTTGCGCCTCGGCCTCGCGCAAGGCCAGGACCTGCGCGCGGCAGTCGCGGCAGCGCACCAGGTGCGCCTCCGCGACGCGCCGCTCCGAGGGCTCGAGCTCCCCTGCGGCGTAGCCCGCGAGCTGCACGCCGTCGAGGCAGCTCACGCGAGCGCTGCGCTGCGCCCGTTCCTCATCTCGTCCCGCTCGGCGGCGCGGTGTCGGTGATCGTGCGGCCGTAGGCCTGGAAGCTGGGGATGGCGTCCTCGGCGAGGGGGGCGAGGCGCGGCTTGCGCGCGAGGGCGGTCTCGACGAAGGGCGCCAGCTCCTCGCTCTTGCGCTTCGCCCGCGCGTCCTCGCGCTCGTGGAACTCGGGCATCACCTTGCCCGCGAAGAGCTCGAGGGCCTCGCAGATGTGGTCGTGGCGGTTGCGCCCGGCCTGCTGGATGAAGATCACCTGGTCGACGCCGGCCTCCTCGAAGGCGGCGAGGTGCTCGCGGAGCTGGGCGGGGGTGCCGATCCCGCGCCGGCCCATGTCGGGCATCAGCGAGCCCATCTGCTGGAAGCTCTGCCAGATGTCGGTCCGGCCCGGCTTGTGGTTGCCGAAGATGTAGTGGTGCGCGAGGGCGAAGCCGAAGAAGCGGAAGCCCTCGAGGCCGCGGTCGATCGCGGTCTGCTCGTCCTCGTGAACCGAGAAGCCGGTCACCATCGCGACGTTCGCGTTCACCGTGTGTCCGATCGGCACGCACTCGCGCTTCAGCGTGTCGTAGTAGTCGCGCACCCAGTGGGCCGCCTCCGCGGGGTCGACGAAGGCGAAGGTCAGCGCGCCGACGCCGAGCTGCGCGGCGAGGTGGATGGTGTCGCGGTTCGAGCAGGCCAGCCAGAGCGGGGGGTGCGGGCGCTGGACGGGCTTCGGCACCAGGTTCCGGCACGGCATCGAGAAGTGCTCGCCCTGGTAGCCGGGGTAGGGGTCCATCGCGAGCATGTTGCAGACCTGCTCAGTGGCCTCGCGCCACATCGCGCGCTTGCGCTTCGGGTCGATGCCGAAGCCCTCGAGCTCCATGCGCGAGGCCGACTCGCCGGTGCCGAACTCGACGCGTCCGTTCGACACGAGGTCGAGGGTCGCGATGCGCGAGGCCACGCGCGCGGGGAAGCTGTAGGGCGGCGGCATCAGCACGATGCCGTGGCCCAGCCGGATGCGTCGCGTGCGCTGCGAGCACGCCGCCAGGAACACTTCGGGAGCCGCCGAGTGCGAGTACTCCTCGAGGAAGTGGTGCTCCACCTCCCAGGCGTAGTCGATGCCCAGGCGGTCGGCGAGCTCGACCTGGTCGAGCGCCTCCTGGAACAGGCGCAGCTCGTCACCTTCGCGCCACGGCCGCGGCAGCTGGTGCTCGTAGAAGATGCCGAACTTCATGATCCCTCCCGCTTCGCGGGCCGGCGCGCCGGCGAGCATGGCACATCGCGGGATGCGGAGAACGGGGGCCCAGAAGCAGATAGGCCCGACGCCTCGCGGCGCCGGGCCTCCCTGGGAAGGGGATATTTGGATTGTCTGCACGGGAAGTGGCGCTGCCAGGGCGGAAGTGGCAACGATTCGCGCAGATTTTTTTGTGCCCCCGGGGGACCTACTCCGTGTCCACCACGACGACGAGGCGCCCACCCCCATAGCGCGGCCCCCCGACCACCAGCGGCTGCCCGCGGCGGACGCGGAAATCGCCCTGGACGCTCTCCTCGACGTCGAGGGACAGCAGCGTCCCCTGGTTCGTGACCTCGAGGGGCCGGACCTGGAGGCTGCGCTGGGTGGGCAGCTCGAGGGTCCACACGTCGTTCACCGGCACGTTCCGGCGATGGGAGTCCAGCACCGCGAGGCTCTCGTAGGGAATCTGGCCGCGCAGCAGCTTGTCGAAGCGCTCGCAGCGCGGATCCGCCTCGCCCGGCTGGTCCGAGACCTCGAGGATCGTCACCTCGATCGGGACGCTCTCGCTGCCGACCGACTCCTCGGCGCGGGCGCCGGCCGCCGCGAGCAGGGCGCCGCAGAGGGCGACTGCGAGTCTGCTTCCCCAGCGCATCCTTCTCCTCCCGGCTCCTCGCCGCTTCAAAACGACTGCTCCGTCACCCAGATGATCGTCGCGCCCGGATCGTCGCGCAGCACCAGCATCGGATGCCCCCGCGAGTCGATCCAGCGCACCGCGCCCGTCGGTCCCGCTGCGCTGCGCGGCTCTTCGCCGGCCAGCAGCAGGGCGAGCCCCGCCGCGCTCGCCGCGACCGCGCCGAGCGTCAGGTAGCCCGCCGCGCCGCGCCAGAAGGGAGCCCGGACCGGCGCCTCCGCGCGCAGCTCGGCCTCCGCGAGCCGCAGCCGGATCGCCGGCCAGAGATCCGGCGCGGGCGCCTCGGCATCGACGTCGCGCAGCAGGGTGCCGATCGTCTCGAGGGATTCGAGCTCGCGCTGCGCGCGGGGATCGCGGCGCAGCCAGCGCTGCACCCGCCGGCGCGCGAGCCAGGAGAGCTCGCCGTCGCGATACGCCTCGAGCAGGCGGCGCTGGCGCTCGTTCACGGCCCGTCCCCCTTCGCGCTCGGGGCCTCGACGCCGGCGCCGCGCAGCAATTCCTGCAGCCGGCGGCGCGCGTAGTGGAGCCGGCTCATCACGGTGCCGCGCGGGATGCCCTGGGCCTCGGCGATCTCGGCGTAGGCGAGGCCGTCGACCTCGCGCAGCAGCAGCGTCTCGCGTGCCGCCTGCGGCAGCTTGCCGATCGCCGCGGCGAGCTGCTCGCGGAGCTGCAGGCGCTCGACCTCGTCGACGGGCAGCGCCGGGGCCGACATCTCCGCCTCGGGCGCGAGCGGCAGCGCCGCCTCCTCGAGCGGGTCGCCCTCGCGCCACTCCACGCGGCGCTCCGCGTGCTCGCGCCGGCGCATGTCGATGCACTGGTTCGTCACCAGGCGATACAGCCAGGTGAAGAAGCTGGAGCGCTCCTCGAAGCGACCGAGAGACGTGTAGGCCTTCACGAAGGCCTCCTGGACGGCGTCGCGCGCGGACTCTTCGTTGCGCAGGATGCGGAGCGCGAGCCGGTAGGCGCGGCCCTGGTAGCGCTCCACGAGCACGCGGAAGGCGTCCGCGTCGCCCGCCCGCGCGCGCCGCACGCACTCGCCGTCGTCGGGGCCCGCCGGCGGGGCCGGCGCGCCCCCTCGCGGGAGTTTCTCTGGCCGAGTCGCGATGTCTCCATCTCCCCCGAAGCCCCGTGGATCCGCGTGTTTCGACGCAGGCAGCGGGGATTCGATTCGATTCCTCCCCCGGGGAACCGTCAGTGGGCGCTCCGCCAATCCTCGCCCACGCCGATGCCGACCACGAGGGGCACCCGCAGGGCGTGCACCCCTTCCATCCGCTCCCGGACCAGCGCCGAGAGCCGGTCCAGCTCGCCCGGAGGCGCATCGAAGACCAGCTCGTCGTGAACCTGGAGGATCATCCGCGCGCGCAGCCCCCCGGTGCGCAGCCCGGCGAAGACGTCGACCATGGCCTTCTTCATCAGGTCCGCGGCGGTGCCCTGGACGACGCTGTTCACCGCCATGCGCTCGGCGGCCTGGCGCAGCACGCGGTTGCGCGAGGCGAGGTCCGGCAGGTAGCGGCGCCGGCCGAAGAGCGTGCGCACGAAGCCGTCCGCGCGCGCCTGCTCGACGGTCTCGGCCAGGAAGCGCCGCACGCCGCCGTAGCGGGCGAAGTAGGCTTCGATGGTCGCCTGGGCCTCGCTGCCGGAGATACCGAGCTGGCTCGCCAGCCCGAACGCCGAGAGGCCGTAGATGATCCCGAAGTTCACGGCCTTGGCGCGCGCGCGCTGATCCTCGCTCACCGCTTCGGCGTCGATGCCCGCCACCTCGGCCGCGGTGCGGCGATGGACGTCGGCGCCGGTGCGGAAGGCCTCGAGCAGGCTCTCGTCTCCCGAGAAGTGCGCGAGGATGCGGAGCTCCACCTGCGAGTAGTCCGCCGAGAGCAGCCGGTTGCCTTCGGCGGGCACGAACGCCTCGCGGATGCGCACGCCGCTCTCGCTGCGGATCGGGATGTTCTGCACGTTCGGGTTCGAGGACGAGAGCCGCCCGGTGGCCGCGCCGGTCTGGTGGAAGGCGGGGTGGATGCGCCCGGTGCGCGGGTTCACGAGGGGCGGCAGCGCGTCGACGTAGGTGCTGCGCAGCTTGGCGAGGCGGCGGTGCGCCAGCACGTAGGCGGGCAGCTCGTGGCTCGCGGCGAGCTGCTCGAGCACGCTCTCGTCCGTCGAGTAGCCGGTCTTGGTCTTCTTCGCGGAGGGGAGCCCGAGCTTGTCGAAGAGGATCGCCTGGAGCTGCTTCGGCGAACCGATCTGGAAGCGCTCGCCGGCCAGCTCGTAGACGCGGGCCTCGAGGCGCTCGAGCTCCGAGCCGAACTCCTTGGCGAGCCGCTCGAGGACGGCCTCGTCGACGCGCACGCCCTCGCGCTCCATCGCCGAGAGCACCGCGGTGAGGGGAAGCTCCACGTCTTCGAACAGCGCGCGCAGGCCGTCGCGCTCGAGGCGCGGCGCGAGGACGTCCTGCAGCGCGAGCAGCGCGCAGGCCTCGCAGCCCGCCCAGCTCGCGGCCTTCTCCAGCGGGATCTCGGCGGCGGCCACCGCCTTGGCGCCGCGCCCGGCCAGCTCTTCGAAGGGCGTCAGGCGCTGCCCGAGCTGCTGAGCCGCGAGCGCCGGCGTGCCGTGCTGGCCGGCGGGGTCGAGCAGGAAGGCGGCGAGCTCCACGTCGAAGGCCGGCAGCGCCGCGCAGACGCCGCGCTCGGCCAGCAGCGTCTGCACGCGCTTGCTCTCGCGCGACACCCAGCGCCGCGCGCCGCTCCCTTCTCCGAGCGCGGGCGCCAGCGCCTCGGCGAGCTCCGCGGAGCCGATGCCCGCGCCGAGGCGCACGTAGCGGGCGCGCCCCGGCTCGCTCGCGAACGCGACCCCGGCCGGCTCGGGAGGCAGCCCGCCGGGCCCCTGCAGGCCGACGAACGCGAGGGCGAAGCGCGACCGCGCCGCGAGCTCGCGCGCCAGGGCGGCGAGGGCGTGCGCGTCGTCGACGATCGTGGTCTCGACCTCGGGCGCGGCGCGAGCGGGGAGCGCGGGCGCCTCCGCGGGCGCTTCCGCCTGCGCGGCGGCGGGCTCGAACGCGAGGGCGCCCTGGGCCGGGGCCGCGCCTCCGGCGTCGAGCGTCTCGAGCAGCCGCCGCAGCTCGAGGCGGGCGTAGAGCGCGCGGAGGCGCTCGCGGTCGGGATCGCGGAGCCGGAGCGCGGTCGGGTCCCCGCCGTCCGGTGTGCTCTCCGGGTTGCCCTTTCCGGAATCGCCGGAGGCTTCCCCGCAGGCGGTGGCGCCCACGCCGAGCACTGCTGCCGCCAGGAGAGGCGCGGCAACGCTGGCGAGGCGAGTCCAGCGAGTGAGGCGAGCGAGGAGCGGCCGGGCGGGGCGGAATCTAGACATCGTTTAGATACGCTAGGTGGCGCGGGGGACGCCGGCAAGGCCGCCCCCTCCGGGCCCGTCAGGCTCCGTGCGACTTTGCCAGCTTGGCGAGGTCCGCGAAGCCCTTCGGGTCGTCGACCGCCACGGCTGCGAGGATCTAGC
>Ga0105106_10001295_pt1 | contig 17936 bp, 17 predicted proteins | sample PPLLaktember2015_5_FD_79109 | JGI IMG/M metagenome (GOLD analysis project Ga0105106, IMG submission 79109) | Freshwater sediment microbial communities from Prairie Pothole Lake near Jamestown, North Dakota, USA - PPLs Lake P8 Core (1) Depth... | ecosystem: Environmental > Aquatic > Freshwater >...
CGACCATCTCGTCGAGCGCCGGGAGGTAGCAGACGCCGACGACGGGCTCGCCCTCGATTTCGAGGGCGACGAGCACTCCGAAGAGCGGTACTCCGCGAACGAAGGAGCGGGTGCCGTCGATGGGATCGAGGATCCAGCGATGGCGAGAGTCGCCGGAAACGCCCATCTCTTCCCCAACCACGGCGTGATCGGGAAAGCGCTCTCGAATCAGCCGGCGTAGGAGCTCCTCGCCGCCGCGGTCGGCGATGGTGATCGGGGAAAGGTCGGCCTTCCGGTCCGCTTCGACTCCGGTCTGAAAATGGGAGAGCGCCTGACGGCCGGCGCGAAAGGCGATGTCGGTCGCGAAGTCGAGGTACTCGCGGGTACTCGTCATGGGGAATCAGTCATCAGTCATCAGTCATCAGTCCGTAGGGCTGGAGCTCGAGGCCAGCGGTTCCACTGACCAGCAGGCTATCGTACAAAGGCCAGCGTCACCTCTGCAAAGCGCTTTCCGAAGCGGCGGGCTTCGTCGAGCTCGGCTTCGCTCACACCGGGATCGATTCCCGCGGTCGTCGCCTGGGCGCCGAGAGTCCCGAAGCCGTCGGCCTCCTCTCCGCCCACGACCACGAACCGCATGTTGAGGAAGGCGGCGAGGATCGAAAGCCGCGCGAGCTCCTTTCCCGAGGAGACCGCTCCCCCGGTGACGAAGGCGCCGGCGGCGCGAGTCCTCGGGGTCGTTCCCGGACCGAGCTCTTTGGCCTCGACGAGTACCTGGCCGACGCGCTCGAGAAACGCCTTGCTCTCGGCCGAGAGGCTCGCCCAATGGACGGGAGAGCCCAGAAGAATCCCCGAAGCGGAAAGTATCTCTTCGTCGCGGACCTCCTCGCGTCGTCGAAGGACCGCGACCGCTCCTTCGACCTGGCCCACTCCCTCCGCGATGCCGCGCGCGAGCTTCTCCGTGTGACCGGTGCGCGAATCATAGACGACGAGTATCGAGGGGCCGTCGGTTCGCGCGAGTAGCGGAGGCGCGGCGACGAACGCGAATGCGAGAATCCATGGCTTGGTCAATTTCTTCCTCCGGAGCCTCCCGTCAAATCACAGAATCCGACCGCTGACAACCGCGAGGGGGGGAGGAGGGCGTAGGCGGTGGACCGCCGCAGGTTGCTTTCTCGTTTCCGAGGGGCTAGGATTGCCCCCCTCTAACGGCGATTGGTACCCCGTGAGTCTCCTGAACGGAACGATCGATTTCACCGACAGGAAAATTCTGTCGGCGCTCCTCTCGAAGGGGCGGAGCACGTTCGCCGAGCTCGCGGCGCAAGTGGGCCTCACCGCTCCCACGGTGCACGATCGGGTGAAAAAGCTCGAGCGCAGCGGAATCATCGAGGGCTACACCGCGATCATCAACCCGGCCTCTCTGGGCTACGAGATCACCGCATTGGTGCATATCGTCACCGATGCCCGGGTCGCCTCGGCGGAGTACGAGAAACACCTCTCCGAGATCTCGGAGATCCAGAAATGCTTCAGCGTCGCGGGTGAGGAGACCTACGTCGCCTTCATCCTCACCCGTTCGCCCAAGACGCTGGAAAAAGTGCTGCAGAGAATCAAGGGCACGCCGGGAACCGTCTCGACCAAAGCTTCGGTGATTCTTTCCGCGCCCATAAGCCGCCACACGCTTCCCCACGAGGACGAAGTGCGGGAGTTCCCGGCGGAGTCCAAGTCCGCGTCATTCGGACGTTAATCAGTGAGCTGGGGCCCACCCCCGGCGCTTCCCGATTCAGAGCTCTCGGGCAAGTGCGTTCAATGCCACCAGGATCGGATTCCAGAGAGCTCCCGAGGGAGGTGCGTAGGCGAGATCGAGCTGCGACGCATCGCGAACGGTCATCCCCGCGGTGATCGCGGCCGCGAGAACGTCGATGCGTAGAGCCCCCTCGGCGCTTCCCACGATCTGAGCGCCCAGGAGCCGCCCGCTCTCCCGTTCCGCTATCACTTTCACTTTCGCCGGTGCGCCGGAGCCGAAGTAGCTCGCCTGGAACCGGCCCTCGATCGCCGCGGCGACGGGATGGAATCCCTCGCGCTCCGCAGCCACGGACGAGAGACCGGTCGCCGCCGCGGTCACGCCCAGGACTTTGACGAGGCTCGTTCCCAGCGCCCCCGCGAATCGACTTCTGCGCCCGGCGAGGTTCTCCCCGGCGATCCTTCCCTGCTTCGCCGCGACGGTCCCGAGGGGGATCATCATCGGCCGGCCGGTCACGAGGTGAGTGCACTCGGCGCAATTACCGGCGGCGTAGATCGAGTTCGCGCTCGTCTCGAGCCGCTCGCTCACCGCAACGGCGCCGCTCGAACCCAGGCGGATTCCCGCCTTCTCCGCGAGCTCGACCCGGGGCGCCACGCCCACGTCCACGAACACCAGGTCCGCGGGAAGCCGCAGAGAGCCGGTGGCCAGCTCCACCGCTTCCACGCGGCCGGAGGAAGTGCCGGCGATGCGCTTCACGACCCGCCCCGTCAAGACCCGCGCTCCTTTTCGCTCGAGCTCCTCTTCGACTAGGCGCGCCATGTCGGGGTCGAGAGACGGAAGCAGCGATGGCGAGCGCTCGACGACCGTGACCTCCAGACCGCGCTCCACCAGGGCCTCCGAAAGCTCGAGACCGACGTATCCGCCTCCGAGAATGACGGCGCGGCGCGCGGAGGCCGCGTCGATCCAGGACAGGATCGCTTCGCCATCCTCGAGACGGCTCGCGGTGAAGACTCCCTCGAGATCGGTCCCCTCGATGCCGGGCGAAATCGGGCGGTAGCCGGTCGAAAGGAGGAGCCGGTCGTAGGGGTGAATCTCGCGCTCCCCGTTCGCGCGGTTCATCGCGACCACCCTCTTCTGCGACGGCTGGATCTGGATCGCCTCGCGGTTCACCCGGGCTTCAATGCCGCGCTCGTTCTTGAGGGTCTCCGGAGTGAAGAGCACGAGGTCCTCGAAGCGGACCCGTCCGCCGAGAGCGAAGGGAAGTCCGCAGATGCTGTAGGCGATGCGGGGCCCGCTTTCGAGGATCGTGACCGAGAGCGAGGGGTCGAGGCGCTTCGCTCGCGAAGCCGCGGTCATTCCCGCGGCGTTTCCACCGACGACGAGGATCCGTTCGTCCATGGGATCAGTGGATGACTTCGGGAGTATCCGTTGGATCGGCCATTACCAGGGGAAGAAGCGAGGCGTGGTGGAGGATCATCTCCCAGCGCGGGCTTTCGCCGGGAGACCGCTGAAACAGGTTCGTCGCGACCGCGAGGCTGGTCGAGCCCGTGATTGCGCCGGACCGGCCGGGAAGCGCGATGCGCTCGATGCAGCTCACCCAACCCATGCCGGCGACGACGTGGACGGTGACGTCCGCGGTCTCGACCGAGTGCGAAGGACCGCCGGAGCTCCCGCGGAAGATTCCCTCCCAGCTCGCGCGCACCGCTTCCCAGCCGACGATGAGCTCCCAGCCGGGATGGACGCAGCGCACGAAGCTTCCGTGCGACCAGAGCCGATCCATGCTCCCCAAATCGAACTCGTTGAGCGCCCGATAGAATCGCTCGTTGGCTTCGAGGACTTCGCGCTCTTCCGCGTCCATTTGAGTGGATGATATCAGGACGCGCCGTAGAGGCCGAGGTACTCTTCGATTCTGGCTCTTTGCTCGACGCCGAGCCTTTTCGTCGAAGTGAGGTACTCGACCACCTGGCGCACGTTCACGACCGGCAGCACCGGCGCTCCCAACGCCTCCTGGAGCTCGGCAACGGTAGACCTCTCGCGTCCCCGCTCCTGTCGATCGACGGCCACCACCACGCCGAGGATCGAGACCGCCGCCGCCTTTCGCAGGAGCGCCGCCGAATGCTCGATCGAGACTCCCGAAGTGATGACGTCGTCGACGATCACCAGGCCCTGCCCGGGCGCAGGCTGCGTCCCCACGAAGAGCCCTCCCTCGCCATGGTCCTTCGCTTCCTTCCGGTCGAAGCAAAACCCCACGTCCCGGCCTTCCTCGGAGACCGCGATCGCCGTCGCCACCGCGAGAGGAACACCCTTGTAGGAAGGGCCGAAGACGACGTCGGGCACGAGTCCCGCCTCCCGGATCCGCTCCGCGTACGCGCGTCCGACGCCGGCGATGGCCCTGCCGCTCCGGAGCTGCCCCGCGTTGATGAAGTACGGCGACTTCCTCCCCGACTTCAGAGTGAACTCGCCGAAACGAATGACCTCGTTCTCGGCGAGCAGGTCGATGAACCGCTCCTGGTAGGGCTTCGTCCCCATGGCGCGGAGCATAGCTCATTTGGTAAAAGCAGGGTCATGGACATCAGACACCGCCCGCGCCGGTTGAGGCGCTCCGAGCCCATCCGCACCCTGGTGCGCGAGACCGACCTCCGTCCGGGAGAGCTCGTAGCACCCCTGTTCATCAAGGAAGGCCGCGGGCTCCGGGAGCCCATCGACACCATGCCTGGACAGAACCGGCTGTCGCCGGACGAGGCGGTGCGGGAGGCGAGGGAGCTCTGGGACGCGGGAGTCCGCGCCGTGAACCTCTTCGGCTACTCGACGAAGAAGGACGAGGAGGCGACCGAGGCCTTCAATCCGGACTCGGTCGTGCCTCGCGCGGTGCGGGCTTTGAAGGACGCGCTCCCCGAGCTCTGCGTGCAGACGGACGTCGCCCTCGACCCCTACTCCATCCATGGGCACGACGGCCTCGTCATCGACGGCGAAGTCGCGAACGACGAGACCAACGAGGTCCTGTGCAGGATGGCTCTGGTCCATGCGGCGGCGGGCTCCGACTTCGTCGCGCCCTCGGACATGATGGACGGCCGCGTGGGAAGGATCCGCGAAGCTCTGGACGAGGAGGGATACATCCGCGTGGGGATCCTCGCGTACTCGGCGAAGTACGCTTCCTGTTTCGACGGGCCGTTTCGCGGCGCTCTCGATTCGGCCCCCCGGCAAGGCGACAAGAAGACCTACCAGATGGACCCGGCCAACTGGCGGGAAGCCCTCAAGGAAGTGGCGCTCGACATCGACGAGGGCGCTGACGTCGTCATGGTGAAGCCCGCCCTGGCCTATCTCGACGTCATCACCCGGGTCCGGGAGGCTTTCGACGTCCCGGTCGCGGCCTACAACGTGTCCGGAGAGTACGGGATGATCGTGGCCGCGTCCGAGCGCGGGTGGATGGACAGAAACCGCGCGATCCTCGAGTGTCTCACCGCGATCAAGCGGGCCGGAGCGGACATGATCCTCACCTACTTCGCCAAGGAGGCGGCCCGGCTCCTGAACGATCGTTGAAAAATTTGCGATCGTCCATACCGCTGTCTAGATTGGCGACCATGTCCTGGTCTGCGCGCCGCCCGCTCACCCTGACTGTGTTCTTCACCGCGCTCAGCGAGGTTTCCCGCGCGGAGGAGGCCTCCACGGGCACCCGCGTCGCCGAGGCCGCCATCGCGGCGGAGGCCCCGATCCTGGACGGCATCGTGGACGACTCCATCTGGCAGACCGCCCAGGTCATCACCGACTTCGTCCAGGCGGAGCCCTACGAGGGTCAGCCCGCGACCGAGAAGACCGAGGTGCGGATGCTCTACGACGAGACCCACCTGTACCTCGGGGTCATCTGCTACGACAGCGACCCTTCCGGAATCATCGTCACCGACTCCCGCCGCGACTCGAACCTCGACGACACCGATTCTTTCCGCGCGATCTTCGACACCTACCTCGATCGCCAGAACGGGTTCGTGTGCGGAACCAACCCCGCGGGGATCGAGTACGACGGCCAGGTGACGAACGAAGGAGAGGGAGGAGGCGGCGGCCCCGGATTCAACCGCTCTCAGTCGGGCTCGGGGGGAGGCTTCAATCTCAACTGGGACGCGAGCTTTCAGGTGAGAAGCCACGTGGGCGATTTCGGCTGGTCGGCGGAGTTCGCGATCCCTCTCCGCACCCTGCGCTACGGCTCGACCAAGCCCCAGGTCTGGGGCTTGAACTTCCAGCGGAACATCCGGCGAAAGCGAGAAGAGGTCTACTGGTCCCCAGTCTCCCGAATCTACAGCCTCCATCGTCTGTCCTCCGCGGGCGAGCTCCGCGGGCTCGAGCTCGAGACTCCGCGGAACTTCAAGGTCACCCCGTACGCGCTGGGCTCGTCCGAAAGGGACTACGTGACCTCGGACGAGAACGAGCTCGACGGCGACTTCGGAGTCGACGCCAAGTTCGGGGTTACCCCGAGCCTAAATCTCGACCTCACGTACAACACCGACTTCGCGCAGGTCGAGGTGGACGAGCAGCAGATCAACCTCACCCGGTTCAACCTGTTCTTCCCCGAGAAGCGCCCCTTCTTTCTCGAGAACGCGGGGAACTTCGCGATGGGTCAGAACGAAGACGTGGAGCTGTTCTTCAGCCGGAGGATCGGTATCGGAGAGAGCGGCGAGATCGTCCCCATCCTCGGAGGCGCGAGGATGAGCGGGAAGGCGGGCCAGTACAACCTCGGCGTCCTCAATATGCAGACGGAAGAGGCGCTCGGGGTGGCGCCGGCCAACAACTACACCGTCGCCAGCCTGAGCCGGGAGCTTCCGAACCGCTCGAGCATCGGCGCTCTCTTCGTGAACCGTCTAGCGACGGGCGACCTCGCCGGGGACGACGACTGGAACCGGACCTTCGGCTTCGATGGAAAGCTCGGGATCGGAGTTCCCTTCACTCTCAGCGGCTTCGCCGCCCGTACCGACACCCCGGGACTCGAGGGGAGAGAGCACGCGTTGAACCTCCGCGGCGAGTACCAGAAGAACCAGGGCCGCGTCTGGCTCGGGTTCACGGAGGTGGGCGATGATTTCAATCCCGAAGTGGGGTTCCTGACGCGGGACAACTACCGCAGCCTCGAGACCGGGTTCTTCCTCAATATTCGAAACGACATCTCCTGGCTCCGGGAGCTCCGCCCCCACATCACCTACACCGGATTCTGGAACTTCGAGGGCTTCAAGGAGACGGAAAATCTCCACGTCGACAGCCACGTCGACTTCGAGAACGGGGCGTACTTCAGCCCCGCCTTCAACCACACGGTGGAAGGACTCGAAGAGCCTTTCGAGATCTACCCGGGAATCGTCGTCGCTCCCGGCTCGTACGCGAACTGGGAGGCCGCCTGGCGCTGGAACACCAACGTGGCGCGACCGCTGTCCTACGAGGGAGGCATCAACTTCGGAGGTTTCCTCTCCGGCGATCGCCGCGGCTACGAGAACACCATCAACTTCCGCTACCAGTCGAAGGTGATCACCTCCCTGACCTGGGCCTATAACGACATCGACCTGCTGGAAGGAAGCTTCGTCACCAACCTCGGTCAGTTCAAGGTGAGCTACAACTTCACACCCATGCTCTACCTCCAGGCGCTCGTCCAGTACAACGACCGCGCCGACGTCTGGTCTTCGAACATCCGTTTCAGCTGGCTCAACACCGCGGGAACGGGTCTCTTCGTCGTTTACAACGACACCGAGGGGCTCGGAGACCTGCTGATCGGCCCCCAGAATCGGTCGTTCATCGTCAAGTACACCCACCAGTTCGACATCCTCCGCTGATCGCGGAACCGCTCTCGCGTAGTAGGATGAGCGGGTCCATGCGATGGCCCGTGGTTCTCGCCGCCGTTCTGGGAGCTGGCCTCTCGCCCGGCTGCATTTCGCGCGGTGTCGACATCGTGCCTTTCCTCGCGCCTACGGCCACCGCGACCCGCGAGGACCTCGTCGCGAGGGTCAACGCCTGGGAGGAGATCTGGACTCTGGTTCTCCGCGTCGATCTCCAGTTCGAGACGGTGGAGGAGACGGAGAAAGGAAAAGGGCGGCAGTATCGCACCGCGAACGGGCGGCTCCTTCTCGGCCGTCCGAGCTCGATACGGCTCAACATCGAGGCGCCGGTCTTGAGCGCCGACATCGCCGAGATGGCGTCTGACGGCGAGCGGTTTCAGCTTCTCATCCATCCCCCCGAGTACCGGGCGCTCATCATGGGGTCGAACTCCGCCTCCTACCAGGCGGAAAAAGCCAAGCTCGAGCAGGACCCCGAGCTCGGAAAGGCGGGGCCGCTCTTGAACATCCGCCCCCAGCATTTCACGCGCGCGTTTCTTCCGGCGGTGATCGACTCCGGGACCGACGCCTTCGTCCACGAGGAGCAGATCACGGAGCGCGACCTCCGCCCGGGGGCGAAGAAGGACGCGGAGGTGCGCAAGAGCTACTACGTGCTGACCGCGGTCCGCAGGGGCGCCGGCTCGCCCCACGCGCAGTTCTGGTTCGACCGGATGGGAGAGATCGCTCTCGTCCGCCAGCGGGTCTTCGATCCGAAGGGCTACCTCGTGACCGACATCCGCTACGATGGTTTCCTTCCGGCTTCGGCAGCGGCGGGACACCCGCTGCCCGCGCGGGTCCGGATCGAAAGACCCTACGACGACTACGCGCTGGTGGTGACCGTCCGCGAAGACGGGATCCAGGTCAACCGGGAGCTCCCCGAGAACGCCTTCGTCCTCGAGGTGCCGCCCGAATGGCGGGAGGGCCTGCGCCGCATCGACCTCGATGAAAAAACGAAGAGCTGACGCCCGCGCTCTTGACTTCAATTAGCACATAGGCTAAATATCCTGTCCGGAGGATATCCCATGGCGTCGAATCCAGTGAGCATGCTCTGCATCTACCGGGTCCACGAAGGCAAAGAGAAGGAGTTTCAGTCGCTCCTGGAGAAACACTGGCCGACGCTCCGAGACGTGGGCCTGGTCTCGGAAAAGCCCGCCCGGTGGTTCCGGGGAGATGCCGGGGACGGGAAGCGCCGATTCGTCGAGCTCTTCGAGTGGAAGGACGGCGAGGCCTCCGGCATCGCCCACCAATCACCCCAGGTGATGTCGATCTGGGAGCCCATGGGGGCGCTCGCCGAGGGGATGGAGTTCATCGAGCTCGAGAGACCTATTGAGCCAACTGAGTAAGAGCCGGGGCGAGGCGCAGCGGCTCGCAGAGCTCGACGACGTCGTCACCGCCCTGGCTCACCCCTCGAGGCGCCAGATCCTCCTGGTGGTGCGCTTCCGCGGCGGCGAGATGACCGCCGGCGAGATCGCGGAGCGATTCTCCTGCGCCTGGCCTACGGTGAGCCGGCACCTCAGGGTGCTGGAGCGCGCCGGGCTCCTGCTTCACGAGAAGCAGGGCAGGACGAGGGTCTATCGCCTGAATCGAGAAAAGCTCGACGTGCTCAAGGACTGGCTCGAGTGGCTGGACGCCGGCTGACCGACTGTTCTACCGCCGCCCGATACTCACGTTGCGATAGACCACTCCCACGATGGACTCGGCGCGCTCCTCGACTCCCATCTCGATCCAATGCTCCGCCGGCCGATAAGCGGGGCCGTATCCGGTGCGGATGACCACGCGTCCGTCGAGAAGCACCCGCGCCTCGTTTCCGCCGCCGCCCGGCCCCCACTCCACGCGCCAGCGATAGACCTGCCCCGGGTTCCACGCGAGGAAATCGAAGCCTTCGTTGTGCTCCTCTCCGCCGGAGATCCAACGGAGGCGCACGTACGGCGGATTGTGTCCCTGGGTGTCGAGCTTGCGGACATGAACCCGGTACGGGTTCTCGCGGTAGTCGCCTCTCGACGGATCCCACATCCCGAACAGGGTATAGAGATCGGATGCGGGGTTGCTGCGCGACAGTCCGAGGTTCTCCCACTCGACGAACCCGCTCTGCATGGTGGGGACGACGTAGCGGATGAAGTCTCCACGGCTCGTCACCTGCCAGCCCGAGGAGGTGAAGCGTCCGCCCCTCTGGTCTCCGATCGAGCGCCCGTTGGTGAGAGGGTCGAAAATCTCGCCCGACGAGGGCGGTGACGGCGAAGGCAAGGGAGCGCCGCTCCCCCCGATGAAGAAGTCGGAAATCGGGGAATAGGGTCCCGGTCCCTGGGACCCCACGGCGCGCGCGCGCCAATAGTAGCGCCCGTTGGAAAGCGCGGTGGTGACGCGCCACGAGGTCTCGGAAGCACCCTCGGGGTGCCCCGTGGTCTCGGCGACCAACCCTCGGAACCCGTCGTCGGTTCCCACCTGGAAGTCGTAAGTAGGCCTCGTCGATTCCGAAGACCCGGCGTTTCGCACGGTGAGCGTCGGATTGGGATCGTTGAAGCTGTTTCCGGGGAGCGGACTCACGATGCTCGGGGCTCCGAGCCCGTTCTGCGAGGAGGAACCGCTCGATGGGGGCGGAGTCGACGAGCTGCCCGTGCCCGCGGTCGTTCCGGGGTTGCTTCCGAAACTGGAGCTTCCGAGGGGGAGGGCGGGCTCTTCGAGCTTGCAGCCGAAGGCGGCGAGGAGAGCGACGGCGAATGCGACCTTGGGGGGAGAGGTCAGCGTTCAACCTCCTTGAAAGGCCGTCCGGTGACGGCGCGGGTGGAAATAGGGCGCGTGGTCCTCCGACCAGCGAGCCGGACGCTTGCATCTCATGGAATGAGGCCCTTCAACGATTTGGCGAAAGAAACATCATAGCATCGGAGCGCGCCGAGGGCGAGGAAAAGCATGTGATACCATCGACTTTACCCCGGGAGGCTCTATGAACCGTCGCGACCGCGACCTCGGAATGAACCGCTCCATAACCCGCCGTGATTTCCTGAACGGTGTCGCGCTCACGGCGGGAGGGGGCCTTCTCTCGAGCCCCGTTGCCCGGGCGATGGGCCTCCTCGCTCCGGACCGCTACCCGCCGGCCCTGACCGGCCTGCGGGGCAGCCACGACGGCTCGTGGGAGGTCGCGCATTCCATGCGCGACGGGCAGGCGTGGGAGGACGGCGTCGATACCGGAGAGAGCTACGACCTCGTCGTCGTGGGAGGGGGCATCTCGGGCCTCTCCGCGGCGTACTTCTATCGAAAGGCTCTCGGGAACGACGCGCGCATTCTGGTTCTCGACAACCACGACGACTTCGGAGGCCACGCCAAGCGGAACGAGTTCACCCACGAGGGCCGGACCTTCATCGGCTACGGCGGGACCCAGTCGATCGACACGCCCTCGAGCTTCAGCCCCGAGGCCTCCGGGCTCCTCAAAGAGCTCGCCATCGATACCGGGCGCTTCTACCAGGCGTTCGATACCAAGCTCTACTCCTCGCTCGAGCTCTCCTCGGGCACGTTCTTCGACCGGGAGACCTTCGGAGAGGATCGCCTCGTCGTTCGCGCCCGTGGGGGATCCTGGGCGGACTTCGCCGCGAGCGCTCCTCTTCCACCGGAGGCCCGCCAGGATCTGGTGCGCCTGTACGAGGAAGAGATCGACTACATGCCGGGCCTGGACGAGGCCGCGAAGAAGAAGAAGCTCGCGAAGACGAGCTACCTCGCTTTTCTCCAGGACCACGCGAAGGTCCACCCGCAGGTCGCGAAGTACCTGGCAAGCCGCACCCACGGCCTGTACGGGATGGGCATCGACGGCGTTCCCGCAATCGACTGCTGGGGTATCGGCTATCCCGGGTTCCAGGGGATGAAGCTCTCGAAGGGTGACGATCCCGGTCTTTCGGCGACGGCCAAGCCCAAGCCCGAGGAACCCTACATTTTCCACTTCCCCGACGGCAACGCCTCGATCGCCCGCCTCCTGGTGCGAAGCCTGATTCCCGGCTCGGCGAGCGGCAGCACGATGGAGGACGTCGTCACCGCCAGGATGGACTACGGAAAGCTCGACGCCGCGGATTCGAAAGTCCGCCTGCGCCTGAGCGCAACCGGGGTGCGGGTGAAGCACCGGGGCAGTCCGGAGAGCGCGAGCGACGTCGAGGTCATCTACGTTCGCGACGGACGCGCCGAGAAGGTGCGCGGAAGCCACGTGGTCATGGGATGCTGGAACGCCGTCGTTCCCTACCTCTGTCCCGAGATTCCGAAAGAGCAGCGGGACGCCCTCGTCTACGGCCCCAAGGTCCCGCTGGTCTACACCAACGTCTTCATCCGGAACTGGACGTCGTTCCAGAAGCTGGGCGTCTCGAACGTCTACAGCCCGTCCGGCTACCACAGCGGAGTGACGCTCGATTTCCCCGTGAGTCTCGGAGACTATCGTCACCCGCGAAGTCCGGAGGAGCCCATGGTCCTCCACCTCACCCGCACTCCCTGCAGTCCGGGAGGAAGCTCGCGCGACCAGCATGCCGCGGGGCGGTACGACCTCCTCTCCACCACGTTCGAGACTTTCGAGCGCGAGATCCGGCAGCAGCTCGGACGCGTCCTGGGCGCTGGCGGGTTCGATCCCGCGAGCGACATTCTCGGGATCACCGTGAACCGCTGGCCGCACGGCTACGCCTACGAGTACAACTCTCTCTGGGATCCGGAGTTTCCGCCGGGCCAGGCGCCCTTCGAGATCGCGCGGAAGCCTTTCGGAAGGATCCACATCGCGAACTCGGACGCCGGCGCTTTCGCCTACACCAACGCCGCCATCGATCAGGCGTACCGGGCGGTTTCCGAGATCACGTCGAAGCCGGTGACCGACGCCGGGTAGCTACGGCACGAACACGACACGGGACCCTTCCGGCCACGCGCGCTCGAAGTCGTCGGGGTTGAACGTCAGGAGACGCTCCACTCCGGATTTTCTCGCCGCTCGGGCGATGAGGGCGTCGTAGACGATTCCGCCGGCGAGTCCTCTCTGGGCAAGGTCATGAATCACCGCGGTATAGTCGGCCACGGCGAGCGAGACGATACGCGCGGAGGATTCGATATTGTCGCGAATCAGACGCGAGGCGGTAGCGGGAGCGATTCGGGGACGGACGGGGAGAGTGGTGAGAACGCCGTAGCACTCCGCGAGCGAGTGCGAGGCGACATGGAGCTCGATCTCCCCGCGATGGGCTCGCTGCAGCCATGGGAGGGCCCGGCCGTGCATCGGGTGCGCCTCGACGCTCGCCGCCACCAGCACCGAGGTGTCGAAGAGGACTTTCATCGCCGCCGAGACTTGGGTCCGGAGACAGAGCGAAACCTGACCTCGCGTTGTATCCTCACCGCATCGGTGACGTCTCCTTCTCGCTTTCCGACGAAAACCAGGACCCCGCCTCGGTCCTCAACCTGCGATGTTTCTCGAGCTGGCTTCAGCAGAATTCCCTCTTCGACCTCCTCGACCTCCAGTACCGAGCCCGAGGAGAGGCCGAGATCGGTGCGAAGACTCTTGGGGATTACCACTCGCCCAAAGCGATCCAGCGTGACTTCCATATTGCCATTCTATGTTGCCATTTGCCATTGTGCAATGGCGGGACCTTCGGGTGGAGTATGAGACCGGGACGGCCGCTCCACTTCACCCCCAACGAGAGCTTCTGGCTCGAGGCCATCGATCGGACGCGCCTCGAGCCGCCGCTCGAAGGCGACCGAAAGGCTGACGTCGTCTGCCTCGGCGGCGGCTACACGAGCCTGGTTGCCGCTTACCTCCTCAAGAAACGAAACCCCGGTCTGGAGGTCGCGGTCCTCGAAGGAAGCTACGTCGGCTTCGGCGCCTCGGGCCGCAACGGCGGCATGGCGCTCCACGAGCCCCATCTCGGGCGCGCGCGGAAGCGCGGGGTCGAAAGGGTGCGGTTCACCTACGACGAGACCGTCCGGACGATCGACTGGATCGAGGATCTGGCGCGCGAGGAGGGTTTCGATTGCGAGCTCGAGCGCACGGGATACGTCGAGATCGCTCTCTACCGGAAGCACGAGCGCGAGAACGAGGAGAAAGAGCGCGCATGCCGCGACCTGGGTATCGAGCTCGAGCTCTTCGACCGCCAGACGATGCGCTCGGTCATCCGGAGCGAGCGTTTCGGAGGGGCGCTCCACTTCCCCAAGGCGGCCATCCTCCATCCGGGAAAGTACGTTTCGGGGCTGAAGAAGGCGGCGCTCGCGAAGGGAGTTCGGCTCTTCGAGGGGAGCCCGGTCGAGAACGTCGTCGACGACGGCCGCGGGTACGAGATCGAGGCCGCTCGCGGGCGCATCCGGGCCGAGACTCTCGTCGTCGGGCTCAACGCCTACCTCCCCGCGGCCCGGCTCGGAATCGTGCGCGACCGCGCGGTTTCTTTGTTCTCCTTCATTCTCCTGACCGAGCCTCTGAGCGAAGCCCGGTGGAAGGAGATCGGCTGGTCCGGCCGTCAGGGATACACCGACAAGAGACGCGTCCACAACTACGTCCGCCTCACGGGTAAGCGGATCCTCTTCGGCGGCCGCGTCCGCTACCACTTCGGCCTGGAATCGCCGAGCGGGATCGAGCAGCTGTTCGCCGAGCTGAAGGTGGAGCTCTTGAAGACCTTCCCCTCCCTGCGAGATGTCTCCATCACCCACCGGTGGTGCGGCCCGGTGGCGATTACCTGGAGGCGCACTCCCGAGATCGGACGCGCGGGACGAAACCGCCGGGCTTTCTACGCGCTCGGCTATTCGGGCATGGGAGTTTCGCTGGCGACCCTCTCGGGCCGCGTCCTCGCGGATCTGGTCGAGGGCCGCGAAGCTCCGTGGGAGAATCTCCTCTACCTTCACGACCCCGTGGCTCCGCTCCCCCCCGAGCCCTTCCGCTTTCTGGGCTTCCAGGGAGGCTACCTGGGGATGCGGTTCATGGATTTCCTCGACCGCTTCTCTTAGACTCCGCTCGTGAAACGCGGGGACAGAGAGCTCGGCATGGACCGCGCGATCACCCGCCGGGATTTCCTCCAGGGGATGGCGTTCGCGGTGGGAGCACCGCGACTCCAGCTCGGCGAGCTCGGGAGCGGTGGCCTTTCGGGTCAGACGCCTCGGGCGATGACGCTCGGACACCGGGTGCGAGATGGAGAGCTGCCGGCGGAGGTCGCCGACACCGGGGAAACGTACGACCTGGTTGTCGTGGGGGCCGGGATCGGCGGTCTCGCGTCGGCCTACCTTTATTATCAGGAAGCTCCCGGGGAGCCCTCGATCCTCCTTCTCGACAACCACGACGAGCTCGGGGGGCACGCCCGGAGGAACGTCATGGAGTACCGGGGCCAGAGGCTCATCGCCCCCGGCGGCACCTTCGCCCTCGAGGACGTCGAGGACTCCCCGGAGGAGGCTCTCGAGGTTTTCCGGCGCATCGGCCTCGACCCCGCGAGGCTCGTCGAGTACCGCGACGCGAAATTCCGCGAGCGTTTCGGCCTCTCGCCCGCCGTCGTCTTCGATTCGAGAGTCTTCGAGGGCGCCCGGACCACCTGGGTCAACGGCTGGAACGAGACTCCTTACGAAGCGTTCTTCTCCCGAGCGCCGTTGAGCGAGGCGGCTCGAAAGGACCTCGTGGATCTCTACACCACGAGAAAGAACTACCTCCCGGCCGAGACCGAGCTCGAAAACGAGCTCCACTCGATGAGCTGGGAGAGGTTCGTGCGCGAGAAGATGGGACTCGGCGACGACGCCGTCCGCTTCGTCGACCTCTATTCCACCGACCTCATCGGCCTCGGCTGCGATGCCGCCTCCGCGCTCGAGGGCTATGCCATCGGCCCGGGCTTCTTCGGAATGGGAGGAGAGGGGTTCTACGAAGAGGGCGGGATGCTCAAGTACGCCTACCAGCCTGTGAACCGCTACCCCGATGGGAACCACACCGTCGCGCGGCAGCTCCTCAAGGGGATCCTGCCGGGCGCCATCAGCGGCGAGAACACGATGGAGGGAGTCTTCAACGGCGAGCCCCGCGACGCGGAGCTCGACCGGGGAGAGAACCGCGTGAGGCTCAGGCTTTCGTCGATGGTGACGAAGATCCGACAAGAGGGCGAGACCGTCGGCGTCGAATACGTTCAGGGCGACGGCAAGGCCCGCCGCGTTCGAGCCCGGCACGTCATCATGACCGGCTGGGGCTCGGTCGCGAAGCACATCGTTCCCGATCTTCCGGAGGAGCAGCGCCGCGCGCTCGAGGAGTACCGGTACAGCTCCGCCCTGTATATCAACGTCTTGTTGAAGCACTGGCGTCCGATCGCCGACATCGGGGCGTTCGAGATGTACTGGCCGGAAGGCTATTGCACCTGGATGCACGTTTCCGATCCCCTCTCCGTCGGCGTCTACCGGCCGGAGTACCACCCCGACAAGCCCACGATCCTCAGCATGTACAAGTACATCCACCAGCGGGGACTCGAGCCGCGGGAACAGATGCAGCTCGGGCGCTACGAGATGGAGAAGAAAACCTTCGAGGAGTACGAGCGCGAGATCCGGACGGAGCTGAACCACGTCCTCGGGAGTCACGGTTTCGATGCCGCGAGGGACATCGCCGGAATCACCGTGAACCGGTGGGGCCACGGCTACAACTACTTCAAGGAGCCGGGGCCGCGGGAGAAGCTCGAGAGCCCGCCTTACCGCGCCGGAAGGCAGAAGCTCGGACGTATCTCGTTCGCGGGTGCCGATGCCGGCGGGACGCCCTGGACCCAAGCGGCGCTGGTGCAGGCTTTCCGGGCCGTTCACGAACAGCTCTGAGCCCTTCTTGCGCGGGCTCCCCTCGGCTGTCTAACATAATAAGGTTTGCCCTAAACCAGGAGATTTCCATGACGACCGCCACCGCCAAGAAAGACAAGCACAAGTCCCTGCTCGACAAGCTCGGAATCGAGGAAGTGAACAGCGGCGCCTCGACCGGGCCCGATGCCTGGCTCTCGGAGCCCTCGGGAAAAGAGCTGGTGTCGCTCAACCCGACGACGGGCGAGCCCATCGCCAGGATCGTCCAAGCGACACCGGCCATCTACGAGAAAGTCGCCTCGACCGCCGCCACGGCGTTTCTCTCCTGGCGTGAAGTCCCCGCCCCCAAGCGCGGGCAGGTGATCCGAGACCTCGGGGACGCCCTCCGCGAGCTCAAGGAGCCTCTCGGCGATCTGATCTCCCTCGAGATGGGAAAGATCCGCGCGGAAGGCCACGGCGAAGTCCAGGAGATGATCGACATCTGCGACTTCGGGGTCGGGCTCTCGCGCCAGCTCTACGGCCTGACGATGCACTCCGAGAGACCGCGCCATCGGATGTACGAGCAGTGGCATCCGCTGGGAGTGGTGGGTGTCGTGACCTCGTTCAACTTCCCCATGGCCGTCTGGTCCTGGAACACGGCCATCGCTTCGGTCTGCGGGGACCCCATTCTCTGGAAGCCCTCGAGCGACACCCCGCTTACCGCCATCGCCGTCCAGCGCGTAGCGAACGCGGTGGCGGCCGATCACGGCCTTTCGGGCGTCTTCAACCTCGTCATCGGCTCCGGCCGCGACGTGGGCGAGCTGATGCTGAACGACTCGAGGCTCCCCATGATCTCGTTCACCGGCTCGACCGGGGTCGGCCGTCGCGTCGCGGAAGCGGTGTCGCGCCGCTTCGGAAGGACGATCCTCGAGCTCGGCGGAAACAACGCCATCATCGTCGCCGAGGACGCCGACCTCGACATGGCGACGCGGGCCATCCTCTTCGGCGCCGTCGGCACCTCCGGCCAGCGCTGCACCAGCACCCGTCGCATCATCGCCCAGAAGAGCATCGCGAAGGAGCTCGAAGAACGGCTGGTCAAGGCGTACAAGTCGATCCGCATCGGGGATCCCCTGGACGACGACACCCTCATGGGGCCGCTCGTGAATCAGGGCGCGGTGAACGACATGTTTGCCGCCCTCGAGCGGGTGAAGAAAGAGGGAGGCAAGATCCTGGTGGGCGGCGGCAAGCTCCCGGAGAAGGGACCGAACTTCGTCGAGCCCACCATCGTCAAGATGTCCGCCCAGACGGACATCGTGAAGGAAGAGACTTTCGCCCCGGTCCTCTACATTCTCGAGTACGGGGAAATCGAGGAAGCGATCGCCCTCCAGAACGGAGTACCGCAGGGACTTTCGAGCTCCATCTTCACCGACAGCATGCGCAAGATGGAGGCTTTCCTCTCCGCGACGGGTTCCGACTGCGGCATCGCCAACGTCAACATCGGCACGTCGGGCGCGGAGATCGGCGGAGCCTTCGGCGGCGAGAAGGAGACAGGAGGCGGCCGCGAGTCCGGCTCCGATTCCTGGAAGCAGTACATGCGGAGGCAGACCAATACCATCAACTGGTCGAAGGACCTCCCCCTGGCCCAGGGACTCGAGTTCGACTAGAGC
>Ga0105106_10001297_pt1 | contig 17928 bp, 12 predicted proteins | sample PPLLaktember2015_5_FD_79109 | JGI IMG/M metagenome (GOLD analysis project Ga0105106, IMG submission 79109) | Freshwater sediment microbial communities from Prairie Pothole Lake near Jamestown, North Dakota, USA - PPLs Lake P8 Core (1) Depth... | ecosystem: Environmental > Aquatic > Freshwater >...
CCATCTCGCGCATCGGGCGCAGCGGGTGGTCCTTCGGGATCCGCTTCACGAGCGGCACGTAGCTGAACACCGAGCCCTGGTCCGGATCCTCACCGCGCATCGTCTTCACCCCCTCGCGTCGCTCCTAGCACGACGCGAAGGGGGCTCAACGGGCGTCTTTCAGCATCCTGCTAGCGGCGGCGCGCGCTCTCGAGCTCGGCCGCGACGTCCATCAGACCCAGGAAGTCGATCGGCGCGTCCCAGGGCTCGCCGCGCAGCTCGCGCCAGGCGCGGTCGAGCTGGAACACGATGCGTTCGCTCTCGAGCCAGCCGGCGAAGGGGCCGAGGTCGATCGTGCGCGCCGCCTCCGCGAGCGTCATGCCGCGCTCGAAGCAGCGCTTCGCCTCGGCCCGGGCGAAGGCGAGATAGTCGCGCAGCTCGAGGGCGCCCTCGGGGCCGCAGAGCGGGCCGTGGCCCGGCACGATCGTGTGCAGGCCGGGGAGCGCCGCGACGCGCTCGAGGGCGGCGATCCAGCGCGCGTAGGTGCCCTCCCAACCCATCGGCGTGCAGAGCCGGAAGAGCACGTCGCCCGAGAAGGCGACGCCTTCCTCCGGCAGCCACGCCACGAGGTCGCCGGCCGTGTGCGCCGGGCCGACGTAGAGCAGCTCGACTCGCACGCCCGCGACGTCGAGCGTGGCGTCGCCGTCGACGAGCGTCGTCGGTGGCGTGACCTCGATGCCGGAGAAGTCGAAGTCGCGCATCAGGCCGACGAGCTTGCGGACCGACGGTCGCGCGTCCGGTCCCGCCGGCGCGCGGCGCAAGGCCTCGAGCGCCGTCGGCGGGAACTTCCGCATCTCCTCGGCGCAGAGCCGGTGACCGATGATCTCGGCGTCCGGCAGGAGCTGGTTGCCCCAGCAATGGTCTCCGTTGTGGTGCGTGTTGACGACGCGGCGGATCGGCGCGCCGACCTTCAGGTCGATCTCGCCGAGCATGCGCCGGGTGTGGGCGAGGTCGAAGAGGGTGTCCACGAGCAGCGCCTCGCCGCCGGCGGAGATCACGCCGGCGTTCGAGACCCCGAAGGCGCCGTTGCCCTCGAGCCAGGCGTGGGCGTGGCGCGACACCGCCTCGAGACGCGGGAACGCGCCGCCTGCAGCGAGCCCGTGGCCCCCGCTCACGCGAAGCGCTTCAGCTCCCGGCGTGCGATCACCATCTTGTGCACCTCGTCCGGACCGTCCGCGATGCGCATCGAGCGGCCGTGGCGCCAGAACGCCGCGACCGGCGTGTCGTCGCTCATGCCGAGGGAGCCCAGGCACTGGATCGCGCGGTCGAGCACGTTCATCATCATGTTCGGCACCACCACCTTGATCATCGAGATCTCCTGGCGCGCCTTCTCCTTGCCCATGGTGTCCATCTTCCAGGCGGTGTAGAGCGTGAGAAGCCGCGCCTGGTCGATCTCCATGCGCGAGAGCGCGACCCAGTCCTGCACGAACTGCTTCTCGCCGAGGGGTCCGCCGAAGGCGACGCGCGTGTTCGCGTGGCGGCACATGATCTCGAACGCCCGCTCCGCGACGCCGATGCAGCGCATGCAGTGGTGGATGCGGCCCGGGCCGAGGCGTGCCTGCGCGATCATGAAGCCGCCGCCGACGGGGCCGAGGGTGCTCGACACCGGGACGCGGCAGTTCTCGTAGTAGATCTCGCAGTGGCCGCCGCCGCCCTCGTGGCCCATCACGGACACCGCGCGCGCGATCCTGAAGCCGGGCGCGTCGGTCGGGACGAGGATCTGGCTCTGGCGCTGGTGGGCCGGCGCGTCGGGGTCGGTCACGCACATCACGATCGCGACCTTCGAGCCGATCGCGCCCGACGTGTACCACTTGTGGCCGTTGATGACCCAGTCGTCGCCGTCGCGCACGGCGCGCGTGCGCAGGCCCGTCGGGTCCGAGCCCGAGACTTCGGGCTCGGTCATCGAGAAGCAGGAGCGGATCTCGCCGTCGAGCAGCGGCTGGAGCCACTTCTTCTTCTGCTCCGGCGTCCCGAACTGCGCCAGGATCTCGATGTTGCCGGTATCCGGCGCCGCGCAGTTGAAGACGCGCGAGGCGATCGGGCTCCGGCCCATGATCTCGGCGAGCGGCGCGTACTCGAGGTTCGTGAGGCCGGCGCCGTACTCCTTGTCGGGCAGGAAGAGGTTCCAGAGGCCGAGCCCCTTCGCCTTGCCCATGAGCTCCTTCAAGATCTCCGGGAAGTGGTGGGGGTCGCCGGAGTCGTGGACCTGCTTCTCCGCGACCTTCTCCGCGGGATACACGAACTCGTCCATGAAACGGGTGAGCTGGATCGAGATCTGCTGGACCTTCTCGGAGGGCTCGAATTGCATGGGGGTCTCCTTCAGGGGACGAGGCTCACCTTGATCGCGCCCGCGCGCTTGTCTTCGGCGAGCGCGAAGGCGCGCTCGGGATCCGAGAACGGAACGGTGTGGGTCACGAGGGGCGCGAGCCGCTCGCGCTCGGCCTCGAGGAGCGCGACGGCGTCCGCGAAATCGGCGCGAGGCGAGCGCGCGTAGCAGTTCGAGAACGCGACGGTGCCCTCGCGCGTGAAGAGGCCGAAGCCGTCGAGCGACACCGGGCCGAGGAAGAGGCCCAGCACCGAGATCGTGCCGCCGGGAGCGATCGCGGCGCCGGCGGCGCGAAGCGTATCCGCCTGGCCGCCGACGGTCTCGATCACGAGCTCGGCGCCGCCGTCGCGCTGGGCGGCGGCCGCCAGCGCCTTCGGCGTCGCCTCCTCCTCGCGCAGCACGCGGGTCGCGCCCATGCGCCGGGCGAGCTCGGCCTGGTGCGGGTGGCGCGCGGAGATCGCGACCTCGCCCGCGCCCCAGGCGCGCGCCGCCATCGCTGCGAGCAGGCCGATGTTGCCCGCGCCCAGCACGAGCACGCGCTGGCCGGCCTCGAAGCCGCCGCGTCGGAGCCCGTGCACGACCACCGCGAGGGGCTCGGCGAGGGCGGCGACGCGCGCATCGAGGGCGGGGTCGACCCGGAACAGGCGCGCCGCAGGCACCACGACCTGCTCCGCCATGCCGCCGTTCGCGTGCACGCCGAAGAGCTTCACGCTGGGACAGGTCGCCTCGCGACCGGAGCGGCACGCTGCACAGAGGCCGCAGCTCGCGAGGGGCTCGACCACGACCGCGTCGCCCGGGGCGAAGCCGGTGACGCCGGCGCCCAGGGCGTCGACGCGCCCCGCCATCTCGTGGCCGGGGGTCAAGCCTTCCTGGATCACGCCGAGGTGGCGGAGGTGGAGGTCGGAGCCGCAGATCCCGCAGGCGCCGACGCGCACCCGGACTTCTCCGGGGCCGGGCTCGGGGATCACCACCAGCTCGAGCTGCAGCGTTCTCCCGCCCCGGGCGACCACGGCGCGCATGGTGTCGGCCATCGACGCGACGCTAGCGCGCCCGGCCGCCTGCGCGCCCCGCTGCACGCAGGCGCGACGCCTTGCGCGGGGTCCGGGCTACGGATTCCGCCCCGGCCCGCCGAAGAATTCGAGCGTGATCGAAGAGATCGGCCCGATCGTCACGCTCGCCGCCTGCCTCTGGGTGCTGATCAGCGCCGCGGTCTCCGCGCGGCCGTGGCATCGCGGCCTGCCGATGATGCTGCCGGCGCTCTGCATCGGGCTCTGGGCCGCGGGCGAGCTCGGGACGCTGCGGGCGCAGACACCGGAAGGTGTCTTGTTCTGGCGCCGGGTGCTCTGGCTCGGAGGCCTGGGCCTCGCGCTCTCCTGGTACTGGGCCGGCAAGACGCTCGCGCGCTCGTTCGAGCCGGGCGAGGGACGCGTGCTGCTCGGCGTCCTCGCGCTGCCGCTGGTCGCGGCCTACGCCTGCCTCTTCGTCCCGAACGACTCGCTGCTCGCCTCGTGGTACGAGCGGCCCCCGCGTCACGGCTGGGTGTTCTGGGCGGTGCTGCCCTACGTCTGGGGGCTGACCCTCGTCGGCAGCGCCGCCTTCCTCGCCACGGCGCGCCGGCTCGGCCAGTCGAACCCGCTGCGGATGGGCGCGATCGCGGTGGGCTCCTGCTTCCCCATCGCCGCCCACATCTTCCACAACCTGAGCGTTCCCGTGGTCACCACCGACATCACGCCGACATTCATCGGCGTCGGGCTGGTGCTGATGCAGGTCGCGCTGTTCGAGGCGGGCGTGAACGGCTTCCTGCCCGTCGCGCGGCGCGACGTGATCGAGCACCTGGGGAGCGCGGTGCTGATGGCCGACCTCGACCACGTCGTGGTGGACGCGAATCCCGCGGCGCGGCGCCTGCTCGCCGGACGCGAGGTGCTCGGTCGCCGTCTCGAAGAGGTCACGCAGGAGCTGCTGCACCAGCCGGGCGCCTGCCTCGAGCTCGAGAGATTCACGGTGGACGGCCGCTTCGGCGAGGTCGGGCACTTCGCGGTGCTGACCGACCGCACCGAGTCGCGGCGCGAGGAGCGGAAGGTGCTCCAGACCCACAAGCTCCAGGCCCTCGGCACGCTCACCGCCGGCATCGCCCACGAGGTCAACAATCCGCTCGCCTTCGTGCGCGCGAACCTCGCCGGCCTCGAGGAGCTCGCGAACGGGATGCGCGACCCGCACGTGCGCGCGCTGCTGCCGCCGAAGCTCGCCGAGCTCGCCGCCGACGCGCCGGACCTGGTGGCGGAGTCGATCGAGGGCGTCGAGCGCATCGGCCGCCTGGTGCGCCGCCTTCGCAGCTTCGCCCGGGCCGACGGCGAGCAGCCGGGCGAGGTCCGGCGCGTCTCCCTCGGCGACGTAGCGCGCAAAGCCGCCCTCGTCGCGAGCGTGGGACTGCCCGAGGACGCGCTTTGCATCGTCGAGCAGCCCGATGCGCCGCGCGTGCACGCGAACGAGGACGAGCTGGTGCAGATCGCGCTCAACCTGATCGTGAACGCGGAGCAGGCGAGCGCGCCCGAGCGCGTCGAGATCGAGGTCGCCGTGGCGCGGGTCGAGGACGGCGCCTCGCTGCTCGTGCGCGACCGCGGCCCGGGGATCTCGGAGGCGGTGCTGCCCCACGTCTTCGATCCGTTCTTCACCACGAAGCCGCCGGGCGAGGGGACGGGCCTCGGCCTGTCGCTCAGCTACGACCTCGCGCGCCGGAACGGCGGCCGGATCGAGGCGCGCAATCGCCCGGGCGGCGGCGCCGAGTTCGAGCTCTGGCTCCCGTCCGAGGAGCCGCTCGCGTTCGCGGGCCTCTCGAGCGCGGCCTGACGCACGGCTAGACCGCCTTGGCGCGCCGCCGGGCCCAGCGCTCGCTGAGCCCCTGCGTCACCACGTAGAACACCGGGACGAAGAGCGTCGCCAGGAACGTCGACGTCAGCATTCCGCCGAAGACCGCCGTGCCGAGGGCGCGCCGGCTCGACGCTCCCGCCCCCGACGCCACCACCAGCGGATAGACGCCGAGGATGAACGCGAAGGACGTCATCAGGATCGGCCGCAGGCGCAGCTTCGCCGCGGCGATCGCGGCCTCCTCGATCGAGCGGCCCTGCGCGCGCTGCTCGCGCGCGAACTCGACGATCAGGATCGCGTTCTTGCTCGAGAGCGCGACCAGGAGCACCACGCCGATCTGCGTGTAGACGTTGTTGTCGAGCCCGCGGATCGCCACGAACAGGACGGTGCCGAGCAGCGCGAGGGGCACCACCAGGATCACCGCGACCGGGATCGTCCAGCTCTCGTACTGCGCCGCCAGCACCAGGTAGACGAGCACCACCGAGAGCACGAAGATCAGCAGAGCCTCGCCGCCCACCTTCCGCTCCTGGTACGACACCCCCGTCCACTCGAAGCCCATGCCGACCGGGAGCTTCGCTTCGGCCATCTGCTCCATGATGTCGAGCGCCTCGCCGGAGCTGTAGCCCGGCGTCGCCTCGCCCGAGATCGAGGCCGACGGGTAGAGGTTGTAGCGGGACACGAGCTGCGGCCCGAGAGTCTCGTGCACGGACACGAGCGTCGCGAGCGGAACCATCTGGCCGGCGGGATTGCGCACGTCGAGATGCTTCACGTCCTCGGGCGACACCCGATAGGCGGGCTCGGCCTGGACGCGCACCTGGTAGGTGCGGCCGAAGCGGTTGAAGTCGTTCACGTAGACCGACCCGAGGTACGCCTGGAGGGTCCCGAACACGCTGTCGAGGGGGATCCCGAGGGTCTTCACCTTCGTGCGATCCACGTCGGCGTAGAGCTGGGGCACCCCGGGCCGGAACGGCGTCGTGAGGGCGCGCAGCACCGACTGCGTGCTGCCGTCGTGGAGCATCTCCTGCACCACCCCGTCGAGGGCCTCGAGGCCGAGGTCTGCGCGGTCCTGGATCTGCATCTGGAAGCCCGCCGTCACCCCGAGCCCGCGGATCGCCGGCGGCGGGAACACGAACGGCATTCCATCCTGCACGGTCGAGAAGTCGTGGCGCAGCCGGGCGAGGATCGCCTCGAGCTCGAGCTCCGGGGTGTCGCGTTCCTCCCACGGCTCGAGCGTCACGAAGAACGTCGCGGCGTTCGACGCCGCCGTTCCGTCGCGAATCGAGAAGCCGCCGACGGCGTTCACGTTGACGACGCCCGGCGTCGCGAGCAGGGCGTCGTTCATCCGCTTCATCACCTGCTCGGTGCGCGCCTGGGAGGCCGCGTCCGGGAGCTGCACGCCGGCGATCACGTAGCCCTGGTCCTCGAGCGGCAGAAAGCCGGTCGGCAGCGACGCGAACCAGAGCAGCGTTCCCCCGAGCAGCGCGGAGAAGCCGGCCAGCACGGCGGCCGGTCGCGCGACCATGCGCTGCACGAGGCCCACGTAGATCGCCTCGAAGCGCGCGTAGACGGCGTTGAAGCCGCGGAAGAAGGCGTTGTGGTAGCCGCTCGTCGGCCGCAGCCAGGCGGCGCACTGGGCGGGCTTCAGCGTCAGGGCGTTCAAGGCGCTGATCGCCGCGGTGATCGCGATCGTCAGGGCGAACTGGCGGTAGAGCTGACCGGTGATCCCGCCGAGGAACACGGCGGGCAGGAACACTGCCATCAGCACGGCGGTGATGCCCATGACCGGGCCCGTCACCTCGCGCATCGCCTGGATCGTCGCGTCCCGTGGCGACAAGCCTTCGTCGATGTGGTGGACGGCGTTCTCGACGATCACGATCGCATCGTCCACCACGATGCCGATCGCGAGCACGATGCCGAACAGGGTCAGCAGGTTCACCGTGAAGCCGAAGAGCGCGAACCCCGCGAACGCGCCGAAGATCGTCACGGGCACCGTCGTCGCGGGCACCAGCAGCGCCCGCCAGTCCTGGAGGAAGACCAGGATCACGATCAGCACCAGGGCGCTCGCCTCGAGGAGCGTCTTGTAGACCTCGCGGATCGCGCTCCGCACGAACAAGGTGGTGTCGAAGGGCACCGCGTACACGACGCCTTCGGGAAAGGAGGTCTGGAGCTCGTCCATCGTGGCGCGCACCCGATCGGCCACCTCGAGGGCGTTCGCGCCGGGGAGCTGGTAGATCGCGACGCCCGCCGCCGGCTGCCCGTTCTTCCAGAAGAACTGGTCGTAGCTCTGGCTGCCGAGCTCGACGCGCGCGACGTCGCGCAGCCGCGTGACGCGCCCGCCTTCGCTCTTGACGATGATGGCCTCGAACTCCTCCGCCTCGGAGAGGCGGCCAAGCGTCGTCACAGTGAGCTGGAACTGCTGGGTCGTCGGGGCGGGGGGCTGCCCGATCTGGCCCGCCGCGACCTGCACGTTCTGCTCGCGGATCGCGGACACCACGTCCTCCGTCGTGAGGCCGTAGGACTTGAGGCGCGGCGGATCGAGCCAGACGCGCATGCTGTAGGCGCTGGCGCCGAAGATGTTCACGTCGCCGACGCCGTAGATCCGCGAGAGCGGGTCGCGCAGCTGGAGCGTGGCATAGTTCGCGAGGTAGAGGCTGTCGTAGCGCGCGTCCGGCGAGGAGAGCGTCACGAACAGGATGATGTTCGTGGACTGCTTCTTGGTCGTGACGCCCTGGCGCTTCACCTCGTCCGGAAGCTGCGCCTGGGCGATCGCGACGCGGTTCTGCACCAGGACCTGGGCGATGTCGAGATCGGTGCCGACCTCGAAGGTGACCGTCAGCCGGTACGAGCCGTCGCTGGCGCTCGTGCTCGACATGTAGAGCATGCCCTCGACGCCGTTCACCTGCTGCTCGATCGGCGTGGCGACGGTCTCCGCCACGACCCGCGCGCTGGCGCCGGGGTAGCTCGTCGCGACCGCGACGGTCGGGGGCGTGATCGCGGGGTACTGCTCGACCGGCAGATCGCGCAGGCTGACGATGCCGAAGATCACGGTCACGATCGCGATGACGTTCGCGAAGATCGGGTGGTCGACGAAGAAGCGGGAGATCATCGGCCCGCACCCTCGGCCTTCGGCTTCTCCCCGGCCGCCGGCTTCTCCTCGGCGCCTTCGGCCACGGGCTTCACCGCCGCGCCCGGCCGCGCGCGCTGGAGCCCGTTCACGATCACCCGCTGCTCCGGCGCGACACCGTCCTCGATCACGCGCTCCACGCCCTCGATCAGGGCGCCGACGCGCACGCGGTGGTACTCGACCACGTTCGCGTCGTTCACGGTGAGCAAGTAGGGGCCGCCCTGGTCCGCCGCGACGGCGGACTCGGGCACGAGGATCGCCGGGCCGTGGCTCATCGGCAGGCGCACCCGCGCGAACATGCCGGGAACGATGCGTCTCTCGGAGTTCGGGAACACGGCCCGCAGCTCGATCGTTCCGGTGTCGGGATCGACGCGGTTGCTCTCGTAGTCCACCTCGCCGAGGTGCGGAAAGCCGCTGTCGGTCGCGAGGGCGAGCTGGGCCGTGCCGCCCTGCTGCTCCTCCGCCGCGCCGATGCCGCGCTGCGAGTCGCGGTACTGGAGCAGGTCGCGCTCGCTCATCGTGAAGTAGGCGTAGATCGGCTGGTAGCGCACCATCGTCGCCAGCTTCGTGGCCTCGCCGGACCCGACCAGGTTCCCTACGTCCACCAGGTTTCGGTCGATCAGCCCGGTGAAGGGCGCGTAGATGTGCGTGTAGGAGAGGCTGAGCTCCGCCGCGATGAGGTTCGCCTTGGCGCGCTCGAGCTCCGCGGCGGCGAGATCGCGGGCCTGGGTCTTCGTCACGAGGTCGGTGCGGCTGCCAGCCGCCTTGCGGAAGATCTCACGCGTGATCGCGAGCTGCTCTTCGGCGGCGCCGAGCTGGGCCTGGCGACCCTGCACGTCGGCCTTCGACTGGGCGACCTGGGCCTGGTAGAGCGTGGGCTCGATCACGAACAGGAGGTCGCCCTGCTTCACCTCGGAGCCGGGCGTGAAGAGCACGCGCTGCAGGTTCCCCTGCACCCGCGCGCGGATCTCCGTCGTCTCGACGGCGACGGTGTGGCCCGTGAACTCCGCGTAGAGTGTGACGTCCCGCAGCGTCGGGTGCGCGACCGTGACCTCGGGCGGCGGCGGCGGCGCGTAGACGTTTCCGCCGCCGCAGGCGGGCCCGAGCGCGACGCCGAGGGCGAGCGCGAGCCACGGGAGCCGGCGCGGGGGGCGCGCGCTCGCCGCGGCCCGTCCAGGTCGCGTGATCGTGTCTACCAACGGGGCCACCACGTCCTCCAATGCCACCAGGGTCGGGGCGCTGCATCCGCCGCGGCCTCGTCCACGTCGCGGCTGCGCGCTTCGGGCGAGATCAGGCCACCCCAGCGCGTGCGCTTCGCCATCGCGGCGCGCGTCTCCTGCGGAACGAAGTCGAGGCCCTCGCGCAGCTCCCAGCCGCCGCCGAGGGCCCGGTAGAGCGCGACCACGCTGGTTGCGACATCGGCCCGCGACGCGACGAGCTGGCTGTCGAGGCGGAGCTTGCTCTGCTGGCTGTTCAGCACGGCGGTGTAGTCCGTCGCTCCCGCGCGGTACTGGATCAGGGAGATGTCGACCGCCCGGTTCGCCGCGCTCGCCCCCGCGGCGAGGAGCTGTACGCGCTCGAGGCCGTGCAGGTAGCCCGCGAGCGCATCCTCGACCTCGCGTTGGGCGACCAGCACCGTGTCGGCGTAGCGGGTGAGCGTCTCCTCGAAGAGCGCGTCCTGCAGGCGCACGTCGTTCACGATCCTCCCGTAGTTGAGGATCGGCCACGAGAACGAGGGACCGCCGAGCGCGGCGAAGGACCTGCCTTCGAAGAAGTGGGCCGCCCGCTCCGCGTCGAGACCGATCGAGCCGTTGAGCTGGAACGCCGGCAGGAGGTCGGCGGCCGCGACGCCGATGCGTGCGCTCTGCGCGGCCGCCGCGAGCTCGGCGGCGCGCACGTCGGGACGCCGCCGCAGCAGCTCGACCGGGACACCGACCGCTACGGCGAGGGGCGCTTCCGGCACGCGCCCGGGCTCCGCGCCGACGAGCGCCGTCAGGTCCTGGGGCGGCATTCCGAGCAGCACGCTCAGCGAGTCGAGCGCCTCCCGGCGTCGGGTCTCGACTTCCGGGATCGCCGCCTCCGTGTCGCGAAGCAGCGCCTCGGCCTGGGCGACGTCGAGGTCGGAGGTGCCGCCCGCCTCGAAGCGCACGCGCGCGATCCGGAGGCTCTCCTCCTGGACGGTCACGTTGTCGCGCGCCACCGCGAGCTGCTCCTCCGCCCTACGCAGATCCAGGTAGGTCGTGGCGACCTCGGCGACGAGGCTCACGAGCACGTCGTCGTAGGTCGCGACCGCGCCGAGCAGCTCCGCGTCCGAGGCCTCGATGTTGCGACGGAAGCGCCCCCAGAGATCGAGCTCCCAGGCGGCATCCAGACCCGCCCGCCAGTCGGCGACGTTGCGCCCGGCCAGCGCGCCGGCGGCGGTGTTCTCGCTGCGAACCTCGTAGGTGATGCCGCCGCCGAGGGCCTGCTGCTGTGGGAAGAGCAGACCGATCGCGATCCCGCGTCTCGCCTGCGCCTGGATCACGCGCAGGCCTGCGCTCCGCAGCGTGAGGTTCTCGCGGAAGGCCTGCTCCACCAGCACGCTCAACGCGGGATCCCCGAACACGTCCCACCAGCGCTCCACGCGCAGCTCATCGGTGAGGACGGCCGGGGTGGCCGCGCCGAGCCAGGCCGACGAGACCGGCGCCTCCGGCCGCTTGAAGTCCGGCCCCACGAGGCATCCCGAGGCGCCGAGCGCAGCGAGAAGCAGCGCGCAGGCGAGCGTTCGTCTCGCGACCAGCCCCGGGAGGGCAGGTCGCCCGCCGAACGCGAGCGCGTGGAGCGGCGACGTGACGATTCCCTCCTGCGTCACGCTACGTTGCAAGGCGGCTGGGACAAGGACCGATCGCGGGAACGATCGTACCGCGAACGGAACGAGGGCCGGGATCGAGCGGGATCGACCGGGATCGAGCGGGCCGGACGGGCGGAGCGGGGCGTGAAGGTCCGCGCCTTCGTCGACTTCCTGGTGGACCGCCTCGAGATCCTGGCCCTCGACGCCCCTGCCGAGCACGCGCCGGCGCTGCGCGCGCGCGGGACGCGTGCTGGCGCGGTCGTCGCGCGGAGGCGATCCTCGCCGCGATGGCGCGCCTGATCCTGATCCGCCACGGCGAGAGCGTCGCGAACGCCGAGCGCCGCTTCACCGTCGGCCCCTTCGAGCCCCTGACGCCGCGCGGCCGCGAGGAGGCGCTCGCAATCGCGCGGGCCGTGCGCGCGCGCTTCGATCCCGTGGCGCTCTACGCGAGCCCGTTCGTGCGGGCGCTCGAGACCGCGCGCCACGTGGGCTCGCTGCTCGGGCTCGAGCCGCAGGTCGTCGAGGACCTCCGCGAGCAGGATTTCGGCGAGCTGCGCGGCCGTCCCTATGGCGAGTACGCCCACGATCCTTCGGCCCAGGGCATCGGGCGCTGGGAGCACCGGCCGCCGGGCGGCGAGACGCTTCTCGAGGTGGCGCGGCGCGCCGGCGCGGCGCTCGACGCGCTCGCGAAGGCCCACCTCGGCCAGGAGATCGTGGTGGTCTCCCACGGCGCCGTGATGGCGGCGCTGCGCGGGCACGCCGCCGGACATTTCCGCAGCACGCCGTCGCCGACGCCGAACTGCGGAGGCTACCTGCTCTCGTGGCGGAGCGGTCTCTGGGTCGGGCCCGAGGAGATCGCCGTCGAGTAGCGGCGGCGGGCGCGTCAGCCCTTGGCGGTGCGCTCGATCACCGCGCGCACCACGAGGGGCCAGCCGATCGTCGCGTCCACCATCGCCTCGGCGAAGCGCCCTCCCTCGCTCTCGGGCACGAACTTCCCCCAGGACACGCCTTCGGAGTAGGTGCAGCCCGAGAGGCCGCCCCAGTGGTCGGGCTCGGGGCAGATCCGCACGCCGTATTGGAAGCGGCGGAAGGGCTCCTCGATGCCGAGCCGCTTCTGCGAGATGTCGAGGTAGGGCCCGACCTGCTGCGCCCAGTTGCGGGGCACGCCGCCGCCGATCGTGAAGATCCCGATGCGCTCGGCGGACCGCACCTGGTCGGTGTAGGCCTCGAGGTCGAGGAACGGATCGAACGGCCGGCGCGGCTTGCCCTGCATCTCGCGCCGGCGGTTGTAGACCGCGACGTCGAGGCCGAGCTCCGAGTCCGTGAAGGCGGGGATGTAGACCGGCACGCGTCGCTCGAGCGCGCTCTTCAGCACGGCGCGACCCTTCACGTGGCTCGCGAGGTAGCGCCCGAGGGCCTCCGTGATCAGTGCGCTCGAGAGCGTCGTGCCCTCCGGGATCGCGTCGAGAGTCGCGCTCACGATCTTCTCGGCGTCGTCGAGGTTCTGCTCCAGCTCGAGCGTGTCGTAGACGCGGTTGTAGCCCTTGTCGAAGAGCTCCGTGTCGTCCATGCCCGCGCGGTGCTTGAAGTGGCTCATGCCCGCGCCCTCGACGAAGCCGTGGGTCATGAGCGCGCCCGTCGCGACCACCGCCTGCACCCAGCCGCGGTCGATCATCTCGCACAGCACGAGGCCCTGCTTCGCGATCGTCATCGCACCGGCGATGGTCACGACCTTGAAGCAGCGCTCGTCGCGCACCATGGCCTCGAGCACGTCCGCGGCCTCGCCGAGGCGGCGGCCGCCGAAGGCGGTGCGCGCCATGCCGCGCAGCAGCGCGTCCACCGATCCGAGCGCGCCGACGTCGAGAGGCGTCAGGGCCTCGAGCCGGTCGTCGTGGCCGCTCGCGAGCTTCTGGCGGTGGCCGGGGTTGTGCTCCTTCATGCGGGGCTCCTCGTGGCGCGCGCGGCGGCGGCGAGCGCGTCGGGGTCGGTGACGGGCAGGCTGCAGGTGACGCCGCGGCAGAGCCACGCGGTGGCGCGGCCGTCCGCGGGGACGCGCCCCGCGAGCCAGGCGGCGTCGACGCCCGCGGGCGCCGCGGCGCCCGGTGCGACGCAGAGCACGGCGGCCTCGGGCGGCAGCGCGGCCCGCGCCCGCGCCGCGAGCGCGGCGGTCGCGGCGTCGTCCGGCGCGCCGACGATCACCGCCACGTCGAGGCCGCGCTCGGCGAGGTCCGCGGCGCGGGCGAGGGTCGGGAAGGCGGAGGGCACGCGCTCGAGCACGAAGGCGTGGCCGCGGATCACGCGCTCGGCGATGCGCGCGAGCGCCGCGTCGCCGGAGATCGCGGCGGCGCGCAGCAGGCCCAGCACGGCGAGGCCGGGCGAGTGGGGCGTCGCGCCGTCGTGATCCGAGCGCGGACGGAGGGCGAGCGTCTCGCCGTCGGAAGGCGTCAGGAAGAGGTCGCCCTCGCTCGCGTCGTAGAAGCGCGCGGCCACGTCGCGCGCGAAGTCGAGGGCGTCGACGAGATAGCGCTCGCCCGCGCCCGCGCGGTGCAGGTCGAGACACGCTTCGAGCATGCCCGCGACGTCGTCGAGGAACGCCGGCACGCGCGCCCGCCCCTCGGCGAAGACGCGCTGCAGGCGGCCGTTCGGCTCGCGCATGCGGCCGAGCACGAAGTCCGCGGCGGCGACGGCGTCCGCGAGCAGCGCCGCGTCGCCGAGCGTGCTCGCGGCACGCGCGAGGCCGGAGATCGCGAGCGCGTTCCAGGCAGCGACGCGCTTGGTGTCGGTGCCGGGCGGCACGCGGCGCGCGCGCGCAGCGAGGAGCTCCGCGCGCTCGGCGGCGAAGTCCTCGCGCGGGCGGCGCGCGACGTCGTGGAGATGCGTGGTGCCGTGCTCGAAGTTCCCGCTCGGCGTCACGCCGTAGGCGGCGCAGAAGGCCGCCCCGCGCTCGGGCCCGAGCACGGCTTCGATCTCGTCGGGACGCCAGACGAAGAACTTGCCTTCCTCGCCCTCGCTGTCGGCGTCCTGGCTGGCGTAGAAGCCGCCTTCGGGCGCCGTCATCTCACGCCGCAGATAGGCGGCGGTCTCGCGGATCGGCCAGAGCAGGTCGGCGTCGCCCGTCCGGCGCCACGCCTCGGCGTAGGTGCGGAGGAGCTGGCCCTCGTCGTAGAGCATCTTCTCGAAGTGCGGGATCGCCCACTCCTCGTCCACGCAGTAGCGATGGAAGCCGCCGCCGAGCTGGTCGTAGAGGCCGCGCCGCGACATCTCCCGGGCGGTGAAGCCGACGAAGGCGCGGGCCGTGCGGGCCTCGGCCTCCGGCAGGACGTCGCTCGCCGCGAGCAGCAGGTCGAGGCTCGTCGGCGTCGGGAACTTCGGCGCGCCGCCGAAGCCGCCGTTCTTGGCGTCGGCCTTCGCGAGCAGGTCGTTGGCGGCGGCGACGAGGCTTGCGGTTCCCGGCGGCTCCTGCGCCACGCCGGCGGGGCGCCGGCCGATCGCGTCCAGGATCGAGCGGGCGCTGGCCTCGAGCTCCGCCCGCTGCGTGGTGTAGGCGCGGTGCACGGCCTCGAGCACCTGCCGGAAGGAGGGCCGCCCGTGCATCGGCTGCGGCGGGAAGTAGGTGCCGAGATGGAACGGCTTGCCGTCGGGCAGGCAGAACGCGGTGAGCGGCCAGCCGCCACCGCCCGCCATGCGCACCAGCGCGTCCATGTAGATCTGGTCCACGTCCGGCCGCTCCTCGCGGTCGACCTTCACGTTGACGAAGAGGCGGTTCATGAGGGCCGCGGTGTCGGGGTCCTCGAACGACTCGCGCTCCATGACGTGGCACCAGTGGCAGGCGCTGTAGCCGATCGAGATCAGCAGCGGCTTGTCCTCCGCGCGCGCCTTCGCAAGGGCCTCATCGCCCCAGGGATGCCAGTCCACGGGGTTGTGCATGTGCTGGCGGAGGTAGGCGCTGGTCTCCCCCGCGAGGAGATTCGCGGGACGCGCGGTGGAGGGCTCCATCGCGGACTGGGTAGCACGCGACGGCGGCGGAGGCGGACGCTACCCGTCCCGCCGTGCGAGCCCCGATCTCCTTCGCCCGGACCCGTTTCGCCCGGACCGATCTCGCCCGGATCGCCTTCGCGTCGGCGCTCGCCCTCGCCGCAGCCGTCGCGGCGCCCGCGGGCGCGGGCTCCGAGCGTGGCCGCGACGTCGCCGCCACGGCGCCGGCCTCCGAGACGCGCCTCGTCGCGCGCGCGAGCGACGGCGACACGCTCGTGCTGGCCGGCGGCGAGCGCGTGCGCCTGATCGGCGTGGACACGCCCGAGAAGGACCACGCGAACCCGCGCGTGCGCGATTTCGCCGCCGCGGCGACGCGCTTCACCCGCGAGCGGGCGGTCGGTCGCGAGGTCCGGCTCGACTTCGAGACCGGCGCGCGCCGCGACCGCTACGGACGCACGCTCGCCTACGTCTACCTCCCCGACGGCGAGCTGCTGAATCTCGCGATCGTGCGCGAAGGCTACGGCTTTGCGTACACGCGGTTCCCGTTCGCGCTCCGGAAGGAGTTCAAGCGCGCGGAGGGCGAGGCCCGCCGCGCCCGCCGCGGCCTCTGGGCCGACCTCGGCGACGACGCCCGCCGAGACGCCCGCTGAGACGCCCGCTGACAGGCCCGCTGACGAGCGCCTCGCTCCGCTCCGGCGCCGGGCGGCTATCGTCGGCGACGTGATCGACGTCGTCCTGCATCCGGGTCGGGATCGCTCCGTGCGCCGGCGCCATCCGTGGGTGCTCTCCGGGGCGATCGCGCGCGTCGCAGGCGAAGGCGCGGAGGACGCGACCGGCGCCTGGGCGCGCGTGCTCACGTCGGACGGCGAGACTCTCGGCTTCGGCCACTTCTCGCCCGCCTCGCAGATCCGCGTGCGGCTGCTTCGCCTCGGCAAGGACGCGCCCGCCGACGCGCTGATCGACGAGCGCATCGCCGCGGCGGTCGCGCGCCGCGCCTCGGACCCGCTCGTCGGCGACACGGACGCAATGCGGCTCGTGAACGCCGAAGGCGATGGGCTCCCTGGCCTCGTGGCCGACCGCTACGGCGACGTCGTGGTCGTGAAGCTCGCTTCGGCCGGCATGCACCGGCGGCGCGAGCGCGTGGTCGCGGCGCTGCGCAGCACGACCGGCGCGGCAGCGGGCTACGAGCGCGCCGACGCGACGGCCGCCCGGCGCGAGGGCATCGCCGTGCACCAGGGGCCGCTCTGGGGCGATCCGCCGCCTCCGCGCCTCGAAATCCGCGAGCGCGCGCGGCGCTATCAGGTGGACGTCGCCCACGGCCAGAAGACGGGCTTCTACCTCGACCAGCGCGATTCGCGCGACCTCGTCCAGGCGCTCGCGGCCGGACGTCGCATGCTCGACCTCCACGCCTACACCGGCGGCTTCGCCGTGGCGGCGGCGGCGGGCGGTGCGGCGGCGGTGACGGCCGTCGACTCGGCGGGCGAGGCCCTGGCGCTCGCGCGCGAGAACCTCGCTCAGGCCGCGCCCGCGCTCGCCGCCCGGATCGTCGAGGCGGACGTGCACCGCTTCCTGCGCGAGTGCCACGAGAGCTTCGACCTGATCGTCGCCGATCCGCCGCCGCTCGCGAAGCGCCAGGGCGACGTCGAGCGCGCGTCGCGCGCCTACAAGGATCTCTTCCTCTACGCCCTGCGCCGCGCAGCGCCCGGGGCCTACGTCCTCGTCTTCAGCTGCTCGGCGCCCGTCGACGCGAAGCTGCTGCGCCAGATCGTGTTCGGCGCGAGCCTCGACGCGGGGCGGCCCGCGGTGGTGCTGCGCGACCTCGGCGCGCCGTCGGATCATCCGGTCTCCCTCGATCATCCCGAGGGCGGCTACCTGCACGGGCTGCTGCTGCGGGTCGAGGGCTAGTGGAGGCGCTGCGCGCGCCCGGCGCCGCCGCACCGGAGCCGAGCGAGCTCGAGGCGTCGCTCGTGCGCGCGCTCGGGTACCTGCGCCGTGCGGGAGATCCCCACGCGCTGCGACACGCAGAGGCGTTGCTTGGCCTGCGCCCGGTGCGCGAGGTCGAGGACGCGCTCGCGGCGCGCGCGACCGACGCGGCGGCGGACCCCCGGCTGGCCGCCGAGCTCTTCCGCGAGCTGGCGGAGCTGCGCGCGCTGCGCGGGCCAGCGGCGGGGCGCCTCGCGCGCGCGCTCGAGGCGACGCAGGACGCGGACGGTGCGTGGCGCTCACCGCTCGCTCCCGCGGACCCCGATCCCGCGCTGCCTCCCTTCCTCGCCGGCGCCGCCGATCCGATCCACCTCACGGCGCTGATCGCCGGCAGCCTCGCGCTCGCGGGGGTCGCGAGCGAGGCCGCGCTCGAGGGCGCCGACGCGTGGATCGCGGCGCGCTGGCGTCCGGAGCTGGCCCAGAGCGGCTCGTGGCACGGACTCTCCGCGCTCTTCCACTTCTTCGCGAGCGCCGAGCGCGAGCTCGCGGACGAGGCGTTCCAGTGGTGCGGGCGCGAGCTCGAGCGCGCCTTCCGCACGCGCGCGATCGGCGCGGCGGCGGTGGGCCAGGTCTTCGTGCTGTGCGCGGCGCGAGCGCTGCCGGGGGCGCGGCTCGCGGCGGCGGAGGTCGCACGCGCGATCCTCGACGAGCAGGCTGCGGACGGCGGCTGGCCCGCGCCGGCGACCGGCGACGGCGCGCAGCCCGCGGAACCGGGCGTGCCGTCCGGCCCTTCCGACGCGCGCTGGACCGCCCACGCGATCGCCGCCCTGATCCAGCTCTCGGGGC
>Ga0105106_10001299_pt1 | contig 17919 bp, 14 predicted proteins | sample PPLLaktember2015_5_FD_79109 | JGI IMG/M metagenome (GOLD analysis project Ga0105106, IMG submission 79109) | Freshwater sediment microbial communities from Prairie Pothole Lake near Jamestown, North Dakota, USA - PPLs Lake P8 Core (1) Depth... | ecosystem: Environmental > Aquatic > Freshwater >...
AAAAGCTGCCAGGGCTAACAGCTCCACGCTCAATTCTCGTAGATCTGCCCCCATTAATAACGCTCTCCGCATGGCTTCCAAACCATATGTGATAGGGAGTACGTGGGCAATGACTTGCAGCCAACCGGGTAGAACCGATAGCGGGTAATATACTCCACCAACCAGATTGGAGAAAGCGCTAAAAGCCCAGGTTACAGGGTCGCCACGCTTGAGCACCATAATAAAGCTGGCAGAGATAATCCCAATTCCGCTAAAAGCCAGAACGGTCAGAACCAGAGCTAACAGGGCAACGCCATAGTTGCCTTGACCCAGGTCGACATGCAGAAAAGCAACGCCTACACCCAGATAAATCAAAACGCGGATTGTGGTCAAGAGGTAATCCCATAGGGAGGAGCTCAGTACGATCGCAGAAAGGCGCGAGGGGGTCGCTAACATCGCCTCCAGGGTGCCGGTGGTTTGCGCCTGGCGCAGGCTGCTGGCAAAGCTGGAAATACCGACGCTGAAATAGCTGTTAAAGGCGATCCCGATCAGCACGAAAGAGAAGTAATCTCCTCCATATTGCGCCAATAATGGCGCGGCGGCAGTCCCGACCACCTGAGCGATGAAGTAAAAAACCCCGACGGAGAAGAATATGCTGAAGATCTGGATTAGAAAAGCGACCGGGTAACTGGCCTCTGATATCAGGTCGCGCCTGAGAAAAGCCCAGGCAAGCCGGGCGGATAGGGGTTGGGATGCGGGGGTTGCAATGACTTGGTTCGGTAGATCGGAAGCCTGCTCGAGGGGGTGGGTCGCCAGTGTCCTTACATCTCCGGCAAGGGCTTCTTCTTTTTGAGTGTGGTGTTCAAAGATGGTGACCAGAGAGGCAGCCTCTCGCGTGATCTCGATAATAGAGCTGCCTCCCGCACGGAGCAAGGTCAGGGCTTTGTCTAAAGAAGGGCTATCCGGCTGGGCTGGCACGTGTACATATGTGGTTTTCGCATTGGATGAACTGTCTTCTGGTTGTAGAGTATCGAATTCGACTTTTTCAAGGGCAGTCTTCAATTCAACTCTGACGGGATCAGACAGCCGGTCGACCTTGATTGTATAGCGGTCATCGATATCCAGGTGAGAGCGCAGCTCTGCCAGGGTGCCGCACGCGCGGACAACTCCTTTATGCATGATCGCAATCCTATCGCAAAGATGGGCGGCCTCTTCCAGATCATGCGTCGTGAGAAAGACGGTCATACCGCGTTCATTGACCAGTTTTTCCCGGATCAGGCTCTGGAGACTGTAAGTCGCTGTAGGATCTAAACCCTTGGTAGGTTCGTCAAGGAAGAGCAAGCTGGGACGGTTAAGTAAAGCTCGGGCGATGGATAACCTTTGGCGCATACCGGTGGAATAGGTAAGGAAGCGCTTATTGGAAGCCTCCTCCAGGTTGGTCTGCGCTAAAACTTCATCAATGCGTGCCTTCGCAAGGGCGGGTGTTAATCCGTGCAGGCTGGCAAAGAATTCAAGGTTTTGGCGGCCCGTCAGTCGCCAGTAAAAGCTACGCTCATCGCTGGTTACCAGGCCAATGGTTGCCTTGATGGCGTATTCCTGATGAAGAGCAAACCCATTCACGTAGGCTGAGCCCGCGCTTGGCAGGATCAGGGTGCTTAACATTTTGATCAGCGTTGTTTTTCCCGCCCCGTTGGGACCCAGCAATCCGAATAGCTCCCCCTGGTGAACTGAAATAGAAACCTGATCCACAGCGGGTTTGGTCGTATCTGGGCGTGCGAAGAATCGACGCAGACCCCCCTGGTTTGGGAAATGCTTGCTAAGAGCGAGAGTTTGGATCGCCCACGTCATAAATCGTGGCGGCAAGGGTGAAATTTCCCTGCCAATTCGAATCTTACAAAGCCTTCGCCAATTTTGATATCACTTGTTGGACATCGCCCGTCACGTGGAAGCGGATAACGCGCTGACCAGCCTGTTCTAAAGCTTTTGCATCACCCAATGCCTGGGCGAGCACGAGGATATTGAAGCTCATGGCGGCTTCCGGCATACCGGCTTTATCCGGGATCAGAACTTTCTTCGAGCTGTGCGAGGTGAATTGAATGAAATATCCGTTTTTGCTGCCACCTTTGTGGTATTGCCCGGTTGAGTGTAAATAACGAGGCCCATAACCGCAGGTGACTGCCAGCCGGGTTCGTTCTTGGAGTTTATCACGCAAAATCTGTAGCGCCTGGCTGGTGGCGGCCTCTGGCGGGAGAAATGCCTGAATGCAGATGTAGCTCCCTGGTAGCGGATCCTCTAGGAAGCTAGTCAATGCCTGCTCGGCAGTTTCAGCCTGAGAGGTTCCATACACCGCAACCTGTTCGCTTGATATTGCCGGGGTGGGCGTGGAGAGCGTTCCAGATTTTCGATAAGCGTCAACCACCTGGCGGGCTTGTTGTTTGGCTGCCTCAACATTGGGTTGGTCGAATGGATGAATGGTTAACCTCTGCCCTGCTATGGCTGTGGCAAGCTCCCACAACAGGATTTGCCCGCCGAGATCATAGATATCCTTCAATTGATGCTGCAGTACGGGATGTCCGGCTGCCTTTAATGCCTGCAATTCTTTGTGGTACCGTTCGTCACCCGCCAGAGTGATCGAGACGAATAAACGATCCTCTCCGTAAATGTGGGCAGGTTGCAGGGTCTCGCCTACGACCGGTAATATCCCGCGACCATCCTTACCGGTGCTTTCAGCGATCAGTTGTTCTACCCAATCCCCAAAACTGGAGATCTCGGGTGAAAGGAAAAAGGTTACCTTGTCGCGCCCTTTCAGAGCCAGCTCTCCCAGGGCGACGCCCAATTGGGCGGCGGGATTTTCCTTCACTGGAATGTTGGCAGAGCAAGACCGGGCCATCTGGTGGGCTCGATCCAACAGTTTACTCAGATCAACGCCTGCCAGGGCAGCGGGCAGCAGACCGAAGAACGATAGCGCCGAATAGCGCCCTCCGATGTTTGGATTGTTCAACAAGCAGGCGCGGAATTTGTATTCGCCTGCGAGATCCACCAGCTTGCTCTTCGGATCGGTAATTGCAATAAAATGATCACCGGCATTTTTCTCGCCAAGAGCCGATGCCGTCCAATTGTAGAAATATCTGAAGAAAGAGAGCGTCTCTTCTGTTCCTCCAGATTTTGTTGAGACGATAAAAAGGCTGGACGCTGGATCCAATCTGGCTGTATGATGGGCGACGGCCTCCGGATGAGTGCTATCCAGCACTTCCAGGTGTAAGCCAGCCGCGCTTCCTGGTTTCGATGAGAATGTCTTGCTGAATAATTCAGGAGCAAGGCTCGATCCGCCCATTCCCAGAAGAAGGGCCTGGGTGTAACCGGCTTGTTGGACAGCGTAGACTAGGGCTTCAATCTTTCCAAGCTGGTTGATCATATCTTCTGGACTGAACAGCCAATCCAGCCGATTTGTGATCTCTGCGGGTTTATCGCTCCAGACCGTATAGTCTTGCTTCCAGATACGCTGGATGATATTGGAAGTCGTCAATTCAGCTAAAGCCTTCTCGACAAGCGGCTGGTAAACGCCCAACCCAATGGCTGATGACCGATTTTTCGCCAAAACCTCCTCACTTTTATGAGCAATACTCTCGATCAATTCTCGGAAGGATTTTGCGAAAGAGGCTACGCCTTCATCTTCCAGCTCCTGGGTGACCTGATCCATAGAAATCCCCAGTTCTTCCAAGTCATCGATTACTCGTTGGGCTTCTTCGTGATGCCCTTTGAGGCTCAGCCGCACTTCACCGTGCTCGAAAAAAGCATCTAGCGTATTTTGAGGCAGGGTATTTACTGTGTGCGCGCCAATCAGCTCCTGGATGTAAAGGATGTCCGAATAAGAAGGATTCTTCGTGCTCGTGGATGCCCATAACGGTCGCTGCATTCTGGCGCCGCGTGTTTGGAGTTGTTCAAAGCGAGGACCGAAGAAGAATTTTTCAAAAAGATCGTAGGCAAGTCTGGCGTTGGCAACAGCCGCTTTTCCGAACAATCCTGCTGCTTTCTTTGCGCGACTCCCTTCGGCGCGCATGAGTTGTTCAAGGCGTTGATCTACCTTAGAGTCCAGCCGTGAGACAAAGAAAGATGCCACCGAGGCGATGGATGATACTGGTAAGCCAGCTTTGAGGCGCAGTTCTAAACCTTTAACATAAGCTGCCATGACCTGCTGGTATCGTTGCAACGAGAATATCAGGGTGACATTGACATTCACACCTGCCGCTGTAGCCTGGGTGATGGCATCCAGACCCTCACGGGTAGCAGGTATCTTTACCATCAGGTTCGGTCGCTCAACCAACGACCAGAGTCGCAGAGCTTCGGAAAATGTTGCAGCGCCATCATGCGCGAGGTCGGGTGCAACTTCCAGGCTCACATAGCCGTCCTCTCCCTGGCTTGAGTCGTAGACCGGTCGCAATAAATCCGCAGCCTGGCGGATATCATTAATCGCCAGGGATTCATAAATCTCAAGAGGAGTGTTCCCGAGAATAGTCAGGCGCTCCAGATCAGACAGATAATCGGAACTGCCGTTGATGGCTTTTTCAAATATCGTTGGGTTAGAGGTCATCCCGCGCAAGCCCAAGTCGATCAACTGCTGTAGCTCGCCGGATGTGATGAACGACCGTCGGATATAATCCAGCCAGATTGCCTGGCCTAGCCTGGCAAGCTCGTGAAGTTTAGACATTGTCGCTCCTTGAGTTAGGTGTTGCTCCAGATTATCTGCCAATGATACTCTAGAATCTCGATTCTCGCAGAATGCTTGGGAAATAATTTGGGCTATAATCAACCCATGTTCACTGAGCCATTTCCCCCTGTCGATTACAAACAGGTTGTTTCAGCTGTTGATGGAATAGAAGTATACGCACCGGTGCCTGCTGGTGGAAGCGATCAACAGGAGGTCGTCGTTTTTAAATGCCCGCAATGCGGCGCAAATACAGCATTTAGCGCTTCGGATGGGGGAATTACCTGCTCTCATTGCGGGTATTACCAGGCGCCAGAGCAATCGAGTGTTGGACGCCAGGCTGAGGAATTAGAATTCACTGTTGATACAATGCAGCAAGCCGCTCAAGGATGGGGCCATGAGCGTAAAGATTTGGAATGCCAGCAATGCGGAGCGCGCACCTCTGTGCCAGCTGAAAATCTAACTCATACCTGCCCATTCTGTGGCTCGAATAAGTTGATCCAGCGCCACGAATTGCAGGATGTCCTGCGACCGCGTTTTCTGATCCCGTTTAAAATTGATCCGGTAGCCTGTGTCAATATTGCCAGGCGTTGGCTTGGCAGCAGTTGGATGACACCCCGCAACCTCCTGCACATCGTGAGTGAGACCGCCTTCAACAGTATTTATCTGCCGTACTGGACCTTCGATGCGATTACTTCTGCAGCCTGGAAAGCCGAGGTCGGACACACGGTTACCAAGAGCTATTATGATGATGGAGAGTGGAAAACTCGTACCGAAACAGAATGGCGCTGGGAATCGGGCAAAGTTAAATTACGGCATGATGATTTGCTTGAGGCGGGGACACAACGGTTGAGCCGGGAATTGCTGGACGGAATTGATCGTTTCGATTTTTCCTCACTCACCCCATACGAGCCGGCTTACCTGGCGGGATTGCAGGCTCTGGATTTTGATATCCCGCTGGAGAAAGCCTGGGAAGGCGGGCGACAGCGCATGCGTGAGATAACCCGGCGCGCCTGTCAAGAACAGGCAAGCACCAACCAGATTCGGAATTTCAGTATGAGCCTGGATTTTGGCGAAGAAAGCTGGCGTTATATCTTACTGCCGGTCCACATAACTGCCTATTCGTTTGAGAAGCGCACATACCAAGTGGTAATCAATGGACAAAGCGGTGATATTTCAGGGCAAAGACCGGTAGATTGGAAAAAAGTCTGGTTGGCTGTGGCTGGATTGCTCGCGCCCGGGCTGTTGGTTGGTTTGATCGGAGTAGCTACGATGATCGTAGGCGGGGTAGGCGTTGCCATTGGCGGGCTTGGGCTGGCTTTTCTGGTTGCGGGCGCCATCATCGCCGCGATGATCGTTTACCAGGCAATGCGAATGGATGATATTTAGAACCTACCCGAAAATTCGGGGGAGTGGGGTGTGTGGCGGCGATATGCGCTGCCACACACCCCGCCGCCTTCAATTTTCGTATAGACGCGCTATCAATATTCGTTTTCGTGACCCATATGATTGAAACGATGATTCCGGAAGACGAAGCATCCATGGATCTGGCCCCAGACTGGGGAGCCAGGACCGAATTTACCATTTGCAAAAGATGTAACTGGCGTTATTTACTTTTGGAAGGGAGCTTGCCTCAACGCTGCCCACATTGTTTCAAGGAGGAATTGATTGCATATAAGGTGCAGCCTGGTGCTGTGATCGATCAATCTATTGCAGAGCTTGTTCTTATCCATTCTATGAGCGCTGACGGATTGTCAGCGCGGATCACAGAGTTTGCCAGCAGCATCCCTTTTTCTCCGCAAGATTTAGTTGCTGCAAAACTAATTTCCCGTTTGCAACGCATCTTTATTCCTGTGTGGTTGGTTGATGCTGAAGCCCAGGCAAACTGGCGCGCCGAGGTTGGATTCAACTATCAGGTTGTCAGCCATCAAGACCGTTATGATGACCACCAGCGCGGCTGGATTTCACAGGAGGTGAAAGAAAACCGGATTCGCTGGGAGCCGCGCCTGGGGCGTTTACGACGCAGCTATCCAAACGTGCAAGCCCCGGGATTGGAAGGGGTCAATAATCCTGTTAAAAAGTTGGGTGATTTTCCAATAAGCGAAGCCGAACCCTATCAGGCAACCATTCTTCAGAATGCCTTCATACGCCTGCCAGACCGCTCCAAGACCGACGCTTGGACGGATGCAGCCGCGTCCTTGCAAATCCTTGCAGCGGCGGATTGCCAGCGAGCTGCTGGGGCAGATCATATCCGCCAATTCCAATGGCACTCTCAATACAGCAGCGTCAATTGGAGCTTGCTTCTTTTGCCAATCTATACCACTTTTTATTTAGATGATGATCACCAGCCTCGGCTCATCTCGATTCACGGAATGAGTGGAAGGGTGAGCGGGGAGCGGCTGGCATCCATGCAGCGCGCACGACGGACATCTGGAATCATCCTGGCTTTTGCAGCCCTATTATTTATCATCGGCCTGGCTTTGCTCGCGATTGGAGCCATTGCGCCTCCTGTTTTGGCTTTCGGGGGCCTGGTTATTTTATTTTCAGTGCTAGCGACGCTGGGATGCTTAGTTCCATTGGTGGTGGCATGGCAGTTCAACCGGGCAGATCACTCAAGCTAAATCTGAGCGCAAACCTTCGACAGGTTGCGATCACCGCAGCACTATTTGTTTTGATCTTGATTCTCCTGGTTGTGTTCGTGGACCTGGAGGAAGTGGTTCATCAGGTGCGCCAGGCGGATTGGCGTTACCTGGTATGGGGATTGTTCTTTTACCTGGCAGGGCTGACTGTTTTTGCCCTCCGGTGGAGGTTATTATTGAATGGGCAGGCTCCAATCTGGTCTGTGTTCCATGCAGCCAATGCCGGACATCTGTTGAGTTTGTTCCTGCCTCTACGGGCGGGTGAGCCTGCCCGAATTATGCTCGTAAGTCGGTGGTCTTCCTTGGGATTGCCAGTGATCGTATCCAGCGTGGTAGTTGAGCGCCTGTTAGAGCAGGTCTTGCGTCTAGCAGCTTTAGGTGGAGCCGCGGTATTTGGCCTGGGGATTCCGGTATCCGTTCAATCGATTTTGGGTGCCCTTATTTTCCTGGCGGCAGCCTTCGGAGTATTATTTTGGATGGCAGGCCATCGTGAAATCGTTGTCCAGCACTGGCCGTTAGCTTTGGCGCGGTTACCCTGGGTTCGTGAGGAGCGGGCTCGTCGATTATTTTCTGGGATCATCGATGGATTATGGCCTCTGGCTTCGCCGCGCCGGGCTGTTACTGCTCTCTTGTTATCCAGTCTCACCTGGACTCTGTTTTGGGGCATGCATTACCTGGTGTTATTTTCACTTGGGAGTGCTCATTCCGCCTCAGAAAACCTGGCGATATCTCTGGGGTCTCTGGGATTGGCGCCGCCGTCAGCTGCTACGCTACCCGGGATTTACCATGCCTCTATCGTGGCGCCTCTGACGGCATTGGGTTTCGATGGAACCTTTATTACCGCCTATGCAGTCATCCTTCACCTGATCCAAATGCTCATTTTGCCCTTGATGGGATTATGGGCTTTCTTCCGCAGCACAACCATATCCCCAATACGTGAATCCGAAATCAGTGATGTGGAACTTGGACCGGGGAGTTGAGGGGATGCCGAAGATGAATCTTGAACCGAAAATTATCGCTTTTGTGACTGACTTGTTCTTTGTCAGCAGGATTGGCAGCACAGCCGAAGGTCTTGGTTTCGATGTGTTGTGGGTAGAAAACGCGGCGCAAATCGCCCCGATGATGCAAATGCCACCTGCGCAGCAACCCGGGGAGCATCTGGTCGGGCCTGGGGCTGCCCTCATCGATCAACTGACGAAGTGGCACCCCTCTCTGGTGATCATGGACCTTGGGAATGCGGCTATACCGTGGCGCGAGTGGCTGCCCTTGATCAAATCCGCTCCAGCCACCCGGCGCATCCCTGTGATTTGCTTTGGCTCACATGTGCATGTTGATGACTTCAAAGCAGCCCGATCATCCGGGGCAGAAGAAGTGGTTGCACGTTCTCGTTTTGTTCAATCTCTGCCTGAATTAATTCGAAAGCACGCGCGAACTTTAGATTCGGCTGCTTTGCAGTCTACCTGTCAGGAGCAGCTCTCTGATCTGGCGATTCGTGGATTTGAAGAGTTCAACCGCCGCGAGTATTTCGAATCACACGAGAGCCTGGAAGCAGCCTGGAATCAGGATACGACTCTGGGGCGGGAATTGTACCGGGCGGTCTTGCAAGTGGCTGTCGCTTATCTGCAGATTGAGCGCCGGAACTATCGCGGAGCAATTAAAATGTTTCTACGCATGCGCCAATGGATTGATCCGCTTCCGGAGGAATGTCGGGGAGTGGATATAGCCTCCCTGCGCAGGGCTGCATACCAAGTGGAGGACGCAATAAGGAATTTGGGTCCAGAAGGAATTCAATTCTTCGATATGAATTTGCTGGAGCCTTTACGATATCGCGTATAGATGGAAAACAACCGAGTCAAAATCGCAACCTGGAGGCTGTTCAATGGAATTCTTTGATCTGATAAAAAAAAGATACAGCGTGCGCGCCTATACTAATGATCCAGTCGAGGATGAAAAGCTCCAGCAGGTTCTGGAGGCTGCCCAGTGGGCGCCAACAGCTGCGAACCGCCAACCATTCCAGCTTGTGGTCATTCGAACTGCTGGGCGCCAGGAAGAACTCAGCCGCATTTACCATAGGCCCTGGTTTGTCCAGGCGCCAATCTTGATCTGTGGCGTGGGTGTGCCGCGCATGGGTTGGATTCGTGGCGATAACCGTCGCTATCTGGATGTGGATGTCGCCATCATTATGGATCATTTGATCCTGGCAGCTGCAAACTTGGGACTTGGAACTTGTTGGGTGGCAGCCTTTGATGCAGCCGCTGCTCGTCAAATCTTGAAACTTCCCGATGAGGTTGAGCCGCTGATATTTACGCCATTGGGATATGCCGCAGACCAGCCTGCTCAAAAAGAGCGAAAACCTCTCTCGGAGCTGGTCCGGTACAATCAATGGTGAGCCATCATTTGGGACGATAACCTCACTCATTCAATTCAATCACGATGCAATCTTATTCCAGCGACCTTACCCAACAGGTATCCGAACAGCTAAATCTACCCGTAAATGGCGTAGCTACGGTTGTTGAGCTGTTGGATTCCGACAATACAATTCCATTCGTTGCCCGTTATCGGAAGGAAATTACCGGCGGACTGGATGAAGAGCAGTTACGGAACATTGCAGAGCTCATGGACCGCTTACGGTCGTTAGAGGATCGACGGCAGACGATCCTTAAATCGGTCGACGAGCAAGGAAGACTCACTCCTGAGCTGCAAACCCAATTGTTGGCAGCCAAAACGTTAACCGCCTTGGAGGATCTCTACCTGCCATATAAGCCGAAACGGCGTACACGTGCCAGCGTGGCACGCGAAAGGGGTTTACAACCCCTGGCAGATATGATTTTAAAGCAAGATCCTTCTGCTAAAGATTTGGATAAAGTGGCGGCTCCATTCATCAGTGCTGAAGTTATGACCACCGCAGATGGCTGGGCCGGGGCGAAAGACATCGTGGCAGAGACGATTAGCGACCATCCGGAAGTCCGGCGAATCACTCGTGAGAAGGCTATGCAATGGGGTACTCTGACGGTTTCTAAAATTGAACAGGCTCAAGACACTCGTCGAGTCTACGAAGTCTATTATCAGTATGAGCAGCGCATTGACCGCTTGCGCCCTCACCAGGTATTAGCGATCAACCGGGGTGAAGCCGAAGATGTATTGCGGGTCAAGGTAATTGTTCCCGAAAGGGATTGGCGTTCGGCGATCCAAACAATCTTCAGACCAGAACCGCGCTCGAAATTGGCGCTATTATTGTTGGAGGCAGTCGAGGATGCTGCCAGCCGGCTGCTGCTTCCATCTATCGAGCGCGATGTGAGGAACAATTTAAGCGAACACGGAGAAGAACAGGCTATGCGTGTATTTGCTGGCAACTTGCGATCGTTGCTCAGCCAGCCGCCTCTCACGGGTCATGTTGTGCTTGGCATTGATCCGGGCTTTCGCACAGGCTCAAAGATCGCGGTCGTGGACGCTACCGGGAAGTTGCTGGAGACGACAACCATTTATCCCCATGAGCCGCAAAAACGCTGGGAACAGGCTCTTGATAGTCTTCAAAAATTGGTTGAACGTCACCGGGTGTCTTTGATAGCGATTGGGAATGGGACTGCCTCCCGTGAGACAGAGATGCTGGCAGTGGAATTGATCCACCGGCTCCAGTCTGGAACCTCTGGAAAGGGGGACTCGCTGGACTGCCGGTATTTGATCGTAAATGAGGCCGGCGCCAGCGTATACAGCGCCAGTCCACTGGCGCGCAGCGAATTGCCGGAGCTGGATGTTAGTCTGCGGGGTGCAGTGTCGATTGCGCGCCGTGTTTTGGATCCCTTAGCCGAATTGGTCAAGATCGAGCCGAAAGCGATCGGCGTGGGAATGTACCAGCACGACGTAGATCAAAAAAGGCTGTCAGCCACTTTAAATGGGGTTGTGGAAAGCGTTGTAAACCAGGTGGGCGTGGATGCCAACACGGCATCACCGGCTTTATTGACATATGTTGCTGGTGTTGGCCCCAAACTGGCTGATCGAATCGTGGACCACCGCAACCAAAATGGTCCATTTGCCGACCGCCAGTCTTTGCGCGCTGTGAATGGACTTGGTCCGAAAGCCTTTGAGCAAGCAGCGGGGTTTTTACGCATCGTCAGCGGCGAGAACCCATTAGATGCCAGCGCAATCCATCCAGAGAGTTATCCGGTAGCAATCCAGGTGTTGCGACTGGCTGGATTGACGCCCCAGGATTCTCCACCTACGCGAAAACCAGCCCTGGAGGTATTACTCCGAGATCGTTCTATCGATGTCCTTGCAAAGGAATTGAACACCGGAATGCCAACCCTGGAAGATATCCTGGAGCAACTGGTGCGTCCGGGACGCGATCCACGCCAGGAGAGCCCAGTGCCTATCCTGCGTAGTGATGTCCTCAAGATAGAAGACCTGGTGACAGGAATGCGCTTGAAAGGCACCGTGCGCAACGTGGTAGATTTTGGCGCCTTCGTGGATCTTGGGGTAAAACAAGACGGGCTGTTGCACCGCAGCCAGTTACCGGCTGGACTGGTGTTGAGGGTCGGAGATATTATCCAGGTCGAGGTGATCAGGATCGAGGTGGAGCGAGGGCGTATCGCACTGGGTTGGGCTGGCGCTTGACCTTCTCAAGCATATTAATGCCCGCAGGTTGAGCACGACCCACCACTGCAACCAGCGCAGCCACTGCTCCCACCGTTTGCACCTGGTACAGAGCGTCCACCGCTTTGGGCGTAAAAGACAGAAAGCAGGCGGGACGTCCGCTCGCTGTGGCAGTGTTCACATGGTATCGGCGCATCCGCTTCGCGCATGGAGCGTAATGCATCAAAACGCACGCCACAATTCAGACAGACATACTCATAGAGAGGCATAGGTGACCCTAAAAGGAACCAGCTACATCCGATTGTAATCTCCTGTCTCAAACCGGTCAATAGACGTTTTACCCTTTTTGTCGTGAATATTGACACTTATTCCAGGTGATTGGATGCGTTTATTTCACGAACTCGCAATGCTCTCTTTTAAACGCCAGATTACCTACCGGGTTGCCACGCTGGCGGGCCTGGCGACCAACTTTTTCTTTGGCCTGTTAAGAATTGCGGTTCTTGTCGCACTCTATGGTGAGCGTCAGGAGGTGGCGGGGATCTCGATTTCAGGGGCAATTACCTTCACGGGCCTTACTCAAGCAGTCATTGCCTATCTGAGCTTGTTCTCCTGGTACGATATCATGAACTCGATTTCAACTGGGGATATCGCATCAGATTTACTCAAACCGATGGGTTATTTCCCGTATTGGATGGCACGCGACCTAGGAAGAGCGATCGCCCAACTGTTATTACGGGGATTTCCAATTCTCGCCGCTTATTGGCTTATTTTTGACATTACAACGCCCAGTAACTTAATTCAATGGTTTGGGTGGATTGCTGCGCTCATTCTTGCCTGGTTGGTGAGTTTTTCCTGGCGTTTTCTGGTTAATCTGGTTGGTTTCTGGGTGCCAAATGCCATCGGGATTGGTCGAATGGTTTTCATCTTGTCCTGGTTCCTCTCGGGATTCATGATGCCCTTGCGCTATTTTCCAGAATGGTTTGTGCGTTTGTGTTACATGACTCCTTTTCCTCATACCATCAATGCCGTCGTAGAAACCTTCCTGGGATTGCTCTCTCCACAGGAAATTCTCTCTACCCTGGCAGGGCAGGCTTTTTGGGCATTGGCGCTTTGGTTTATGGGACAGTTAGTCTACCAGGCTGGAGTACGTCGCCTGGTAATCCAGGGAGGCTGAGGTGAATCGAGCACTGGGCCTCTATTTACGCTTGATCTCCTTGCAGATCCGTTCGCAGATGCAGTATCGCCTCGCCTTTGTCCTGGAAGCGAGTGCCAGTGCGGCATCCAATGCTCTCACTTTTATTACCCTCATTCTGGTGCTGGAAAGATTTGGAACCGTCGGCGGGTGGAAGCTGCCAGAAATAGCCTTTCTGTTTGGAATCGTCGAATTATCCTTCGGATGGATGGATATGGTCTTCAGCGGTTTTGATCCAGATTCCTTCTCGGTATATATCCGCCTGGGTGGGCTAGACCAATTACTCTTGCGTCCTGTGAGCCTGACGCTGCAGGTGTTGGGGTCGAGATTCCTGCTTCGCCGATTGGGTCGCGTGTTTCAGGGATTCCTGATTTTCTTATTCGCGCTCTCCCTCAATTCGATCGAATGGAATGTGGTGAAAATCGCCTATTTGCCGGTCGTTATTGCTAGTCTGGTGGCTTATTTTGGCGGATTGTTCGTTATCGGGAGCAGCCTTACGTTCTGGACAGGAGAGGCCATTGAGGCAGTAAACATCTTCACATATGGCGGTTCCGAGATGATATCCTATCCAATGCACATATACCCGGATTGGATACGGAAATTCTTCACCTATATTCTTCCAGCCATTTTTCTCAATTATTACCCTGCTCTTTATTTATTGGATAAACCGGATCCGTTCCATATGCCCGCTTTCACGCCTCTCCTGACCCCGGTGGTAGGTTTTGGCTTACTCGCCATTGGGCTGTTATTTTGGCGTTTCGGTTTGCGACATTATCAAAGCACGGGAACCTGATGATTTTAGTAAATAATTTGCAAAAGCATTTTAAGGTGCTCAAACATCATCGCGGAGCCTTTGGAGCGATCCGTAACCTGACCAGCCGCCAATACAATTTGATTCGGGCGGTTGATGGAATCCATTTCACCATCCAAAGAGGGGAGCTGGTCGGCTATCTAGGCCCGAATGGGGCTGGAAAATCTACCACGTTGAAAATGCTTACCGGGCTCCTGGTACCCACTGGAGGTGAATTGTACGTGAACAACCGGGTGCCCTGGCGCGAACGCAAGGAGCACGTAGCAGATATCGGAGCTGTTTTCGGACAGCGCACCACTTTATGGTGGGATCTTCCTGTCATCGAATCGCTGGATCTGCTCCAACACATCTATCGGATCCCTGTAGATCGCTTCCGGCAGAACCTGGCGGATTTTAATGAATTACTTGACCTGGAACCCTTCTTGAATACGCCGGTTCGCTCGTTGTCTTTGGGACAGCGCATGCGAGCGGATATTTGCGCGGCTCTTTTGCACGATCCACAAGTACTATTCTTAGATGAACCGACTATTGGTCTGGATGTGGTTGCTAAGGAACGCATACGCCAGTTCATCTTGCATATCAACCAAAAAAAGGGGACAACCGTTTTGCTCACGACACACGACTTATCGGATGTGGAGAAGCTGTGTGAGCGTATCATGATCATTGACCATGGCAAGCTGCTGTTTGATGGCGCCCTGGAGACTTTGCGTTCGCGTTTTGGAGGAAAACGCGAGCTGGTCGTCGATTTTGCAGAGGACTATGCGGAATTGCTTATCGAAAGCGCAGAAATCGTGCGTCAGGACGGGAAACGAGTGACCTATCAGTTCGCCCGCCAGGAAATTACTGCGTCGGAATTAATAAGCGCACTTTCAGCGCGTTTTCGAATCCGGGATTTAGAGGTGCGTGAGCCGGATATCGAGGAAACCGTGCGCCGCATTTATGAAGAGCGCTTACTGGAAAGATAAATGATACAATAGGTCTATATTATCCGTCTTGGGGTATCCGGAAGGGGTAAGGCGAAGGATGAGCGATTCGTGTGTTAAACAGAAACGCAAGATGCACGATTGGGAGAAAGTTGAATTTGCCCAGGTATTTGGCGATTCGCTGGATTACGAACGCGTGCGCATACACGAGTGCGCCACCTGGACAGATTTTATCGATAAAATCGGGCGAAAGATCAAGAAGATGGATCCGATTAAGGAAGGCGAGCACAACGCGATAACCCTGGGCAATCATTGTTTCTTTCCTGTGCAGCTACCAACCGACCTGGTGCCGGTAAACGATCCTCAGAATTATAAGCTGGACTGGCTGGTGCACGAGTTAACCCATGCCTGGCAATATCAAAAAATTGGTTGGGCGTACTTATTTAAGGCAGTCTACGCTCAGATCCGTGATAAAGCTGAGGCTTATAACTTTGGCGGTGAGGAAGGATTGTTGAAGAGCCTGCAAAAGAACAAACCCTTCAAGGATTTCAACCCTGAGCAGCAAGGAAATATCACCCAGGCCTATTATGTACGCCGCCGTAAAGGGGGAGATACCAAAGCCTGGGATCCCTATATACAGGAATTAAAGAGTATGGTCAAAGGGGAAATTACCAAAGGTTAAATGGCTTGCAGGATATCCAATAGCTTTTCTGCTTGCGCCTGGCGTGAAAATTCTTGGGCGGTAAATTCGCGACCCGCATGACCCATTTTTTCCAACATAACCCGATCTGATTTGAGTTTTAGCAGTTCTCGAGCCAACGCCTCGGGGTCTTCCGGTGGGACAAACACGCCGCCACCTGCCTGAGCCATAATCTGGCGGGCTTCTCCATCCACGCTTAATAGCACCGGGCGTTCGCACGCCCAGGCATCGAACATTTTGGAAGGCAGTGCTCCTTTGAAAAGGTCCAGGTTACGCAGGGGTATAAGCGCAACATCGGCTGCCGAAAGCAAAGCCGGGATCGAATTGCGCGGCTGTTCCGGAAGTAAAGTCAGGTTAGTAAGATTGTATTGTTCTACCAGGGCGGCGATCTCGCCCTTCTTGGGCCCATCCCCTACCAACAGGAAATGAATGTCGCTCTCATCTCTCAGGAACCGTGCGGCTTCGACAATCGTCTCCAGACCTTGGGCAACGCCATAGATGCCAGCGTATATTGCCACGAAAGCATTTCCCAGGTTGTATTGCTGGCGCAATCGCATTCGGTTTTCAGCATCGAAGCGGAACATGTCGACGTTGGCTCCATTCGGCACCAGGACCAACTTCTCTTCTGAAAGGCCGCGTTTCAACAAGCTATCCCGGATGCCATTCGTGACCACGACCACACGCTTGGCGCGACGATAACAAGCCTCTTCCAGACGAGTTGCCCATGCCAATGCCGTGCGGTTATTGAGCTCACCCAAAGCAACCGCAGATTCGGGCCATAAATCGCGCACCTCGAAAACCAGTGGGATTCGGCGCAGGTTACTGATTGCCAGCGCAGCTCCCCCCACAAACAGCGGAGGAGAGCTGGCATACAGCAGGTCGTAGCGACCTCTCGCCAGGAGAAGCCCCGCCAGGGCAGCATTGAGCATATAAGTCAGATAAAAGAGTATGCGGTTGCGAAAGCTCTTGACCGGTGAAGCTTTCACCCACACGCGGATCACCTCGATTCCGTCCAGAATGCCTTTTGCGTATAGCCGTCCACGGTATTCCGGTGGGATGATGCCGGAAGGATGATTGGGTACTTCGGCAATCAGTGTAACGGAGTGTCCCAAACGCACCCAATTGCGCGCCATCTCGTGAGCGCGGGTCTGAGTTGCGCCCGCCTCGGGTGGAAAATATTGCGAAAGGTACAGAATGCGCATTTCTAGATAACGAGCCGGATCACTTCAAAAGCTTCCGCATATTCGGCATTGCACTGAACGCCCCGCACGCGCGCCAATCCACGGATAAAATCATCTGCCGAATACGAGCGGGAAATTTGCGATTCGTAAGCTCCAAGAGCATCCAATTTTGCTCCCAAGTCCGCCTCATCCAGTTTGATGAAGGCTGTATTGGCAAACGAGTTCAGATTTTGCGGCAGTTCGTAACCCAGGATTGAAACATGCTTGAAAGCGCGAAAACCCTCCACATGGGCACATTGGTGATCCTGGTGGGTATCAAAGGAGGAAGGCAGCAGAACCAAGTCGGGCTGTAACTGTTTATTTACGCGCACCAGGCGCTCGAGGATTTCCTGGCGTTTTTCAGGGAAATAGCGCACCTTGAAATCCCAAATTTCTACCTGTTGTGGGTTGAAGCCCAGCCTTGTTGTGCATACTCGGCATTCTTTTTCAAGGATATCTGGTGGGTATGGAGCTGGCACGGATTCCTCGCATCGGCTCATGGCGATATAGTGCACCTGAACGCCCAATTGGATCATGCGATGGACCGTCCCAGCACATCCATACTCGTCATCGGTATGGGCGCACAAAACTAATACCCGCTGGAAGCTGCTTAGCAATCGTTCAGAGAGCACCATTAATTCTCCTCCTCATTTTTCCTGAGCAGGCGCGCCGGATTGCCTACCATAACTGAGAAATCTTCTACATCCTTAAGCACTACTGCTCCCAACCCGATAACTGCTCCGCGACCGATCTTCACCTGGTTCATGATTGCAGCGCTTGGAGCCACCCAGCTTTGCTCTTCAATCTGCACGCTTCCGCCTAGCATACTGTTAGCGATGATGATACTGTTCGCACCGATCAGCACATTATGGGCAATATGCACCAGGTTATCCACCTTGCTGCCCCTTCCAATGATCGTATCTCCGATCGAACCGCGATCAATACACGTGTTCGAGCCAATTTCAACATCTTGCTCGAGTAAAACGCCACCGGTGTGCGGAAAACGCCAGTAACGGCCGTCTTCATCTTTTTCGTAGCCAAAACCGGGCAAGCCAATGCTGCAATTGGCGCCGATTACCACATTCTTCTCAACGGTGCAATTGGCTAAAACGCTATTGGGGCCGATCACCACTCCCTCTGCAATGCGCACTCCTGAGCCG
>Ga0105106_10001300_pt1 | contig 17917 bp, 17 predicted proteins | sample PPLLaktember2015_5_FD_79109 | JGI IMG/M metagenome (GOLD analysis project Ga0105106, IMG submission 79109) | Freshwater sediment microbial communities from Prairie Pothole Lake near Jamestown, North Dakota, USA - PPLs Lake P8 Core (1) Depth... | ecosystem: Environmental > Aquatic > Freshwater >...
CTATAGTTATCGGGCCGTGCCGGTGTGGCGGAACTGGCAGACGCGCGGGACTCAAAATCCCGTTTCCAGCGATGGGAGTGTGGGTTCGATTCCCTCCACCGGCATGCCTTATCTCTCTGGAATGTCAGCGATTTACGATGAGCCCTGACCCTCTCATCGTCTTCCGTCCGAAACCGTAATTCTACTGCGCTTTCAGCCTTTTCTGTCACGCCACCGTCACATGGGGAGAAGGCTGCTCACCGCCCGGGACTCTGAAATTGACTTTGCCTATATGCGGTGCTATAGGTTGATTCACCACTGCATTATCCGAGGGGAACATGAGAAAAACCCTATGTATTTTGCCTTTGGTCTTTCTGCTTTGTTTCTCTTTTGCCTGCCAGAACAAGGCAAACAAAGCAGAGCTTGGGAAGTTCAGAATGCAAGCAAAGGTTGAGGAAGAGAATAAGGCTGTTGTCAGTCGCATGTGGGAAGCGTGGAACAAAGGAGACATTGACACCATTAAGGAATTGATGGCTCCTGAATTCGTTCGCTATATACCATCAAATAGCATTGATATCCGGTCCCCGGAAGAGAGGGTTGCATTTATAAAGGCACACCATATCGCTTTTCCCGATGCGAATATCAGAATTGAAGAATTATATGCTGATGGAGACAGGGTCATTTACAAGTTTATAATGAAGGGGACTCATCAAGGAGAATGGAAAGGGGTCGCTGCGACCTGGAACAAGTTTGAAATGAGCGGAATTGGCATCTTGCGCATTGAAAATGGAAAAGTTACGGAACTTCAGGAAGAGCCCGATAGGCTGGGTCGTATGATGCAGCTCGGCATGGAGCTCAAGCCGAAAGAAGCAGAGAAAAAGTAACGTTAGTTTTAGGCTTAAGAAGACAGGCATGTCCTTCCCAAATTCGAGCATGTCAGAAACAGGCCGGAAGGGCTGGAGAAATGGGCTTTAAGCCTTATATATAGATTGTATTTTCTACAAACCAATAAAAGGAGGTTTAAGAGATGGAAATGACCCAGGTTCGCAAAGCCATTGAGGAGGGAAACGTCAAGTTTGGCAACGCTGTTCGAAAGGGCGATGGAGCGGCAATAGCCGCCCTCTACACAGAAGATGCGACTCTGCTGCCTCCCGACAGCGACGCTATTAAGGGCAGGGCCGGAATCGAGGCTTTTTGGATGGGTGGCCTGCGAATGGGAATAAAGGAAGCCGTTTTAACTACGGTGGACGTATCCGGTGCCGCTGACTTGGCGTATGAGATTGGCAGGTTCGCTCTAAAGGTCCAGCCGGGAGGGAAAGAGGTCATTGAACAAAAGGGCAAATATGTCGTCGTTTGGAAAAAGGCTCCTGACCAGGTCTGGAAGCTGCATGTGGATATCTGGAATAGCGGTCCGGCGGTGACAAAGGGGAGCTAAAATCCCGTGCCTCGCAAGGGGCGTGTGGGTTCGATTCCCTCCACCGGCACCAGTTCTCCCCCGATTTTCATCGTTTTCCTTTTGAGCGCCGTTAGCCGGAATCGGGCGAGATGAGGCAGGGTTCTTAAAACGGTTTCATGGCCGCCGGCGAGTCCATGGTCACGAGCGAGGCCGGGGGTTCAGACAATAGAGGAGGGAATTCCTTCCTTTCGGCCATAGAGATGGATGATCAACGAAAGAACCGTATCGGGGAAATTATGCAGGAATTCCACCCCGATGTTGAACCCTGTGCCTTTTCTGTTCTTTTGGGTCCATATGACCTTACCGTCCACGCGGAGGGACTGGTTGGCTTTCTTGAGGTCGATGATGATCCCGATGACAGAGCCGGCAGGGAAAGATTTCTTGCTGCTGATTCGGGCCCCGGAAACGGAAATATCGTGGGTATAGGCAATAATCTTGCTGTCGCCAGCGGTACCGAGAGCTCCGCGATAGTCCTTTATTAGAACGTCATCGAGTTCCGCGAACCTCTTGGACTTCCGTTGATCCATTTCAGTTCTCCATGACCTGGCCCCCAATCTCGAGCCCTAATCATAGGGCAGGCATCAAGGCATGTCAACGGGGGAGCCGGGCTGGCCTGGCTCACGAGGCGGTTGAGTCCGGATCACCCAGGGGGAGGCGGAGGGGTCAGTGCCGGCCATTTCCTTCTCCTCCCGGTGATCGGGGCTTCGCCGAATTCCAGGGATAGCGTCCCGGTCAGCTCATCCCCGGCCACGATGGCCGAATAATCGATGACCATGCCGTTGCCGACGGTCACGGAGAACTTCACTGAATGGCCCTCGAACGTGAGGCTCGTCATCTCGAAGGTTCCGGAGGCCCCCGTGTACTTGCCGGCCAGCTGGCCGTCCTTCAAGGCGAACTCAAAGACGAACTCGCGGGAACCGTCCTCCATCTTGACATCCCAGGTCCCCAAGAGCTCGTCATAGGTCCTGGCCTGGGACGCGCCGGCTGCCATCAGGGAAGTGATGAACAGTCCCGTTATAAGGACCGTGCTCAGCTTGGATGGTTTGGCGGCCATGCGTATTCCTCCTCGTCCATATTCCCCGGAGACAATTATACACAAATCGAAAATCAGGGGAGCGGTGCAGGAGTGGAGCGTTCTCTGATTGAAATATAGGCCGAAGTCAGCCGGATTTCGACAAGGCGGCCTGTTGACCCGGTTCCCGCCGGGTGTTATCCTTCTTTCAGGCCGCCCGGCAGGTGAGAGAGGCGCAGGACCGCCTCGAGAGTCGGATCGCGGCCCCGAAATGCCGACTAACAATGAAGAATGCCCGTTTTAAAGGAGGCCCCATGTCCAAACGCCAGCCTGCCGTCTTTGCCCTGGCCATTCTCTTGACCGCGTCCGCGCTCTCGGCGGCCGAGGTCCAGCTGACCGCCCTCACGCTCCAATCCGGCAAATCATTCGAGCTCAACTTCGCCAAATCATCCCGGGCCCCGTCCGGGGCCTCCATGCAAGCCCAGGTCGGCTTCGACAACGGGCAAGCCTCGATCAAGGCCAGCTACAGGAAGATGGAGCCGGCCGTCCTTTTCGCCGGCGACATCACGGCCTATGTCCTGTGGGCCGTCACGCCCGACGGCAGCGTCGAGAACCTGGGCGAGGTGGTCGCCGACAAGAAAAGCGCCTCCGGATCCGTCCAGGGCTACACGGGCAAGAAGATCTTCGCCCTGATGGTGACGGCGGAGCCGTTCGCCACGGTCACCCGCCCGACCGAGCTCGTCATCTTCGTCTCCGGCCAGGTTCAGGGCCTGAACATCGCCAACACGCCCTTCACGTTCACGAATTTCTCCGCGGACTACAAGCCCGCTATCGACTCGATCGCCAGCATCCAGTACAACGATCCGACCCCGGCGGCCGTCAAGCAGGCCACCAAGGCCCTGGAGATCGCCGGGCGGCTCAACGCCGATGCGGTGAATCCGAAAGCGATGGAAGGGGCGCAAATCGCCTTCGGCAAAGCCATGGCTGCGAAAGGGAACAAGAAAGTCATGGCCGACCAGGCCCGGATCGCCGCCCAGCTGGCCTCCCAGGCCATCAAGGACACGGTCAAGGCCAACGAGGTCCGAGCCGCCGCGGAGGCCGAGGCCAAGCGTCTGGCCGAAAAGGCCGCCCTCGAAGAGCGCGCGGCCACGGCCGAAAGCGAAGCCGACCGGATCGCCCGCGAGCTCCGGGAAGTCCGGACCCAGCGCGAGGCCCTGGCCATCGAGACGGCCGACCTGGCCAAGCAGGCGGCGACGCTCGCCGCCGAGCGCGATGCCCTCACGAAAGAACGCGACGCCATCAAGAAGGAGCGCGACGAGCTGGCCGGCATGCTGAAGGGCGCCCTCTCCTCGGTCGCCGAGACGACCGAGTCCGCCCGGGGCGTCATCGTCAGCCTCTCCGGCATCCTTTTCGACGTCGGCAAGGCCACGCTTAAGCCGGCCTCCCAGGTCTCCGTGGCCAAGCTCGCCGGCATCCTGATGGTCTTCTCGAACATGAACCTCAGCATCGAGGGCTACACCGATTCGACCGGTTCGGCGGACCTCAACATGCGGCTGTCCATGGACCGGGCCCGCTCGGTCTACGAGTTCCTGATGTCCCAGGGGATCACGAGCGGCCGCATGAAGTACCAGGGCTTCGGCCCGGAGAACCCGGTCGCGCCCAACGACACCGAGGCCAACCGGGCCCGGAACAGGCGGGTCGAGGTCGTCCTGACCCAGGCCGTCCGGATCCCCTAAAGAGCCTCCGTCGGGGCGTCTTCTTCAATTTCTTCTTTCTTCGGGGAGCGGTTTCCTCCGGGACCCAGAACTTTTCTCCTTCCGGGCCCGTCTATCTGCTTGAGAGTCGAAGTCTGAGGTGAACCATGAAAAAATGGATCTTCCGCGGCATTTCCCTGGTCCTGCTCCTGACCTTCTTCTATTTCCTCTTCGCCTGCGGCACGAAGAAGGTCGAAACCAAGCTCGTCGCCGCCGCGCGGGGCGATATCCAGGAGAAAGCCCTGGCCGTGGGCACGATCGAGCCGGAGAAGGAGATCAAGGTCAAGTCGACCATCCCGGGCATCGTCGCCGAGGTCCTGTTCAAGGTCGGCGATGCGGTCAAGGCAGGGGCGCCGCTGTTCAAGATCTCGCCCAATCCGACCCCCCTCGAGTACGTCGAGGCCCGCCGCAGCATGGAGCTGGCGGAAGTGACCATGCAGAAGCTCAAGAGCGACTGGACGCGCCAGCTCGAGCTCTATAAGGCGAACCTTGTCTCCAGGTCCGAAATGGAAACGACCGAAGGGCTCTACAAAGAAGCCGAGCTGCGGCACCGGACCTCCTCCGAGCGCCTGGAGCTTCTCGAGAAGGGTCGCATCCGCATGTCCAACCGGGACATCGACTCGCTCATCAAGTCGCCCATCTCCGGGATCGTCCTGTCTCAAAGCGTCTTCCAGGGCGATCCGGTCGTCCCCCTGACTAATTTCCAACCCGGCACCGAGCTCTGCTCCCTGGCCGACATGGCCAGCCTGCTCTTCAAGGGCACGGTCGACGAGATCGACGTCGGCAAGCTCGTCGAGGGCATGGAAGCCGAGATCCAGATCGGGGCCCTCCCGGAGGCGAAGATCCCCGGCCGGGTCGACCGCATCTTCCCCAAGGCCAAAAAGGAAGGCAACGCCACCCTCTTCGACATCTGGATCCTCATCTCCGATGCGGCCGGGGCGACGCTCCGGGCCGGTTTCTCGGCCACGGCCAGCATCCAGATCCGGTCCCGGACGCAGGTCGTCCTCATCCCCGAGCGCCTCGTCCTCTTCGAGGGCGGCAAGAAGTTCGTCGAAGTCCCCGAAGGCGAAGCGGTCAAGAAGGTCGAGATCCGGACCGGCCTGTCCGACGGGCTGAACATCGAGATCCTCGACGGCCTCAAGGAAGGGGACAAGGTCGTGGAACGTCCTCCCCGGGAGATCAAGTGATCGCGATCTTCTTCCGCAACCTCTTCCGGGACCTCGTCCGCCAGCCCTTGCGGACCGCCCTGACCCTGTCCGGCGTCGTCTGGGGCACGTTCTCCGTCGTGCTGCTCCTCGCCTTCGGCGATTCCGTGTCCAAGGCCCAGATCAAGCGCTTCCACGGCATGGGCCAGGGGATCGTGCTCGTCTTCCCCTCGCAGACGACGCTGCCCTGGCAAGGCTTCCTCAAGGGCAAGGCCGTGCGGATCACCCCCGAGACGGTCGAAGCCATCCCGGAGAAGACCCCGGGCATCGAGCTCATCAGCCCGGAGTTCGTCGGCAGCCGGCTCATCCGCTCCGGGCGCAACGAGTTTCGCAACACCGTCCGCGGCGTCAATCCCCAGTTCGAGATGATGCGCAACACGATCGCCGAGAAGGGCCGGTTCATCGATCCGGAGGACATGTCCAATCGCAAGCGCGTCTGCTTCATCGGGAATGTCCTCGCGACCGACCTCTTCGGCGCCGGGGAGCCCGTCGGCAGGGCCGTCTTCATCGACAGCGTCCCGTTCACGGTCGTCGGCGTGATGCGGAAGAAGCTCCAGTCGTCCAACTACAACGGCCAGCGCGACGAGCGCTGCGCCTTCATTCCCTGGACGACCTTCGCCTCGCTCTATGGCGACAAATACGTCGATAACATCATCTTCCGCCCGCTCGAACGCGGCCGGAGCAAGGCGGTCATGGAGGACATCAAGGTCCACCTATCCAGGCTCATCGGCTTCAACCCGGCCGATCCGGACGCCTTGGGCGTCTGGGACACGATGGAATTCGAGAAGCAGTTCACGACCTTCTTCCTGGCCTTCACCGTCTTCCTGGGCGTCATCGGTTCCTTCACGCTCCTCGTCGGCGGCGTCGGGGTCGCCTCGATCATGAGGGTCGTTGTCGACGAGCGGACGCGCGAGATCGGCGTCAAGCTGGCCGTCGGGGCCCGCCGCCGGACGATCCTCTGGCAGTTCTTCAGCGAATCGCTCGCCATCATGCTTCTCGGCGGCCTGGCCGGCTTCGGGCTTTCCGTCGCCGTCCTCCAGGCGGCCAAGGCCTTCCCCGAGGGCGGCTTCACCGAATTCGTCGGCGTGCCCGTTCTCAATCCCCTGGTCGTCGTCTCCACGATCTCGATCCTGCTCGCGATCGGCGTCATCGCCGGGATGATCCCGGCCCGGACCGCCGCCTCGACCGATCCCATCGAGGCCTTGAGGAAATAGGGGAGAGGGAGATGAGCGCCACGCTGCCCCGGTTCTTCTGGAGCGAATACCGCAAGCGCCGCAAGAGGGCCGCCCTGATCACCTTCGCCCTCTTTTGGGGGACGCTCTCGATCCTCCTGCTGATGGCCTCCGGCCAGGGGATGAACACGCAGTTCCGCGTCGCGTTTAGCGGCCTCGGCCAGACGTTGATCATGGTCTACGGCGGCCAGACCTCGCTGCCGTTCGAAGGCCTCCCCAAGGGGCGCCCGATCTCCCTGTATCCCGAGGATGTCGATTTCCTCAAGGACAGGATCCCGGAGATCCTCTACATCGCGCCCGAAACGTACACCTACCTCCCCGTCTCGGCCAACGGCAAGGAGATCAACCGGAACGTCCACGGCACGACCGCCGATTTCGGCCTCCTGCGCTCCCAGGTGCCCCAGCCCGGCGGCCGCTTCCTCAACCCGGACGACGTCACGGCCGGGCGGAAGGTCGCGTTCATCGGCTGGAAGGTCGCCGCGGACCTCTTCGGCGGCGCCGACGCCGTGGGCCGGACGATCGTCATCGCCCGCATCCCCTTCATGGTCGTCGGCGTCTTGCAGAAGAAGATCCAGGACTCGATGTACAACGGGCCCGACGCCGAACAGGTCTACCTGCCGTTCCAGGCCTACCGCCAGATCGACAACCGGCGCCGCATCAACCAGATCCACATCCAGCCCCGCGACCCGTCCCAATCCTTGCTGATCGAGGACCGGATCAAGACGCTCCTCGGCCGCAAGTACCGCTTCGACCCCGGCGACCGTTACGCCACGAGCTTCTGGAACACGATCGAGGACGGCAAGGAGGGCATGGCCATCTTCAAGGGCATCGAGATCTTCCTCGGCCTCATCGGCGCCCTGACTCTCCTCATCGGCGCGGTCGGCGTGACGAACCTGATGTACGCCGCGGCCAAGGAGCGGACGAAAGAGATCGGCATCAAGCTGGCCATCGGAGCGCGCCGCCGCGTCATCGTCGGCCAGTTCTTCCTCGAAACGGTCTTCGTCTTCGCCAAGGGGACGTTCTGGGGGTTCATCACCGCCTTCAACATCGTCCACCTCATCCGCCTGGCTCCGATCAATTACGATTCGTTCGGGATCGAAGCCTATCTGCTGCGGCCGGAGTTCTCGCTCCGTATCTTCCTCGCTTACATGACCATCCTCGGGGTCCTGTGTTTCCTGTCGGGCATCTTCCCGGCACTCCGGGCGTCGCGGGCCAACCCAATCGAATCGTTGCGCTATGAATAGAGGGTCCTCATGATCGAGCTCGACGGCATCACCAAGGTCTACAAGACGGGCAGCCAGTCCCTGGAGGCCCTGCGCGGCATCTCCCTGAAGATCGGCAAGGGCCAGTTCGTCTCCGTCATGGGCCCGTCGGGCTCGGGAAAATCGACGCTGATGAACATCGTCGGCTGCCTGGACACGCCGACGGCGGGGGAGTACGTCCTCGACGGCGACAATGTGGCCGGGCTGAGCTTCGACCAGTTGGCCGCCGTGCGCAACCGCAAGATCGGCTTCGTCTTCCAGAACTTCAACCTGCTGCCCTACGCCACGGCCTGGGAGAACGTCGAGCTGCCGATGCTCTTCGACGGCAAGAACGGGAAGAAGCGCCGCGAGCGGGTCACCGAGCTCCTCGTCGCCGTCGGGCTCCTCGATTGGCGAGACCACCGGCCTACGGAGCTCTCGGGCGGTCAGCAGCAGCGGATCGCCCTGGCCCGGGCCCTAGCCAACGACCCGCCCATCCTGCTCGCCGACGAGCCGACCGGCAATCTCGATTCGAAGAGCGGCGAGGAGATCATGGCCATCCTCACGGAGCTCTGGCGCGGCGGGCGAACGATCGTCATGGTCACCCACAACGACCACATCGCGGCCCGTTCCGAGCGGACGATCCGCCTGTTCGACGGCCAGGTCGTCGCCTGACCCGGCCGGCCGGGTCGGCGCGCCGGTTTGACACCTCGCGGCCCGGGGGCTATCATGGCTGCATTCCCGGCCCCGACACGGCCGGCATCCGACTCGCGAGGAGGGACGCGATGAAGAAGACAGTGATCCCCGTCGTAATCGCCCTGGCCGCCCTGCTGACGGTGACTCCGCCGGCCCCGGCCCAGGAGCTGAACTGGCAGCCCTTCCGGGGCTATGACGTCCCCTACGTGCCGACGCCTCCCGAGGTCGTCGACGAAATGCTCCGCCTGGTGAGCATCAAGTCCGGAGACGTCCTCTACGATCTCGGCTGCGGCGACGGCCGGATCGTCATCACGGCCGCCCAGAAATACAAGATCAAGGCCGTGGGCATCGACATCGATCCCGTCCGAATCGGCGAAAGCAACGAGAACGCGGACAAGGCCGGCCTCGCCGGCAAGGTCCGTTTCATCCAGCAGGACCTTTTCGAAGCGGATTTCAAGGACGCCACGGTCGTCACCATGTACCTGCTGACCTCGGTCAACCTGCGCCTCCGCCCCAAGCTCCTGACCGACCTCAAGCCCGGGACGCGCCTCGTCTCCCACAGCTTCGAGATGGGAGAGTGGCGGCCCGATAAATCGTCCATCGTCGAGACGGATTTCGGCGACGAGCGCGACGTCCATTTCTGGGTCATTCCCGCCAACGTGACCGGGCGCTGGGAGTGGGAATACGGCGAGGGCCCTGACCGGAAACATTATGTGCTGGAGGCCGCCCAGGAGTTTCAGGTTGTGAGCGCGACAGGGCGGCAGGGGGACTGGCCGGTCACCGTCAGCGAGGTGAAGCTCGTGGGGGACGCCATCAGCTTCCAGGTCGACTCGGAATCCGACGGCAAGATGGTCTCGAGGATCTATGAGGGCACGGTCGCGGGCGATTCGATCGCCGGAACGGTCAGGCCCGCGGGCGATCCGAAAGCCGTCGCCAAGGCCTGGAAGGCGTCCCGGGACCCCAAGACCGTCGTTTCCATCGCGAAATAGCCGGGGGGTCCCGTCCGTCCGGGATCAGTCGAGGGAGAAAGCCCTCGATGATAGCGCCATGAGGGCCACCAATCCGGGGTCGAGGTCGGCCAGCCGGTCGCAGCCGGCAGGGACCTTGTCCTTGAGCCGCCGCCGCAGCTTGCGGAGATAGGCCAAGCGCAGGGGGAAGGCCTGCCTCGCCCTGCGGACGAAGGACCGGCTGAAATAGTCCGGCTGCTTGCCGACCGATTCGCGGAACATCAGCGCCAGGCCGCTCCCGATCGCGTCGCAGAGGGCCGAGCGGGCCGGCCCGGCTTCACGCCGGGCCCTCTCCAGGACGGCCGCAAGATAGGACTCGAGCCGCATGGCCGTCGGATCGAGCGGAGCCCCGGCCCCTTGCGCCGCAAAAAGGGTCCGGTGGCCGCCCCGGGAATCCTCGGCGATGTCCTGGAGATCATCGGCCAGCTGCAGGAAGGTCCCGAAGCCGAAACAGAACTCTTCGTCCGCCGGCTCGAGGGCTCCCGCGACAAGGTACCCGTCGGCGAGGACAGATGTCCCGCCTTTCTCCATGCTGATAGACAGGATCTCCTCCGCCGCAGGAGCCGTGTCCGGCCGCTGCTGCAGGAGGCTCTTCACCTGGGCGTTGTAGATGGCGAGAAGGGCTTGATAAACCCCGGGGAACTCCGGCCGCGGGAACCGGCCTTCGATGAGCCGGACGAGGGAAAGGAGCTTCTCTTCGCGGGGCGACTCGGGCGCCCGGACGGAGCCCTCGAGCCAGAGCCTCAGCCTGGAGACCAGCGCGAGCTTGCCGGCCTCGGCGGTCCTGGCATCATCAAGCATGTTGTCGAGGTAGGGGTAGACCATGCTGTAAGCGAAGATCGCATCGGTGTGCTCGACCGGCCGGCCGAGGTCGAATTGGAGAGAGTTCATGATCCAGACGTTGCGCAGGGCCTGGTACGCGGAGGCCAGTCCCAGGTCGGGATCGAAGTCGCGGGCCGTCCGGAGGAAACGGCGGGTCGAATCGATGAAGGGGGCGTCGTAAACGGCCTCGAGAGGCAGGTCGACGAGCCGGAGCAGCCGCTTGAAGGAGGGCCGGAGCCCCGCGGCGAGCGCTTCCAGGCGCGCCCCGTCGAGCGAGCCGTCGAGAAAGGCCGTCCTCACCGGCTCGGCGGACAGCCCGCCGACGATCTCGGAGAGCTCCCGTTCCGCGGCCCGCTTCTCGGCCCGGGCGTATCGCTTTTTCAAGGGCGGGGGGCTGGCCGGTGCACGGTGCCAGAGAAGCACGTGGCTTCGGACGAGCGCCTCGACCCGGCCGCCGAGAGGCCCTGTGCCGGACGACAGGAAGGGCGAGAGCTCGCTCATGATGTCTACGGTCCTTGATTATAGGTCAATTCCGCCCGGACGGGAACATCGGCCTGCTGCTAGAGAACAGGGAGGCCCTGGCAAAAGCCTGGGCCTGATCAGTGCGAGACGCTGGTGGGGATACCGCCGTTCTTTTCCGCGTAGAGGTGCTTGATCAGGGAGAGCAGAGTCTGGGAGATGTTGTGCAGGAATTCGATGCCGCTCTCGAAGAGATCGTCGTCCTCCTCGCTCTTCTTCGTCCACTTGATCTCGCCGTCCACCTTGATGGATTGACGGGTCCGCTCGAGATCGATGACGATGCGGACGACGCTGCCGACCGGGAAATAATGGGGCGTACAGATCCTCGCTCCCGAGAGGGAGATGTCATGGGTGTGCGCGTTGATGCCATGGCCGAAGAAGGCCTCGGTGCCATCCGAGGTCGTTTTGACGAATACCGCGTTCCGCTCGAGAAACCGCTTGTCTTTCCGGTTGTCCATCGTCAAGGCCCTCCCAAAGAGGCTTATTCTATCACGTCGGGATTATCCTCGCCTGGGGGGGTCCTCGCCGTCAATCACCCCTAAGGGTGATTCGCGAGATGAGAACTCACCCCCCCGCTTATTGCTGGCAGGCCCTAGCTTTTGCGGTCGAGACTGTAGGCCAGCAGGCCCTTCAGGATCACCCGGTGCCCCTCCCCGACGGGCAGCGCCCGGATCTCCCTTCCGGCCCGGCGGCCCAGGCGGTCCATGACCCGCCGGACGTCCTCCCGGACGCCGAGCCGTTCCGCCAGGTCCCGGACGAAGCGGATATCCGCGTCCGTTGCGTCCCGACGGCCCAGAACGGAAGCCAAGCGGTCCTTGTCGGCGCCCGTCGCCCGCTCGAGGAGGCGGGACGAATAAAGCGTTTTCTTCCCTTGGCGGACATCGGAGCCGACGGGCTTGCCTGTCGTCCGCGTCCGGCCGAACAGGCCGATCTCGTCGTCCTTGATCTGGAACACGAGCCCGAGGTCGAGGCCCAGCCGCTCGAGGGCCGGGAGCATCTGTCTTTGGCCCCCGCCGATGATCCAGCCCGCGGCGAGCGGAAGGTAGAACGAATAGCGGGCCGTCTTGGTGCGGTAGATGTCGAGGATCTTCCGCTCCGGGACCGGATCGGGGGACGTGCCGGCCTCGATGTCGAGCATCTGGCCGAGCCCGACGAGCCCGAATTCGGCGGCGAAGAGCTTCTGGACGGCGGCCGTCCGGTCCGCCGGGCCGGGGAGGCCGGACACGGCCTCGAAGGCGAGAAAGATGGCGATCTCGCCGGCGCAGATGGCCATGCTCGTCCCAAAATGGCCGGCCTCGGCCCCGCCGGGGTTCGGCGCGAGGCGGGCATACTGCTCATGGATGGACGGACCCCCGCGGCGCTTCGGGTCCCGGTCCATGATGTCGTCGTGGATGAGCAGGCCCGATTGGATGAGCTCGAACGCGGTCCCGGCCCGGACGGCTGCGGCGCCGGCCCGCCCGCCGGCCATGTCGCTTCCCAGCGCGACCAGGCCGCCCCGGATCATCTTGCCTTTCCGGGTGAACGTTCTGAGGCGCCGCAGAACATCGCGCCCCCACGGCCGCAGATGCGCCACGTCGCCGCTCTTGGCGGCCAGGAACGCCGTGAGGTCCCCGCGGAGGCGCTTCCCGGCGGCGCCGAAATAGGCTTCGAAGGTCATGCGGTCACGGCCTTTCCGCCTGGCGCCGCCCGGGATTCGAGGCGCCGGACGACCTCGGCGATGAGCTCCATGGGCGTCGATGCGCCCGAGGCGATAAAGACCGTCGCGCCCTCCGGGACGGCGATGTCCTCGACGCTCTCGGGCCTGTCGATGAGATGGGTCCGCGGGTTTATGGCCCTGGCGATATTGAAGAGATGAACGGTGTTGGCGCTGTGCCGCGAGCCGATGACGATGACGCAGTCGGCTTTGCGCGTGTGCTGCGCGACCTCGCGCTGGCGGGTTTTCGTCGGCTGGCAGATCGTGTCGTGGAAGACGACGTCGGGGACGAGGCTGCGGATGCGCTCGACGATCCTGCGGGCCTCCTCTTCGACGAACGTCGATTGGGCCACGACGCCGGCGCTGCGGACGCCGTCGAAGAGCTCCGGCGTCACCTCCTCGGGCGATTTGACGACGAGGGCCCGGGCGACCTGGCCGACGATGCCCCGGACCTCCTCGTGCCCGACCTGACCGATGACGACGGGGACGCGGCCCTGCTCTTCGACCTCGCGGATCCGGTCGTGGATGATGCGGACCATGGGGCATGTGGCGTCGACGAATTCGAGGCCGCGCGACGCGAGCTCGGCGTAGCGCTTTCGCGTCGAGCCGTGGCTCTGGAGGATGACCACGCCGCCCGGCGGGACGGCCTCGAGCGTCTGGACGATGCGCAGGCCTTCGGCCCTCAGGGTCTCGATGACATGCTCGTTGTGGACGATCTCGCCCAACATGTAGTAGGCCCGGTCGGGCCGCCGGGACAGGAGCTCCTTCGTGAGCTCGAGCGTCTTGCGGACGCCGAAGCAGTAGCTCAAGGTCTCAGACAGGACGATCTTCATGACGCGCGCTCCCGGGCGCCTTGATTCTATTCGCAACGCGGAACCCCTGTCAACGAAACCAGGTCGGCGAAATGCGGCCGGGCGTGCAGAGACCGGTTGACGGAGTGCGGTCCGGCCGTTATCATCGGGGGAAAGGAGTCCGCCATGAACCCGTTCCTTCCGAAAAAACGTCTTCTGCGCCTCAGCCTTGCGGCTGCCGTCCTGGCCGCGACCTTCGCGGTCGTCACCTCGGGCCAGCAGGCCAGCCCGGCCCCGGAATTCACGATCACCCAAGCCCTGGTGCCGATGCGCGACGGCGTGAAGCTCCATACGGTCGTCTTCACCCCCAAGTCGGCCTCGATCCCGCTGCCGTTCCTGTTCATGCGGACGCCCTACCAGGCCCCGGAAGCGCCCCGGCCGCTTCTCTCCGAGCCCTATCGGGAGCTCGTCGCCGAGGGTTACATCTTCGTCTTTCAGGACATCCGCGGACGGTTCAAGTCGGAAGGCACGTTCGTGATGCAGCGGCCTCCGCGTGACCAACGCGATCAACGCGCGATCGACGAGAGCACGGACGCTTATGACACGATCGACTGGCTTCTGGCCAACGTCCGCGGCCATAACGGCCGGGTGGGCATGATGGGCGTCTCCTACGACGGCTGGCTCACGGCCATGGCCATGCTCGACCCGCATCCGGCCCTGAGGGCGGTCTCGCCCCAGGCTTCCCCGGCGGACATGTACCTCGGCGACGACTTCCATCACAACGGCGCCTTCCGGCTGAGCTACGGATTCGAGTACGCGGCCATGATGGAGACGACGAAAGAGAGCTTCGCATTCCGTTTCGACCGCTACGATACGTTCGAGTGGTATCTCCGGCTCGGCCCGCTCGGCGCGGTCAACGAAAGGATCCTCCTGGGCAAGATCCCCAGCTGGAACGATTTCGTCGCCCATCCGAACTACGACGCGTTCTGGCAGAGGCAGGCCATGGCGCCCTATCTGACCCGGGTGACCGTACCGACGCTCACCGTCGCCGGCTGGTGGGACCAGGAGGACTTCTATGGCCCTCAGAAGATCTACGAGACGCTCGAACCCCATGATGACCGGGGCCAGAGCTTCTTCGTGGCCGGCCCCTGGAGCCATGGCGGCTGGATGCGCACCGACGGGACGGCCCTCGGCCGGATCAAGTTCGGGAGCAATACGTCGGCGTATTACCGGGAGAAGATCCAGGCCCCTTTCTTCGCTCATTACCTCAAGGATAAAGCCGGCTGGGAGGTCCCCGAGGCGGTCACCTTCGAGACTGGGACGAACGCCTGGCAGACGTACGATGCCTGGCCGCCGCGCCGCCTGACCGAGGACCGGAGCATCTATTTCCGCGAAAGCGGGCTTTTGTCTTTCGACCCTCCCTCCGCGGGGGACGCCGGAGCTTTTGACAGCTATGTCTCCGATCCGTCGCATCCGGTGCCGTACCGGCCCCGGCCGATCGAAGCGACCTACGACTCCCGGGGCTCCGGCTGGCGGACCTGGCTCGTCGGCGACCAGCGCTTTGCCCACCTGAGGCCGGACGTCCTCAGCTGGGAGACCGAGCCCCTGGCCGAGGACGTCACGGTCACCGGACGCATCACGGCCCGGCTCTTCGCCTCGACGAGCGGCACGGACAGCGACTGGGCAGTCAAGCTCATCGACGTCTATCCCGAGGACTACCCGGCCGAGCCGGCGATGGGCGGCTATCAGCTGATGATCGCCAACGAGGTCTTCCGCGGCCGCTACCGGAAGAGCTTCGAGAAGCCGGAGCCCCTCGTTCCCGGAGAGGCCGCGGAGTTCCCGATCGATCTGCACACGGCCGACCACCGTTTCCTCAAAGGCCACAAGATCATGGTCCAGGTCCAGAGCACCTGGTTCCCGCTCATCGACCGGAATCCGCAGACGTTCGTCGAGAACATCTTCCTGGCCAAGGCGTCGGACTACCGCCCGGCCACCCAGCGGATCTACCGGTCGAAGGCGCAAGCTTCCTGCGTCGTCCTGCCGGTGCGCGTGCGCTGATCCCGTCTCAGAGCCGGTCGCGGAAGTAGCGCCAGCCGTCGACGATCGTCTGATCCGCGTCGATGTAGGTGTGCTCGAATTCCCGCCGGCTCTTGGCACTGTCATAGAAGGCCGTCCAGCCGCTCAGCTTGCCGTAGGCGGCGGTGATAAGGGGCCGCCGTCCGGTGAGGCGCGCCACCAGCTCCAGGATGTGGCCGGCCGCCGTGAACAGGGGGCCGGGAACCCGGAAGGGGTAGGCCTTGCGGCCGCAGGCCCGGCTGATGCGCCGGACGGCCTCGGGGTAGGACAGGTTGGCCCCGACGACGAGGTAGCTCTCGCCGTCCCGGCCGCGGCCTTCGAGGGCCTTGAGGATGACGGCCGCGAGGTCCCGGACATCGACGATAGCCAAGCCGCCGGCGAACGAGCCGATCTGGGTCTTGCTGCAGATCATCTTGTACAGCTGGTTGTGGGGCGTGGCCGGATTGTGGTCGCCCGGGCCCATGATCGAGGCCGGATTGAGGATGACCGCCCTCAGGCCCCGCTCCCGGACCGCCCGCTCGACGATGTCCTGGCCGCGGCGCTTCGAGGCCATGTAGAGGATGTCGGCGGGCCAGTTGAAGGGCGTCGTCTCGTCGGCGGGCGTTCCGTCGGGATGGAATCCCACGGCCCCGACGGACGAGATGTGGATGAGGCGCTCGACCCCGGCCGCGAGCGACGCCTCGACCACGGCCCGGGCGCCGTCCTCGTTCACGGACTTCAATCTCCCTTCATCCCCTTTCCAGTAGGAGATGAGGCCGGCCATATGGACGACCCGGTCGTGCCCCCGCACGGCCGCCGCCACCGCGGCCGGATCGGCGATGTCGCCGCGATGGAGCCTCACACCCGCGTCCCGCCACGCCGCGGGGATGGCGTCGCCGGGGAGGACGAAGGCATCGACCGCGCCGGCGCCGTATCGCGCGACGAGCTCGGGCATGAGGACCGCGCCGACGAAACCCGTCGCCCCGGTGACCAGAATCTTCATGACCCGCCCCGCCGCCGGCCCAGGAACAGGAAGGTGTCCGTGGCCATCCCCGTCGCCGCGTGAAGGATGAGGGGGTAGACGAACGACCCGGTGAAATAGGCGATCAGGCCGAAGGCCAGCCCCGCGCCGGCCGCCGCGAAGACTTCGGAGTCGGGGTGGCCGATGTGGAGGAGCGTCGACGCGATCGTCTGCCCGGCCAGGGCCGGAATGAGCCCGATCGCGGGGACGAGAGGCAGGAACAGGGCGCCTCGGAAGACCGATTCCCAAGGCAGGTAGTAGAGCACGAGATACGAGAGCTCGTAGCCGGCGAAGGTCCGCATATCGGCGCAGGCGGCCTTGGCGAACGGATACATCTTCCGCATCGCCGGATCGCGCGATCCGATCGCTCCGGCGAGCACGGCGAGGGGCAGCCCGATCAGGGTCAGCGCCGTGCCCAGGCCTGCCCGGCCGAAGGTCCAGCCGAAAGACGCCAGCGTTTCCAGGGGCCGGCCGGACGCCAGGATGACGATCGCGACGGGCCCGGCGAGAAGAAGGGCGAAAAAGGCCCCGAAATAGCGGCGCACGGCCGCGAGCTCGCTTCGGCTCTCCGGCCGCCGGCGGAAATGCAGGACCGTGGCCAGCAGCGTCAAGGCGATGAGGATCTCGAGATCGACGAGCGCCAGGGTGATGCCGCCGGGGCCGGCGGCCCGCTCAAGCCAGCCAGCCACAGGCTTTCTCCTTCCTGTACCAGTCGAGGATCGCGGCGAACTGGGCTTCGAGATCGTTGTCGGGCGCGTAGCCCAGATCGGCGATCGTCCTCGAGATGTCGTAGGTCGTTTCCGTGGTGATGCGCCGGATCCGGTAGGCGTTGATCTTGGCCTCGAACCGGGGGATGATGGCCTCGGCGGCGCTCGAGAGGCCGGCCAGGGCCCGGGCGACGAAGACGGGCACGTAGAGCCTCTGCTTTTTCCCCAGCCCGCGCTGCAGCGCGTGGAAGAAATCCCGCCAGGTGGGCAGAACGCCGTTCGTCACCGTGTAGGCCCGGCCTTCGATCCCCGGAACGGTGAGGGCCAGCTCGGCGGCCCGGCAGAGGTTCACGGAATAGCAGTAGCCGAAGCGCCACCGGCCGTGGCTGACGACGAGGGGCACGCCCGCCTCGCAGCTCTGCAGGAGCCGGGCGCAGGTGATCCGGTCGTTCGGCCCGAAGATATCGCCGGGCCGGAGGATGACCGCGGGGAAGCCGTGCCGCTGATGCAGGTCGCGGAGCTCGTTCTCCGTCCGGATCTTGTGCCGGACATAAGGGAGGAACAGGGCCGGCCGTCCCGGCCGCTCCTCGGAGATGTCGCGGCCGTCGTATCCGAGCGTCAGGGCGGTCGAGATGTAGACGAACCGCCGCAGGGGCAGGCCGGACGCGCGGATCCTCCTGACGAAGCTCCGGGTCATGTCGAAGATGTTCCGGCTGCAATCCTCGTC
>Ga0105106_10001302_pt1 | contig 17908 bp, 15 predicted proteins | sample PPLLaktember2015_5_FD_79109 | JGI IMG/M metagenome (GOLD analysis project Ga0105106, IMG submission 79109) | Freshwater sediment microbial communities from Prairie Pothole Lake near Jamestown, North Dakota, USA - PPLs Lake P8 Core (1) Depth... | ecosystem: Environmental > Aquatic > Freshwater >...
CAGAAACTGTCAATTAACTGAAATATCAGGCTGTCTTTCCTGTAAGGATCAGGGCTTCTTCGTTTTTTTTGGGTCGCCCGTTAATCTGCGACATTATCAGTCCTGATATTACAACAGCCATCCCGATAATATTCTGCCCCGTTAGCTTCTCATCTAAAATAAAAAACGAAAATAATGCAGTGAAAATAGGAATGAAATATGTGAAGACATTAGCCCTGGTTATTCCCATATTCCTGACTGAAAAGGCAAATAAAATGAATGCTCCGCATGATGCGAAAACAGACAGCTGAATAACTGGTTTCAGGGCGCTGAGGCTGAATGGAGTACTTATGAAATACCGGAAATCGGAAATAAGAAAAACCGGCAAAAAAAGGATCGCACCAATGATGTTCTGGATATTTACAATAAATACCGGGTTATATCTTCCAACCAGCCTGCTAAGTGTTAGATTATAACCAGATGCAGAAAAAACTGCCAGCAATAAAAGACTTAATCCTTTCATATTGAATGTCAGAGATCCTTCTCTGTTCATGACAAAAATAATAATGCCGGTGAACGAGACAATTATGCCGAAATAATTGATGGCTTTTAACCTTTCCTTAAAGAATATCCAGGCTCCGATCGTGGCAACAACAGGAATTGTAGAGATCAGTACTGACCCAACGGTGGCAGATACATAAGTCAGCCCGAAGCTTTCCCCCAGAAAATAAAAGAATGGTTCAAAAAGGGCCAGCATAAAAAATAATTTGCGATCCTCTTTACGGATCTTCTCAAATTTCTTTTTAATTCCCAGGTAGGTCGATAACAGTAATATTGAAAAGACCAGTCGTAAAAATACTATTGTAATAGGACGGAATGTCTCATTTGCTATTTTAAACCAGATAAATGAAAATGCCCAGAATATCATCGCCAGAGAAACACCTCCGTATATCCTTATTTTACTTTTCATTAATTTAAAGGCCAATTGTTTGGGCGTGCGAATTTAACTTTAATAATTAAAAGTTATCAAGACGTGTATAAAAATATTCAGAAGACTATTATGATGTAACCAATTCGACTGATTGATAAACTTTCCGGAGAACGCTGTGCTAATTAATAGAAATTTAGTCAGTTAAAATAATTTATAGTTTCGAATACGTGTAAAAAATGAATTGACCCGGATTTGCTTTTGAACCTTAAATTATTATATTTGCCGCCTCGGCGACAGAAAGCATTGGATTTTTCTTTCAGATCAAAACAGGAATAAATTAACTAAAAACAGGAAACAGATGAAAATATTGGTCTGCATAAGTAATGTTCCGGATACCACTACAAAGATTAAATTTGCTGAAGGTAATACCTCAATTGATATTTCAGGCATTCAGTGGGTTATTAATCCATGGGATGAACTATCCCTTACGCGTGCCCTGGAATTGAAGGATGATGCCTCAAGCGGCGTAAAATCAGTAACGGTGGCTCATGTTGGGTCAGCAGGGTCAGAACCAACAATCAGAAAGGCTTTAGCTATAGGTGCAGATGATGCAATAAGGATCAATTCGGATCCGTCGGATGCATATTCTGTTGCAGCCCAGATTGCTGAAGTGGTCAGAAAAGAAGGATTTGATATTGTTTTATGCGGAATAGAGTCGAGCGATTTCAACGGTTCTGCAGTTGGAGGAATGGTATCGGAATTTCTTGCGATCCCCTCTGTTTCTTCAGTGTCGGACCTGAAAATTGATAACGGATCTCCTGTCCTTATAAGGGAGATTGATGGCGGCAGGGAGAGCGTTAAAGTTCCTGTTCCTTTTGTTGCGGTTGTACAGAAAGGTATTGCAAAAGAGCCCAGGATTGCTTCAATGCGGGGAATAATGACTGCCAGGACAAAATCTGTAAAGCTGTATGAACCGGTTGCTGTTGAAAAGATGACAGAAATAGCAGGCTTTGAAAAACCGCAACCCCGTGCTGCCTGCAAATATATTGATGCAGATAATCCTGCACAACTGATAGAGCTTCTCCAGAACGAAGCAAAAGTTATTTAAAAATATTCAAAAAACACCAAACCATATGTCAGTATTAGTATATACCGAAAACTGGGACGGGAAATTCAAGAAACTCTCATATGAGCTGGTTTCCTATGCATCATCAGTTGCTGAAATGCTTAAAACAAACGTTACAGCATTATCAATTGGCAAGGCTGACGTGGATGAATTGAAAAAGCTTGGTAATTACGGAGCTGAAAAGATTATTAATGTGATCAGTGATCAGCTTATGGTGCTTGATAACCAGGCGTATACCAAAGTCATTGCCGACATAGCCCTGAAAGAGGGCTCAAATGTTATCATCTTTTCGAATAATATAACCGGAAAAGCAATTTCTCCGAGATTGTCAGTAAGGCTCAGGGCGGGGATTGGAACTGGTGTCAGCAAACTGCCTCTGAATCTTGAACCTTTTACAGTCCGTAAAAGAGCATATTCCGGCAATGCCTTTGCAAATGTTGTTATCAGGTCTGATATCAGGATTCTTACTTTAGCCCAGAACTCATTTGATCTGATTGAAAAACCTACAGGTGCTGTTCCTGAAACAGTGGAGGTTGCAATTGATGGTTCATCGATTAAAACAACTGTTACTGAAACGATAAAACAAACAGGTAAAATAGTGCTCACTGATGCAGATGTGGTGGTTTCGGGAGGAAGAGGAATGAAATCGCCCGATAACTGGGCCCCCCTCGTTGAACTCGCTTCACTTCTTAAAGGGGCAACAGCATGTTCGAGGCCTGTTTCCGATGAGGGGTGGAGACCACATGAAGAACATACCGGCCAGACCGGGAAAATTATCGCACCCAACCTCTATATTGCAGTCGGTATCTCAGGAGCGACACAGCATTTAGCGGGGATAAGCTCATCAAAATATATAGCAGCGATCAATACTGATAAGGATGCTCCGATTTTTGAGGCAGCCCAGTACGGGATTGTCGGTGATGCAATGAAGGTTCTGCCAAAATTGGTGGATGCTGTGAAAAATCTGAAAAGGTAGATGGAAAGGGCGGGGGCATAGCATGCTACGCCCTTACAATAACTATAATATTGATACACTCTATGACCCGGCAGATAATATTCGCAATTGCGCTACTCATAACATTAGGAGTATTCATCTTTACTGTAAGGAGGATTTTAAAATTCTTCAGTTTCACAAAATCGGGATTTCCCGTAAAGAATCCGGGAAAAAGATTCAGGGTGATGATGCAGGTGGCCTTTGGCCAGACTAAAATTTTTCGCCGTCCCGTAATAGGATTCTTTCACGCGCTGGTCTTCTGGGGTTTTTGTGTGATTCTGATTGGCAGTGCTGAAATGGTAGTTGATGGATTGACAGGGACAGAAAGGGCTCTCCATTTTCTTGGTCCGGTCTACAGTTTTATTATTGCTTCAGGTGATATTTTTGCACTTCTTGTTGCTGTTTCCATTATCATATTCCTGGTAAGACGTCTTTTCCTGCACATCAGCAGATTTGAAGGCATTGAGATGAAAAGAAGATCGCATCTTGATGCAGCTGTTGCACTATCGCTTATTCTGCTGTTGATGATCACCCTTCTGTCGATGAATACCGGTTATTCAGGTTACCAGGCCTCAACCGGAGGAGAGTTTTACGGGGTCTATCCTGTCAGCAGTTTGATAGCCGGTTCCCTGGCGGGAATCTCTCCGGAAAACTTCAGCCTGCTTTACGATATTTCCTGGTGGGCTCACATACTTCTGATATTTGTTTTTGCAAACTACCTCCCGTATTCAAAGCACTTTCATGTTTTCATGTCGGTTCCAAATGTTTTTCTTTCGAGGCTTGAACCTCTTGGAAAGCTGACAAATATGGACAATATCACAAGGGAGGTAAAAATGATGTTCAACCCCGACACAGTTTTCGCTGCAGCGCCAGCCGATACTCCAGTAGAAAGGTTTGGAGTTAAAGACGCTGATGATGCAACATGGAAAAACTATTTTGATTCTCTCTCATGCACTGAATGCGGCAGATGCACATCAGTATGCCCGGCAAATATTACGGGGAAGAAATTGTCGCCACGAAAAATCATGATGGATCTTCGTGCAAGAATGAAGGAGAAGGGTCCTCTTATGATCAGAAACGGAAAGGATTTCAATGATAACAGGTCCCTTATACGAGACTATATATCGGAAGAGGAGCTCTGGGCATGTACAACCTGTAACGCTTGTGCCAAAGAGTGTCCGATAAATATTAACCATCCTTCACTGATTGTAGATATGCGCAGATACCTTGTACTGGAGGAAGCTTCAGCTCCCGGGGAATTAAAGGGGGTTTTTAACAATATCGAAAATAACGGTGCGCCGTGGCAGTACTCAGCAGAGGACAGATTAATCTGGACAAAGGACCTGGGATTTAAAGTGCCTGTATTTTCTGAAATAGAAGCAGGTGTTGATAAGCCTGAATATCTGTTCTGGGTAGGATGTGCAGGAGCTTTTGATGACAGATATAAAAAGGTGGTCAGAGCCTTTGCAAAGATACTTGATAAACTGAATGTCAGCTATGCTGTGCTGGGGAAGGAAGAGACCTGTACAGGCGATCCTGCCCGCAGGGCTGGCAATGAAATGCTTTACCAGATGCAGGCGCTGCAGGTAATTGAAATACTTAAGCGGTACGATATCAAAAAGATCATAACCACATGTCCGCACTGTTTTAATATTTTTTCGAATGAATATCCCGATCTGGGCGGAAATTACGAGGTTATAAATTATCTCAGGTTTATCAGCAAAAATATTGAAGAGGGCCGGCTTAAACTTAATACAAAAATCCTCAGGGATATTAATATTACTTACCATGATCCTTGTTACCTTGGAAGGGCAAATGATATTTATTCTGAACCACGCTCAATTATTAAATCTCTTAACTCTAATCTTTTAGAAATGAAGAGGAATAATAGCTATGCATTATGCTGCGGGGCAGGAGGAGCCCAGATGTTTAAAGAAGCAGAGAAAGGGGATAAGGAGATATTTATCGAAAGAACCGAGGAAGCACTTGAGACCAGAGCCTCTGTTATTGCAACTGCATGCCCGTTTTGCATGACAATGATGACCGACGGGTTGAAGTACAAGAATAAGGAGGAGGAGATAAAGAATTTGGATATAGCTGAATTGGTGGTGAAAGCAATGGGTTAAGCTCCCTGAGGGTGTATTAAAAGTCCTTTGGAGCCTTTGTGATTACCTTTGAGGACCTTTGTGGTTAAGTTTTAAATGCTTGAACCACAAAGGATCACCAAGTACAACACAAAGTTGCACAAAGGGAAAAGTATGCAAAATAACACTTTTAATAAACCTTCCATACCGAATGCTTTTTAGCCCCCTTCAGGGGGTTGGGGGCAAACAAGATTGTAAAATGAATTACTTAATTTTTAAATAACCGAAATGGAGACCAGAAAAATCTTGAAAAGCGGAGAATTCCTTGTTAATGAAATTGAAGCAAAGGATATTTTTATTCCCGAAGAATTTAACGAGGAACAGAGAATGATTGCCCAGTCATGCAAGGATTTTCTTGAGGCTGAAGTTTATCCCAGCATGGAGGCGCTTGAGAAAAGCGACCGGGAGCTTATGAAAATCATCCTGAAGAAATCCGGAGATCTTGGGATGCTTGGAATTTCCATACCCGAAGAATACGGAGGGTTCGGACAGAATTTTGTTACCCAAATGCTTGTCGCTGAAACGACAGGAGCAGGTTATTCATTTTCAGTAGCCTATATGGCTCATTGCGGAATAGGAACACTGCCGATAATGTACTACGGGAATGAAGATCAGAGGCAGCGGTACGTTACGAAACTTGCTACCGGTGAATTGATTGGCGCTTATTGCCTTACAGAACCAGGTGCAGGCAGTGATGCTAATTCAGGAAAAACAAACGCGAAGCTTTCGGACGATGGTAAACACTATATAATTAACGGGCAAAAGATGTGGATCACCAATGCCGGATTTGCAGATACTCTTGTCGTTTTTGCAAAAATTGACAACGACAGGGTACTGAGCGCCTTCATTATTGAAAGTAAATATCCCGGTGTGGTGATTGGTCCTGATGAGCACAAGATGGGAATAAAGGGATCTTCGACAGCTCAGATCTATTTTAACGATGTCAATGTCCCTGTTGAAAATCTCCTTGGAAAAAGAGGCGAAGGGTTCAGGATTGCTCTTAGCATTCTTCATATGGGAAGGCTGAAGCTTGGTGCCAATGTCCTTGGAGCTGCAAAGAAAGCGATTAATGATTCGGTGAAATACGCCAATGAGCGCAAGCAGTTCGGGGTTCTAATCTCAACTTTCGGAGCCATAAAACATAAGCTTGCTGAACAGGTAATAAGACTTTTTGCGTCAGAATCAGCTGTCTACAGGGTAAGCAGTGATATTGATGATCTGATGGAAAAGATGAAATCAGAATGCGGCGACAAAGGAAGGGCTGCCATTGAGGCCATAAGCCATTATGCAGTCGAAGCTGCAATCCTGAAGGTAGTCGGTTCTGAAATGCTTGATTTTATTGCTGATGAAGCTGTTCAGATTTACGGAGGTATGGGATATTCAGCTGAAATGGATGTTGAAAGAGGGTACCGTGATTCGAGAATAAACAGGATCTTCGAAGGAACAAACGAGATCAACCGGCTTCTGGTTTCTGACACTGCAATGAAACGCGCCATGAAAGGTGATTTTAACCTTTTCGGAGAGGCTGAGAAACTATATGATGAACTGGATGAAATAACCGACGGAAAAAATTCAGAGGAGTCATATTTTCAGGAAAAAAAGAGGTATATAAGGAATTTTAAGAAGATCATCCTTCTTTGCATGCATGGCGCAGTCAGTCAATTTGGCAAGAATCTTGTCAGCGAGCAGGAGGTAATGAACAATATTACCGAAATGATGATGGAAACATATCTTTCCGAATCACTTGCATTGCGTGTTGAAAAACTTGAAGCATTAAAGGGGCCTGTATCAGTTTATAAAGATATGCTCGACGTAAATATCTATGATACATCCGACATAGTCAGAAAATCAGCAATGGATGCTGTCTGTTCTTTTGCCTCCCCGGAATCAATGCCAAGACTGGTCAGTGCCATTGAAATACTGGCTAAGGTCAACGGAATAAATATTAAGGACGCACGAAGGCGAATAGCCGATAAACTAATTGAGGATAACTCGTATAAGTTTTAGGAAAGTACCTGTTGCCTTAATCAGCCACTGTAGTTCCAGACAGGATCACAGATCACTCTCCTGAGGCCATTTGCCTGCTAAAGGGGATATGCGCGGTTATATATATATCACCTGCTGCAATGACATAGATCAATTTCTTATATGATAAACAGCATGGATTAGGATACAAAAATAATGGCTGTAATATTCTATTAGTCAGTAATCCCGATATCTTTGTGAATAAATTAACAGTAATTAAATAATGAAAATAAGAACCAAATTGTTTTGGAGGGCTATGACTGCATTATTAATTCCTGCATGCATGATCTTCTTTTCATCCTGTGAAGAGTATAAAATTGTCCAGGAGGAAATCGACCCGGGGGAAACGGTCTTGTTTCAGACCCAGATTCAGCCAATATTCAATGATAACTGCATCACATGTCATAAAGGCTCACGTGATCCTGACCTGAGAGATGGTAATTCCTATGAATCGCTGACTACAGGTGAGTATGTAAATCTTCCGGCATCCGAAAGCAAGCTATATAAGAAGATCATTTCTTCCAGTCATACATCTTTTACAATCGATCCTGAAAAACAACTGATTTATAACTGGATCGATCAGGGTGCACAAAATAATTAATTGATAAATAATCCTAAAACCAGATAACATGAAAAGGACTTTTTTATTTTTTCTATTATCAGCCTTCATAATTTCATTATCAGCTCAGGAGGAGGCCCCGGCACCTGAAAAATCCAAACCTGTGCGATTTACATTTGGCACCGGAACACTTATTGAGAATCAGACGGTCGCAACTCCATATAAGGGGGGAATGGAATTTCAGATTCATCACCGGTTCAGCCTGATTGAAAATATTGATAATCTTTTTGGAATTTATGGCGCTGCAAATACACGACTGGGTTTGAATTACGGAATAACTGACAGATTAATGGTCGGAGCAGGAACGACAAAAGACTATAAGCTTCAGGACCTACAATGGAAATATCTGATTCTTCAGCAAACGGAAGATAACAGTATGCCCGTTTCTCTTTCATATTATGGAAACCTTGTGCTTGACCTTCGCGATCAGGAAGCATTCGGTCCGGAGGAAAGGTACAGGTTCATACACAGGTTATCATATTTTACGCAACTGATCCTGGCCCGTAAGTTCAGTGAAAAATTCTCCTTCCAGTTGGCACCGTCAGTTATCTATTTCAATGCGGTGCCCCAGTATTCTAATGAATCAAGTTATAAGAACCTCAATTTCGGGGTATCGGCAGGCGGCCGGGCAAATCTTTTTGGTTCTCATTCGTTAATTTTTGAATATGATCAGCTTCTGACAAAACAGGATCTTGATGAACAGCCAAAACCAAGCTTGTCACTGGGCTGGGAAATAGGCACAGCTACTCACTCGTTCCAGGTTTTCGTCACAAATTATTCGAACATTATAAACCAGTACAATCTGCTATATAATACAAATGCCCTTACAGATTGGGAATATCTTGTAGGGTTTAATATTACAGTGAGATTCTAAACTAATTTTAAAAGCACGTGATAAGTATAACAATGTTCAGACATGTTCTTTTTGTTTTGTTTGTCACTTTAATTTCAAATATTTCAGCAAACGGATCGGTTTTTTACAATAAACAAACTGGTACGCAGGATACGGTATCCTTTAAATCACCTTTTTACGAAGATAATGAGCGTTGTTTTAAATGCCACGGGCAGAATAAGTACGAGTATAATAATGAAAACCTTGGACGCCAGGTTAAGGCATCAATGTTTTCGGAAAGGATAATTAACAGGGATAAGTTTTACCAGTCAAACCATAAAAGTTTCAGTTGTACCGATTGTCATTCCTCCGATTATGAAAACTTCCCTCATTCCGGGGAACTACGGATGGAACAGATGTACAATTGCATTGACTGTCATGGAAATGATGAAAAATTTGCTCAGTTTAATTTTGAAGAAATAGAATCTGAATACCAGAAGAGTTCTCATTTTAAATTAGAAGAAGAAGGATTTACCTGCTGGAAATGCCATGGTCCGCATGACTACAAAATCAGTATCCGGAACACTTCAAATCTGAAGGAGACAATTCTTTACGATAATAACATATGTCTGAGGTGTCACTCTCATTATGACCAGTTCCAGTTATTATCAGAGAAAGAAGAGATAAACATTCTACAGAAACATGAATGGTTGCCAAATCAGGAAACCCATTTTAAAAGTGTCAGATGCATTGAATGCCATACGATGGTCAACGATACTATTCTTGTTGCACACCTTATCAAGCCAAAGGAGGAAGCAGTAAAAGGGTGCAATGAATGTCACTCCAGGAACTCATTACTAATGTCATCACTTTATAAATTCCAGTCAAAAGAACAACGGCAGGATGGATTTCTTAATGGAATAATCCTGAACCAGTCATATGTAATAGGTGCAAACAGGAATGAGTATCTTAATATTATAAGCATTCTCATAACTGGCATTGTATTGATAATTATTATTGTACATATTTATTTCAGGGTTATCAGAAAATAAAAACAAACGAAAATGTATCTATATCCTATATGGGTAAGGTTATGGCATCTGTTTAATGCGATCCTTTTCCTTGTTTTGATCGTAACCGGTATCAGCATGCAGTATACTGACATGAAGGATTACATTCTGATGGTCGGTTTTGCCAGAGCGGTAAAATGGCATAATATTGCTGCGATACTTCTTACCATAAATTATATAATTTTTGTAACAGGGAATATCCTCTCGGGAAACGGCAGGTACTACAAAATTGAAAAAAAGAATTTCCTCGCAGATTTGACCACCCAGGTTAAGTATTATGCATTCGGGATTTTTAAAGGGCAGAAACATCCATTTCCAGTAACACTGGAACAAAAATTCAATCCGTTACAGAAACTCTCCTATTTTCTTGCGATGTATGTCGCTGTGCCCCTGCTTATAATCTCGGGGCTGGGGTTACTTTTCCCTGAAACTGTCATAAACCGGTTTATCGGGATCAGCGGAATGATACTTACAGATATTCTTCATATTACGATGGGATTTTTCTTATCTGTATTTATGATAATTCATATTTATACCTGTACACTGGGCGCACGTCCAACTTCCCTTTTTAAAAGTATGGTTTCAGGCTACCATGAACCGGAAAATCACAATGACTAAGAAATGAAAGGTAAAGACCCGGAAAAATCAGGAAAATCATCACGGCGCGGATTCCTCAAAAAGATGAGTGCCGGAGTTGGTGTTGTAACGCTTGCAGGTGTTGCAGGTTCTGCAGGCATGAATCACGAAAGTGGTACAAAATCAGGCGTTAAGATTAAGCTTTTATCGCCTGAAGGTAAACTTGTTGAAGTCGATAAGGATGATATCAGGCCATCCCGCGAAATTGTTGCAGAACTTAAGGAGGAAGCAAGAAAGGGATTGCCAAACAGGAAATTCGTTATGGTAATAGACCTGGCAAAGTGTAAAAATGCCAGAAAATGCGTTGATGCCTGTCAGGAAGGTCATATGCTCCCAAAAGACCATGAATGGATTAAACTATATCTTCTTCAGGATGATAACAACACTTCAAAATACTGGTTCCCGAGACCTTGCTTTCACTGCGATAAACCGATGTGTGTAAGCGTTTGCCCTGTTGGCGCAACATACAAGCGTGCTGATGGAATTGTACTTGTAGATAATCAAAGGTGTATTGGCTGTAAATTCTGTATGACTGGTTGCCCTTATTCTGCAAGGGTATTCAACTGGAAAGATCCGGAAGTTAAATTACCCGAAGGGCATGTATATGACCCCGAGACCAATATCCCTCCGGTGGAAGGAACTGTCGGAAAATGTGTATTCTGTGCCGATAACCTCCGGAAGAATCTGCTTCCACGCTGTGTAACCGCATGTCCGATGGGAGTTATCTACTTCGGGGATCTTCTTGAAGATACAGTTACAAATGGAGAAGAGACTGTCAGATTCAGCAAGCTGATGAACGATAGGGCCGGTTTCAGATACCGTGAAGAACTGGGGACATTGCCAAGTGTTTTCTACCTGCCACCAACCCAGAGAATGTTTCCTGTTGAAAGAGGTCTTGATGGTTATGATGAAAATATTAAAGGAAGGTACGAAAAAGCCGGGCCACGATAATAAACTTCGGAAAATAATTCAGGATGCAAGCTGACAAAAAACTTCTTAAAGATCTTACACCGGAAATTGAAAGTACCAGCACAACCTGGTATATTACCTTTTCAGTGTTCCTTGGCTTTTTCCTTTTAGGGATTTATGGATTGATTCAGCAGATCGATAAAGGACATATTGTAACAGGCATGCGCGATAATGTTGTCTGGGGCTTTTATATAGTGAATTTTATCTTTTTTATGGGGTTAAGTTATTCGGGGGCACTTATTTCGGGAGTCTTGCATTTGTTCAATACCGGATGGAGAAAGCCGGTAATCAGAATGGCTGAGCTGATTACTGTTATTTCGCTGATAATAGGTCCTTTTTTTATTTTTTTCTGCATAGGCCGCCTTGACAGATTATACTTCCTGTTTATTCATCCAAGAATACAATCACCAATAACATGGGACGTTATAGCAATTATAACAGACCTTTTCGGGTGTTTTATATATCTGTACCTCTCATTTGTTGAGGATTTTGCGATATTACGCGACTACGAAGGGCTACAGGTTTCCCCATGGAAGAGAAAGTTATATAAAATACTTTCACTTGGATATGATGGTTCTCCAAGACAAAAAAAGCTGTTATCAAACGCAAAGACAATTATGTCGGTGATGATAATAGCAATAGCAATTATTGTTTATTCAGTTCTTGCCTGGATTTTCGGTGTTACATTACAGCCTGGCTGGCACTCAACAATTTTCGGTCCTTACTTTGTCATTGCAGCTGTCTTTTCAGGCACAGGGCTCCTTATAATACTAATGTGGATATTCAGAAGAATATATCATCTTGAAGAGTATATAACTAAACGTCATTTTGTAAATGTTGGAGTTCTGCTAACAGTTATTGCAGCATTTTATGGATACTTTACATTTAGTGATTACCTGACAAAATGGTATGGATCAATAAAAATGGATTCAATTCTGATCGACAAACTTTTTAACGAATATTACTTACTCTTTATTTTTGCCAATTATATAGGAATACTGCTACCAGCGATTATAATTGCATTCCCTAAATTCCGTACAATTCCTAACATTACTGTGGCAGCTGCTATTGCGGTACTCGCGTTGTGGGTTAACCGTTACATTATTGTAATACCAACGCTTGAAACGCCGTTCCTGCCGGTTCAGGATACAAGGGCAGAATGGATTAAATATTCACCGACATGGATTGAATGGTCTCTTACTCTTGCCGGAGTTTCTGTTTTTGTAATGCTGTTCATGCTTATTTCGAAAATAGCCCCTATAGTATCAATATCCGAGATGCAGGAACAAGACACTGAAGAAATTCTTAAATAGATGATTAAGGTATTTTAATATGAAAAACGGATCATCAATATTTTATACTGCCTTATTGTTTCTTTTATTAGTTTCATATCCAATATTATCACAGGAAGAAAACGAAATAAGTCCATACATCCAGCTTCAGTACTTTAAGAATACTGATGAATCGCGGTTTCTGAAAACAACCCTGACCTATTCTTTAAACAGAATGGAAATACCCATTCCCGGGATGGAAATATCATTTTTTTCCGAAGCTGATGGAAAAGAGTTACTGGGTACCGTTTTTACCGATTATAAAGGTGTTGCCAGCCTGGAATTGACAAAAAATATCAGACTCCCGATTAATGAAGATGGACTCTGGGAGTTCAGTACTGAGTTTAATGGGAACGATACAATCGAAGCGGCTAACTCAGAACTTTCAATCAAGGATGTCAGGCTTGAAATGTCTTTACAGGAGGTTGACAGTATTAAAACTATTTCCCTGAAAGCTGTTACACCGCAAAATACCTCAGACATCCCGGTCTCAGAAGAAGTGGTGATGATATATGTGCCAAGGATGTTCAGTCTGTTGCCCGTAGGTGAGGCAGCACTGGATGAAGGCGGGACTGCCAGCCTTGAATTTCCATCCGACTTACCGGGAGACAGTGAAGGAAATCTTACAATTATTACAAAATTTGAAGAACATCCGGATTTTGGAAATGTTGAAAAGAAAGTTGAAATAAAATGGGGCGTTCCTTCTGCAAATCAGGCCCCGGTAGCACATAGAGCCCTTTGGACAAAGACTGCACCGAGGTGGATGATAATTACACTCTCAGTTCTTCTTGCAGGTGTATGGGGGCACTATCTGTTTGCAATCATAAGTCTTATTCTGATTAAAAGAGAAAGTAAGAAAAAAGCTAAGCTGTAATATTGACACTAAATTAATATTTGCACGATTATTGTATTATTTAACAAAAATTAGAAAACCGAAAATTATGAAAACATTAAAGAAAATCCTATTCAGTTCAGCAGTGGCAGTCATGGGGCTTTCACTCATCACTATGAATCTGGAAGCACAGACTCAGCCAAAACCATGGGATGTTCCGGCTAACTTCAAAACAATGAAAAATCCCGTTGCACCAGGTGAGGCAAGTAACAAAGCAGGAAAGACCCTGTATGATAAGAATTGTGCTTCATGTCATGGTAAGACAGGCCTTGGGGACGGAGTTAAAGCCAGAGCGCTGAAAAGTCATCCTGGTGACTTCTCAGGTGCAGCTTATCAGAACCAGACTGATGGTGAACATTTTTACAAGTCCAAATTCGGAAGGGACGAAATGCCCAAGTATGAAGGTAAATTATCAGATGATGATCTCTGGAACACAGTCAATTATATGAGGACATTCAAAAAATAGATTTCAGTTTCAGAAATCGGATATAAAAACAGAAGGGGCGTTGCATACAACACCCCTTCTGTTTTTTTATCAGGATTTACTTCTAATTAGATCGCAGATAATGTATTCTCAAGAAGCTTTTTAATGTATGGATAATTATGTACCCCCTTACTTGCATCCCTGAATACGAGCTGGTAATTAAGGACTGCGCCAAACTGTGCATTGGTTAATGCCGGGAATGCAGGAGTACCGTTGGCCGGATTCTTCCAGTAACCTGTTGGATTCGAACCCTGATCATAAATATCAAAATATCCATGATATAGCCCGTCTTCAGGATCTTTCTGAAGAATATCGTGTCCGGCCCCAATAGCATTGATCTCAGCAGCAAGTTCATCAAGCTTGTCTGTGATATCTGCCGTTGCAGCTGTGTATGTTGCATTTGATGAACTCATCGATGTGTGGCAACCTGTGGTGTTGCAGCCTGCAAAATTCCCTGCGGCATTAAATGAATGTCCTCCGGCAAGTCCTGAAGGAGTGGCCATATGGCAATCCGTACATGAAGCGCCGGCAACGTGTGCAGAATTAGTATATCCTGTTCCGAATTCAATGCCTCCTACTCCTGCAGCCATCGCAGCATGAGCTCCATAATGGATGCCGGTCCGGTACGATATTGACGACAGTGAATAGGTTGTTGCGGGTTCTGAAACCAGCTTTGAGTAATCAATCAATGCGCCAGAAGAAGCAGTTATTGGCCTGGGCTGGTGACATTTAGCACAAAGGTTCGAGGTGGTCTGTGCAAAATTGATACTTTTTGATCCACCCCACATGGTCATTGATACCGAAGCTGTAGTTGCGAGCGGCATGAATTCTGTCGATTCATACTCTTTATGAAGTGAACTGTGACAGGTGAAACAGCTTATAGCTCCGGGCAGAGCAATTGCTGAAGCGCTCGCCACATAGTTATTTATATATTTAGTGGGATCTGTTGGATTCACAACAATAGTTGCCGGAGTATTGTTCTTGATAACATCAAGGAACCCCTGATGAGAGTGGCAAGGGGCACAATTATTCCTTGTCCCTTCCTCAAAGGCCTCTCCGGTGAAATGCAGCGAGTGCTCATATTCAATGGCTTTTGCCTGAACAACTGTACTGTTATGACAGGTCTTACAGGTTTCATTTGCATCCTGGCCGTTTGCTCCGTCAGCTCCGTCAGTTCCGTCTGCTCCTGCTGGCCCCATTGGTCCTTCACAGGCTGAAAACAGAAGAGCTGCTGAAAAGAAAATGGTAAACAGTTTTAACAGGTTTTTCATAATATTGGTTTTAAGATTGATTTCCGGATGCAATTTAGTCATTAACTGTTGTTAATTTATTAACAGTACTCATGCTATTTGCAACATGCAAGATTGACAGATATAAAGAGATAAAGTGATATATGTCAATTAAAATAATGATCTTTGTAAGGTTTATCCATTTATGCAATTAGTAACTATATTTTTAAACCCTTTAATTTAACGCTCATGTCCGGAACAAATTCTATTGAAAGTTGTGAGAATTGTCTGGTAAGATGGGAGAATTTTAAGCACCTTACAAAATCAGAATTACAGCAGATTAATGAGAACAGGTATGAAGCGACGTTTAAGCCCGGAGAGATACTGATAAAACAGGGATCCCCTTCCTCTAACGCTTTATTCCTCGCTGAGGGCATGGCAAAAAATTATGTTGAAGGGTTGAATGGCAAAAATTTTATAATGAGTATTTTGCTTCCGGGCAGATTGATAATAGGACCCGGAGCCTATGTCAATTCGAGATATACATATTCGGTTTCAGCATTGACTTCCGTAAGGGCATGCTTTATCAGCTTTGATGTATTCAAACATCTTGTAAAGGTAAATGGCAATTTTGCCGAAAGCATGCTACACGATATTAGTGTAAAATCGCTCAGGACCCAAACTCGAATGGTCAATCTGGCGCAGAAAAAAATGCCGGGGAGGATGGCCGAAGCTTTACTCTATTTATCCGATGGCGTTTTTGGATCAGACGAGTTTGAGATGATTCTTTCGAGGCAGGAACTTGGTGAAATGACAAACATGGTCAAGGAAAGTGTGGTTAGAATTCTTAAGGAATTTGAAGATCTGGGATTAATAAAAACCAGGTTGTCAAATATAAAAATTCTTAACAGGGAAAAGATTCAGCAAATTTCGGAAAAAGGATGAAACAAAATTATGACTTGAGAATTAACTAACCTATGGTGCCGGGTGCCAGGTGTTTGAAAATGTGCATTTTGAATATGCTAAATAAATTGATGAATTAGTATTTAATAATGTATCCCATTATTAACCAGTATTTAACCAGCAACAAGTACCCAGAAACCAGCAACTTGAATTAACTATTTGAAATTATGAAAGGAATGAAATATCTGTTCTCCCCTGTCTTTATGGGGATTCTGTTTGTAGTTTTTGCTGCATCAATGGCTGCCGCCACATTTATTGAAAATGATTATGGCTCCTCAGCAGCATATAATTTTGTTTATGATACAAGATGGTTTGAGCTTATATTGATTCTACTGGCTGTAAATCTGGCTGGACAGATGATAATTTATAAGTTGTATAAAAAATCAAAACTTACTATATTACTATTCCATTTATCTTTCATACTTATTATTGCAGGTGCCGGAATTACAAGATATACCGGATGGGAGGGATCAATTCATATCCGGGAGGGAGAGGAACAGAATAAATGCTTCTCATCGGATAAAAATCTTGGTTATATCCTGAAAGATAATTCAGGAAATATTCTTGATCAGAGTACAGAGAAATATTATATGGGATCGGCCTCTGCTGAAAAATATAAGAAAAAGTTCAGATCAGATGGCAGGGATTATAATCTTATCCTTACCAGCATATTGCCGAATGCAGCTGAGGTAGTCTCCGATTCTCCCCATGGTAAACCGGTCATTTCGGTAGTTATTACTGACACTGTGAAAAGGGAAAACATACATCTGAAAGACGGTGAATCAACATTTTTTAATGATATCTCCATCGGCTTAAATCCCCCTGCTGATTGCGATGTCACATTTATTAATGATTCTGTTTCATTCTTTGTAAAATCAAGGTTCAGATTTGATCAGACAAATATGATGACCCGTGAAACCATCGCGGTCGATTCGGGCGTTACGTCCGAATTAAAGCAGATGCAGGTCATTACAGTCAAAGGCTTGAGAATTGTGCCACAGGAGATGTCATTAAAAGGGATCTTAAAAACTGTTTCGGTCGACATCAATCATCAGGAGACAGGGAAGAACCTGTTTACTTTCAATCTTCATTCAGGCGATGAAATAATCTCAACAATAAATTTATGGGATAATGCAGATGTAAATCGTGTCTCAGAGTCAGCATACTTTGATAATAAAACCCTTGAAATAATATATGGGTCAGCAGAAGTCTCCCTTCCATTCTCACTAAGGCTGAATGATTTTCAGATTGAAAGGTATCCGGGTTCAAACAGCCCCTCGGGCTATAAAAGCGAGGTGGTTCTGATAGATAAGGCGGCGAACATTGAAAAGCCTTATACAGTCTTTATGAATAATATTCTGAAATACAAAGGGTATCGCTTTTACCAGTCATCTTATGATCCTGATGAAATGGGTACAATTCTGTCGGTTAATAACGATCGGGCAGGTATGTTGGTGACTTATACAGGCTACGGATTGCTAGTTCTGTTTATTATCCTTTCTCTTTTTAACAGGGAATCTGTTTTTAATAATATTAATGCCGGGCGCTGGGAGTCTGCGCTGAGAAAGAAAGTACCGGTAGCTGTTATTTTATTATTGTTTTCAGGTACCGGATTTACAGATGCCCAGAAACTTGTTGCAGATAAAAATAGTGCGGAAGAATTTGGAAAGGTCCTGGTTCAGGA
>Ga0105106_10001303_pt1 | contig 17899 bp, 19 predicted proteins | sample PPLLaktember2015_5_FD_79109 | JGI IMG/M metagenome (GOLD analysis project Ga0105106, IMG submission 79109) | Freshwater sediment microbial communities from Prairie Pothole Lake near Jamestown, North Dakota, USA - PPLs Lake P8 Core (1) Depth... | ecosystem: Environmental > Aquatic > Freshwater >...
AAGACCGCGGCATTGGCCGGAATTGCCACCATACCTTTATGCCCTATCCCTGAAAAGCTGTCGCCAGCTCCTCGCCGCAACCGCGGAAGCTTCGACCGTTGAGCGTGACGGTCACGGTCGCGGCGAACGACCTTCCGCTCATGGCGTCGGTGCATGCGACGGGCACGATCTCGACGCGGAGATCATTCGCCTCGGCCACGGCCTGGTAGGTCCGGGTACCGGTGCTCGAATCCACCCTAACGGGGGATGCCGGCGTCACGGCTGAACCTTTACCGTAATCGTAGGTGAAGCGCATCTCGGCGCCCTTGCGGATCTCGAGTTGCCAGCCGGGCTCTTGTCCGAGCGCCCGGAAATCGCGATCGCGGACCAGCTCGAAGAAGACGCCACCCCAGGGCGCCAGCGCGCGATCCACATCGATCCCGAGAAGCCGCGCACCGAGGGCGTTCCAGGGCGCGCCGCCGCACGAGACTTCCATCAGCTGGATCTGCTGCTGTGCAGCGATCGGTTGCAGGCTTCCGGGCGGGAGCTTGAATTCGCTCGCGAGATAGGACCCTGCAGGCACGGTGCGCGCAGAATAATTTGGCTCGCCGCAGCGTTGCCCCGATGAGATCGCTGCGCTCGCGGTCAGGCGCACAGTCTCCCCATAACGCGCTCGCGCCGCCTCGTCGCTCAAGGCGCTCACACCTGGAATGTGATGCGCCACCACGGTCCAGAGGCCGGTCAGCGCCGGCGTCGCAGCCGCGGGCGCGCGTGAGATCTGGTTCGCGGCGGGTGCTGCCGGCGCCTGCGTCGCGACGAATCGCAGCGGCTCGGGCCGATTCGCGGCATAAAGTTTCAGTGACTGCCCGTCGATCTCGAAGCGCTCGGCGTCACGCAGCGCCGCGAAGTAGGCGTCTTCCTGCCGCATCACGGCTTCCGGGCAGGCTTTCCGTGTCGCCGCGATGCCGCCGAAGTGGATCGAGTTGCCCTCTACGGTGACCACGCCGTTGAAGCGGTTGCAGGAGCCGTCACCGCTCGCACGGCCTTCCGATGGAAACCCGAGCGTCGCCTGCACGCGCTCGAGAACACCGGCACCCGCGAGGTTCTCGAGTCGCCAGGCCGTTCCCCACAGGGCAACGACCGCAGGCATTGCTTCGACCTGCGCCGCGCTCTGAACCGAGGCCGGCGGAACCTGCTCCGCCGGAGCGAACAGGATCTCGACCGGCTCGCCGGGGCTCAGCATCCGGATCCGGAATGCGCTCTCGTTCAAGAAGAGAATGTCGGCGGGGTATTCCTGGCCTTCCTCGACAATCGTCAGGCGGCCGTCGTCATAGCGCCAGCTTCCGAACGCGGGCTTTGCGTCTGGCGAGGCCATGACGAGTGTGCCGTCCGACAGGAAGATGCGAAGGTCCCCGGGCGCCACCTGCGATGACTCGGCGACGGCCCAGACCTTGTTGACGAAGGAGGGGTTTGCCTCCGCGGGAGCTTGTGTTGCGGCCGGCGCCGGCGTCGCGGCCGGTGTCGGAGTGGAATGCGACTCGTCCGACCGCTTGCAGGCGACGAGCGTCAGCAGGGAAACGACGAGCAGCGCGAGTGTTCGAGCGGCCATGGGGGCTCCCGGAACGAGTCTGGGCTGTGCTTAGACTACTCAGCCTCCCGCCAAATTCCCATGCGGACTTTGAAGCCGCGGTCATAATGCGGGACGGAGGCAAGCTCATGCCGTCAGTCCTCGTCACCGGCGCAAATCGCGGCCTCGGCCTCGAGTTCGCGCGTCAGTACGCTGCCGACGAATGGCATGTTTTTGCGGCCTGCCGGGCGCCGGAAGCCGCCAAGGAACTGCAACAGCTCGCATCGAAGAGTGGCGGGCGCGTCCGCGTTCTCAAGCTGGACGTTACGGATACGGCGAGCGTCCGGTCAGCGGCCGCTGAGCTGAAAGACGAACCTATTGATCTTCTGCTGAATAATGCCGGCGTCGGCAGTCCGCGCAACCAGCAACTCGGCAGCCTCGATTACGCGGCCTGGGCCCGCGTACTCGACGCCAATACGCTGGGACCGATGCGCGTCGTCGAGGCGTTCCTTGGGAATGTTGCCAAGGGCAAGCAGAAGCGCATCGTCACGATCACGAGCGCCATGGGATCGATCGAGGACAACAGCTCGGGTGGCTCCTATGCGTATCGCAGTTCCAAGGCGGCCGTGAACATCGTGGTGAAGAGTCTCTCGATCGATCTCGCACCGCGTGGGATTACCTGTGTCGTAATGCACCCGGGCTGGGTGCGGACGGACATGGGCGGGCAGGGCGGAAAACTCTCGCCAACGGAGAGCGTCCGGTACCTGAGGTCCGTCATCGCGAAACTGCGGCCGGAGGATTCCGGCCGATTCCTGAACTACAACGGCGAGCCCTTTCCCTGGTAGGTCATGTCCGGAACGCTCCACCGATACACGGCGTTCACCACGACCCCGAAAGGCGGCAATCCCGCGGGCGTGTGGATCGGCGACGCCCTGCCGGCGGTTGCCCAGATGCAGCGCATTGCCACCCAGGTTGGCTACTCCGAGACGGCCTTCGTGGCACCGGCGGAAGGGTTCGCCCGCACGGTCCGCTACTACAGCCCGGAGAAGGAATTCGATTTCTGCGGGCATGCGACCATCGCCTCGGGTGTCGTGCTGGGCCAGAGCTGCGGAGCGGGGGAATACCGTTTCGCCACGAATGTCGGCGATGTGCCGGTGGCCGTGCGGCAGCGGAATGGCCAATGGGAGGCGGCGCTGACTTCCGTGACGCCTCGGCACGAGCCGCCGCCGGCGGGATTGCTGGGCGATGCGCTTGCCGCGCTTGAATGGAGTGAGAGTGATCTCGATCCGTCGATCCCGGCGGTGCGCGCCTATGCCGGCGTCTGGCACCTGGTGATCGCGGCGCGGACGGATGAGCGGCTCGCCGCGCTTGACTACGATTTCGATCGGCTCAAGGCCCTCATGCGGGCGGAAGGACTCGCTACGCTGCAGCTCATCTGGCGCGAGCGGCCGGACCTCTTCCACTCACGCAATCCATTCCCTGTCGGCGGCGTCGTCGAAGATCCGGCAACCGGCTCGGGTGCTGCCGCGCTCGGCGGCTATCTGCGGGACGCCGGCCTGATCAAGGCGCCGGCCTCGATCGTGATCCTGCAAGGAGAAACGATGGGTCGGCCAAGCCGCCTCGATGTTGCAATTCCGGTTTCGGGCGGGATCGTCGTCAGCGGTAACGCCGTGCCCATGGAGAGCTGAGATGAAAAAGCATGTGGTCGCCGTTGCGGAACAAACGGCGGCGTGCCGGGCGGAGAGGGAAGCGCCACGCTATCGCGATTGAGGCGAAGAGCCCGCTAAAAAATCGCTTTGCGGCCGCGCCGCCGCTGCTTCCGCGAGACGACGACGGTTGATGATCGTTTCTACGTGATAATCCCCTGATGCATTGGCACCGCCGCACAGCCGCGGAAGTGATGGAGCTGCTCGGCACCTCGAAGGAGGGCCTTGGCAGCGCAGAAGCGGCACGCCGCCTGCGCGAACATGGCCCGAACACGATCGTGGAGGGCAATCGCCGGTCGTGGCTCGCGTTGCTGGGCGCGCAGTTCCTCGATGTGCCAATCCTGGTGCTGCTGGGCGCGGCCCTGATCGCCGGGTTCATCGGCGAAGCCATCGACACGGCCGTCATCCTGGTCATCGTCGTGCTGAACGCGGTGATCGGTTTCTCGCAGGAGTATCGAGCCGAACGGGCGCTTGCGGCGCTCAAGGCCATGACGGCGACGATTGCGATGGCGCTTCGCGATGGCCGTCTCGACTCCATCCCGACGCAGGACCTGGTGCCGGGAGACATCGTGCAAGTGGATGCGGGCCGCGTGGTGCCGGCCGACCTGCGACTCATCGAGGCGGCGTCCCTCCGGACGAACGAGGCCGCGCTCACGGGCGAGTCCGTTCCAGTGGACAAGGTGACCGACGCAATCCACGAGGACGAGACCGTCGTAGCCGAGCGCAGCAACCTGCTTCACAAAGGAACCTACGTGACCACCGGGCGCGCGGTCGGCGTGGTGGTCGCGACCGGCATGGGCACCGAGTTCGGGCGCATTGCGGCGCTGTTGCGCGATGTGCGCGCGGTGCAGACACCGCTGCAAGTCCGGCTCGCACGCCTCGGGCGCAACCTGGCTGCGCTCGTGGTTGTCGTCTGCGCAATCGTATTCGCGACCGGCGTGCTGCGGGGCGAGGGCTGGCTGCCCATGCTCATGACGGCGCTCAGTCTTGCAGTTGCCGCCATCCCCGAAGCATTGCCCGCGGTGGTGACTATCTCTCTCGCACTCGGCGCCCAGCGAATGGTCGCTCGGCGCGCCCTGATACGGCGTTTACCGGCCGTGGAGACGCTGGGATCGGTTACGTACATCTGCGCGGACAAGACGGGAACCCTGACCGCCAATGAAATGAAGGTGACCGCTTTCTATTGCGACGGCGTGCTCGCGGATTCGCCCGGCGACTCGGCTGCGTGGCGCGGGCTGCTCCTCGCGATGGCCGTCAGCAACGATGCAAGCGAAGGCGCGAATGGGCACCTGGTGGGCGACCCGATCGAGACGGCGCTCCTCGAAGCGGCGCGATTGACCGGCCTTGGCCGGCGGTCGGTCGAATCCGGGCTGCCGCGGGTCGCCGAGATACCGTTCGAGGCGAAGCGCCGGTGCATGACGACGGTCCATTGCGACGCAGAAGGCCGGTACCTCTCGATCACGAAGGGAGCGCCGGAGGTCATCATCGGGATGTCGTTCTGGCGCGGGCACGGAGATTCGCTGCGAGCCGCGGAGATCGATCGGGTCGCGAACGAAATGGCGGCGAATGGCCTGCGCGTGATCGCTTTCGGCGAGCGGCGGCTGGACGCATTGCCGGATGACCTCTCGCCGGAAGCGCTTGAAGAACGCCTGGCCTTCCTGGGACTCGTCGGCCTGATCGACCCACCGCGCGAGGAAGCGCGTCAATCGATTGCCGAATGCCGCGATGCCGGCATCGTGCCCGTCATGATCACGGGCGATCATCCCGTGACTGCGCTGGCGGTGGCGCGCGCGCTGGGGCTCGCGACCGAGCCCGCGGCGGTCATCACCGGAGCGGAACTCGATCGGCTCGCCATGCCGGATTTCGAGCGCCGCGTCGAGGACCTTCGGGTGTACGCGCGCGTCTCGCCGGAACAGAAGCTCAAGATCGTGACTGCCCTGCAGAGAAGGGGAGAATGCGTCGCAATGACCGGCGACGGCGTGAACGACGCGCCGGCGCTCCGCCAGGCCGACATCGGCGTCGCCATGGGCGTGACGGGCACCGACGTCGCGAAGGAGGCAAGTGCGCTGGTCCTCCTCGATGACAACTTTGCAACCGTCGTGCGCGCGGTGCGCGAAGGGCGACGGATCTACGACAACCTGCGCCGCTTCGTGCGCTACCAGATGACGACCAACTCGGCGGAGGTCTGGACGTTATTTCTTGCGCCGTTCCTCGGCCTGCCCGTGCCCCTCCTGCCGATCCAGATCCTCTGGATCAACCTCGTGACGGACGGATTGCCGGGGCTCGCGCTTGCGGTGGAGCGTGCGGAGAGCGATGTCATGCGCCGGCCGCCCCGGCCGGTATTCGAAGGCGTGTTCGCCCGCGGGCTCGGCGTGCACGTGCTCTGGGTCGGGTTGTTCATGGCGGCGCTGGCGCTCGGCGCGCAGGCGTGGTTCGTCGATTCGGGTGCGGTGCAGGCACGCTGGCAGACGATCACTTTCACGATGCTGTGTTTCGTGCAGCTCGGCCACGTGCTCGCAGTGCGCTCCGAACAGGATTCGTTGTTCAAACTGGGGCTCCTGACGAACAAGCCCTTGCTTGGCGCAGTGTTGCTCGCAGTCGCCATGCAGCTCGCGATCATCTATCTTCCGGTCTTCAATCGGCTGTTCAAGACCGAGCCGCTGGATGCCGCGGAGCTGGCGCTGACGGTCGCGGGGGCCGCTGCCGTGTTCGGGGTCGTTGAAGTCGAGAAGTGGATCAGGCGGCCACGGCGATGAAAGAACAGGCGTTGGCGCTGATTACGGGACACGGCCCCTGGCTGCCGCTGGCCGCCTTCCTGGTTCTCGGTGCGCTGGTTTTCCTGGTCGCGTCGCGCCTGGCTCGCGCGGCTGACACCATTGCGGACGCGACCGGGCTCGGCCGCGCCTGGATCGGAGTCATTCTTCTCGCAGGCAGCACCTCCCTCCCGGAGATCACGACCGACGTCAATGCAGCCGTGCTCGGCGTGCCGGACATCGGAGTCGGCGACCTGATGGGCTCCACGCTCGCGAACATGCTGATCCTCGCGCTGCTCGATCTCGTGTACGCGAAGCGGCAGATCCTCCAGAAAGTCGCGATCAATCACGCGGTCGTCGGCCTGCTTGCGATCGCGCTGACGATGATCGCGGGTATTGCAATGGCGACCGGCGGATTCGGCCGATTGGGGCCGATCGGCATCGAGTCGCTCGTCATCATCGTGGTGTATCTGCTCGGCATGCGGATTTTCTACCAGTTGACGCAGACTGCGGCGGCCGGGCTCATTCCGGATCCGCCCGGGGTCCAGGCAGCGCAGGCGGAGGGCGACAAGCGGGTCCGGCTGCGTTCTGCTGCGTGGACGTTCACGCTGGCGGCCGCTGCCCTGGTCATCATCGCGCCCTTGCTCGTGATTTCGGCAGAGGCGTATTCCGTCGAGTCGGGCATGAGCCAGACATTCGTCGGCACGCTGCTCGTGGGACTGACGACTTCCTTTCCGGAGATCGCGACGACCGTCGCCGCGGTTCGCCTCGGGGCCGTCGATCTCGCGGTCGGCAACATCTTTGGAAGCAATGCATTCAACATGTGCGTGCTTCTGTTCATGGATGTCGCGTATACGCAGGGCCCGGTGCTGGCGGATGTTTCTGCGGATCACATCGCCACGGCGCAGCTCGCGACGCTCAGCATGGCGTTCGGCGTCCTCGGCATCATGAGCCGGCTCGAGCATCGCAGCGCGGTCACGCGGTTCGGAAGCCTGCTGGTCGTCGCGTCCTATGCGGCCGGGATCTGGCTGCTGAGCCGGGGGTGAGCCGTTTGGCGAGTGTCAAACGTGATAGGCGAACACGGGCAGCTGGGACCTGAAGAGAAGGGTCTCGGTGACGCCGCCGAAGATACGTTCGCGCAGCCGGTTGCGGCTGTATGCGCCCATGACGAGAAGATCCGATTCGGTCATGACGAAAGCGCGCGCGATCTCTTTCCTGACGTTGCGGCCGGGCGTTCGTATGACGTGCGAACGGACCCCGCAGTGGGTGAGGTATTCGCGAAGCTGAGCCGCTTTCGGGCCGGCCAGGTCCTGTGCGCCGCTGGCGACGATTTCAACCTGTTCGGCGCTCCGCAGGAGCGGGAGAGCGGCGGTAACAGCGAGTGCGGTCTCGGGCCGCTGGCTCCATGCGATCAGGATACGGCGGCCGAGGCGTGCGACGCGGCGCCGCTGGGGCAGCACGAGCACCGGTCGTGCCGTATTCAGGAGCGCCGCGAGCAGGAACTCGTGTGCCGGCCCGAACCTGCCGATCTCGGGCCGCGAAAGCACGGCGAGGTCCGCAAGTGGTCCCACGATGCCGAGGACGCGGTTCGGTGTACCCACCATCTCGCGCCAGATTGCGAGACCGGATCGGCCAAGCCGCGGCCTCCGGCTCCATTCGAAACGGTTCGTCTCCGCCACCCGGCGAAACAGGCGCGAGGCCGCGGCGGGGTTGAACTTCGCTTTGTCGGACCGGTGTGGGCGCACGTGGCAACCCACCACGTTCGCCTCGTGTGCCGCCGCCAGGCGGAATGCGGCATCGAGTGCGTAGAGGCATTCGGGCCGATCTGCGACAGGAACGAGAATCACGCGCATCGGGTTCGATTGTAACCGCTGTCGATGACCGGCGGTTCAATCGAGGCTGCGAGCAAGCAGCCGCCGAATCTCCGGCAATGCGCTCAGATGCTCCGGTTTCATCATGACGGATCGCAGCGCGGTGACCGACTCGGCGTCGTCTTTCCATCGGCTGTGGAAGAACTTCACCGGCAGCTGGGCAAGCGCCAGGTGCAAGCCATTCCGTGCGCACTCGCTGAAGAGAGCCCGGGCCCCTTCCGATGCTTCGGCTATGGTCCTGGCCTCGATCACCCATACGACAATGTCGAGCTCCGGTGCGAACGCGGGCACGAATCGCTCGTCCTTCCCCAGATCATCGCAAAGCTGTAACGCCCCGTTGCGGCAGTTGTCGAGCATTCGCGAAAACTCTCCACCGCTCTCGAGCGGAAATAAGCGCTGCGTCGCCCACAACGCCACCGCCGCCGCTCCCGGCCGCGAGCACTCGAGGGTGATCTCGCCGAGATGCAGGTCCCCGGAGCTGAAGTACGTATATGGCGACTCGTGCTTGTAGAACTTGCCGACCTCCGGATCGCGAAACAGAACCGAGCCGCAGCCGTACGGCTGCAATCCGTGCTTGTGCGGATCGATGACGATGGAATCGACTTCGTTAAGACGATCGAACGCGGCCCGCGCGGGCGGGCCGAGATTCGAGGCGAGCGCGTAGTAGCCGCCATAAGCGCAATCGGCATGGAGCCGGAACCCATAACGCTCGCGCAACGACAGGATGTCGGGCAGCGGATCCACGGAACCCGTCGCCGTCGTCCCAAGCGTCGCAACCACGGTCCCGATGCCACCATGCTTCAACCGATCTTCCAGCGCGTTCAGATCCATCCGCGCATGCCGATCCGTCGACACGCTTTCGAACGCGAGCTTCAGCACACTGCTGATGCGGCTGTGCGTGTAATGCGCCTGGTCGGAGGCGAGGATCACGCCGTCGGGCCGCAACTGCCCCGCTATCCAGAGTGCCTCGAGGTTCGCCATCGTGCCGCCGCCGGTCAGGTGACCGAGATGCGTGTCCCAGCCGAACATGCGCGCGATCTCGGCGACCGCTTCCTTCTCCATCTGCGAACTCGCGCGCCCGCCGTCGAGCGCGTGATTGTTGGGGTTGATGTACATCGCGAGCGCGTAAGCGAGGCGCGCCACCGGATGCGGCGGTTTCAGCATCTGCCCGGCGTACTGCGGGTGGAAGTACGGGAAGTTGTCTTGCATGCGCTCGGCGACTTCGAGCAGCACCTTGCGTGTCGCAGCCTTGTCCACGTGCTGCGGGTCGGAGGCGGGCAGGGAAGAAAAGCCTTCATCCATCCGCTCGAGTGCCTCCCGGAGCAGCCCGAGCGAGTCCTTATCGAACTGGAACGAGCCCGCCTGACTCATGACGGCAATGCTACAGCGCCAACCCGGCCTTGAACGACCTACCGATTCCGTCGCTCCACGTCCTCCAGCAACTGCGCATTCCTTTGCTGGTAGTCGCGGAACAGCTTGGCGAATTCCTCTTCCGAGCCCGCGAAGTAGCCGATCTGACGCACGCGAACCTGGCCGCCGTCCTCGACCATCTGGCGCGTGACCCAGGCAGGATGGGCGGGATGGTCCTTGGTCGTGAAGATGTAGAAAGTCCGTGAGCGCATGTCCGAAAAGGCGATGAGATGCATGCCCTTCAGGACTTCCGCCGTCGATTCCAGGTTCTGCCGGACTTGCGCAGCGTAATCCGCCCACTGATCCACAGTGATGTTGGGAGACGGATAGGGCTGGAATTCCTGGGCAAGCGCAGGCGCGGCCGGACCGAATGCCACGGCCAGGCACAGGACGACGCGCGCGAGTCGATTTTTCTTTCCGTACATGGTCCGTATGCGAATTATCGATCCGGAGATTCGGAAACGCTACTAGTTCAAACGGCAGCCCTGCGGCACTACGGTCGATCAGCTATTCGCGCCGCTTGTCGACGACGTATGACGGTGTGATCTCGGGAATGCTTCGCGTGGCCGCCTGCCGCATGGCGATCAGCAACTCGCCCCGCAGGATGTCGAGGACTTTCTCGACGCCTTCCTGTCCGAACGACGCGAGACCCCAGATATACGGCCGCCCGATGGCAACGGCGTTAGCGCCGAGTGCGAGGGCCTTGAAGATATCAGTGCCACGGCGAATACCTCCGTCGAAGATGAGCGACATCCGGCCCTGGACGCCCGCGGCCACTTCCACGAGGCTGTCGATCGATGCGCGCCCGCCATGACTCGAGACAATCAGGCCGTCCACGCCGTGATCGACGGCGAGTTCGGCGTCTTCGCGCGTCACGATGCCCTTGACGACGAGCTTCCGGGGCCAGATGTCGCGAAGCCGCTTGAGATAGGTCGTCGAACTGCCAGCGCATGCTAGTTTCCGAGCGCACGCTTGGCCTGCTCGACCCCCCGCAGGCTGTTCAGGCGATTCGGATACAGTTCCAGCGAGCGCTGGTACGCCGAAAGTGCCTCGGCGGGCTGCTTCTGCAGCATCAAGAGATCTCCCAGTAACTCGTAGGCGGGGAGAGTGGGTGCCGGAGTCACGGCATGCTTCGGCGTCGAGGCTTCGAGACCGGCTGCCTCGCGCATCAGTGCAACACCCGAATCCGCTTGTCCAGCCTGCTGCGCCACCCACGCATCGAGTTCGAGGCGTAACACCTGGATGTTCCGCGCGAACAATTCCTCGCCCGACTTGCGCGCAGCGGCTTCGAGTTCCACGAGCCGCTGGCTGGCGGCCCGGGCTTCGTCAAGTTTCCCCAGGTGTGCCGCACCGAGGCCGTGCGCGAAGCGCGCGATCCCCTCCGGCCATGGGAAGCGATCCCAGTCGAGATCGCCCGGCTCGCGCGCAGCGATCAGGAGAGCCTCGTCCCAGGCGCGCCGCTCGAGGGCATAGCGGGCCTGCGTGGACGCCAGGTGAAACGCAGTCTTGAAGGTCGGTTCCAGTCGTTTTGTACTGCGCAATCGGTCGAGCTGTGCCAGGGCGTTGCCGTTATCGCCCTCCTGCAGGTATGCGTACACGAGGTATTCGATCGCATGCGGAAACTCGTCCCAGACGAACTGCCCGTGATCGCCGGCAGGATACTCGAGAGCTGCGTCCGCGGCCTTCAGGTTGCCGCGAATCACGCCATCCCAGTCGCCGAGGCGCGTATAGATGTGGGTCGGCATGTGGAGCGCGTGCGGATTGTTCGGAGCGGCCGATTCATACTTGCGGGTGATCTCCAGTAACTCCCGTTCGCGTCCCGGGACGTCGTTGGCGTGCACGAGGTAGTGCATCGCGCCCGGGTGATCCGGGTTTTGTTCGTACACGCGAAGGAGAAGTTCGGCGGCCTGGTCGGCATTCGTTCTGGAAATCACATTCGGTGGGACGATCGCAAGCTGCGCGAGGGCATAAAACGCGGCTGCCTCAGGGTCCTTCGGAAAAGCCGAGTAGAGTTTCCCGGAGGCCTGTTCCCAGCGGCGAATGCGGAGCCAGTAATCGGTCGACGCGGGGTCCAGAAAGAAGGCTTCCGCCGTGCCGACAAAGAGCCGTTCCCGTTCAGTCGGCGGCTGAAGTGCGCGGGCTTTCTGCACTTCATCCCAGCCGCGCTGGAGCGCGGCGGGCCCCGGGCGTGTCGGCCAGAGTGGCTGGAACAAGGTCATCGCGATGCCCCAATGCGCCATCGCGCAGTCCGCATCGAGTGTGGCGACTTGTTCGAATGCCTCGCGCGCTTGTGGATAAGTCATGTGATGAAGCAGGGCAGCTGCGCGATTGAATGCCTGCTGCGCCGGTTCCGAGCAGCTGATCGTAAAGTTGACCGTGCCGAGTTCGTGACCGGCATGCTGCTGTTCGTGGGCCTGCACTCCATTGCCGGCGAGAAAGGCAGCGACGATCGCAAGTTTCAATGCAGGGAATTTCATTCCCGGTACGCCGCTGCGCCTGCGATGGCCCCGATGATCGATGCAACGAGCTGATAGCCGGCCGCCCCGAGCCACAACTCGGCGCTGAAGAAGCCGATCGGGATGAACTGCACGGGCCCGGTCAATGAGTACGCAAACCAGGCGGTGACACCCGCCCAGACGGCCGTGAGCGGGCCTGCACCGAGGCGCGGCCGCAACAGCACATAGACGAAGAGCGTCAGCAAGCCGCGTCCAAGTTCGAAGATCACGAAATAGAGCGCGGTCCAGCCTCCATGCTCCCGGATGGAAACACCCAGCGTGTCGATGAGCGCATGCCACTGATCGTTGATCACGCGCTGGTGCAGGAAGCCGTCGCTGACAAAGCAGATGGCTGCCACGATCAGTGCGCCGAGTACGAACCGGCCCCAGTTGACGTCCTTCATTTCGACCCCGCCTTCTGAATCGACGGAACGATGTATTCACCCAGCAGCCGGTCCGGCCAGCGGCCCCAAATGCCGCCCTGCATGTAGTTTCCGCCGGTAAAGACGGCCGTCAACTGGAGTTCGGGAACGACGATCAGGATCTGTCCGCCATTGCCGGTCGCGGCAAAGGCGTCGTAGCGGCGCTCGCCGGAGCGCAGGCCGGTGAGATGCCAGGCGAGCGCGTCCTCGCCTCCGAAATAGGAGTTGCTGAAGTCTTCCGCAGAAAGGCCTGTCGTCTCGGGCGTGATCTGGACGCGGGGTGAGGTCGATTGCTCGATCCAGTCGGGTGTGACGATCTGCCGGTCATTCCACCCACCGAGATAGACCTGCCCCACCTTCAGCAGGTCGCGTGGTCGCATGAAGACGCCGCCACCCAGATAGCCCTCGCCATTCGGCATCAGGTTCCAGTGCCACTCGCCAAATTCCAGTTTCTGGGCGACATGCTGATCGAACAATTCCGGGAGCCAGGTCCCCGTTTCTGTCGTGAGAGCGCCGCCCACGAGATTGATGTTCGCTGAGCAGTAGGCATAGCGCTTGCCGGGATTGTGTGCCATCGGCAGGTCGAGCGTGAACCTCCACCAGTCCGGCTGCGCAGTCTGCGCCTGCATCGCGTTCTCGTTACCTGGGGCGTCGTCGTCGTTGTCGTCGCAGGCCAGGCCGGCGGAATGCGTCAGGAGATGTGCGAGCGTGATCTCGGCCTTGCGCGGGTCAGGATTGGCAAACGGCCCTCGGCCAGACATCAGCGGGTAGATTTTCGTGTCGGTGCCGAGGCTGCTGCCATCCGCGATTGCGGTGCCGAGCAGGACCGAGGCAAAGGTCTTCCCTGCGGAGCGCAGGTCGTGAGGCTGGTCGCGGCCGAACCCGAAGAAGTACTCCTCGAGCACGAGCTTGCCGCGGTAGGCAACGAGGAGCGAGTGAATGAGCGAGGGTCGGCGGCCGGCCGGGTCATCGTCGATGATCGATTGCACCATGCGCGTGATCGCGGCCTCATCGAGCCCGAGTTCCCCTGCCCGCGCGGTCTCCCAGCCATCTTGGGTAACGGAGGGTTCACGGTAGACATAGGCCGCGCTGCCCGGCGGCCGGGGAAAGAAGTTCGCGGCATCCTGCGGTGCGCGCCGCGTAAGCGCGATCTTGCCGCCCGCGTCTTCCCAATCCATGCGAATCTGGTCGGTCGCGGCGACGTACTTCGCTTCGAGCCGGTATTGCGGCGCCGCGGGATCCGCGCCCGCGGTGAAATGCACGGCATCGCCGGTCCGCGCGACGCGGTACTGCATCGCCGGCCCGTGCGAATTCTGTTCGGGGTTGCGGAACGCTGCCATCAGGACGCCTTCCTCATTCTGGAAGATGCGCAGATAGAGAGTGAAGGGATTGGGAAGCGAGCGGATGACGCCGACGAAGGTGTTCTGGCCGCTCAGCGACAGCGTCATCGGAGTCGCAAATGCCTGGCTGGAGCCGCCAGGGAAGCGGGGATCGCGGGTTGCGGCCGGACGGATCCAGAGGCCGTGTATTTCCCGATGAACGGGCCTTCCAGACGGCAAGATACTGGTCGGTCCGATGTTCTGCCATCCGCGGAATCCTCCGACGCCACCGGGAAAATCGAACTGGATTCTTATCTGGTTTTCCACCCTGAACCCGGTTTCCAGGTCGCCGACGACCGCACGCCAGTTGGCCTTTCCGTCCTGGATTATCTTCAACGCGCCGGCGAGCGGCGTGCCGAACGTCGTTTCGTACGACCAGAGACCGATCAGCGGGTCGTCCGCCATTGCAGTTGGCATGCAGCCGCAGAAAGCAACAGCCAGGATGACCAGGCGCCAGAGACGATTCGCAGGTTTCATTCCGCGTCGCGCGAGAAGTTCATGATCCAGTTCGTTTCCCAGTTCGCACCGCCATCGGCGGTGAACGCCTGTTCCCAGCGCGGACTGTCTTTCGCGGGCATCGACCAGCGGAAACGGATGCAGATCGGCCGCCCCTTGAACTGGTCGTCGGTGTAGAACATGCCAACGCCATCTTGGAAGCGGCCGACGACGGGCACATCGAGCGAGCCGGGGTTGCGGCCGTCTAGCCACCAGATCGACCACTGCCCGGTGTCCGGGTTGTAGGTACGAAGCGTGACGGCCCGGTAGGCGTCCCCCGGGAGATCGAGGAAATTGTCGTCCATGTTGCCGAGGCCGCCCAGGATTTTCCGGGTCTCGCAGCTGCCCTTGAATTCGGTCCAGTCGGTGCAGGCGGCCAGTCGCTCATTCAGCCGGCGGTGGTGGACACACCAACGGCCGATGAAGAAGTCGAAGTCGAAGTCGCCGGCGCCCGACCGGCCTGTTGCTGCGCTCATGGTTCGCGCATCTTACCCGCGGAACTCAGTCGAGGGGCTGCACCAGGTTGATCAGGTTTCCGCAGGTGTCCTCGAAACGCACGGCGGCAATCGGCCCCATGACCTGGGGCTCGCCGCGAAACTTGACGCCTCGCTTCCCGAGGCGCTCGAAATCACCCTGGATGTTGGTCGTCGTGAAGGCGGTGGCCGGGATGCCGGCGTCGTAGAGCGCCTTCTGGTAGTCCTTTGCCGGAGAAAAGCCCATTGGCTCGAGCACGAGCTCCGCGCCCACCACGCCCTGCGGCGCGATGACGGTGAGCCACCGGTATTCCCCGAAGGGAATGTCCGCGTGTTTTACGAAGCCCAGAACGTCCGTGTAGAACTTGAGCGCCCTGGCCTGGTCGTCGACCAGGACGCTCGCAAACTTGATCTGCATGATCTGTGGCCTCCCTGCCGGGGCAGATCATGAAAAAGTAACACGGATCAGGCGATCGAGCGGGCTTCGCTGTAGATGCCCGCGATGATCTCGAGGATGTCGCTCCAGCCCTTCGTGTGCGCCGCGACCATCTCGTTGCTCGGCAACTTTTCGTGGGTCAGCACGATCTCGGTCGCCCCACGGATTGGCCGGAACTCGACCGTGACGAGGGAATCGTTGTTGAGGGCGTACGGCGAGTTCCAGGTGAAAACCAGGCGCCGCGGCCTGTCGATTTCCATGTAGGTACCAGTATGCGGAATCGCACCGGACGGCGTGTGCATGACGATCTCGAAGCTACCGCCCACGCGCGGGTCGACCTTGATTGCGGAGCGCAACGTGTCGCCCGGGCGCATCCACACCGCGAGGCTCGCAGGATCGAGCCAGGCATCGAACAATTCCTGGGCGGGGGCGGCGATCTCACGCCGCACGATGACCTTCGGCACATTCACGTCGTTCATGTCGTCTTCCTTTTCCTGGGGCTCTTGCGTTTGTTCGTCACGAATTTGTCGAGGGCTTCCAGGCGGTCTTCCCAGAAGCGCTGGTAGTGGGCAATCCACGCGGCTGCCTCGGCGAGCGGGGCGGCATTCAGCGACAGGACATGGTCGCGGCCATGCACCGCGCGCCGAACGAGACCGGCCCGCTCGAGCTTGCGAACGTGTTTCGACACGGAATTCAGGGAGATCGGGAAATCCGCTGCCAGTTCAGTGACGCGGGCGTCGCCGGTCGCGAGCCGCGCGAGGATTGCCCGGCGCGTCGAATCGGCGACTGCGCCAAGCACGTTGTCCATGACCACGTTTCGATATTCACCCATAAGGGTGAATATAGGCCAGGCAGCGATCGAAGGCAATACTGCCTTCAGGTTTTCAGCAGATCGCTGATTTCCTTGAAGCCGGCGGCTTCCTGCGTGTAGGTGAACGTGCCGGTCTGACGCATTTCGCGCGCGGCGCGCAGGAATGCGCCGAGCGCCGCCATCGAAAGTGCGCTCCCGACGCTGACGCGACGCACGCCCATCTCCGACAGCTCCTCGAGCGTGAATCGTTGCGGCTGCGTGCCCATCAGGAAATTCACCGGCCGGTCGACTGAGCGCACGATGGTGGTGATCTCCTCGCGCGTCGTGATGCAGGGCGCGTAAAGCACGTCCGCGCCGGCTTCCTGGTAGGCCTGAAGGCGACGGATTGTGTCCTTGAGGTCCGGGATGCCGACGAGGTAATTCTCGGCGCGCGCTGTGAGCGTGAAAGGGAAGGGCAATGAGCGAGCCGCTTCCACCGCCGCGCGTATCCGCTCGACGGCATGGGCCAGTTCGTAAACCTTCTCTCCCGGCCGATCGATGGAGTCCTCGATCGAACCCCCGGCGACGCCGGCCGCAGCGGCAAGCCGGATCGTTTCCGCGACGGTCCTCGGGTCGGCGCCGAAGCCGTTCTCGAGGTCGGCACTGACGGGCAAGTCGGTCGCCGCGACGATCTCTGCCACGTGCCCGAGCATGCGGTCGCGGCCGACCTGGTTATCCAGCACTCCGGCGGAAAATGCGAATCCGGCGCTCGTCGTCGCCAGCGACTCGAAGCCGAGTCGCGCGAGCATCCGCGCCGTGCCGACATCCCAGGGATTGGGAATGATGAATGCCTGTTCTCGCGCATGCAGCGCGCGAAATGCCTCGGCTTTCTGTTTCTGCGTACGCATGCTCATGTCCGGAACAAGGTCCATAGGCCGATCGTAATGAAGCCGACGCCTGCGACGTATTTAAGCAGTGCCGGGCTGACGTGCTCGGAAACGAATCCGCCGGCGAGAACGCCGATTCCAGTAGCGATCACAAGCGCGAGCGAGGCCCCGACGAACACCGTCAGCTTGCTGACGGCCTTGTCGGCGGAGAACAGGAGCGTGGCGAGCTGGGTCTTGTCGCCGAGCTCAGCGATGAAAACCGAGGCAAACACCGTCGCCAGGATCTTGAAGTCCATGATTCCCCGCCGTGTACCCGAGCCAAGCGCTTCAGCCGTCGTAAGCCCTCTGCAAGGCCGCGATGTCGGGCTTCTTCTGCCGCATCATCTCATTCATTGCGCGCTGCGAGGCGGGGGTTTTCTGGTCGGCGAGGAGCTTTGGCACCGCATCCGGCACGATCTGCCAGGAAAGTCCGTACATGTCCTTGAGCCAACCGCACTGCTGCGCCCTGGGGTCTCCGCCCGCGCTGAGCTTCTCCCAGAAATAGTCCACTTCCGCCTGGTTCTTGCAGCGCACCTGGAGCGAGACGGCCTCGTTGAACTTGAAGTGCGGGCCGCCGTTCAGGGCCGTGAATGTCTGCCCGTCGAGTTCGAACTCGACGATCATGACGGAACCCGCTTCCCGGCCGTGGATCTCCTTGCCAGCTTCGCTGTAACGGCCGATGTCCGTGATCTTCGAGTTCTTGAAGATCCCGATGTAGTAGTTCGCGGCTTGCTCGGCCTGGGTGTCGAACCAGAGGCAAGGAGTAATACGGACCTTGGACGGCATGTCGGCTCTCCTGATAGGGATTTCTAACAGGTAGTCGAATGGCCGGGCCCGAAATCGACACCTTCGGGCCCCACCACCCCAAGCTGCGATCCTGCCCTACTTCGGAATCGGCAGGATCATGGGCACCTTCTTGCGGTACTCCACGTAGTCCGGGCCGTGGAAGCGGACCAGGTCCCGCTCCTCGAGCTGGATGGCGACGAGGATGTACGCCGTTGTCGCGAACGAAAACACGAGATGCCCGACCGACATCGTCGGAGTCGCCCAGAAGGCGATCAGGAACCCGAGGTACAGCGGGTGACGTACGAGCTTGTAGTAGAACACCACGCGGAACTTGAGCTCCGTGTACCGGACGCCCTGCATGTACAGGTGCACCTGGCGGAGCCCGAACAGGTCGAAGTGATTGATCAGGAA
>Ga0105106_10001304_pt1 | contig 17897 bp, 19 predicted proteins | sample PPLLaktember2015_5_FD_79109 | JGI IMG/M metagenome (GOLD analysis project Ga0105106, IMG submission 79109) | Freshwater sediment microbial communities from Prairie Pothole Lake near Jamestown, North Dakota, USA - PPLs Lake P8 Core (1) Depth... | ecosystem: Environmental > Aquatic > Freshwater >...
ACCCCCACAATTCCCCTTCCAAAGCCCTCTTTTTCCATGAGCGATCATTATCTGAAGAAGACGTACGCCTTCCAGAGTGAACAGCAAATTTATATCGAAGAGATCCGGGTGGACAGTCCCTCCTGGGGTATCGGGTTTGATGTGCTTCCGCTGACTGACGACGTTATCTATAGCTGGTTTGAGATGAATGTAACCAATACTGATACGGGACAGACAGATACCTACGGCTATGGTCGTACCAATGGTTTTGAGCTCAAGCATCTGATACCCATGTATAATATCGGACCATACAAAATCGAGATGAGAGGCAATCGCGTCAAAGTAGATGTCGCTGTGGCAAAGAGGAATCCCTGAATTTTGAGGTGAATGCAATGATAGAAGACTGGATTGTAGTGATATGTGGAGTGGTGGCAGTTATTGTTGTCATGACTATAACGCTGTTGAAACTTCGCAGTGCCGAGCGCAGGATACACGAAAGTACCTACAAACTCAAGGTGTATACGGATCTGCTGAATGCGATTACCGAGCTGAATCTTGCAACCGGTGATCCTTACAAGATGGACATCGCAAAAAAGAACCTTGCCCTCACGCTTAACCGCCTGAACCTCGTGGGAAGTTCCGGTGTGCTCAAGAGCACAAGCGATCTTTTAGACTTTTTAAATGAACACAAGGACAAGGATTATGATACGCTCCGCCTCCACAATATTCTCAATACAATTGTTATTGAAGCGCGCCGGGATCTTAATCCCACTCATGCACGCCGCGTAGAGGAAGCACATGTGCGGTATCGCTTCTTTGCCCCCCCCAAAACAAAATGATTTTTTGTGTTTTCTTTTGGAACCCGGCATAAACTCTTTTTATCCTGAATCAGACATTGGTATCACAGGAAGGCTCGAGGATACGATGGAAAAAGAGTTTGTTATCGGAGTGACTGGTGCGAGCGGGGTGTGCTATGCCCGACGTCTGCTCGAGGTGCTCTGCAGGGATGCCAAGGTCCACATCATCGTTTCGGATGTTGCAAAGCAGATCGCTGCCCACGAAGGGGTTTCCCTCGAAGGGTTTAATGCAACGTACCATACGATTACCAGGATTTCCGCACCGATCGCGAGCGGATCCAACCGGTTTGACGGGATGGTAGTAATCCCCTGCAGCGCAAAGACACTTGCAGCAATTGCGACGGGGTATGCAGACAATCTGATAACCCGCACTGCAGATGTCTGCCTCAAGGAGCACCGAACCTGTATTCTTGTCACAAGGGAGACTCCGCTTTCAAAGATCCACCTCAGGAACATGCTCGCAGTAGAGGATGCAGGGGCGACGATTATGCCGGCCTGCCCCGGGTTCTACAACAATCCGGAATCGATAGACGATCTGGTTGACATGGTCGTGGCACGTGTGCTCGATCATCTCGATGTTGAACATACTCTTGCAAAGCGCTGGAGTGGTTACGATGCGTGAGTTCATAGATAATATGCGGGAGCACGGGCTTGTTGTCGATGTAGATAAGCCCGTTTCCGCTGATATGCAGGCGCCAAAGATGGCGGCTTCTACAGATAAACTCCTGTTTTTCCACAAGATCGAAGGAGCCCGGGCGGTCATGAACCTCACTGCGAGCCGTCGCGCTCTCTCCATTGCTCTCGGCATTGATGAGAAGAAGATGGTAAAAACCCTTGCCGACGCGAAATTTGATGGACAGGTAAAAACGGCAGGCACGCTTACGATGAAAAAACCCGATCTCTCCAGACTCCCCATCATGCACCATTTCCCAAAGGACGCCGGGAAGTATCTTACCTCGGGAATTGTCTTCTCACGTTATGGCGGGGTGGAGAATGCATCCATCCACCGGATGCAGGTACTGGACAATCAGCGGGTGGCTGCACGCCTTGTTGAGGGCAGGCACACGCATGTGATGCTGGGAAAAGCACTGGCAAAGGGTGAGAAACTCCCCATTGCAGTTACCCTCGGGACCCATCCTGCGGTGACATTTGCCAGCTGCACCCGTGTTCCTCCCGGTATGGAACTTGGTTTTGCAGCCGAACTTCTGGGGGGTGAAATTACCGTCAGGCAGTGCAGTAATGGTGTCCTTGTCCCGGATGCCGAGATTGTCTTAGAAGGATATATCGGGGGAGAAGTCACAGAGGAGGGACCTTTTGTCGACATTACCGGAACCTATGATCCTGTGAGACAGCAACCGGTGATTGAGTTTACCGGGATGCACCTCAAACCAAGTTGTATCTATCATGGTATCCTGCCTGGTGGCGATGAACATAAATTGCTGATGGGTGCACCCTATGAACCGAAAATTTATCGTGCGGTTGCCGGAGTAACCGAAGTGAAAAATGTCGTCCTGACCAAGGGTGGCTGCGGCTACCTCCACGCAGTAATCCAGATTAAAAAAAGCACGCAGGGTGATGCAAAAAATGCTATTATGGCTGCATTTGCCGCTCACACTTCTTTAAAACATGTTGTTGTTGTTGACGAGGATATCGATCCAGGTGATCCCGTTGATGTGGAGTATGCGATCGCGACCCGAGTAAGCGGCGATCGGGATGTCATGGTGATCACCGGTGTGCGGGGTTCGTCGCTCGATCCCTGCCAGCTCGATGACGGAACCAACGTGAAAGTCGGGGTTGATGCGACCATGGTGCTTGGACGCGAGGATGACTTTTCGCGAGCGACCTGGTGAACCAGGTGTTCCTTGATCCTGATGAAGAGAAGATCCTTGCCGGTGAGAATGGTGAGACCCGGCAGAAGATGCTCGAACTTCTCATCGCTCTCGGGAAGGTCTTTGGTGCAGAACGTCTTGTCAGGATCAGAAGTGCACAGGTCAGCGGGGCATCATACAAAACAATCGGTGAATACGGGCTTGCATGGCTTTCGAGTCTTGATGCCCGAGCAGTAGTCCCGGCGGTATTGAATCCCATAGGCATGCCGCGGGGACGATGGGAGGAGATGGGGATTGAACCGGCGTTTGCCGCACGACAGCAGGCTGTAATCGCTGCTTATGAACGGCTGGGGGTAATCCTCGAATGCACCTGCACTCCGTATTACCTGCATGATACATCCTTTGGCGATCATCTGGCATGGTCAGAATCATCAGCAGTCAGTTACGCTAACTCTGTAATCGGTGCACGGACAAACCGGGAGGGGGGACCGGCAGCACTTGCTGCAGCTCTGGTTGGAAAAACCCCCTGTTATGGTTTACATCTGGATAAAAACCGTAAACCCGAGGTAATCATTGAAGTACCGTCCGATGAAAAAGACTGGGAAATTGCCCGTTACGGTGCGCTTGGCTATCATACCGGGAAACTGGTGGGCAATAAAATACCGTATTTCCGGGGTATATCCCCCAATCCTGACCAGCTGAAAGCACTCGGTGCTGCAATGGCGGCGACCGGTGCGGTTGCTCTCTATCATGTCAATGATATAACGCCGGAAGCAAAGAAGAACCGGTTCGATATTTCAGGTCTTGAGGTTATCAGGATTGAACCCGCAGAGGTCGACCGGCTTTTTTCCGAAATTTCAATCGATGCGGTTGCTGTCGGCTGCCCGCACTGCTCACCCGCCGAACTTCTCGATATCACCAGGCTCCTGAAAGGAAAAAAGGTCACAAAACCTTTCTACATCTTTGCTGCACAGGGAGTAATTGATAGTAACAGACAGACCGTCACTGCCATTGAGAAAAGTGGTGCCCGGGTCTATGCTGATACCTGTATGGTGGTTTCACCATTGATGGAAAGATACGCGGCAATCATGGTGAACAGCGGTAAAGCGCTGGCTTATGTGCCGGACATGTGCGGTGCTGTTGCCCGGATAGGCTCGATTGAAGAGTGTGTGGCAATGGCCACCAGATAGTTACCGGTTCTTTGTCAAGCAACGCTTTGAAGATGAAAGCAGGGCAGAATCCAAAATAAAAAATGGGATACCTATCACTTAAGAGAAAGCAGAACTTTTTTTATCTCCTCGACAGCAGATGGCTCCGGATTCTTTCCTGGGCCAACACCCTGCCCGAATGAAAGGATTTTCCGTACCTCATTTTTTGTCATACTTCCAAAGGGAACCTTATCCCAAATCTTCTGATCAACGACATTCCATGTGCATTGCAGCAGATGATTCAGCAGATCAATATCTTCCCTTGTAAATGAGCTCCACTCTTGACCAACGCCATGTTTAATTTTTTTTATTGCCTCTTCTACGGTCTTTACCCGGTGTACATGGTACATCCGTCTTCCTATTTCTTTCTGCGATACATCCGGCATTGTTTCAACTCCTGTCTTCCGCACACGAATGCGTGTTCAGTTTTCTCATTACCCTCTCACGTGATAACCTTTATGGCACCCAGTTTGGATATGACACACAAGAGCACAAGGACCGGCAAACTTCAGGAAACAGATAATAGCAAAATCAGATGTTGGGAAAAGTAACTATTTGTTCAATCGGTGGTTACTTTGCCCTGGATAACATACCTAAAAGAATTCAATAGATTCAAGGTTATCTCTTTCTAAAAAACGGAGGTGCTCGATATTGTGCGATCGTTTTCTGACTGATTCTATTGCTCTCATCAGATGGATCCCTTGAGGATCCTGCAGATCTTATTAATACCCGTTTCCTCCCGCAATTTTTTGCTTTTTACATCATTTCCGATGCTGATGATCTCCTCCAGGTCTTTTCTTGTCAGGCGGGTAAAGGAACTCTGTTCCCAGATTTGTCTCCCCACTGAGACCCATGTCTCGCCCAGGATGTAGTTCAGCGTTTTTATGTCCTGCGGTGAAAATGCAGACCAATTGGATTCAGGGTTGTGGCGGATTTTCTCTATTGCTGTCTCAACAGCTCGCTCCTTATGCAACTGAAAAATTCTTCTCCCCCGCTCGTCATCTGTCACATCAGGCATACAATCATCCTCAACTAATCTTTGACTCTGATTAAATAGTTTTTCTTGAATATTTCTTTCAATAAATCCCAACCTTCAGGTTTGCGCTGGTAAACCATTTGGCAAAAACACGAATCCAGCTACGTTTTGATGAACATATCGCCAGGTTATCGTAATGCTGAAGCGGAGACAGGATAAAGGTTGCGTTTCAGGGCAGCGTCCGGACCAGGTTTATTCACCCTTTCACAATCCTTAGACGGGTGACATCCAGTGGGTTAACTGAGCTCATATCCGCCTTTTTATTAAATAAATTCTATAAAATATTCCATAAAATACGTCCGTAGTAAGGCAGAATCGAACAATAGAAACATTTATCGTTTAGAAACAGGAGTATTGACATTGATCATATTAAATTTTATGTATGATGAATAATACGCCCGAACTCTTGACAAACTGAAAAAAAGGCAGTTGACCGTTGCCGGAAGCGGATTGTCGGAGGACGGGAAAATACAACAGGAGCGATCATCATAACGGAACAATATCGGGCGAATCATAGTCCGAGAAAAATTATACTATTCGGGAAGGGGTTGTAGATTGTGGCAGAAAAAACATTATTGCAGCAAATCCGGGAAAAAGAACTTCTGCTCAATATTAAAATTGAAGACACTCGGAGGGAAGCTGAGGAGATCATCCTCAAAGCAAGAAAAGAATCTGAAGAAATGGTGGAAACTTTTGAGACAGAGGGAAAGGCGGCTGCCCATGAGTATAACGAGATAGAACAAGAGAAAATTACCAAAGAAATTGAACAACTTAAAAATCAAGGTGACCTGCAGGAGCTATCAGTCAAGGAAAAGGGAGAACGCAATATCAAACCAGCGATTGAGAGGATAGTAAAAATCGTCTCCATGGAGTAGGGCACTATGCTTCAGAAAATGAAAAAAATCCAGGTAATGGGACCAAAAACTGATCTCCAGAGCGTTGTGGATGTCATATACCATGCCGGGACGGTCCATCTTGAGGACGTATCGAAGACCATCCTGCCTGGGGACACGATTCTGAGAAAGATGGATTTCACAAAAACCGGGGAACTCACCGGTATCTTAATGAAGATTGGAGGCATCTTCCTCTCACTCCCTAAAATCCCCGATGATGTGAAGAAGCAGGCACAAATAACTGAAGATCTGCAGAAAAAAAGCCAGGAGCAGCTGTTTGAGAGGGCAAACCATGTAGTCGAAGTTCTCGAATCGACAACAAAGGATCTTGCCGAAAGAAAGGGCAATCTGGAATTTGCCCTCAATGCACTTGGCAGATATGAAAAAATTATTAAAAAAATTCAGCCATTGGAGAACCAGTTACCCGTGTTAAAGGGTTTTGAAATAACCGTGATTCTTATACAGCGTGAGTTCCGGGATGTTTTGGAACTTGTCAGAAATGCGCTGATGGAAATCACCAAAAACCAGTTTGAATTGATTTCTGCTGATATGGATGAGGCCACCATTGCCACCGTCATCATATTCAACAAAAAATATTCCGAGCAGGTGCACTCGTTTATCTTTTCCCAGAATGTCAATGAAATCAGGATGCCACCGGAGTATCTCGGAAAGCCATTTAATGAGATTCTTCAGATGATTACGGAAAAAAGGGAAAAAACAATCGAGGAGATGTCAGTAATTGACAAAAAGCTCGAAGATCTGTCCGCAGAGTGGTACCAGGAACTTGCAGTTCTTAAAAAAGTGCTGGAGGACAGGAAAGAAGAGGCCGGTGTATTTGGTAAATTCGGCCAGACAGAATATACCTTCCTGATTGAGGGCTGGGTTCCCAAAAAGTACCTGAAGCGGACAAAAGAAATACTGAATAAAACCTTCGGGAACAGGGTTATTGTGATGGAAATTGATGTAAGCCCGGAGAAGATGAACGATGCACCTACCTTTTATGACAACCCGTCGTTCATAAAGCCCTTTGAATTTCTCATACACATAGTCGGTACACCAAAATACCGGGAAGTCGATCCATCCCCACTTATGGCAATCTTCTTCCCGTTCTTTTTCGGATTTATGGTCGGCGATATCGGCTACGGCATTATTATCCTGGCAATTGCCCTGATCATGAAAAAGACATACAAGACGAAAATCTGGCTCCAGCAGCTGATGAATGTCCTCCTTATCTCGTCTATATGGACCATTTTTTTCGGTTTTATCTACGGCGAGTTTTTCGGGAATTTAGGCGAGGAGATGGGCTGGCTGCATCCCATGACAATCGCCGGTGTTACCTTGAACAGGGCTGAGGCGATAATACCAATGCTGGTCATTGCGATAGCAATCGGTGTATTCCATGTAATACTCGGTCTTGTTCTTGGAATCCTCAATGCGCATGCCAAAAAGAGTAGGAAACATATGATGGAAAAAGGAGGAATGATCGGGGTAATCCTCGGGATACTCATTGTCTTCGGAGCCATAGTAGCGGTAATTCCTGCAACCTTGCTTATTTTGGGTGTAGTGCTGCTGGTCATCAGCCTTCCGATGATCATTTATGGAGGCGGTTTCTTCGGAGCATTTGAGATTATGGGCACTGCGGTGAACATTCTTTCTTATGCAAGGCTGATGGCGATCGGTATGGCTTCAGTAGTCCTTGCACTGGTGGCGAATGAAATCGGAGGATCAACCGAAGTCGTTATCGTAGGAATTTTTATCGCCGCACTCATGCACATTCTCAATATCGGCCTTGCAATGTTTTCCCCGTTTCTTCATTCGCTCAGGTTGCATTTCGTGGAATTCCACTCCAAATTTTACGAAGGGGGAGGAAAAGTGTACAACCCGTTCATGAGAGAAAAAGAGGGGGGGTAGATTGATGAAATGACTGACAGACAGGTTAGCGGTCAAAGAAAAAACCTGAACAGAAGGCTGAACATCTGAAAAATTACATCAAAGCATTAAAAACATACCAACGAGGATGAGATTTACATGGTGGATTTCGGAATACCAATCGGAGCTGGAATTGCATTTGGACTAGGAGCACTGGGAACGGGGATTGCCCAATCAAAGATCGGGGCAGCCGGTGCCGGAGCGGTTGCAGAGAGACCTGAATCCTTCGGTCTCATGATGATCCTAGTGGCAATTCCTGAGACACTGGTCATCCTGGGTTTCGTGGTCGCAGCAATGATGATATTCATGCTGGAATGAGCGTATGCAAAGGAACACCCCCGGTGAATATGCCGGACTGTTCCGGGACATGTCACAATGAGTGTTTGGTGGAGCCGGATACTGTGTGCGGGACAGGAGGTATCGACCAGGACAATTCTGGTCGGGAAATTCCAGAATAGAAGCGGGTGATGCAATGCCGTATGAGCAGTTGATTGAATCGGTGGAGTTGTGTGCCGAGGACAAGATCAGGGGAATTTTAGACAGGGCAAACCAGGATGCAGAAAATATCAAAACAGAGACCAAAGGAAAGGACGAAATAATTAAAAAGAGGTATCTGGACGCGGTTAAAAAAACTGTGGATAGTGCGAGACGTAAATCAATAGCAAAAATTAATGAAGAAAATCATATGCGGCTAATACGGGCAAAAGATGATGTGTTTAAACACGCTTTTGCCGAAGCCCAAAAAAAGCTCCTATTGGTACGCAGTCAGGCAAATTATGAGACTATTTTCAGGAAATTGTTACAGGAAACCATTCTTGAACTGGAAGGAGAAGAAATCCTCCTGCACATCGATAAGCGGGACGAGAACCTCTGTAAAAGATTGCTGCCGGAACTTAAATTAAACCATGAAATCGTGACAGATATTACCTGTGCGGGGGGTTTGAATGCCAGCACACGGGATGGAAAATTCATCATATTCAATACGATTGAGTCGAGGCTTGAGAGGGCAAAGGTCCAAATAAAACTGGAAATATTTGCTATGCTCTATGGTGGTCAGGTTGGAATTTGAATATGTAAATGCACGGATAAAGGGCATGAAAAGGAACCTGCTTGACCCCTCGGTGTTTGAAACCCTTATCCTCAAACCGGATGTAGATTCTATTATCGCTGAACTGGCGAATACTGCATATAAAGATGAGATTGAAAAAGCAAGTGTCCAGTACACCGGAATCAAGTGCATTGAGGTTGCTTTAAGAAGGGATTTTTCTTCAGCATTCAGGAAAATTTTACGATTCATGAAAGGGGACGAGAAAGAGGACGAGTCCGAAAAATACATAAAAATCCTGTTGGGCAGATGGGATGTCCAGAATATCAAAACAATTCTGCGGGGAAAGAACATTCACATTCCCTCGGCAGAAATCCTTGAGTGCCTCATACCGGCGGGCGAACTGGATGAAACCACAATGGTCGAGCTGATCAAACAAACTGACGTAAAGGCAGTAATTGACCTGCTTGCGACATGGGGTATCAGCTACGCAAAACCATTGACCCGGAATTTTAAGGAGTACTCTGAAAAAAGAGATCTTGCCATCCTTGTGTATGCCATTGACCGCTTTTATTTCAAAAATGCCTTACTGGCAGTGAATGGAGAAAGTTATGACGACCGCCTCGTCCGGGAGATGGTCATGACGGAGATCGATATCACGAACATCAAGATAGTCCTGAAGATGATACGGGATAAAATTGATGTTGAGGAGGTGCGGGGTTACCTGATCGAGGGGGGGACATCGCTCGCTACCGAGAAACTTCTCAGCATGGTGAGAGCAGGGACTTTGGAAGGGGCAATAAAGCTTCTTGAGACAACACCCTATAGTTTTCTCTCTAAAGTACCCGATGAGATCGTAAAGGCTGGCAAGATATCAGTACTGGAAAAAGAACTTGAGAAATACTTGATAAAACGGGGTATAAGCCGGTTCCTTGGCGATCCCTTGAGTATTGCCATCCCGATCGGATACATCTGGGCAAAATATAACGAGATTACCAATATCAGGATCATAGCAAGATGCAAGACAGCAGACGTTCCTGAAAAAGAAGTGAGAGGGGAGCTGGTCTTTGTATAAGATTGTCGTTGTCACGGATCCGGATTCTGCACCGGGGTTCAGGCTGGCGGGTGTAGACGTACTTGAAGTATCAGGTCTGGATGAGGCAAAGAAGCTAATTCCTTCCCTGATCTACAAGGACGATACAGGGATCGTGGCGATCAGTGAGGACCTGATGCCAGCTATTGACGAGAAAATGCAGGAAAAGATCGGCAAGACCTACAGACCGATCATCATTCCGATTCCTTCCAGGATCAAAGGTCTCGAAAAAATAAGCTACATCGAACGGATGCTGCAGAGGGCAATCGGGTATAATATCGTGATAAGGAGATGATGACATGATTGCGGGGAAAATTTCAAGGATTTCTGGTCCTGTTGTTCTCACAGAACATATGAAAGGATCGAAAATGTATGATGTGGTGAAGGTTGGCACCGAGGAGCTGAATGGTGAAATCATACGTCTGGACGGGGATCAGGCAGTTGTCCAGGTATATGAGGACACTTCAGGACTGAAGGTCGGCGAAAAGGTGATCAACACGGAAACCCCGCTTTCCGTGGAACTCGGTCCTGGGCTGCTCTCTTCCATCTATGATGGAATCCAGAGACCTCTGCCACTGCTGGTCGAACGAAGCGGCAGTTTCATTTCAAGGGGTATCTCTGTCCCTGGGGTGAACAAAGAAAAAAAATGGGACTTTGTCGCGACGGCAAAAACCGGGGACAAAATAGTCGAAGGTGATATTCTCGGAACGGTAAAAGAGTATCATATTGAACACAGGATCATGGTCCCCCCTCATGTCTCGGGAACCATCCGGGAGATTCGCAGCGGTGCTTTCACGGTGGAAGAGCCTGTCTGCTTCCTTGAGGACAATACCCCTATTAGTATGATGCAGAAATGGCCTGTCCGAAAGGGACGACCTTACCGGGTAAAGCAGGACCCGCACCTGCTCCTTGTTACCGGGCAGAGAATTTTTGACACCATGTTCCCGGTAGCAAAAGGGGGAACCGCCATGATTCCGGGCGGTTTTGGCACGGGCAAGACCGTGGCGGAACAGACCCTGGCAAAATGGTCAGATACTCAGATCGTTGTTTATATCGGATGTGGTGAACGGGGAAATGAAATGACCGATGTTCTTTCAGAATTCCCGGAGCTTGTGGATCCCCGGACAAAGATGCCTCTGATGCAGAGGACAATTCTCATCGCGAATACCTCGAATATGCCGGTTGCTGCAAGGGAAGCATCGATTTATACGGGAATAACGATGGCAGAGTACTACCGGGACATGGGATTTGACGTAGCCCTGATGGCGGATTCCACATCACGGTGGGGAGAGGCATTACGGGAAGTCTCGGGCAGGCTTGAGGAGATGCCTGGAGAGGAGGGGTATCCCGCATACCTTGCGACAAGGCTGGCGGCGTTCTATGAACGGGCAGGACGGGTCGTCTGCCTCGGTTCTGACGGGCGTTTTGGATCCATCACAATCGTCGGTGCGGTATCGCCTCCGGGAGGCGATTTCTCAGAACCCATCACCCAGAATACATTGCGGATTGCCGGAACATTCTGGGCTCTTGATACGAGCCTCGCGTACCGTCGGCATTTCCCCTCAGTGAACTGGATAAAAAGTTACTCACTCTATCTGGAGAGCATCGAGGACTGGTTTATACAAAGTGGTTTTAATGACTGGAAAGAGATGCGGGACTTGACCATGTATCTGCTCCAGAAAGAGGTCGAGTTGCAGGAAATTGTACAGCTGGTCGGTCCTGATGCCCTGCCCGAGAGCGAGAAGGCAATATTAGAGGTTACACGGATGGTACGGGAGGATTTCCTGCAGCAAAGCGCCTATCACGAGATCGACTCGTTCTGTCCCCTCGATAAGCAGTACTGGATGCTCAAAGTCATCCTTAACTTCTATGAACGGACTGGCGAGGCAATGAACAAAGGTGTCGCCTTAAACAAGATCCTGAAACTGCCCCTGAAAGCAGAGATCGGGAGGATGAAGGAACTCCGGGATGTGGATGCGGTCAGGAGCCTTATCGGCGAGATTGATAAAAAAATTGCCGCAGTGGAGGTGGAGAGATGAAACAACCGAGCCTGCTGGTAAAGGAGTGCAAGACGGTCAGCTATGTCTCGGGACCGTTGATCTTTGTCCAGTCTGTTAAGGGAGTCTCCTATGGAGAGATCGTTCGGATCACCCTCCCCGATGGCGTGGAGAGAAGTGGGCAGGTGCTGGATATCTCAAAAGATCTGGCGGTTGTCCAGGTCTTTGAGGGCACGAGCGGGATTGACGCTATGGAAACAAGGGTGCGGTTTACCGGGGAACCACCGAAGGTGGATGTCTCCATCGATATGCTCGGGCGAATATTCAACGGGGTGGGAAAGCCACGGGACGGAGGTCCTGATGTTATCCAGGAAGCCAGCCTGGATATCAACGGGATGCCCATCAACCCTTATGCACGGGACAAACCCGCCGACTTCATCCAGACCGGTGTGTCTGTCATCGATGCCTTAACTACCCTTGTCAGGGGCCAGAAGCTGCCCATTTTCACCGGTTCCGGGCTGCCTGCAAACAAGCTTGCCGCCCAGATCGCACGTCAGGCAAAGGTCTTGGGGGAAGGGGAAAACTTTGCAGTAGTGTTTGTCGCGATGGGGATCACCTACAAGGAGGCATCCTTCTTCATGAGGGATTTTGAAAAGACCGGTGCGCTCGAACGCGTGGTTTTCTTCATGAACCTTGCTGATGACCCGACCATCGAGAGGATTGCCACCCCACGGTGCGCTCTTACTGTTGCAGAATTTCTTGCGTTCACCCACAATCTCCATGTTCTCGTGATCCTGACGGATATGATTAATTACTGTGAGGCACTACGAGAGATTTCCACGGCGAGGGAGGAAGTCCCCGGCAGGAGGGGGTATCCTGGTTACATGTACACGGATCTCGCGACGATATATGAACGTGCAGGAAGAATCAAGGGTAAGACAGGATCGATTACCCAACTCCCCATCCTGACGATGCCCGATGATGATATCACCCACCCGGTTCCGGACCTGACCGGTTATATCACCGAGGGGCAGATCGTGCTTTCGCGGGATCTGTTCAGGAGGGGGGCCGATCCGCCTATTGACGTTCTTCCCTGTCTCTCACGGCTTATGAACCTCGGTATCGGCCCGGGAAAAACACGGGAAGACCACAGGAATGTGGCTGACCAGCTCTACGCTTCCTATGCCTATGGCAGAGATCTCCGCAGGCTGGTTGCGATCGTTGGTGAGGAGGCGCTGACTGAACTGGATAAGATATATCTGAAATTTGCAGATGAATTCGAGAAAAAATTCATAACTCAGGGAGATGAAGACCGGAGCATTGAAAGGACGCTGGAAATCGGTTGGGATCTCATGTCAATGCTGCCGGAAGACGAACTGAAACGAATAAAACGGGAATTTATAGGGAAGTATCACCCGGCATACAGAAAGTGATGATCCATGGAGCAGGTAAACCCCACAAGGATGGAGCTCATCAAGAAACACGCCCAGATAAAGCTTGCGGAGCAGGGGCGGGATCTCCTGCGGGAGAAGATGGACGCTCTCATTCAGGAGTTTTTCAATATCATGGAGTCTGTTTCGAAATCGCGGGTGGATTTGGAGAGTGTCGCTGCTTCAGCGCAGCGATCACTCCTGTCCGCTCTCGCTGCTGATGATTCCGTCACCCTGAAGTCGGCATCATTTGCCACGCGGAGAGGTCTGTTTGTCGATATCAAGGGGAAAAATATTATGGGGGTTCCTGTACCGGTAATCGAGAAAAAAAGAGTTACAAAAAGCGTTCTGGACAGAGGGTACAGTATCATAGGGGTCAGCGGGAGAATCGATGAAACTGCTGAAAAATTTGAGATGGAACTGGATTTAATCATCGGACTCGCGGAGACTGAGACTGCCCTGAAAAGACTTGGCGGGGAGATCCAGATGACACGGAGAAGGGTGAACGCGCTGGAGCAGGTGCTGATCCCTGATTTAAAGAAACAGGCAAAATATATTGAAAATACCATAGATGAGCGTGAGCGCGAAGATCTCTTCCGGTTAAAAAAGGTCAAAAAGATCATTGAACGCAAAAAAAAGAAAGCGTGAATACAGACCGAGCGCCGGGAATTTGATAGTTATCTCCATTCTACAATAATTTACACCCGGTTTTATATCTCCTTAAAATAATAATTAGATCGGTCTTGAAAAAAACCCAGATAAAAAAGGCAGTCTGACCAAGACTGAGATTGCGAACTATGTCTATCTGTACAAATCCCCATCTTCTGGATCAGGAAAATATCCTGCTCCCGATCTTACCGGCATTAAAGTCCGTGCCTTTTTTTTAAAATTGAAGTGATGCCGGAAGGCTGAGCATAATTTGAAGTTCCCTCTTTGAGTTCTTCAGATTTTGGTTTATTCATTATTTTCGTTGCTTTGCATGCCGCCAGCTCTATCCGCTCCCTGCACCTCTCTATGGCGATACCTTTCAGTTTCCCGATTTTGTTCGCGCTATCAAGTGCCATAAAGACCAAAACGTGATCACTTGTCTGTAATCATTTGAAGGGGGATATATACTTTCCCTCCCTTGGAAGTAAAATTCTACCTTGGGACATCCATACGCGGTCGGAACTGTAATTGGATAAGGTACCCACGATCTTTTTATCCCGATCCTGGTAATAATTACAAGAGATGAACCCTTTCCCGCTGCACAGCAGGAAAAAAAAATCACCCCTATACCCTATGGTATTCATCGTAACAGGACTGTCTTTTTTTGAACGTTTCACCTGCTCAGGACTCTTTGGAACAGATGTGAAAAAGCTTAGACAATCGCGGAATGTTCAAGGGTTGATCCTCGCATTAAAAAACAGGGATCCCAAAATACAATATGAGGCTGCAGAAGCACTTGGTGATCTGGGGGACTCCAGGGCTGTCGAACCATTGGTAACGGCACTTAAAAACGATGAATTCAGTGGTGTGCGGTGGAAGGCTGCAGAAGCTCTCTCAAAACTGGGTTCTCCTGCTGTCCCTGCCCTGATCGGGGCACTGCGACATGAGGATGATGATGTGCGGTGGAAAGCGGCTATCGCACTCGGGGAGATTGGCGATCCGCAGGCTATTGAACCTCTCATTCTGTTGCTCTGCGATGAGGACAGATTTGTCAAGAGCCATGCCGCTCTTGCTCTTGGCACAATTGGTGAACCCGCGGTCAATCCCCTCCTGCGTGCACTCCATGAAGGTGATGGAAATCTCCGATGGGGTGCTGCCATCGCACTGGGGAAAATTCGTGATCCACGAGCTATCGAACCTCTTATCCGGGCGCTTGCTGATAAGTATGAGAATGTCCGTGCCGAATCTGCATCATCACTTGCAGCAATAGGAAAACCCGCATTAGGACCCCTGTTACGGTTTTTAAAATTTTCAGAAGGACCCGAACGGCTTGAAGTTGTAACGGCGCTTGGTGAATTACATGATACCGACGCTGTCCAGCCGCTCGTCCAGATGCTTGAGAATGCAGATGAGGATGAAAGAAAAGCAATAGCGGATGCGCTTGATGCAATTCTGATTCCAACGGTTGAACCACTCGTACGGAAACTCCGGAACGGGCCCCATCAAAAAAATGAGAAGTCCAGGTCAGATACTCAAGAAGGAGAAGGATAACATGGAGGAACAAGCCCCCGCAATTAAGAAAATTCATCGGCTTATCGCCACCCTGTCTGATCCATCAATCGATAAACGCCACCAGGCCGTGCGGGAGCTAGGCAGTATCGGTAGACCGGCAGTCGACCCGCTTATCCAGACGCTTGCAGGGGCTTTGGATAATGATCATCGCTGGTATGCAGCACTCGCATTGTCCGGTGTCGGCACTCCGGCAGTAGATCCCCTGATTTCGGCAATGCGTGCTCATCGCGGGAATGAGTTCAGGAGATATGCAGCGGCAGCGCTGGGAAATATCGGGATTCCTGCGATCGAACCGGTAATCGATGCGATGGCAGACAACGACCGGGAGCTGCGGGGTTTTCTTTCCCTCGCGCTCTGCCGGATAGGAAAACCTGCAGTCGGTCCCCTCACCCGGCGACTTGATGACGCCGATGACATTATCAGGTCCTGTGCTGCCCTTACTCTCTGGCAGATGGGTGAAACCGGGCTTCCCGCGATGGTGGAAAAAATGCAGGAAGAAGAATAAATCAGCGTGGCACTGGTTGATCACCCGAACTCGTTCCTTCCTTTTGCATCCCGACACGAACAGATAAATCAGCTCACGCGAAAATCGTACCGGTATGCTTGTGCTTTCGCCAGCTATGGAGGAGTATGAAAAATCGCTGATGGACGACCTCCATTTCGCAATAGCGATAGCAAAGAAGGCCCGATCCCGTGGTCTCGATCCTTCGACCGATATCGAGATTCCTATTGCCAGTGACCTTGCGGACCGGGTTGAAGCGCTCCTGGGAATTAAAGGTGTGGCAGAGCGGATACGTGAGCTTGAATCCCTTATGTCCCGGGAAGAGGTTGCATTACGGATAGGCGATGATTTTGTTGCCCGGAAGTTTGGCGAGACGACGAACGAACAGATTCTCGATCATGCCATTCGTACAGCAATGGCGCTGCTGACTGAAGGGGTAGTAGCGGCACCCACCGAAGGGATCGCAAAAGTTGGACTTGGGAAAAATGACGACGGGAGCCAGTACCTGAAAATTTTTTATGCCGGACCAATCCGAAGTGCAGGCGGGACTGCACAGGCACTCTCGGTACTCGTGGGCGATTACGTCAGGCGGCAGCTTGGCCTTAACCGTTACAATCCCCGTCAGGAGGAAGTTGAGCGGTACATCGAGGAAATCCGGCAATATAACACTATTATGAATCTCCAGTACCTGCCCAGCGAACAGGAAATCCGTCTTATTGTCGAGAATTGCCCGGTGTGTATTGATGGGGAAGCAACCGAACAGGAAGAGGTATCGGGACACCGTAACCTCGAGCGGGTAGAGACCAACACGGTGCGGGGTGGTATGGCACTGGTCCTTGCGGAAGGTATTGCCGGGAAGGCTCCAAAACTCAAAAGCAAAGTTGAAATGATGAAGATGGATGGCTGGGACTGGCTGGGCAAACTCATTAAAAATAAAACAGATGAAGGAACCATCAGCATCAAACCCCTGGACAAGTACCTTCGGGACCTTATCGGAGGAAGACCCGTATTTTCTTATCCTATGCGAAAAGGTGGGTTCCGCCTTCGTTACGGGAGGTCGCGAAATACGGGATTTGCCGCTGCCGGGCTCCATCCCGCGACGCTGTACATCCTCGGGGAGTTTCTTGCGGTCGGAACCCAGATGAAGACTGAACGTCCCGGCAAGGCATGTGGGGTTGTTCCCGTTGATTCCATTGAAGGGCCGACCGTGCGGATGCAGAATGGCGATGTGCTGCGGGTTGACGACGTTGCGACAGCACAAAAACTTGCATCTGGTATTGAAAAGATCCTTGATGTAGGTGAAATTCTCATCTCGTTTGGTGAATTCCTTGAAAACAACCACCCGCTGGTTCCCTGTGGCTATTGCGAAGAGTGGTGGCTTCTTGAAGTTAATGCCGGTACAATACCTCCCAAAAACGAAGATGAAGCTATTGCTCTGGCAAGGTCCGGGGAATACCTCCATCCAGCGTACACATGGTTCTGGGACGATCTTTCTGTAGAACAGATCCTTACTCTTGCAGATACCATTTCCCGGGAGGGTAAAGTTACAGACAGCTGCCTGCAGGTTCCAGACACTCCCTCAACGAAAATAATTCTTGAAGAACTGCTCATCCCCCACGAGGTGCGAAGCGGTAATATCCAGATCAAAACCTATCGTGCATTCATCATCTGCCTCGGGCTTGACGAAAACCTGAAAAAATGCGATGCATGGACGAATGCACCTCATGACACACCGTTCAACCTCGTCTCGCACCTTTCCGGAATCAAACTTCGGTCACGTGCAGGCACGCGGATTGGTGGACGCATGGGCAGACCCGGGAAATCCAAACCAAGGAAGATGAATCCCCCGCCACATGTCCTTTTCCCGCTCGGTGATTCA
>Ga0105106_10001306_pt1 | contig 17887 bp, 15 predicted proteins | sample PPLLaktember2015_5_FD_79109 | JGI IMG/M metagenome (GOLD analysis project Ga0105106, IMG submission 79109) | Freshwater sediment microbial communities from Prairie Pothole Lake near Jamestown, North Dakota, USA - PPLs Lake P8 Core (1) Depth... | ecosystem: Environmental > Aquatic > Freshwater >...
CGGCGGACCCGGCATGCGCATCGGTCTGGGCGGCGGCGCCGCCTCGAGCATGGGCGCGGGCAGCAACACCGAGCAGCTCGATTTCGACTCGGTGCAGCGGGGCAACGCCGAGATGCAGCGCCGGGCGCAGGAGGTGATCGACCGCTGCTGGATGCTCGGTGCCGGCAATCCGATCCTGTCGATCCACGACGTCGGCGCCGGCGGGCTCTCCAACGCGCTGCCCGAGCTCGTGCACGGCGGCGGCGCCGGCGGCACGTTCGATCTCCGCGCGGTGCCGTCGGAGGAGCCCGGCATGTCGCCGCGCGAGATCTGGTGCAACGAGGCGCAGGAGCGCTACGTGCTGGCGATCGCACCGGAGAGCCTCGAGCGCTTCCAGTCGATCTGCGAGCGTGAGCGGTGCCCGTTTGCCGTCGTCGGCACGGCAAACGCGGAGGGGCACCTCGTCGTCAGCGATGATCGTTTCCGCAACCGGCCCGTGGACGTGCCGATCGAGGTGATCCTCGGCAAGCCGCCGAAGATGACCCGCGACGTCGCCCACGCGCCACGCGCGACGGCGCCACTGTCGCTCGAATCAGTCGACCTGCGCGAGGCGGCCTATCGCGTTGTGCAGTTCCCCGCGGTCGCGGACAAGACGTTCCTGGTGACGATTGGCGACCGCACCGTGGGGGGCATGAGCGCGCGCGACCCGATGGTCGGGCCGTGGCAGGTGCCGGTCGCGGACGTCGCGGTGACCCTTGCCGACTTCGAGGGCTACGCGGGCGAGGCGATGGCGATGGGCGAGCGCACGCCGCTCGCGCTGATCGATGCGCCGGCATCCGGCCGCATCGCGGTGGCCGAGGCGATCACCAACCTCGCGGCGGCACCGGTCGCGACGATCGATGCGATTCGCCTGTCCGCGAATTGGATGGCGCCCGCGGGACACGCGGGGGAGGACGCAGCGCTCTACGACACCGTGCGCGCGGTGAGCGAGTTCTGCATCGCGCTCGGCGTCTCGATTCCGGTCGGCAAGGACTCGATGTCGATGCGCACGACGTGGCGCGATGCCGGCGTCGACCACGCCGTGACCGCGCCGGTATCGCTCGTCGTGACGGCGTTCGCGCCGATCGGCGATGCGCGGGATACGGTCACGCCGCTGCTGCGCACGGGCAAGGGTCCGACCTCCCTCGTGCTGCTCGACGTGAGCGGTGGCCGGCGGCGCCTCGGTGCGTCGGTGCTTGCGCAGGTCTTCGGACAGCTCGGCGACGAGTCTCCCGACGTGGACCCTCGCGACCTCGCCGCGCTGTTCGCGGTCGTGCAGCAGGCGCGCCGCGACGGCTGGCTGCTCGCCTATCACGACGTCGGCGACGGCGGCCTGTTCGCGACACTGGTCGAGATGGCATTCGCGTCGCGCTGCGGCCTCGAGATCATGCTCGACGGCATCGACACGCCGCCGCACGCGGCGCTGTTCGCCGAGGAGATCGGCGCGGTCGTCCAGGTCGACGCCGGCGACACGCAGGCAATGATCGACGCGGCGCGTGCGGCGGGGCTTCATGCGTGCGTGGTCGGCGCGCCGGCGTCCGGAGACCGGATCCGTGTGCGCACCATCGACCACGTGCTGCTGGACGAGGCGCGCGTGGACCTGCATCGCGCGTGGTCCGCGACGACGCACGCGCTGCAGCGGCTGCGCGACCATCCGGGGCTCGCCGACGAGGAGTACGATCGCCTGCTCGATGCAGGCGAGCCGCCGATGCCCACAGGCCTCACTTTCGACCCCGACGAGGACCTCGCGGCCCCGTTCATCGCGAGTGGTGTGCGCCCGGCGGTCGCGATCCTGCGCGAGCAGGGCGTGAACGGGCAGGTGGAGATGGCGGCCGCGTTCGACCGGGCGGGTTTTGCCGCGGTCGACGTGCACATGAGCGACATCATTGCCGGGCGGCGCACGCTGGATCGGGTGCAGGGCGTGGTCGCGTGCGGCGGATTCTCCTACGGTGACGTGCTCGGCGCCGGCGAAGGCTGGGCCAAGTCCATCCTGTTCAACGCGCGCGCTCGCGACGAGTTCGCCGCGTTCTTCGCGCGGCCCGGCACGTTCGCGCTGGGCGTGTGCAACGGCTGTCAGATGATGAGCAACCTGCGCGAGCTGATTCCCGGCACCGCGCACTGGCCGCACTTCGAGCGCAACCGATCCGAGCAGTTCGAGGCGCGCCTCGCCCTCCTCGAGGTCGGGCGCTCGCCGAGCCTGTTCTTCGCCGGCATGGCCGGCAGCCGCGTTCCGGTGGCCACCGCCCACGGCGAGGGCTACGCGCAGTTCCGGGATGCCGCGCAGCTCGCTGCAGCCCAACCCTACGTGGCGCTGCGCTTCGTCGATGCCGCCGGTCAGGCGACCGAGCGCTATCCTTACAACCCCAACGGCTCGCCGCAGGGCATCACGGGCCTGACGACGCCCGACGGCCGCTTCACGATCCTGATGCCACACCCGGAGCGCGTGTTCCGTACGGTGCAGATGTCCTGGCATCCCGAAGGCTGGGGCGAGGATTCGCCGTGGATGCGCATGTTCCGCAACGCCCGCGTGTGGCTCGGCTAGGCCAGCGCGGCAACTGCGACAGGAGGGGGACGCGATGGCCGGCCTGAACCTCACCGTGTATTCGATCGATGGCGTCGTCCCGGTGGTCGATCCGACGGCGTTCGTGCATCCGTCCGCGGTGCTGATCGGCGACGTGATCGTCGGGCCGGGCTGCTACATCGGCCCGGCGGCGTGCCTGCGCGGCGACTTCGGCCACATCGAGGTCCGCGCCGGCGCGAACATCCAGGACACGTGCGTGCTGCACGGCTACCCGGGCCTCGGCACGGTCGTCGAGGAGGACGGCCACGTCGGCCACGGCGCGGTATTGCACGGCTGCCGCGTCGAGCGCAACGGTCTCGTCGGCATGAACGCGGTCGTCAACGACAATGCGGTCGTCGGCGACTCGGCGATCGTCGCGGCGATGGCGTTCGTCAAGGCCGGCATGGTGATTCCGCCGCGCACGATCGCCTCGGGCGTCCCGGCCAAGGTGCTGCGCGCGCTCACCGATACCGAGCTCGCCTGGAAGGCCGAGGGCACGCGCCACTACCAGGACCTCGCGCGCAGGTCGCTCGCGACGATGCGGGCCGTCGCGCCGCTGCCGGCGCCGGAGCCCGACCGCAAGCGGCTCGACCTTCCGGAGATGCTCCCGCTCTCCGTGCTCAAGGAGCGCACCCGAGGCTGACGGCGCCGCGCGCGAGACCGCGATGAGCCCGAAGGGCCGCCCCGAGGGCGAATTTGCCCCACAGCGCGTTAGCGCGGAGGGAAGTCCAGTGACCACGCAGTTCGAGAACGCGCTCGCGCGGTCGATCTGGTCGCAGCGCTACCGCTTCGTGCCGGCTTCGGGCCCCGCCGAGGCGTCGATCGACGCGACGTTCGACCGGGTCGCGCGTGCGCTCGCCGCGGCGGAACCTCGCGACCGGGGGCACTGGGCAGTTCGCTTCCGCGAAGTGCTCGACGACTTCAGGTTCCTGCCCGGCGGTCGAATCCTCGCCGGCGCGGGCACCGCCCGCCGCGTGACGCTGTTCAACTGCTTCGTGATGGGTACGGTCGAGGACTCGCTCGACGGCATCTTCGCCGCGCTGCGCGAGTCGGCGCTGACGATGCAGCAGGGCGGCGGCATCGGCGTCGACTTCTCGACGCTGCGGCCGCGGGCCGCGCCGGCCGATGCCACCGGTGGCATCGCATCGGGGCCGGTCTCGTTCATGGACCTGTGGAACCAGATGTCGGACACCGTGACGGGCGTAGGCCCCCGCCGCGGCGCGATGATGGGCACGCTCTCCTGCGAGCACCCGGACGTCGCCGACTTCATCGACGCCAAGCGGCGGGCGGGTCGGCTCACGCACTTCAATCTCTCGGTCCTCGTCTCCGATGCCTTTATGCGCGCGGTCGAGGTCGATGCCGACTGGACGCTCGCGTTCGCGCACGCCGGTGTCGAGCGGCGCGTGGGCGCGCGTGCGCTCTGGGATGCAATCGTCGACAGTGCCTACGCGAGCGCAGAGCCGGGCGTCTTGTTCATCGACCGCATCCGCGCCGAGGACAACCTGGCCTATGCCGAGACCATCAGCGCCACCAATCCCTGCGGCGAGATCCCGCTGCCGCCCTACGGCGCGTGCGACTTGGGCTCGATCAACCTGACGCGCTTCGTCCGGGCACCGTTCACCGTGGAGGCAGCGCTCGACCTCGACGCGCTCGCCGCCACCGCCGGGGTGGCGACGCGCATGCTGGACAACGTCTACGAGGTGTCGCGGTTCCCGTTGCCCCAGCAGGAGACCGCGGCCCGCGGTTCGCGGCGGCTGGGCCTCGGCATCACCGGCCTCGCCGACGCGCTCGCGATGCTCGGCCTCAACTATGTTGTCCCGGCCGCACGCGGCGTCGCGGCCGAGGCGATGCGCACGATCTGCGAGGCGGCCTACACGGCGTCGATCGAACTCGCGCGCGAGCGCGGCAGCTTCGAGCGCTTCGATCGGCAACGCTACCTGGCGGCGCCGTTCGTGACGCGGCTGCCGGCGCACGTCCGCGAGGCGATCGCCCGCCACGGCATCCGCAACAGCCACCTGACGGCGATTGCCCCCGCGGGAACGATCAGCCTGCTTGCGGGCAACGTGTCGAGCGGGCTCGAGCCGGTGTTCGCGCTGGAGTATGCACGCGACGTCCGGCAGCCGGATGGCTCGACCGCCCACGTTGCGGTGGAGGCGTACGCCGTCGCCCGGTTCCGTGCGCTTCGCGGCAGCGAGGCGCTGCCCGACACGTTCGTCACGGCGCGCGAGGTCGTCGCCGAAGACCAACTCGCGATGCAGGCGGCGCTGCAGCCTCACGTCGACAACGCGATCTCGAAGACCACCAACGTTGCCGTGGACATTCCGCGTGAGGAATTCGGCCGGATCTATCGGCGCGCGTGGGAGCTTGGACTCAAGGGCTGCACGGTGTTCCGGCCCAACGCCGTCACCGGAGCGGTGCTGTCCGGGCCCGAGCCCCGTTGCGAGCGCTGTGAAACACCGGCCGTTGCCTGGTGACTGTCGGGCGGTCTGCGATCAGAACCCCGCGGCCTGGCCGTCCCGCCGCGGATCGGAAGCTGCAACATAGCCGTCCTCCCCGCGCACGATGAACTGCCCCGCGCCGAAGTCCATGTAGGAGTCCTCGATCGCGCGGAGTTCGTGCCCCAGCGCGGCGAGTCCTGCGCGAAGTCCGGATGCGGCCGAGGGTTCGAGGTCGATCGAGCGCCCGGCATTCACCCGCCAGCGGGGCGCGTCGAGCGCCGCCTGCGGATTCATGCCGCAGGCCACCATGCGCACCAGCGTCTGCACGTGACCCGGCGGCTGGATCGGGCCGCCCATGACGCCAAACGCCGCGAGCGCCGATCCGTCCGCGGTGAGGAATCCTGGAATGATCGTGTGGAACGGCCGCTTGCCGCCCCCGGGCTCGTTCGGGTGGCCGGAGAGGAGCGTGAATCCGGCGCCGCGGTTCTGCAGGCTGATGCCGGTGCCCGGCACCACGACTCCCGAGCCGAAGCCCATGTAGTTCGACTGGATCAGCGAGACCATCATGCCCCGCGCATCGGCAGCCGCGACGTACACGGTGCCGCCCCTGGGCGGCTCGCCGGGTCCGAAGTCCTGCGCCCGCGCCGGATCGATGCGCCGTGCACGTTCCGCGAGGTAGGCCGTGTCGAGCAGGGCTTCGGTGGGCACGTCCATCGAGCGGGGATCGGCGACGTACCGGTGTGCATCGGCGTACGCGAGCTTCATCGCCTCGATCTGCAGGTGGTGGCTCGCGACGGAATCGGCCGGCAGCGACGCAACGTCGAGATGCGAAAGCATGCCGAGCGCCATGAGCGCGGCGACCCCCTGTCCGTTCGGCGGCATCTCGTGGACGCGCACACCCTGCCAGTCGAGTCCGAGCGGCGCCACCCACTCGACCGCGTGGGTGGCGAAGTCGGCGAGCGTGTGCAGCGCGCCGTGGGCGCGCGCGTCGTCGACCATCGCCTGCGCGAGCGCCCCGCGGTAGAACGCCTCGCCGTGGCTCTCGGCAATCGCCGCGAGCGTCGCGGCGAGCGGGGCGCACGCGAAGGTCTCGCCGGGGTCGGGGGCGCGGCCGCGCGGCAGGAAGTGCTCGCCAAAGCCCAGATCGTGCGGCAGTACCGCGGCCGCACGAGCCCACTGCCGGGCGACGTTCGGCGAGACCGGGAAGCCGTCGCGCGCGTAGCGGACCGCGGGCTCGAACAGGTCGGCGAACGGCAGTGCCCCGAAACGCTGCGACAGCGCGGCCCACCCCGATACCGCGCCGGGGATCGTCACCGGCTCCCAGCCGCGTGGCGGCACTTCGCGCAAGCCCGCGTAACGCGCGGCGGAGAGGGCTGCCGGCGCGCGGCCGGAGGCGTTCAGGCCGGCAAGCGCACGGCCGTCCCACACCATCGCGAAGAGGTCGCCGCCGACGCCGTTGCCCGTGGGCTCGACGACGGTGAGCGTGATCGCGGTCGCGAGCGCGGCGTCGACGGCGTTGCCGCCGCGATGGAGCATCGCGAGCCCGGCCTGCACGGCGAGCGGCTGCGACGTGGCGACGGCATTGCGGGCGAGGACCGGCTGCCGTCGCGACGGATAGGGTTGCGACCAGTCGAAGCGCATCGGCTTCGCCTCCGCGTCAGGCTTCGTGGAAGGCTTCTTCCCGCTTGCGCCGCACGTTCGGCGCGAGCACGATCAGGAGCAGCACGGCCGCGACCGCGAGCAGCGTCGCCGAGAGCGGTCGGGTGAAGAACACCGTCGGGTCGCCGCGCGACAGCAGCAGCGCCCTCCGCAGGTTCTCCTCCATCAGCGGACCGAGGATGAAGCCGAGGAGCAGCGGCGCGGGTTCGCACTCCAGCTTGACGAACAGCCAGCCGATCAGGCCGAAGAGTGCCGTCATCAGCACGTCCCAGACGTTGTTCTGCAGGCTGTAGACGCCGATGCAGCAGAACAGCAGGATCGCCGGGTACAGCAGGCGATAGGGCACCTGCAGCAGCTTGACCCAGAGGCCGATCATCGGCAGGTTGAGGACCACCAGCATCAGGTTGCCGATCCACATGCTCGCGATCAGGCCCCAGAAGAGCTGCGGGTTCGAGGTCATCACCTGCGGGCCCGGCTGAATGCTGTGGATCGTCATCGCGCCGACCATCAGCGCCATCACCGCGTTCGGTGGTATGCCGAGCGTGAGCAGCGGGATGAACGAGGTCTGCGCGCCGGCGTTGTTGGCGCTCTCCGGCCCGGCGACACCCTGGATCGCGCCCTTGCCGAACTGCGATGGATCCTTCGCGATCTTCTTCTCGAGCGTGTAGGACGCGAAGGCCGAGAGCAGCGCACCGCCACCGGGCAGGATGCCGAGCCCGGACCCGAGCAGCGTGCCGCGCGCGATCGCCGGCAACGCCTCCTTGAAGTCCTTCCACTTGATCCACAGTCCCGAGACCTTGTTGGTGAACACCTCGCGCGCTTCGCGGTGCTCGAGGTTGACGATGATCTCGGCGAAGCCGAACACCCCCATCGCGATCGCCACGAACCCGATGCCGTCGGACAGTTCGGGTATGCCGAACGAGTACCGCTGCAGGCCGGAGTTGACGTCGGTGCCGACGAGGCCGAGCAGCAGGCCGAGGATGATCATGCCGATCGCCTTGACCAGCGAGCCGCTGGCGAGCACGACGGCGGCGATCAGGCCGAGCACCATCAGCGAGAAGTACTCGGCCGGGCCGAACTTGAGCGCCACCTCGGCAAGCGGCGGGGCGAAGGCCGCGACGACCATCGTCGCGAACGTGCCGGCGATGAACGAGCCGAGGGCCGCGATGGCGAGCGCCGTGCCGGCGCGGCCCTTGCGCGCCATCTGGTAGCCGTCGATGCAGGTCACGACCGACGAGGACTCGCCCGGCAGGTTGACCAGGATCGCGGTCGTCGAGCCGCCGTACTGCGCGCCGTAGTAGATGCCGGCCAGCATGATCAGCGCCGACACCGGGGGCAGCGCATAAGTGATCGGCAGCAGCATCGCGATCGTCGGCACCGGCCCGATGCCGGGCAGGACCCCGATCAGCGTGCCGAGCAGCACGCCGAGGAACGCATAGAACAGGTTCGTCGCGGTCAGCGCGACGGCGAACCCGGTGGCGAGGTTGGCGAAGACCTCCATGCCGTCAGCCCGCGAGCGCGGGCGGCCAGGTCGGCAACTGCAGGCCGAGCCCGTAGCGGAACGCGACGACGACGAACACGGCAAGGGCGATCGCCGCGACGATCGATTCACGCCAGCGATACTCGTGGCTCGCGGTGCTCGCGACCAGCACCAGCAGCAGCGTGGCGATCACCAGTCCGACCTTGTTCACCACGAGGCCGAACAGCAGGACGCTCGCGAGCACGATGGCGAGCGGCTTGAAGGTGGGAAACGACAGCGGTGCGCCCTGCAGCTTGAACGATCGCAGCACGAGCAGTGCGCCGAGCGCGCACAACATGAGCCCGAGCACGCGGGGGAAGTAGCCCGGACCCATGCGGGCCGCGGTGCCCATCGCGTAGTCGAGCGCGATCACGCAGGCCGCGCCGCCGAAGGCGATGAACAAGACTCCGGCCCAGAAGTCCTTCGGATGACGGATCAGCGCCACGTGCCTCCCTATCGACTCGCGTGTGCTTCTGCTCGCGCGTTCCGCGCGATGCGCCTTCTTGCGAGGCGCGCTGTAGTCTAGCAGGTCGGTTTGCCCATCGCGGCGCCGTGCCAAAGCGAAAAGGGCAGGCCCGCAGGCCTGCCCTCGTCACCAGGGTCGCGCCGACCGGCGGTCAGACGCCGTTCTTGACGCGCAGGTCGCGCAGGTACTTGTCCAGGTGCTGCGACTGCATGCGCTGCTGCAGCTGCGGCTTCACCTCGTCGAACGTCGGCACCTTCGCGGCGCGAACGTCGTCGACGCGGATCACGTGCCAGCCGAACTGCGTCTGCACCGGCTGCGGCGTGAACTTGCCCTTGTCGGTCTTGACCATCGCGTCGCTGAAGGGCTTGACGAAGTTGGCCGGGGCATTCCAGTCGAGGTCGCCGCCGCGGTCCTTGGACCCCGGGTCCTTCGAACGCTGCTTGGCGAGGTCCTCGAACTTCTGGCCCTTCTGCAGATCGGCGATCACCTGCTTCGCCTCGTCTTCCTTCTCGACCAGGACGTGGGCGACCTTGTACTCCTTGTCGCCGATCTGGGTCTTGATCGACTCGTATTCCTTGCGCAGGTCGGCGTCCGGCACCGGGTTCGCCTTCACCCAATCGGAGACGTACGCGCGCACCAGGACCGTCTGCGAGGCGAGGTCCATCTGCGTCTTGACGTCCGCGTTCTTGTCGAGGTTCTTCTTCTTTGCTTCGCGCACGAGGAGTTCGCGCGTGTTGAGCTCGTCGCGTACGGCGGCGCGCAGTTCCGGCGAGTCGGGCTGGCCCTGGCCCATGCGCTCCTTGAGCAGCAGGTCGAACTGGGACGCCGGATACAGGTTCTTGCCCTGCGCAGCGGCGGCGGCCGCCGGCGCCGCGGGCGCGGGCTTGGTCGCCGGTGCCGGTGCCTGTGCCTGCGCGGCAGCCACCGGGATCAGCGCCGCGACCACCGCGGCTGCGATTCGGTTCTTGATCATTGCGTGGTTCCTTCGGGGTTGGAGGGGAATTCCTCGGGGGTGTAAGCCTGGATCGCGAGCGCGTGCAGCGGATGCGGGATCAGGTCGGCGACCCGGTCGAGCACTGCGCGGTGACGCGCGAGGCGGGGTCGTTGCCGGAACGCCTTCGACACGATCACCAGGGAAAAGTGCCCGCCGCCGCCCGCGGCGCCGGCGTGCCCGACGTGCTCGGCACTGTCGTCGTGGAGATCGACGAGCAACGGCTCGAGCGGCGCGAGGCGCGCCCGGATCGTCTCGGCAATGGATTCATTCATGAGGGCTTCTCGGGCGCCTCGACGATGTGGCGCGTGAGCCACACCCCCTGCGCGAGTGCGAAGGCCAGGAACAGGCCGATGCCGCCCCAGACCTTGAAGTTGACCCAGGTCTCGAGGCTGTAGTGGAACGCGATGTACCAGTTGGCAACGGCCATAGCGGCAAAGAATGCGACCCACGACCAGGTGACGCCCGACCAGACAACGGCCGGTAGCGTGATGTCCTTCAGCAGCAGTGCGATGAGGTCGCGCCGGAACGCGAGCTTGCCCACCGCCAGGATCGCGCCGAACAGCCCGTATAGGACGGTCGGCTTCCACTTGATGAACGTCTCGTCTTGCAGCCAAAGCGTCGCCCCGCCGAAGACGGCGATGATCACAAGCGACAGCCAGTGGACGGCCGAGACGCGGCCCTTCGCCTTGAAGTAAGCGATCTGCGCGACCGACGCCACGATCGCCACGGCCGTGGCGACATAGATGTTCCACGCCTTGAAGGCGATGAAGAAGAGGATCAGCGGCAGGTAGTCGGCCAGAAGCTGCATAACTTTCCATTATATCGCAGCTCCGACCCGCCCCTTGCCGGCCGGCGGCCGGCACCGTCCGTATGGCGGGAGGGACCCTTTCCGACGCCTTGCGCCGGCGGCTTCGGGGTCAGGCGCGGCGGCCCCGCACCAGCGCGTGCAGCCGCGGCCAGTCGAAGGCGGCGCCGGGGTCCGTCTTGCGGCCGGGCGCGATGTCGCTGTGCCCGGCCAGGTCGGCGATCGGGTACCTGGACTTGAGCGCACGGATGAGGCGCGCGAGCCGCTCGTATTGCCGCGCCGTGTAGGCGCGGGTGTCGGTGCCCTCAAGTTCCACCCCGATCGAGAAGTCGTTGCAGCGCTCCCGCCCCTGCCACGCCGAGACGCCGGCGTGCCAGGCGCGCCGTGCGCAGGGCACGAACTGCAGCAGGGCGCCGTTGCGCCGGATGAGGAAGTGCGCGGAGACCCGCACGTCCGCGAGGCCCGCGAAATACGGGTGCGCGCCCGGATCGAGCCGATTGGTGAAGAGCCGCTCCACCTCGTCGCCGCCGAAGTGCCCCGGCGGCAGCGAGATGCCGTGGACGACGAGCAGGCTGATGCGCGTCCCCTGCGGGCGGTCGTCGCAATTTGGCGACTTCCTGCGCGTCGCACGCCGGTGCCAGCCTGCCGCGTCGACGACCCCGCCGGTCGCGGGCTTTGCGCGCTCCCCGCGCGGCGGGCGCGGGCTCTTCACTTGATCCCTAGGCGTTCCATCCGGTAGCGCATCGCCCTGAAGGTGATACCGAGGAGCTTCGCCGCAGCAGTACGGTTGTAACGGGTCTTCTCGAGCGCCTCGTTGATCGCCGCGCGCTCGACGCGATCGAGGTAGTCCTGCAGCGGCCACTTCTCGCCCGGCGGGACGGCGACGTCCGACTCCTCGGCGAGCGGTGTCAGGTGCAGGTCCTCGGCGCTGATCTGCTGCGTGTCCGCGGCCAGTGACAGCCCGCGCTCGAGGATGTTCTCGAGCTCGCGCACGTTGCCGGGGAAGGGATACTTCTCGAGGGCTGCCACCGCGTCGGGCAAGAGGTGCGCGGGCGTGCCGCGCGCGAGCTTGCCCAGGATCGCGTTGGCAATCACCGGGATGTCCTCGCGCATTTCGCGCAGCGGCGGCATCGGCAGCTCGATGACGTGCAGCCGATAGAAGAGGTCCTGCCGGAACTCGGCGGACTCGACCAGTGCGGGCAGGTTCTTGTGCGTCGCGCTGATGATCCGCACGTCGAGCGGGTCCTCCTGCGTCGAGCCGACCTTGCGCACCTTCTTCTCCTGGATCGCGCGCAGGAGCTTCACCTGCATCGCGAGCGGCAGGTCCGCGACCTCGTCGAGGAACAGGGTGCCGCCGTTGGCCGCCTGGAAGAATCCCTCCCGGTCGGCCTCGGCGCCCGTGAAGGCGCCTTTCTTGTACCCGAAGAACTCGCTTTCCATCAGGTTCTCGGGAATGGCGCCGCAGTTGACCGCGATGAACGGCTGCTCCGCCCGCGGACCGCCGCGGTGGATCATCCGCGCCGCGAGCTCCTTGCCGCTGCCCGACTCGCCGTTGATGTAGACCGGGGCCTGGCTCTTCGCGAGGCGCTCGATCATGCTGCGCACCTGCTCCATCGCCGGGGACACACCGAGGAGCTGGTAGCCCGCCGCGGGTTGCGGCTTGTCGGGCACCTTGAGGGCCTGCTTGACCAGCGCGCGCAGCTGCTCGAGCGCCACGGGCTTGGCGAGGTAGTCGAACGCGCCGGCCTTCAGCGCGGCGACGGCGTTCTCGGCGCTGCCGTAGGCAGTGATCACCGCGACCGGGACGTCGAGGCCCTTGTGGTTGATGTGCTCGACGACGCGCAGCCCCTCGCCGTCCGGCAGGCGCATGTCGGTGAGGCACAGGTCGAAGGGCTCGCGGTCGAGCAGGCGGATCGCCTCGCCGACCGACTCGGCCCGGATCGTGTCGAGCCCCATGCGCGAGAGCGTGAGCTCGAGCAGCTCGAGGAGGTCGGGCTCGTCGTCGATGACGAGCACTTTGGGTTGGCCGCGCGACTTTCGGGTCATGATGGTGGTCTTCTTGCAGTGATCAGGCGACGTTTGCGGGCTTGACGATCACGCCAGCGCGCCTCATGGTGATGCGGAATTGCGCGCCCGGCGAGCGTGGCAGGAGTTCGAGCGTCGCACCGTTGGCGTCGGCGAGCTCGCGCGCAATATACAGGCCGAGCCCCGTGCCCCCGGGACGCGTCGTGAAGAACGGCTCGAAGATCTGGCTGCGGAGCTCCGCGGGAATGCCGGGCCCGTCGTCGGCGAGCTCGAAGATCACGACGTCGCCCATGTAACCGGGCCGGGCGCCGATGCCGATGCTGCCCTCCTTCTTCTGGCAGTGCTGCCAGGCGTTGCGCACGAGGTTCCACACGATCTGGTTCAGGTGGCCCCGGTCGAAGATGACGCCGAGGTCGTCCGCGATGTCGATCGCAACCGCGCCCGCCGGCATGTTCTCAGCCTGCACGATTTCGTCGGTCAACGTGCGCACGAAGTCGCCGATCGCCACGGTCTCGGGCTGCTGGCGGTCGCGGCGGTTCAACTGCAGCACCTCGCCGACGATGCGGTCGATGCGCCGCGCGTTGTTGCGGATCATGCTGAGCAACCGGCGGCCTTCGGGGGCGACGGTGCCGTCCTCCTCGAGGAGTTGCGCTGCCTGGTTGATTGCCGACAGGGGGTTGCGCACCTCGTGGGCGATCGAGGCAGTGAGCCGTCCCATCGCCGCGAGCTTCATCTGCTGCGCCTCGGTCTGCGCACGGCCGAGGTCCTCGAGGTAGATCAGCGTGCCGCCGTTCAGGCCGGAGCCGATGCGCACCAGCCGCGTGCGCAGCAGGCGCTGGGTCGCCTCGACCTTGAACGGGGGCAGCGCCTCGGCAGGGTCCTCGTGCCACCGACGCCAGTAGTCGTGCAGGACGGAGCTGAACTCGGACAGCCGCATGCCGCCACGCATCCGTCCGAAGCCCCCGAGCAGGCGGGTGACCTGCTGGTTGTGCCCACGGACCACGCCGTTGAGGTCGACGACGAGCACGCCGTCCTGCATGTCCTGGATGATGAGCCGGTTCACCTGCTCGAGGTTGGCGACGTCGATGCCGCGCTGCGCCGCGAGATCCTCCGACGCCTTCGCATAACGGCCGAGCGCGACGGCGATGCTCACCATCGCGAAGTAGCCGATGCAGACCATCGCCGTCTGCAGGAGCTGCGGGTAGGCGATCCTGCCCTCGATGTTGCGGAAGATGTCCAGTCCGAGCAGCACCAGCGTGGCGAGCGCCGCGTGGAAGAACGCGGTCTGCGTGCGCAGCAGCCAGCCGCTCGCCGCGAGCTGGGGAAACAGCAGAATCGGCAGCGGCGCAACGGACGTGCCTCCCGCGATCACGATCAGCGCCAGGAAGCCGATGTCCACGGAAAGCAGTGCGAGCACCAGCGTGGGCAGGGTGACCGGAAGTCGCTGCTGTTGCTGCTGGAGCCACCAGAACGAGCCAAGCCCGAACAGGAAGTAGAGACCGGCCGCCGTCACGAACGTGTTGGGTGCGTCGACGGCGAGCGCCCGCAGGTCGGCGAGCAGGGCGATCCCGAGCAGGATCGCGCCGCAGACGGCCCGGTACAGTGCGACGATCCAGAGGATCCGGCGGTTCGAATCGGCGGCCACCGTGGAAAGTGGCGCACCATCGAGCGGAGGAGTGACGAAGGGCAGCATCAGGGCCGCTATATGACCTGCCGCGCGCGATTCGTCAATGTCGGCGCGGACACGCGGGGTCGCCGCACCGGAAGCCCGTGGCCGTGGCCTGCGCCTCGGACTTGGGAAGGTAGACGCCGCACGCCTCGCAGCGGACCGTGGGCTCGGCGGGGGGCAGCTCCTTGGGACGCTCGCGACGTTCCTGATCGCGCGAGGACCTGCGGCTCTTGGCGACGTTGAGGAAACGCAAGGCGAGCAGGATCACGAAGAAGACGACGATCCAGAAGACGATCTTGCCCATCGCTACAGCACCTTTCCCGGATTCATGATGCCGTCGGGATCGAGGGCGGCCTTCACCCGCGCCATCAGCTCGATCTCGACGCCGGGCTTGTAGCGCTTCAGCTCGCCGCGCTTCAGTTGCCCGATGCCGTGCTCGGCACTGATGCTGCCACCCGCTGCATCGACGAGATCGTAGACGATACGGTTGGCGACGGCTTCGTTGCCCATGAAGGCCTTCGCCACCGTGCCTTCCGGTCCGGAGAGGTTGTAGTGCAGGTTGCCGTCCCCGAGGTGGCCGAAGATCACGAAGCGGACGCCGGGCAACGCCTGCGCGAGCGCCGACTCGGCGTCGCGCAGGAAGCGGGGAATCGCGGACACGGGCACCGAGATGTCGTGCTTGATGTTGGGCCCCTCGCGGCGCTGGCCTTCGGAGATGTTCTCGCGCAGCGCCCACAGCGCCGCGGCCTGCGCATCGGACCGGGCGACCGTCGCGTCCTGGACGATCTCCGCCTCGACGCCTCGGGCGAGGGCCGCCTCGACGCGCTCGGGCATCGCGCCGTCGGACGCCGCATCGTCGGCCTGAATCAACACGTACCAGGGGTGGCCGGGCAGCGGATCGGGCAGGTGCGGATGGTGCTTGCGCGAGAGCGCCGTCGAGAAGGTGCTCATCAGCTCGAAGCCGACCAGCCGGTCGGCGAGCGCGTCGCGCAGCGTGCCGAGCAGGCGCACAGCGGCCTCCACGTCCGGGACGGCCGCGAGCGCCGTGGCACGGGAACGCGGCATCGGAAAGAGCTTGAGGACGGCGGCCGTGATCACCCCGAGCGTGCCTTCGGCGCCGATGAACAGGTGCTTCAGGTCGTAGCCCGTGTTGTCCTTGCGCAGCGAGCGCAGCCCACCGAACACCTGCCCGTCAGGCAGCACCGCCTCGAGCCCGAGCACCAGCTCGCGCGCATTGCCGTAGCGCAGCACCGCCGTGCCGCCCGCGTTGGTCGACAGCACGCCGCCGACCGTGCAACTGCCTTCGGAGGCGAGCGAGAGAGGAAACATCATGCCGTGGCTCTCGGCCGCGGCCTGGGCCGCGGCGAGCGGCGCGCCGGCCTCGATCGTCAGCGCGGCATTGGCGACGTCGCATGCGCGCACGCGCTGCATCCGCGCGAGCGACAGCACGATGGCGTGGCCGTCGGGGGACGGTGTGGCGGCCCCGCACAGCGACGTGTTGCCGCCTTGCGGAACGATCGGCACGCCAAGCTCCCGGCAGATCGACACCACGTTAGCGACCTCGGCGGTCGAGCCGGGAAGCACCAGCGCGCGGGCTGCGCCCTGGTAGCGCCCGCGCCAGTCGAGCAGGCAGGGGGCGAGCTCGTCCGGGGCGGTGCGCACCTGCGCCGGACCCACGGCGCCGGCGACGCGCGCGAGCAAGGTTGCGCCGGGGTCCGTCATAGGGGAATATTAGCCGATTCGTCCGGCATCCCGTCGGCCGTCGGTTCATCCCCGGGAGATTGCGCATGTCAGAGAGCGACCAGGGCGACGCCCCGTCGGGCTTGCCGTTCACGCCGCAGGACGCGCTGGCATTCATGCAGCGCATGTGGAATCCGCTCGGCGTGCCCATTCCCGGCTTCGCGCCGCCGGCGACGCCGCCGGGGGCGCCTGCCGCCGGCGCCATGCCGTTTCCCAATCCCGCGATGATGTTCGCCGCGCTCGATCCCGCCGAGATCGAACGCAAGATCAACGAGCTCCGCGTCATCGAGAGCTGGCTCGCGATGAGCCACAACATGATGCAGATGAGCATTCGCACGCTCGAACTGCAGAAGGCCTCGCTCGAGGCCATGTCGGCTGCCCATCGTCCCGCCGGCGCATCGCCGCGCCCCTCGAAACCGAAGAAGCCCTGACCCCATGAAGCTCACCACGACCGCATTCGCCGATGGCGGTGTGATTCCCCCGGAATTCGCGTTCGGCCGGATCGACCCCGCCACGCACATCGCGCTGTCGCAGAACCTGAACCCGGACTTCGCTTGGAGCGGGGCGCCCGCCGGGACACGCTCGTTCGCGCTCGTCTGCCACGATCCCGACGTGCCCTCGCGCGGCGACGACGTGAACCAGGAGGGGCGCGTCGTGCCCGCGTCGCTGCCGCGCGTCGACTTCTTCCACTGGGTGCTGGTCGACCTGCCCGCCGCGGCGGCGTCGATCGCGCGCGGTGCGCACGCGAGCGGCGTGACCGCGCGGGGCAAGGCCGGACCCGCGGCTCCCGGTGGCGGGCGCCACGGAATCAACGACTACACCGGGTGGTTTGCCGGCGACAAGGACATGGCTGGCGACTACCACGGCTACGACGGTCCGTGCCCGCCGTGGAACGATGCGCTCCCGCACCACTACGTGTTCACGCTCTACGCCCTCGACGTGCCGTCGCTCGACGTGCCGCCGCGCTTCACCGGGCAGGACGCGAGAAAGGCGATGCAGGGTCACGTGCTCGCGCAGGCCGCGGTGACGGGCCGCTACACGTTGAACCCGGCCGTCAGGCTGTAGCGCCCCGGCCGCTACGCACCGATCCAGCCCGCACGGCGGGCGAGTACCTCGGTCGTGGCCTCGGCGGCGAGCGCCAGGTGGCAGGTGTCCTCCGGCGCCGCATCGAGCGTCACGTCGAAGACGAGCAACTCGTCGCGCCGGAATGCGTGGACCGTGACCCGGTCGCCCGGCACATGCCGGCCCAGCAGCGCGTCGATACCCTCGCCGGTTGCGCGGAGCCCGTCGACTGCAACGATCACGTCGCCTCCGGACAGGCCCGCTCGCGCGGCGGGCCCGCCGCGGAAGGCGTGCTGCACTTTCGCCTCCCCCGATCCGCTCAGCTTGATGCCCAGCGTGACGCGCGGCGGATCGTCGCCGCGCGGCTCGCCTGGCGTACCGCCACGGTCGCGCGGGCCGTCCGCGGCGCGCAGTCGCATCGTCACCCCGAACGACGCGAAGAGGTCGGCGAGCGGCGGATCCTCGAGGCCGTCGACGTGTCGCGCGAAGAAGTCCGCAAGGTCGCGGCCGGCGATCTCGCTCGCGATCCCAGGGATCCCGTCCTCGGGGACGCCGACGCCGGTGCGGCCGTAGCGCTGCCACAACGCCCGCATCACGTCGTCGAGCGCAGCGCCCTCGCGGCGCAGCAGCAGGTCGAGCGCGAGCCCGACCAGCGCGCCCTTGGCGTAGTAGCTCACCACGGCGTTCGGCGTGTTCTCGTCGTGCCGGTAGTACTTGATCCACGCGTCGAAGCTCGAATCGGCGACGCTCTGCACGTGCCGTCCGGGCGTACGCAGCACGCCGGTGATCGTGCGGCCGAGGAGCTCGAGGTAGCTCCTGGCGTCGATCACGCCGCTGCGAACGAGCGCCAGGTCGTCGTAGTAGGAGGTCAGGCCCTCGAAAGCCCACAACTGCCGCGTATAGCCCTCGCGGCCGAGGTCGTAGGGCACGAA
>Ga0105106_10001307_pt1 | contig 17883 bp, 21 predicted proteins | sample PPLLaktember2015_5_FD_79109 | JGI IMG/M metagenome (GOLD analysis project Ga0105106, IMG submission 79109) | Freshwater sediment microbial communities from Prairie Pothole Lake near Jamestown, North Dakota, USA - PPLs Lake P8 Core (1) Depth... | ecosystem: Environmental > Aquatic > Freshwater >...
AGCACGCAAAGCGCTCGTCGTGCGAGCCGGGGGTGAATTCGACGAAGGAATACTCCGCGGCCCCGTGGATCGTGAAGGGGTCTTTCTTCATGATCTCACGCGCCTCGTCGATGACAACGTTGGCGATAATCGCCCCCCCGACCCTCGGGTTCTGGGGCCCGGAGCAGATGAACTTCGACTGGTTGTAATACTCCTTCAGGAACTTGCGATGATCGGCCAGCAGTGAATCGATCACGTCCAGCGGCTTCACGTATTTGCTTGTGATGATGACCATATCTTCCTCCTCTAATCCGGAATCAGCTGCAGGTGAGGGCTATCTGATTGACAGAGATACCCGTTAGCCTACTTCACCCGGATCGATTCGACGATCACGGCTTTGAGGGGACAATCCGAGGAAAAGGGTCCCTGCCGCCCGGTCTGTACGCTGGCGATGGCGTCCACCACGTCCATGCCCTTCGTGACCTTGCCGAAGACCGCATAGCCATAATCACGAGCGCTGTGGTTGAGGTCGTTATTGTCATCCAGGTTGATAAAGAACTGCGAGGTGGCTGAATCGACCACGGACGTGCGAGCCATGGCCAGTGTGCCCCGCTCGTTTTTCATGCCGTTGGTTGCCTCGTTCTTGATCGGCGGCCGGGTGGGCTTCTGGTTGAAGTATCGGTCAAAGCCGCCGCCCTGGATCATGAAGCCATGGATCACGCGGTGAAAGATCGTCCCGCTGTAGAACCCGGCATCGACGTACTTTAGAAAGTTGTCGACCGTGACGGGCGCCTTGTCCTTGAAGAGCACCGCCTCGATCTCCCCCTTGTTGGTCTTGATCACGACGGTCGGGTCTCCCTTTCCGGCGTCCTGCGCAAGCGCCGAGCCTGCGCACAATGACAGCATGAGTACGATCCAAAGAAATTTCTTCATGTCATGGCTCCTTTCCTGGCTCATGTCTTCCGGTGTCAGCTCAGCCAGTTACACATCGAAGCCGGGCAAATGTCAATACTTCAGTCTGCCCCCGTCGTTTGCCTGCGATGAGCCGTTCGGGATGACCCTTATCTTATTCGATGACGGCGTTGTGCGGAGGTCAGCTCCTCCAGTTTCTTTTTTTTCGGGAGCCGCTTGATCCTGTATTCCAGGCGGAAGGCCTCGGCCTTTCCCATGGCCCTGCTTGTCGCCATCAGCGTCACGGGCAGCCGTGCCCGGGTGAACCGGGAGGCGATGCCCCGGTTGTGGGCATCCAGCCTCTTTTCCATATCGTTGGTGACGCCGCAGTAGATCTTCCCGTCGGCGCAAAGAAGGAGATAGGTCATCCACGATTCACCCATTGAGCAATCCCGCCGTCACCCCGGCTCGCCGCTGAAAACGATTGCACGCGCATTGAAGTATTATGCCGCTTCGCGGGGCTTCCCGGTAAGGAAAGAACCAAACATGATTGCGCACCCTGGCGGGATGCGCCCCCGGTCCCCGCAGCTTGCTGCGGGGGTTGCGAGCATAATAACAGGTAATCCATTTCCTTGAGTTTCTGACTTCCTAGCACCTCGGTGCGAGGAAGTTTAATTTTGCAGCCAGGCTCTCCAGTTCGTCCCAACGCCCGTAGGCCCCGTCCAGCTCCTCTTCCAGATCCTTCAGCCGGTCGCTGGCCCGTTTTATTTCATCGGCGTCCCTGTTGACGTAGAATGCGGGCAAGTTCAGGGTCTCCAGCAGGCGCTCCTTCTCCTGCTCCAGGGCGTCGATCTGCAGCGGCAGCTCTGCAAGCTCCCGTGTCTCCTTATAGGAAAGCTTCTGCTTCTCTTGCGGGGTTTTGCCCTTCTTCTGTTTCTGCTCTCCCGGTGCCGTCTTCAACGGCTCAACATGCTCCGCCCGCTGCCGCAGCCAGTCGTCATAGCCGCCCACGTATTCCTGCAGCTGCCCCTTGCCTTCGAAGACAATCGTCGAGGTCACCACGTTATTGAGAAACGCACGGTCATGACTGACCATGAGGATCGTGCCGCTGTATTCCAGTAGCCGGTCTTCGAGGAGTTCGAGCGTTTCCGTATCGAGGTCGTTGGTCGGCTCATCCAGGACCAGGACATTGCAGGGGAGGATGAAGAGCTTCGCCAGCAGGAGGCGATTGCGTTCACCGCCCGACAGGGAGCTGACCGGCGACAGGATTCGGTCCGGCGGAAAGAGGAAATCCTGGAGATAGCCCATGACATGCCGGGAGGCGCCGCCCACGACGATCATGTCGTTGCCGTCGGCAATATTGTCCTTCAGGGTCGCGTTTTCGTTGAGCCGGGCGCGGAGCTGATCGAAATAGGCGACTTGGATTCCGGACCCCAGGCGGACCCGGCCCTGTTGCGGATCCAGTTCGCCGAGAAGGATCTTGAGGAGCGTGGTCTTGCCGGAGCCGTTGGGCCCGATAATGCCCACCTTGTCGCCGCGGATGATCGCGGTGGAGAACCCTTCTATGATCTTATTGTCGCCGAAGGCGAAGTGTATTTTTTCCGCTTCCACGACAAATCTGCCGCTGCGTTCCGCCTCCTGGATCGTCAGCCGGACATTGCCCGTCTGCTCCTGCCTGCGCGCCCGCTCCCGGCGCATCTGCACCAGCGCCCGCACACGGCCCTCGTTGCGGGTGCGGCGGGCCTTGATTCCCTGCCGGACCCAGGTCTCCTCCCTCGCCAGTTTCTTGTCGAATTCCTGCCATTGCTTTTCTTGCGCCTCCAGCAGGGCCTGGCGGCGTACGAGGTACGTGCCGTAATCGCTGGCAAACGACATCAGGCGGCCCCGGTCGATTTCCACGATGCGTGTCGCCAGTCGCTGGAGAAACGCCCGATCGTGGGTCACGAGCATGAGGGTCTTTTCGAACTTCAGGAGGAAATCCTCGAGCCAGAGGATGGCGTTGATGTCCAGATGGTTTGTGGGCTCGTCCAGGAGCAGCAGATCCGGGTCGCTCACCAGGGCCTTGGCCAGAAAGACCCGTCGTTTCATACCCGCCGACAGGAACCGGAACTCGGCATTCTCATCCAGGTCGGTCCTGGTGAGCACCGTTTCCACCCGCTGATGATAATGCCAGGCGCCGGAGGTCTCCAGCCGGTGCTGGACCTGTTCGAGCTTTTTCAGCAGGCCGTCGTCGCCGCTCCGGGACATCTGCAGGGTGAGATCATGGTATTCCCGGAGAAGATCCAGGTGTTCCCGGCCGCCGGAGGCCACAACGTCATAGATCGTCCCCGGCAGGTCGTCGGGAACGTCCTGGGGCAGCATGGCGATCCGGACCTCACCGCTTCGGATGATTTCGCCGGAATCCGGGGTGATATCGCCCGTCAGCAATTTCATGAGGGTGGACTTGCCCGAGCCGTTACGGCCCAGAAGCCCGATCCTTTCGCCCGCCTCGATCTGGAGCGTAGCGCCACCCAGCAGCCGCGGCCCGCCGAAGCTGACCGAAACCTCATTGATCCAGATGAGTCCCATATCGTTTTGCCTGTGTCTAAGCCTTTCCGTTCGGGGGGCGCAGCCCGGTCAAGCCCCGACCCTTCAGGGGCACCGGAGACATTTCCGCCCTCTGCCTACCGACAATGTACTCGTTTGTAAAGGATAAGTTGCCTTTTAAAAAAAATAGCTTGCATTTCCATAAAAGATCCTTTACGATCAACGTTACTTGAAGTGCAGTGCGTTTTTGTAAATCAACAAAGTACAGAAAAGTAGACCGCACAAACCGGCAGAAATGGCAAGTGCGGTTTTTTTGTGCGCAAAAACAGGCTGCCAGCCGAAGGATTCGGCATAATTTAAATGGTTCCCAGGAGGAACCCAAGAAAAAGGAGCAGTAAAGATGTTTGAAGGAAAAGTAAAGTGGTTCAATGATTCAAAGGGTTTTGGCTTTATCGAGCAGGACGGGGGCAAGGACGTTTTCGTACATCATTCCGCCATCCAGGCAGAGGGTTTCAAATCCCTGGCCGAGGGTGATCGGGTAAGCTTCGAAGTGGTCGCAGGCCCCAAGGGCCCGGCTGCAGCGGATGTTCGCAAGCTGTAAGACCTGACTTGTATTGCCTGTAAAAGCTCCCCCGGAAACGGGGGAGCTTTTTTTATGCTGAAAACGCCCGCCCGTCTGCACCGCGCACCCCGCTCCGTTTACGCCTTGCCTTTTTCGGCTTTCAAATGCCGGGTCAGGAAGCGGTCCAGCCGGTTCGCGAACGTCTGGCGGTCCAGCTTGCTGAATGCCGCTGGGCCACCCGACATCATGCCGCCGTCCCGCAACTCTTTGAACAGCCCGCGCATGGCCAGGCTGTTCTTGATATTTTCCTGCGTGTAAAGCTTGCCCCTGGGGTCGAGCGCAAAAGCTCCCTTGGTCACCACCCGGTCGGCAAGCGGGATATCGGCGGTAATCACCAGATCGCCCGGCTGCACAAGCTCGGCGATGTGATTATCAGCCACATCGAGGCCGGCAGGAACCTCAATGATGGAGATGTTTGCCGGCCCCTCGATCCTCATCGGTTTATTTGCCACAAAACACAGGGGTACGTTCAAGCGCACCGATGCCCGGATCAACACGTCCTTGATCACATTCGGAAAGGCATCTGCATCGATAAAGATCCGCAATTCAGCTCCCTTGGTATCCTGTGATCCCGGAGACGGCTCCCGTCCAACCGGGGCCGTGGTTATCCATTCAGGATCTCCTTGACCCGGCCGACGATGCCGCTTTCCAGGCGAACCTTGATGCCGTGAGGATGCAGGCCCGAGTTCGTGAGGATATCGCGGACGATGCCTTCAGTCAGTCTGCCCGAACGCTGATCCTGCTTTTGGACAACCTTTACACGGGCTCCCACTTTGATCTCTGCGCGATTGGTTCCCTTCATGCCCGCACCTGTCGATTGAGTTCAGACTCTGGTCTTGTGACCTGAACGATACATGACTGCACAGACGGTGTCAAAGTAAGTCCCGGCTGCAAAATTCACCTACGGCTCATCGACCCCCTCAGCCATGAGATATCATCGATCATCAGCAAAAATATCCATCATATCACTCTTGTTGACAATGGAGATCCAATTCTCTAAACTTAAGAAATAAATGGCGATTTTCTTCCCTGTGTCTGGGGAATAGGCCGGTAAAAATGCAAATCTGCTGACAGGTCCGGGAAACAACTGTGGATCGATCAGAGGGAAGCAAAATGTCCGAGCAGGCTCAGATCCATAAAGTATTTGATAACGTGCAGGCTCATCTGCGCATCGCCGACTTGATCCAACGATTTTCAACGAATAAACACGATGTCCATCGGACCGCCCTGGAGGGAATGGATCTGATGGAGTGCCGGCAAATCCTGGACCTGGGCTGTGCCTTCGGATCCTTTACGGATAAGCTCAAAGGCAGGGTATCCCATGAGGCTGTCGCCACAGGGGTGGATGTCATCGGGACTTACGAGCCGTTGTTTCTCGCGGCCTGTCGGCGAGCGGGTATTCATGGACGATTCTTCCCTACGGGAACATCCATTCTCAAGACATTTGCTGACCGGTCCTTTGATCTTATCCTGTGTTCGTATGCCCTGTATTTCTTCCCCGAAGTGATTCCGGAAATCGCTCGCATCCTGCACAAAAAGGGTGCCTTCGTCGCGATTACCCATCACCGGCAAAATGCAGGCGAGATGATCGAGCTCATTAAACGTATACTCGATACAATGGGACTATCCCATGAAAGGGACCTGCCGCTGGAACATATTATCGGCCGGTTTTCATCGGAAAATGGCGAAGCCTTGCTGCAACCCTGGTTTGGGAGGATCAAAGTGATCGATTTCCCCAACAAGCTGGTATTCCCGAAGCAGGATATCGAGTACTTTCTGGAGTATTACCGCTTCAAGAGCCCCTTGTATTTCACGGATACAGGGCTGGATATGGAGGCCATCATTCCTGTGGTCTCGGAACATATCAGGCGGGCCACCTCTGAGCGAAATGACGTCACGATATCCAAGGATGACTGCACATTCATCTGTGCATTGCCTCGGGATAGACGGGAAAAGCCATGAAGAAAGGGAAAAGGCAGTTTTGTCACTCGTGCGGTGGGCCCATCTCCGTTAGAACAGAAGATGGCATCAACCGGGATTTTTGTTCACTGTGTAACCTCATCTTTTACGAAAATCCCCTGCCGGTCGTCTCGGCGATTGTCGCCGTGGATCGTCAGATACTGTTCGTGAAGCGAGGGAAGTCCCCCTACAAAGGATCCTGGTGCTTACCCACGGGATTTGCCGAAATCGGGGAAAGTATTGAGGACGCTGCCTTGCGGGAACTGGCGGAAGAAACGGGCGTCAAAGGCCGGATCCTTGCTCTCGTGGATGTACAATCGTACAAGAGCCGCTTTTATGGGGACCTCATTTTCATTACCTACGAGGTGGAGCAGACCGGCGGTACCCTGCAACCCGGCAGCGACACGGTTGCGGCCCGATATGTTCCGGTCGATCGGCTTCCACGACTGGCATTTCCATCGAACCGGGATGCCATGCGGTTGTACATAAAAAATAAATCTGAATACTGGGCTATCGTCGACTCCTTCAGCATTTCCCTTGGTAAAGACACACCGACGAATATCAAGAAAAATCTCCTGTCGGACAAGCTGGTAGACGTCATTGAAAGAAATGCGAAATCCATCGCCCGGCGCTGGCTGAATGATGTGTTGACCAACCCTTCAACGGAAGGTTACCAGCAATTGGATCCGTCGCGTCTGTTTGAGGAGATACTCGGCATACTCACCCAGTTCGGAAACTGGCTGGGTGGCTTCTATCAAGACTCCGACATCCGTGACTATTACACGGCTTTCGGGCAGGAGAGCCGGAGGAACGGTGTGGCCCTGAGCCATGTCCTCAGCGCTCTGAGCCTGATCAAAAAGCATCTCTGGGAATTCGCCCTTTCCCGGGGCATGTGGCAAAGAACTCTCGATATTTACATGGCCCTGGAGCTTGATCGACGGATTGTGATCTTCTTTGACAAAGCAGTGTTCTATACGACTCAAGGCCATGAAGCGGGAAGCTTTACATAACATGGCCTGTTGTTCTCATAGATCTCACTTTTTTAGATGCTGTATACCATCATGGATGAGAGGTGGTTTTATCCGGGAGTTGCTGACGCAAGACGCCTGAACAGCTTGACCGCGTCCTCCTCTTCCACATCCTCCCAAATCGTGTATGCGGAAGCAACGGCGAAACTCGCGCCACCGCGAAAATTGGCACAGTACAGGGATTCCACTGCAGGGGCCACAAGCTCAACGGCCGTCGCGCTCGCCGTGGGGACAGCGACGACGACATCCCGGCTGCCGAGGCGGCGCAGGGCGCCGATCGCTGCCAGCATCGTGAATCCCGAGGCGAGGCCGTCGTCGACCAGGATGGCTGTCGTTGCCTCCAGATCCGGCAGGGGCCTGTCCCCGCGGAATGTCCGCAGCCGCCTCTGAACCTTTTCCAGCGTTGTCCGCCGACCCTCCTCGATCTGCTCGTTTGCCAGTCCGATCCGGGCGAGAATGCCCTCGTTGAGAAGGACGCTTCCGTCGAAGGCAACAGCGCCATAACCGGCCTCGGTATTCCAGGGCAGCGTGATCTTGCTCACGACCGCCACCTCCAGTCGAAGGCGGAGCCTCTCGGCCATGACGGCAGCGACAGGGACGCCCCCTGCCGGCACGGCGAACAGGATGGCCCGTGAACCCTCGTAGCGATTCAGCATCCTCGCCAGGGTTTCCCCTGCGTGCTCGCGGTCCCGGAATACGGATACACGATCCCGCAATTCCGCCATCTCGATAACGTTCTGAGGCAGTCGGGCCTTCATGGCTCCTTCCCGTGCCTATGGCTTGAAGCGAAAGATGGTGTACGGGGCCTGCGAATGAATGTGACTCCTGGTCTGCAGCATGAGGTGTGGAATGGCACTGTCGGCAAGGTAGATGGTTCCGTCCGGCCCGAGGCTCAGGCCGTCGGCCCAGCGGATTCGACTCGAGCGGATGACCGTCTGCAGTTTTTTGTCCGGCCCCACACGCATGACGGAGCCGTGCTCGACATCCGTGATGTAGATGGTTCCGGCCCTGTCGGCCAGGAGCCCATCGCTCAGGGGCTTCCTGCTGAAAAGCTCAACCCGCCCGGACAGCTCCTTCGGGCTCAGCTGCCGGCTTTTCAGGTCCGCCGTCCTCACCCGGTAAAGCCCCTCGTGCGCCATGGCGGCGTAATAGAGCCACTCGTCCTGCTTGTCCAGCGCGATCCCGTCGACCCCGGGCTTCAGGGCGATCAGCCCCTCGAAGAAGACCATCTCCTTGATCGGGTTCCGGATGACCCAATCCTGGGGATAGACGGAGGAATCCGATTCGAGCACGCGGCGGGCGGTTTTCTTCTCCACGTCGTACACAACGATGGCCGGGTTCCTGCGAAAGAAGCTCACATCGGCGATGTAGACGGTCTCCCCTTTTGAATCCACCTGGAGGTCCTGGAGAAACGAGCCGGGCTGCGCAATCTCGGAAGGAAAGACGTGGTCGTGAACCATCTTGTTGGTTCCCAGGTCGAACGCAGACAGCCGGGCGGTCCCCAGCCCGTGGATGCCGTGGTCAATCGTCCACAGGCGGTTCTGCTGATCGACGACAAGACCCAGAACGGCCTGAAAATGGGTTTTCTGCATCTCCGCGCTCGGGTAGGGGACGGCGGAGTTGCCTTGCCATTCCATCAGCTTGTTCTGATCCGGCCGGGATTCGGGATGGATCGTGAAGAAGATCCGGCCGTCCCGGCTGACGGCAACATTCCCGATGGGTTCATCGGACTGGATGGCCACCTCGAGCTTGTCCTCACTCAGCAAGGGGGGCGTCGAAAGGTCAGGGTAATAGCTGCCGCCTCCGTAGAGGAGCCGGAGGACCGTGGCGAGCAGGAGAACAACGGCAGCAAGCGTAAAAATCAGCGCCCGGAATAGAGCCGCCATATTTCACCCCCGTTTGTCTTCTCTCTTTATTTATCGACCCATTCTCCGTTCATAGGCCTGGTAGATCCGGTTAGAAAGGCCGGGATCCTGCCCGGAGGGCCCCCTTGTGTTGAACTCCACCCTTACGCGACCGTCGGCCTGCGTCCTGACCGTGACAGTGGCATCGACGGCATCCCTCGTCCCCCTGATGATCCCGCTATTCCTGTCAACCGATACAATGCGGACCCCCGCGTCTTCCATCGCATCCAACGCGGCGTTCCAGGAACGCTCGTACGCTCCCGGTCCGTAGGAGTATGCCGGTGCAGTCGGCGGGGGAGGTACCGGGCCGTACACGACGCAACCGGCCATCATGACCAGGGACAGCAAGACGCCGATGCCCAACGCAGGTTTTCCCACTTCGACCCCTCAATCGTTCATTCAATGTGTGATTTGGCTGTTTTTATGGCGAGGTCCTTGTTTTTCGTAAAGAACCGCCACTCCATCCCCGTCGCGTGAATGCCGGCTTTCTTGTCCTGGCCCCTGCAATAATACCAGTGCCCAAAGCGCTCAACCGTGGAAAAGGGGTGATTTTTTGAGCAGAGGATACTGCAGGGATTCACCACTTGAAAAAATACGACCTCGTCGGGAGAGGCATCGTAAAGCAGATCATCGGGCACCGCGATCTGGGCGACGTCGATGCCTTCCGCTTCCTTCTTGTCCAGCCATTCTGAGATATCCATAAAAAACGCCTATCCTTTCCTTTTTTTTGCCTTCCTGTCCCACTTCTCCGCCTTCTCGATTTCCTCCATCACCGCTTTCCATTTATCAGCAGCGTGGTCTCTGTGGAGGATCAGGGTTTCATTGTATTTGTTTTTGCCGATGGGGAGAACCGTAATGGGTTTACCCAGAAAACTTTCGATTTCGTCGAGGATGGGTTTTTCTTCCGGACTGCAGAAAGAAACCGCCAGGCCTTTCTTGTCGGCGCGGCCGGTGCGGCCCACGCGATGGACGTAGTTTTCGGCCACCTCGGGGAGGTCGTAATTCGCCACTTGATCCACATCGGGGATATCGATACCCCGGGCGCTCACGTCGGTTGCAATCAGGATTTTCACGGTCCCTTCGCGGAATTGCTTCATCACGTCCAGGCGGTCGTGCTGGTCCTTGTCGCCGTGGATGGTGAGGCTCTGGATTCCGGCGCGTTCGAGGGCCTTGCTCACGCGTTCGGCGCGGATCTTGGTGCGGACAAATATCAGAATCTTGCTGTCGGGGTTTTCCTCGATCAGGCGGGCAAGGAAAAACCGCTTGTCATCCATTTCGATGAAGGCGACGGAGTGAGTGATATTCCTGGCAACCGGGTCGTCGGGCGCGATCTGGATGCGAATCGGGTTCTTGACCAGCGAATAGGCCAATTTCTTGATCTTGTCGTTGATCGTGGCCGAAAAAAACAGGGTCTGCCGTTTGCGGGGAAGAAAGCGGATCAGGTCTTGGATATCCTTGATAAACCCCAGGTCGAGCATGTGATCGGCCTCGTCGAGCACCAGCATCTGCACCCGGTTGAGATGAATATGGCCCTGGCTCACGAGGTCGAACATCCGGCCGGGTGTGGCGACAAGAATATCGATGCCTTTTCCCAGCCGGGCAATTTGCGGATCCTGCTCCACCCCGCCGAACACGCAGAGGGTTTTCACTTTGGTGTGCTTGCCGATGGAGTCGAACACTTCCGTGATCTGCAGGGCGAGTTCGCGGGTGGGCTCCATCACCACGCATTGAATGCCCACCGGGCGGCGGGATGACTTTTGCTCGTGCAGCATCTGCACAATCGGTATCGCAAAGGCCGCTGTTTTGCCGGTGCCGGTCTGTGCAATGGCCAGCACATCCTCCCCGTTCAGGATGGGCGGGATGGACTTGAACTGGATATCGGTGGGGCGCCTGAGGCCCATAGCCGCCAGATTCTGCTTTATCTCAGGCGCAATGCGATAATCGTCGAATTTCATGGTCTTCCTTTTAACGCGGCAAAGCCCACCTTATAGGCCCCCTCTCCCCGCCGAGGGAGAGGGTAGGGGGAATAATCCCTTTCCCAAGGGTTTTCAGAGCGCAATCATGTCTGCTTCTTTACTTGCCGAAAAGCTTCGCCCTGTGGGCGGGGAGCATCAGATGCCAGGATTACCTGAACCCCTCAGCTGATGTCTAAAATTGCTTATAATTATACCACGTAAAGACGAGTAAATGATACCAGGCAGGAATAGTGAAGACCCGCGTGCAATGATCTCACGGAAGCAAAAAGCAAGACCTGGCCCAGTCTCTCCCGGCTCTTTCACACCCATCTTACATCACATCAGGTATTTCGAAGCTGAAAATCAACCTTTCACTCACATCGCTTTTATGAATGTTAGTGATATTATATAGAAAAATGTAGATCTTTTTCATCTCCTGACATCCGTAAAACAGATGACCCCGAAGTAAACCCCGTCTGCGTTACCTTCAGAAGAAAAGATCTCGCGACCAACCATTCAACTAACTTTTTTATTTAACCGTCCAATTCAGAGAAAAGGAGTAGGAACCATGAAAAAGAGCTATATCGTTATCCGCTTTCTCGTCATCCTCATGATGATCGCAGCGTTTGTGGCCTGCGCATCGACACCGCAACAGTCAAGCACGGGGGAAGTTGTCGATGATTCCGTCATCACGACCAAAGTAAAATCTGAGCTCGCAGGTGATGAATTTCTCAAGTCATTTCAGATCAGCGTCGAAACCCGCAAAGGCATTGTTGCGCTGAGCGGCTTCGTTGATTCTCAAAAAGCGAAAGATAAGGCGGGCCAGATCGCACGCGGCGTCGGCGGGGTCAAATCCGTCGAGAATGCTCTCATCGTGAAATAGGCAGCCGTTATCCTTGACCCAACGCACAGATACACTCGTTGCCGGCTGTCAGAGGAATGCGCCAGCCGGCAACGAGCCTCAACAATCCAGGAGGGAGATCCTATGCTATGGACAATCGCCGTCATCCTGATCGTACTGTGGCTGCTTGGGCTGGTGACCGGCTATACGATGGGCAATTTTATTCACATCCTGCTGGTCATTGCCATTGTCGTCGTCCTGGTCAGAATCATCCAGGGGCGAAGACCCCTATAAATGATTCGGGTAATGAGTCCCATATTGGCACCAAATCGGGCAGGCAGTATGCTTCCTGATCGAAGAGATCTCCGGTGGGATGATTATGCCTGAATTGCGGCTCATTGGGATACAGAGGAAAAAGGATCCGGGAGACGCCATGATGCTTGATCTGCGGTTCCTATATGAAATCCAGATTCCTTCGGGCCCTAGATGTAGAAGCCAGGACGTCGCCGATCATTCATGACCCGCCTGCCTGCGTGTAAGGCACAGGCAGCCCTCTGCCCATGCATCATGGGTGATGTCTGCCATCAACGCCCCGTCGAAGACGATCACCTTCTCCATATGCACCCGCCGTGAAAAAGTAATTATTGGAGATGTTGGCGCATTGAGTATCCATTGTTGAGGTTGACCCTAACGCGCTGCATCGGGAACAAATTCCGGGAGGAGACAACAACAATGCCCGCAGTGCAAAATAAACCCAAATCAACTGGGACCACGTCACGGCGTTACTGGAGGATACCGCTAGTCGTGTCGATGAGCCTGATGTTTCTGCTGGGGGGCTGCGCCGTCGAAACGTCGCAGAGAACAGGGCCGGGGGAGCCGACGGCGAGTCGGAAACCGGCACCGAGCCCGCGCCAACTTGATGCACGCCAGGCCGAACGGCTCCAGCGGGTGATGACGCCTCTCATCAAGAACATGAACCATCCACTCCAGCTGAATAAGGTGCGCGTGACCGTCCTGGAGGATCCGCAGGTCAATGCCGCCAATGCCGGTGGTGGCGAGTTCTATGTCACGACCGGCCTCATGGAGAAGGCAAACGACGACCAACTGCGCGGCGTCCTGGCTCACGAGGTGGCACACGCTGATCTCGGCCACGTCGCAAAAGCCCAGACTCTCGGGACCGGCATGAACATCGGCATTATTATCCTCGATCAGTTTATCCCGGGTTCGGGCTACATCACGCCTCTGATAGCCGACCTGGGAGTGATGCGCCCTTTCAGCCGCCAGGAGGAATACGAGGCAGACGACCATGGGGTTCAAATCCTCCAACGGGCGGGCTACAATGGCAAACAGGTTATGGGAAATACGCTTACCTGGCTCATGCAGACATCGGGCTCGAGCGGAGGTTTTTTCGCAACCCACCCTGGCACCGACGATCGTATCAAGCGAATTCATGACTTGCCGTAGATCGTCAACACACGATATCAGCGAGAGGTCTGAACAGGAGTTGAGCCGGGGGTTATAATCAAGATTCGGGATTCGTCCCCTTATCTGCCCGCAACGTGGTAGATGATGGATATATCCATCTGGCTGCGAGTACAACATGAAGGGGCTAGCATCCGGTTAGAACATGACATTCGCCAAACCTCTCGTATTGTTCCTCCTGTCGGTTTCCATCCTGGGGTTCAGCTGCGGATGTGCGACCTTGCCTGATGTCGCCGAGAAGATCGACACGGCGCCGACTGCCCAGGAACCGCGTCAAATCGTTTCAGCAAAGGGACTGTTGTCCCCCAAACTTAGCAAAGCCATCGTGGACCGATTGCAGCGATCGGTCGCTCCGACGGACATTTTGGAACGCCACACCGCCGTGGTGGAATCGGTCACTGAAAGCCCGCTGACCAAGGGAAACAAAGTCACACTGCTTGCCGATGGCCAGGCTGCCTATGCAGCAATGTTCAAAGCCATGCAGAGTGCCAGAGACCATATCAACCTTGAAACCTTTATCATCGATGATGATGACGTGGGCCGCGAATTTTCCGACCTGATGTTGAAAAAACAGGAGGAAGGGGTTCAGGTCAATCTCATTTATGACAGCGTGGGCAGTTTCACGAATCCCGCGTCCTTTTTTCAGCGCTTGCGCGACGGGGGGGTTCAGGTCGTCGAATTCAATCCGGTCAATCCGTTCAAAGCTCAAGGGGAATGGCTCCTCGCGCATCCGGATCACCGCAAAATATTGATTGTCGACGGCAAAATTGCCATTACAGGCGGCATCAACATCAGCAGCGTTTACTCGAGCAGGCCTTCCGGAAGGGATGAAGACGAAGCAACACCGCTGCCCTGGCGCGACACGGACGTTCAAATAGAAGGTCCCGCTGTGGCGGAATTCCAAAAGCTCTTTCTTGACACGTGGTCCAAGCAGGATGGGCCGGAACGATCCGGGCGAAACTACTACCCAAAGCTGAAAGAAGAAGGGAATGCCCTGGTGCGAGTCGTCGGCAGTACGCCGGGCTCGGACAACAGGATCACGTTTATCGTGTATGTGGCCGCCATCACGTTTGCGGAGAATTCCATTCATCTGACGAATGCCTATTTTATACCCGACGACCAAATCCTGAAGGCCTTCAAGGATGCAGCCGGGAGAGGCGTTGACGTAAAGATTATTCTTCCCGGGGCCACCGATTCCACGCTGGCCTTATATGCAGCGCAGTATAATTATTCCGAGCTGTTAAAATCGGGGGTGAAGATATACGAGCGCCGCAACGCCTTGTTGCATGCTAAAACTGCGGTCATTGACGGTGTCTGGTCGACGGTCGGTTCTACCAACCTGGATTACTGGAGCCTTTTAAGCGATGACGAGGTGAATGCGGTTATACTGAGCCGTGAGTTCGCTGCTGAAATGGAAAAGAGCTTTGCGAAGGATCTCGTGGAGTCCCACGAGATAAAATGGGAACAGTGGAAAGAAAGACCCCTGATCTCGAAGATGAGGGAATGGTTTGCACATCTATTTGTCTACTGGTTGTAACCAGAGGATTCTGCCGACGCACCTCGATGTTCTCTCACATCATCATGGAACAGAGGGAGAGGTCGGTATCATGGCGGCTTGTATTCTGAACTGACTTTTTGCCAGGTCTGTTATTTCTTGATGTCTTCTACTGCCTTATCGACTTTCTTGCCGGCCTTCTCCAGCGGGCCTTCTTTCGCGCAACCCGACAGCCCCACAATCAGCGCGATCATCGCCAGCAGGGCGACGATACTCTTGCCATGTTTCTTCATATGTGCCTCCTTTTGCAAATGGGTGAACTGCCTTGAATCTTGCTCACACAGGTTATAATACGGCATTGTGCAGTGATTCACAAATAAGAATATCCTGATTTTTGGCTTCGAACAACTAAATTATTTTGTGCCAGTTGAACCGGGAATACAATCGTTCTGCTGCATCTCACAGTCGGTGATCCTTCGAAACGAAAGAGTCCAGCTATTCCCAGTATGTATCCCAAAGAGGCCGGCTTGTGCTTTTTTCATAGCGCATATCTTTCAAAAGCCCATCCGTTGTGAAAATAAAGACAATGGCATCATGAAGTGCAAGGTCTCCCCTGGCATCAAATTTGGGGCTGGCGTTGTAGACATCCCCCAAGGGAACACCGATCGAAAGATGCCCCCCCCGGTAAAACGTTCGTTGATAATGAAGAGCCAGAGACCCTTGCATGTCTATGATATCGGTAGGAGCGCCATAGTATAGAAGGACCTCTTGAAGAGACGTTTTTCCTGCCGTGAATCCCTCCGGAGGTGGAAGAATCTCTGCGCCATCATTGATTTTTTCAATGCGGAGGGAAACACACCCCGCAATGACACATCCCGCAAGCAAGGCAATCATGATCCACACGATGTTCCTAAAATGGCATCTCATACGATGCAGCCTCCGTTTTAAAACTGCTGCCATAGTGGGATACGACGTCATCTTGATTGATGAAAAAGACAATGCGATCATGCTGGATGTCGAAATTGGCAAAGGTGAGGATCACCAGCCAGAGTCCAGTGGCTTTGCTCAAGGAGCGTTCGTACACATAGGCGTTGCCATTGAATAATTTAACGACCTGACTGGGTGCGCCGAATAACTCCGTCACCTCCTGCGCGGTTGTCTTACCCGGAGTTACCCCCATCAGGGTACTTTCATCAAAGGGCCTGAAATCTTTACTTCGCCCGATGACCGCACAACTGTTGAAGCATGCGATGATGAGTAACGAGACGACGACCCAACATGCCTTTTCCATGTGAACAGACCCCTTTCATCCAGGTTGATGATTTGATGTCGACCATCGCATATTACTATATCACGTGAAGAGGGGACATGACACCAGGCAGGAATGATGAAGACCCAAGGCGATTATTAGACGGAAGCAAAAAACAAGACCTGCCCGCGATTCTCCTTCGGTATGGACCAGAGAATTACTGTCAGATGATAAACTGCAAATCTAAAGGGCGTCCCCTAATACGTCCTGATTTTACAGGGCCTTTGCGCTGACGAACTGGATTATTTTTGCCAGGGCGGTACCCGGCCCGAAAATCTCGGCGATGCCTTCCGCCTTCAATTTCGGGATATCGTCGGGCGGGATCGTACCTCCCAGCACCACTGTCATGTCCCCCGCGCCTTTTTCTCTGAGCAGCCTGACGACCTCGGGGGCCAGGATCATGTGATTGCCCGAGAGTGTGCTCAGGCCCACGATGTCCACGTCTTCCTCCAGTGCCGATTTTGCAATCGTCTCCGGGTTCTGGTTTCCCAGGTAGATGACCTCCATGCCGGCATCGCGCAGTGCGCGGGCGACAACGATGCTGCCTCTCCAGTGTGCATCCAGCCCGAGACGGGCGATCAGAATCCTGGTCTTTCGGCTCATTTTGACCTCCATGGCTCGCTTCAGAAAAGGGGTGGGTTCCATGTGCCGTAATGTCGTTTCAGGACGCCCGTTATCTCTCCCTCGGTGATACGGGCCGGGACGGCATCCACGATCACTTCCATCAGGTTTTTCCCCTGCCCGCAGCAACGGGCGATATCGGAAAGCGCCTTCTCGACGCCTGCGGCATCCCTCTCTTTCCTGATCCTTGCGAGCTTTGCCTCCTGGATCGCGAGGGTCTCCGGCACTTCGAAGAGGGCGATGGGCAGGACCTCGTCCTCGATCTGGAAGCAGTTGACCCCCACGATGAGCTGCTCGCCCGACTCGACCGTTCGCTGGAAGGCATAAGCGGCGTCGGCAATCTCCCGGTGGATCCATCCTTTGTCCGTTGCCTTGACAATGCCGCCGATCCGGTCGATCTCCCCCAGGAGGTTTTCCATCTTTTCCTCCAGGTCAAAGGTCAGGCTCTCCAGGAAGAAGGAGCCGCCGAGCGGATCCACCGTGTGGGTGACGCGGGTCTCATGCTGAAGGATCTGCTGGGTCCGCAGGGCCGTCAGCGAGGACAACTCGGTGGGGACGCAGAGAGCCTCGTCGTAGGCGTCGGCGTGGATCGACTGGGCGCCGCCCAGCACGGCCGACAGGACCTGGTAGGACACCCGTGCGACGTTGTTCAGCGGCTGCTGGGCCGTGAGCGAAACCCCGGCCGTCTGGACGTGGAATCTCAAAATGAGCGAACGGGGGTTCTTTGCACCGAACCGGCTCTTCATGACCCTTGCCCAGAGCCTTCTGGCTGCCCTGTACTTGGCGATTTCCTCGAAGAAGTCGCTGTGGGAGGAGAAGAAGAAGCTCAGGCGGGGGGCGAAGCTGTCGATGTCGTACCCGCGCCGGATCATCTCGTCGGCGCAGGCGATGGCATTGGCCATGGTGAAGACCACCTCCTGGACCGCCGTGCAACCGGACTCCCGGTAGTTGTACCCCGCGAAGCTGATGGGGTTCCAGCGCGGGGCATATTTCGCGCAGTACTCGATGCCGTCGCAGCTCAACTTGAAAGACGCCTCGGGCGGCAGGACGCCGGGCGCCACCGTGATGGCCGTCTCCATGAGAAAATCGTTCTGGCTCGTGCCGGTCAGGGTCTCGAGGGGGATCCCCCGGGCCTTCGCGTTGGCGAAGTACATGGACTGGACGGTGATGTTGCAGATGGGCTGGCAGGTGACCAGGGAGGTGCTGACCTTGTCGATGGGGATGCCGTCGAAGAGGGCCCGCATGTCCTCGATCGTGTCGATGGAAACGCC
>Ga0105106_10001308_pt1 | contig 17883 bp, 14 predicted proteins | sample PPLLaktember2015_5_FD_79109 | JGI IMG/M metagenome (GOLD analysis project Ga0105106, IMG submission 79109) | Freshwater sediment microbial communities from Prairie Pothole Lake near Jamestown, North Dakota, USA - PPLs Lake P8 Core (1) Depth... | ecosystem: Environmental > Aquatic > Freshwater >...
GAAGGGGGCCGTGGTCAGCTACTACGATCCTCACGTCGCCAGCATCGAGCATGAAGGCTGGGGGATGCAGTCGGTCGAATCCCTGGAGGCCGAGGCCCGGCGCGCCGACTGCGTGGTGATCGTCACGGACCACGCCGCCGTGGACTACGCTGCCTTAGGAGACTGGGCGCGCCTGATCTTCGACTCGCGCAATGCCATGCGCGGCGTGGTCTCGCCCCGGGCGCGTGTGGTCAAGCTCTGATGGCGCGCTATCTGGTCACCGGCGCAGCCGGTTTCATCGGCTCGGTCGTGGCGCAGGGGCTGCTGCAGCAGGGGCACCAGGTCGTCGGCCTGGACAACTTGAATGATGCCTATGATCCGCGACTCAAGACCTGGCGACTGGAGCGGCTATCCGCGCAGCCGGGCTTTTCTTTTGCGCGGGCGGACATCTCCGATCCCCAGGACCTGGAGCGCGCCTGGGGCGGTCAGACCTACGCGGCTGTGCTCAACCTCGCGGCGCGGGCCGGGGTGCGCCCGAGCATGCGCGACCCGATGGCCTACGCCCGCGCCAATCTGATCGGCGCGCTCAATGTGCTTGACCTGTGCAAACGGCGCGAGGTGCCCAAACTGGTTCAGGCCTCGACCTCGAGTCTGTACGGTGCCCACAACCCGCGCCCGTTCCGCGAGGACGCCGACATCAGCCGCCCGCTCTCACCCTACGCCGCCAGCAAGGGTGCGGCGGAGCTGATGTGCCATTCCTATCATCATCTGTTCGGCCTGAACGTGACGGTCCTGCGCTACTTCACCGTGTTCGGCCCGGCCGGCCGCCCCGATATGGTCATCTTCCGCTTCGTGCAGTGGATCCACGAAGGTCAGCCGGTGGTGATTTACGGCGATGGGAATCAGGAGCGCGATTTCACCTATGTTCAGGACATCGCCGAAGGGACGATCGCCGCGCTTCGGCCAACCGGCTTCCAGGTGATCAATCTGGGAAGCGACCGGCCAACTGCCCTCAGCCGGGTGCTGAGCCTGCTGGAGGCCATGATCGGACGCAAGGCTGAGGTGCTCACCCAGCCGGCCGCCCCGGGCGACGTGCGCGCCACCTGGGCGGACATCCAGCAGGCGCAGCAGTTGCTGGATTGGCGTCCCTCCACCTCGCTGGAAGACGGACTGTCGGCCTGCGTCGCCTGGTACCGCCAGGAGCGAGACTGGGCCCGCTCCATCCCCACCACCGACTGACCGTTCGATGCCGAACCGGCCGTCCCCTCTCGATCGGCTCCTCGCGGCGAGGCCGCTGAGAAACCCCTTGTTGCGGCGGGTGGCGCAGAACTCGGGCTACCTGCTCAGCTCGAGCACGCTGGCTGCCGCGCTGAGCATGGTGCAGAGTATCCTGGCCGCCCGGCTTCTCGGCGTGGCAGGCTTCGGCTTGCTGGGTACGGTCATCCAGTTTGTCACCGTGGTCAACCGGCTGACCTCATTCCGCATGACCGAGGTCGTCGTCAAGTTCGCCGGTGGACAGCAAGCACGCGGGGAGGCCAGGTTGGCCAGCGCCACCTTCAAGGCCGCCGGGATCACCGAGGCGGCCAGCTCCGTGCTGGCCTTCGTCCTGATTGTCCTGCTGGCGCCGCTGGCGGCCGACGTGCTGATCCACGTGCCAGACGCCGCCCCCCTGGTGGTGGCCTATGGCCTGGTGGTGCTGTTCAACTTAATCTCCGAGAGCGCCCAGGGACTGCTGGCGGTGACCAACCAGTTCCGCCTGATTGCGGCCTTCAATCTGGTCCAGAGCGGACTGACTCTGCTGCTGGTGGCCGGCGCATACATGGCCGAGCTCGGATTGCCCGCAGTGCTCGGCGCATATCTGGTAGGGAAGGTGGCGGCCGCAATCGGGCTTACGGCGGCGGCGCTGGTGCAGGCGCGCCAGTTGTGGGGAGCAGGTTGGTGGCGCGTGCCGCTGGCTGTGCTTCGTCCGCAGCGCAGGGAGCTGACCGGCTTCGCGGTCAACACCAACCTGAATGGGTCGCTGAACCTGATCACCCACGACAGCGAGCTGCTCTGGCTGAGCGCGCTGAGCACACCCACTCAGGCGGGCTACTACAAGCTTGGCATGGCGATCCTGAACCTGCTGCTGATCCCGGTCGATTCGCTGATCAATCCCACCTACCGCGAAGTCGCCCGCGAAGTCGCCACGCGCCAGTGGGCGAACGTGCGCTACCTGCTGCGCAGCGGGAGCGCGCTGGCGGCCGGCTACACGTTGACCGCCTCGCTGTTGCTGGTGATCTTCGGTGAGCAATTGATCAGCATGCTGTGGGGTCCGGAGTTTCTGCCAACAACCTACAGCGTGCTCTTGATCCTGTTGATCGGTGCCTTTGCAGCCAACACGCTGTACTGGGCCCGCCGCACGCTGCTGGCGCTGGGCTTGCCCGGATTCCCGACGATCGTCAACCTGGTTGCGGCGGTGCTGAAGATCGGCGCCACGCTGGCGCTAGTCCCTGCCGGCGGGGCGCTGGCCATGGGCGCAATTCTATCGGTCTACTTCGCCGGCACCTCGCTGGCCAACGCCGGCAAGGCGCTGCTCACGATCCACCGCCAGCCTTCGGGCGAGGCGGCGCGAGCCGGGTAGGCCGATGCGCATCGCCTACCTTGCCGCCTCCCCCATCCCTTCGCGGCGCGCCAACGCGCTGCAGGTGATGAAGGTCTGCGACAACCTGGTCGGCCTCGGGCATGAAGTGCGGCTGTGGGTCCCTGGGCGGCGCCCATCCGTTACCCCGGTAGATCTGAAGCGCCAGTTCGGCCTGGTGCATTCGTTCGCCATCGAGTGGCTCCCGGCGGTGCCTTCCCTGCACCATTACGACTTCTGTGGCATCGCCGTGCTGGCTGCGCGCCGCTGGCAGGCCGACCTGCTGTACGTTCGGCCGCTGCAAGCGGCGGCGCTGGGCTCCCAGCTCGGCTGGCCGACGCTGCTCGACCTGCACGACCGGCCGCATGGCCGTCTCGGCCCTCGCCTGTTGCGCGCCTTCGTCGGCGGGCGAGGTGCGCGCCGCCTGGTGATGACGACCCACGCGCTGCAGCGCTGGCTGGTCGAGCAGCATCGCTTGCGCCTCGAGCCACCCTTCGCGATCGTCGCACCGAATGGCGCCGATCTGCAGCGGTATGCCGGATTGCCCGATCCGGCGGAGGCGCGCCGGCAGCTCGGTTGGCCGGAGGGATTCACCGCCTCCTACACCGGGCAGCTGTATCAAGGGCGTGGGCTCGATCTGCTGGTGCAGCTTGCCCGCCGTCTTCCCCAGGTTCAGTTCGTCTGGGCCGGCGGCGACCCGGCATCGGTCGACGCCTGGCGCGCCGAGCTCGCCAGGCTCGGCGTCGCGAACACGCGGCTGCTCGGCTTTGTCGCCAACCAGGACCTGCCGCTGGTGCACGCGGCGAGTGAGATGCTGCTGATGCCCTACGAACGCAACGTGTACCTTCGTCAGGGCGACCTTTCGACATTCTTCAGTCCGATGAAGCTGTTCGAGTACCTTGCCGCGGGGCGGGTGATCCTTTCGAGTGATTTGCCGACTCTGCGCGAGGTGCTCGGTGAGCAGAACGCCATCTTGCTGCCACCTGAGGACGTGTCGGCTTGGGAGGTTGCGGTGGCGGATGTGGTGTGCGACCGGTCAAAGTACCATCACATGGCGGAGCGGGCGCAGGCGGACTCGCTGCAGTACGGCTGGGAGGCGCGCTGCCGCAGAGCTCTGGAAGGACTTACCCCATGAGCGCATCGCCGGCGGATCGCGGCGACAGGCGTGCTGGCTCTGGCAACGGAGCGCCGGTCGCAGGGGGGCGGGCGTGGGCACGCCCCGAGGTCCGTTGGGGTGCTGGCGTGCTGGCGCTGGCCGGGGTGATCCGGCTGGTGTTCTGGCAGGTGTATCAACCGGCCTCCTTCGGGGATACGGCCGCATACCTTCGCCTGGCGAAGGTCGTGGCCGGTGGCTCGCTGCGCGCATATGACGGCACGCGCACGCCAGGTTATCCCGCCTTCCTGGCGCTGGTTGGCGGCGATGCGCCGCGGGCGTGGATTGGCCAAATGGCGCTCGGGCTGCTGATCACCCTGGGCCTGTACTGGGTGTGTTGGCGCCTGACCGCCGAGCCGCGCCTGGCGGCAGGGGTGGCGGCGACCTATTCGCTGCTGCCGGGGCTGCTGTTCTTTGAAGGGGCGCTGCTCACGGAGACCCTGACCACGCTCTTCCTTACCGGTTGTCTGGTCTGCCTTACCGCTCTCGAAGTGTCCACGAAGAATCGAACGGCGGTTGTGGCTGCCGGACTGCTTGGGCTATCGGCAAGCCTGGCGGCGTTGACGCGGCCGCTCTTTTTCGTGCTGCCGGCGGTGCTGCTGCCTTTCGTGTGGAGCTCCGGTCCCGGGCGGCGTGAGCGTTGGGCACGGAGCGCCGCCTTCGCACTGGCGCCGCTCGTCCTGTTGGGTGGCTGGCTGGCATTTATTGACAGCAAGTACGGCATGCTTTCGCCCACCGTGATGGGGGGGTACAGCCTGGTCCAGCATACCGGCGCCTTCTTCGAATACCTTCCGGACGAGGCGGCGCCGATCCGCGACACCTATCTCCGCTACCGTCAGGCGCAGATCGCGGCGCGCGGGACACAGACCAATGCGATCTGGGACGCCATCCCGGAGATCTCCCGCGCCTCGGGCCTCGGCTTCTATGATCTGTCGCGCGAGATGCAGCGCCTTTCGCTCTGGCTGATCCGCCAGCATCCGGATCTGTACGCGCGCAGCGTGGCGGAGGGCTGGATTGCCTTCTGGAAGGCGCCGGTCTACTGGGACTTGCAGTTGGTAGCGCCGGACTGGCTTCGGGCGGTGCTGCCGGCTTATGCAACCCTGACTCGGCTTCTGCTGGTCGTGACCAACCTGGCCTTCCTGGTGCTCTGCCTGGCAAGCCTGTGGGTGCGGCGAGTGCGCAGCGCACTGACTGCGCATGCTACCGTCCTGGCGGGGACGGCGATGGTCTTGGGGATCTCAGTCGTGCAAACGCTGCTTGATCACGGGGACAACCCGCGGTTTCTGGTACCCTTGCAGATGACGGTGATCCTGGTGGTCTCGGTTATCGTACATGAGCTCCTCAAAGCCCGCGCAACCCATCCAGGCTGATGGCCGTGACTAACCTGCGGACATGGGGAGCCTGGGCAGCCCTCGCCGTCTGCGCCGCCGTTCTGATGGCCTTGTTGGACCCCGGCGGGGGACCTCAGGGCGGACTGCCTGCCTACCTGGCGTTGGCGTCCACCGGCACAGGACTGCTGGCGCTAGCCTGGAGGCACGTCTCTGGCCAATGGCCGATCCAGGCGATGGATCGCCGGCTGATGGCCGCCGTGTTGGTGGCCCTGCTGTTGCGGCTGGGGTTGGGAGCCTTCCTGTATCACTCGCTGCCGACGCTGGGGTATCAGGAGCGCCATCATCAGGCAGGGTTCTTCTTTCCGGATGGCTTCCAGAGAGAAGATGACGCCCGACAGCTTGTCGCCTCCAATCGTCCCCTGACTTGGGACCGGCTGGCCAGGCCCAGCAGCGATCAGTATGGCGGATTGCTGGCGCTAACCGTCCTGGTCTACAAGGGCCTGGCGCCGCTGGACCCAAGGCCCTTGCTGATGGTTGTTGTCTCGACATTCGTGTCGGTTGCCGGCGTCATCTACACCTGGGGCTTCGGCAGGCGAGCGTTTGGACCGACGGTGGCCGTCGTCGCCGCCTGGCTTTTCGCTCTGTACCCGGAGGGCGTCCTGCTCGCGGCGACATCGATGCGCGAGCCGTACATCGCCACCGGCCTGGCAATGGTCCTGTTTGGTTTCGTCTGCCTGCGTCAGGGCGAGGAAGTGTCCGGTTGGACGGGGCTGGCGATCGGAGTGCTGCTTGCGCTGCTGGTCTCGCCCCCGTTTGCCCTGTTGATGGCGGCTTCCGCCGGATTGGGCTGGATCCTGATCGGCGCTGGCCACAGGAGCGCTCGCTGGGCGGCGCTGCTCGTTCTGCTGGTTGGCGTGGCTATTGGCAGCGGACTAGCCATACGTTCGTGGTCCACTCTTCCCGATGCGCCCGAGGCGCCTTTGGAAGTTGCGATGTGGCGGATGACCGAAGCGGCCAGCTACCAGATGGCCAGGCTTCGCACGGCTTCCGGCTGGGTGCAGGAGATCCTTGCCCGGACCCCGTCCTGGGCACATACACCGCTGATCGTCTTCTATGGGATCAGCCAGCCCCTGCTCCCGGCGGCGATTGCCGACAACACTTCGGTTCCCTTGATGCACGCCACAGCTGTTCTGCGATCGCTTGGGTGGTTCCTGCTCCTGACGGTCTTGATCTATGGCATCGGAGCAGCATTGCTTTCGAGGCACGTCGACAAGCGGAGCGAGGTGATCCTGTACTCGGTCCTGGTTGTTGCGATTGTGCTGCTGGCCTCTTATGTCGGTGGCGGTGACCAATGGGACAACCCCCGCTACCGATCGACCTTTCTGGTGCTTGAGGCAGGGCTGGCCTCCTGGGCAATTGTCCGAGCCCGGCGTGAGGGGATGCGCGGGCTGGGCCGGGTGTTCTGGATTATTGGGTTGGTCAACCTGTGTCTGCTGACCTGGTACTTAGGGCGCTACCTCGGAACACCCATATTGGGCCTGTATCCGACCTTGGCCTTGACGGCTGTCTTGGTGCTGCTGTCGCTGGCCGGCATGTTCTTGCGAGATCTGTGGAAAGCCAGGCGGGCCAGTTGACCCTGCCGTATGCCCGGGTATAATTCAGCGTCTGAATTTTGCGAAGCAAGGGGGGGAGGGCCGAGCATGGGCAGGGCACTCATCACGGGGGTGACCGGCCAGGATGGTTCATACCTGGCCGAGTTGCTGCTCAGCAAGGGCTACGAGGTTCACGGGCTGATCCGCAAGGCCAGCACCTTCAACACGGGCCGCATCGATCACATCTACCGCGACCCGCACGACCCGGCGGCGCGCCTGTTTCTTCACTATGGCGAACTGTCGAATGCCGAGCAGCTGTCCAACTTGATCTACAACATCCGCCCGGACGAGATCTACCATCTGGGTGCGCTGTCCCACGTCAAGGTGAGCTTCGAGATCCCGGAGTCGACCGGCGATATCACCGGTCTGGGAACCACTCGAATCCTGGAGGCCATCCGGCGCAGCGGCATTTCCACCCGCTACTACCAGGCGTCATCCAGCGAGATGTTTGGGGCGGCCTTGCCTCCGCAGAGCGAGACCACGGCCTTCGAGCCGCGCAGTCCATATGCCGTCGCCAAGTTGTACGCTTACTGGATGACGGTGAACTACCGGCAGGCGTACGACATGTACGCCGTCAACGGTATCCTGTTCAACCACGAGAGTCCTCGCCGAGGCGAGACATTCGTCACGCGCAAGGTGACAAGGGCCATAGCCCGCATCAAGGCCGGCCTGCAGGACAGGGTGTATCTCGGCAACCTGGACTCCAGGCGTGATTGGGGATATGCGCCGGAATACGTGGTTGCGATGTGGCTGATGCTTCAACAGGAACGGCCGGATGACTACGTTCTCGGAACGGGTGAAGCGCATACGGTGAAGGAATTCGTGCAGGAAGCCTTCTCCTACGTCGGCATGGATTGGCAGAAGCACGTGGTGATTGACCCGCGCTACTTCCGGCCAACGGAAGTGGACTACCTGCAGGCCGACGCCAGCAAGGCCGCCGCTCGGCTTGGATGGAAGCCACAGGTGGCCTTCCCCGAGTTGGTCCGGATCATGGTGGACGCCGACATGGAGGCCTTTGGCCTCGAGCCGGTAGGCGAGGGCTTGCGCGTCCTGCACGATAAGTTCGAAGGCTGGCACCGCTGGGAGAATGGCGTGTCGGCCGTTCTGAAGAACGCCAACCGTGGTGTGGACTGAGTTCCCTGGGCTGAAGCAAGGGAGTGAGACCATGAGCCGTCCTGCGCAGAAGCTGTCGGTCATCATCCCGGTACTCAATGAGGCGGAGAACCTGCCCGAGCTCAACGATGCCCTGCGCGCTGCGTTGCAGGGCATCGACTATCAGATCGTGTATGTCGATGACGGCTCGACCGATGGCTCGGTGCCGAAGCTCGCGGCCTTTGCCGCGGCGGAGCCCACCCGGGTGACGGTGGTCGAATTCCGCCGCAATTATGGCCAGACGGCCGCCATTGCTGCCGGGATCGACTTTGCCGATGGGGAGCTGATCGCCCTGATCGACGCCGACCTGCAAGAGGATCCGGCGGACATTCCGCGCCTGATGGCCAAGATCGATGAAGGGTACGATGTGGTGTCCGGATGGCGGCGCCACCGCCAGGACTCGTTCCTCACCCGAACCTTCCCATCGCGCGTGGCGAATGGTCTGATCTCGTGGGTGACGGGTGTGCATTTGCACGACTACGGCTGCACCTTGAAGGTCTACCGACGCGAGATGCTTCAAGGGTTCCGCCTCTACGGAGAGATGCATCGGTTCATTCCCGCCTACGCCGCCTCGGTTGGCGCCAAGATCGCCGAGGAGCAGGTAACCCATCGTCCGCGAACCCGCGGCAAGACCAAGTACGGCCTCAACCGGACTGTCAAGGTTGTGCTCGACCTGTTCACGGTGAAGTTCCTGCTCTCGTATGCCGACAACCCGATCTACCTGTTCGGTGGGGTTGGGACCGGTCTGATCGGCCTGAGTCTGGTGGGCCTTGTGGTGCTGTTGCTACGCAGGGTCATGCTGGACGAGCACATGATCCGCTCCCCTTTGCTGCTGCTTACGGCAATGCTCTTCATTCTCGGCGTTCAATCCATCATGATGGGCCTGGTGGCCGAGCTGCTGGCGCGTACCTATCATGAATCGCAGGCCAAGCCGACGTACACCGTGCGGCGAGTGCTCAACGGCCAGTCACAAGATCGGTGAAACCGCGCCGACGACTCCCCTGGCAGACGTACCTGCGCGTCGCCGGCTCGCTGGTCGGCGTCCTGTTGGTCGTCTACTTGCTTGCCCAGCAAAACTGGGAGGAACTGCTGAGCTTGTTCCGCCGGATCGGCTGGGGGGTGCTGGCGCTCTCCCTGGTCCTGACGGCCGGCTCGCGCCTGGCCGTGGCTGGCCGCTGGCACATGCTCCTTCAGGGGGTCGAGCCCAAGGTCCGGCTGCGGGACACCTTTGAGCTGACCTTTGCCGGGCTGTTCGCCTCCAACTTCCTGCCGACAACGATCGGCGGAGATCTGGTCCGCCTGGCCGGCGCCTTCCAATTGGAGATCGACCGCGCCCTGTCGGCGGCATCTTTGATCGTCGATCGCCTGGTTGGCATGGCTGGGATGGCGATTCCGCTGCCGTTCGGCCTGGCGGCTGCCGTCGGATCGGTGACGGCCTGGCTGCCGCTCGGGCCGCTGCTGCAGCCGGTGTCGGCAACGATGGCCGGGGTGACCTCGGGTGGGTGGGTGCGCAAGCTCGCTGCCCGTATCCAATCCGCCGTCCGACGGGTGTGGAGGGCCCTCAAGCTCTGGCTCGCCCGCCCCCGGTCTCTCGGCTGGGCGCTGGCGTGCACGCTCGGACACATGTGCTTCCTTTTCGCCTCCATCGGGTTGCTGCTCCGGGCGATGGGTGAACCGCTTAGCTTCCTGACGATAGCCGGGATCTGGAGCCTGGTGTACTTCATTACGCTCTTCCCGATCTCGATCAATGGACTTGGACTCCAGGAGGCTGCCCTGACGCTCGCCTTCACACAGCTCGGAGGGGTCTCCACCCAGGCCGCCCTGGTGCTGGCGGTCTGTGTCCGGACGCTGGCGATGGTGGCCAGCCTTCCGGGAGCCTTATTCATCGGGAAGCTGCTCCCTCAGGCGAGGCAACAGCTGGCAACGGGGCAAAGTGAAGGAGAGCAGGTTGCATAGCCGTGCAGACGGATACCCATGGATCCTGCAGTCTATCGACCGGCCGACCCCGTCTGGGGCGTTGGTTCGCCTGCGGGTCTTCCTGGGATTTGGATTGCTCGCCCTGGCGATCAGCGCCGCCCAGCTCCTGGGGCTGGCTCGGCAGACCCCCTGGGCGTCCGGCTCGCTGGGCTGGTTGGCAGGGCAAAGCCTGGCGGTTCTCGGTGCCGGGCTGGTGGCTGTTCTCTGCGTGGCTTCCTTCACCAGGCTGGGACCGAAGGGTCTGGGGTGGGTCGATCGGGGTGCGGCCTGGCTCGCCGGCAGGACGGCGCTTCAGGTTACCGCCGGGATCGCCCTGGGGATTGCCTTCCCTGCGATTGTCTTGAGCCCGCTTGGAGGGGCGCCCTTTACGCTCATCCCGCGCTTGACGCTCGCCTGGACGCTTTCCTTTCTTCTCGCCGTCTGGCTCCAGTCAATCAATGGCAGACCGTGGAACGGCAGCAATCTGGCGGGCGCCTGGGTGATGCTCGGTGTAGCGGCCCGGGCCGCCTGGCTGCTGGGGATGATCTCCGACAACCCGTTCTCCACTGGTTGGTCAGAGGCAAGTCGCTACTACTACGCCTCGCTCTTCCTGGGGCGGGAGCTATACCCGGCGCCTCTGCCGCTGCCCGTCCTGCACCCCAGCCGGTACCTTCTGCAGGCGGTGCCCTGGCTGCTGGGACAGCTCCCGCTGTGGGTGCACCGATCCTGGCAGGTGGCCCTTTGGGTTTCGATTCCGGTGCTGTTTGTCTGGTGGCTGCTCCGGCGCTTGAAGCTCGAGGGCGGCGGGCTGAAGTGGCTTGTCGTCGGGTGGGGCGTGCTCTTCCTCTTCCAGGGCCCGGTCTACTACCACTTGCTGGTCGGCGTGCTGCCAGTGATCGCGGGGTTTGACCCTCGGCGGCCGTGGCGCACGCTCTTGTGGGTCGCGCTTGGGTCCATCTGGGCCGGCTTGAGTCGGGTCAATTGGACCGTGATGCCGGGGCTCTTGGCGGCATTGCTCTACCTGCTCGAGGCCGACATGGGGAGCCAGAATGGCCGGCGCCTGCGTCAGATTCTTTGGCCGATTCTGTGGGTCCTGGCGGGCACCGGCCTGGCGCTTGGAGCGAGCGCGGCCTACGCTGCGATCTCGGGCAACACGCTGGGTCAGTTCACGTCGAGCTTCACCTCGGATCTATTGTGGTATCGCTGGCTGCCCAACTTGACCTATCCCCCGGGGATCCTGCTGGGTGCCCTGGCGGTTTCCCTGCCGATCGCGCTCCTCCTGGGCAGCATGCTGCGCCGGGGGATGTGGAGGCCGGGTGTCCTGCAGGGATTGGGGGTGCTCCTCATCTTGGGGGTGCTGTTGGCTGGCGGCCTGGTCGCCAGCGTCAAGATCGGCGGTGGCGGCGACCTGCACAACCTGGATGCTTATCTGACGGCCCTGCTGGTCCTGGCGGGCTCTGTGCTCCTCTTGCGAGCCGCCGGATGGCCGCTGGACCGGGCTCAGCGGCCCTCCCCGGCGTTCTGGATGGTGTGGCTCGCTGCGCTGGTGCCGACGGCGTTCTCGCTGGTCGCTGCCGGACCCCTCGCCCAACGCAATCCAGCCATCCAGGCGGCTGCGCTGTCGGCGATTCGAGCACGGGTCGAAGCAACCCAGGCGGCCGGCGGGGAGATCCTTTTCCTGTCCCAGCGCCATCTGGTGCCGCTGGGGGAATTCGGGTTGGTAGAACTGCAGGACGACTACGAGAAGGTGTTTGTCATGGAAATGGCGATGGGCAGGAACCAGGCGTACCTTGCGCGATTCTGGGACGATCTGGAGCGGCAGCGTTTCTCCTTGATCGTCACCGATCCCGTGCTGATCAAGGTGCAGGGCCGAAGCCATCCCTTCGGTGAAGAGAATGATGTCCTGGTAGATGCGATCTATCGACCGATCCTCAACCGCTACCTGCCGGCGCTCAAGTTGAACGAGGTTGAGATCTGGCTTATGGAGCCCCGCTAGGGCGGGAACGCCGGCTGCGTCCGCTTGCCGGGACGACCGACCTCAGGTGGGGCGGAGGCGCGTTGTCGGACACACTCCATACTTGATCGCGAGCAGAGCCGCAAGAGGGCGGCGTGAAGGCGCATGAGCTACTGGCTCCGTGAATATGACCCCTTCCTGATCCTGCTTGGCCTGGCCGTCTCACTGGCCTGGAGCCTCGGCGGTCTGATGATGGCCCGGCATGGCTTTCGGCTGCAATCGAGGGAACGCCTGCTGGTGGGTCTCGGGCTTGGCCTGTCTACCTATGTGACTTCTGCCAATTTGATCGGTCGCTGGCTCGAGCCTGAGCTTTCCTTCCCGATTGCGGGCGGGTTGGTTCTTGGCCTGGGGTTGACCATGGCGGGTACCAGCCGGCGCGCCCTTCTGGCCCGCGACGATTTTGACGGCTGGCGGCCATTGGTGATCCTGGCGCTGATAGCCCTGGTCACAACCTTGGTCGGTCGCGGGCTTGGCATCTTCGATGATCGGAAGAACCTGTCCATCATCTCCCTCATGGCGGCCGGCGATATCCCGCCGCATTTCTACATGGATGCAGATGTACTCTTCCGCTATCACTACGGCTCTCAACTGTTCGCCGCCAGCTTGATGCGGCTGACGGGACTTCAGCCCTGGAGCGCGCTCGATCTCGCCAAGGGTGCACTGGCGGGGATCACATTGGGCTTGGCCTATGTGGCCGGCCGAAGACTGACGCATTCCATCTGGGGCGGCCTGTGTGTGGCGGGCGTCGCACTGCTGGCTTCGGGGAGCCGGTGGATGCTGCTGCAGCTCCCTGTGGCCTGGATCCAGGCTGCCTCCGACAACATCGTGCTCTGGGGATCCGGGCGCCTGAGCGCGCCGACCCTGGTGGAGGCGCTGGGGGGAGCGTGGCAGATCGCTGGAGGACCTCGCGCGGGTCTGCCCTTCGCCCACGTGAATGGCATCCTTCAGCCATTCACTCTGGGGCTTCACTCAACCGGAATCTCGATGACGCGCTTGCTGCTTCTTCTTGCCTTGCTCACTGCCGCAAGGCTGGCTGGCTGGCGGGGAATCGTGGCGACCGCCATGGCGATGGCTGCCTGGGCGCTGGCCTGGGAAACCGACTTCCTGTTGTTTGGCTGCGGCGCGCTCGCGGCAGCGGGGCTGGGGTACCGGAAGCTGAGTGATCCTGGCCGCCTCCAAGCTCGGCTGCTCCTGGTGGCGCTTGGGGTTGCCCTGGCACTTGCGCTGCTCCAGGGAGGGACGATCACCGAGCTCGTTCGCCAGGTCGCGCTGGGGGCTGACGCGGGACAGGCGGAAGCGGGGTTCCCCATCTCACTGCGCTGGCCGCCCGCGATCGTCTCAGCCCACCTCGGGGAGCTGCATCTCAATCGTCCGAGTGTGTGGCTTGTGGCGCTGGCTGAGATCGGCCTGGCCGTGCTGGCCGCCCCGCTGGTCACATGGTGGGGCTGGCGGGGGCTGCGGCGGGGCAGGCTGGCAGAGAGCGCCCTGGCGGCCGCAGCGCTCGTGGGATTCGGGCTGGCGATGCTGCTCCGCTATGAAGTCGACCGGGACATCACGCGCTTTTCCGCGACGGGTCTGTACATCTGGGCCGTGTTGGGCACCGGGGCTGGATGGGTTGTGGTTCGAAGATGCCGCAAGCTGTGGGTCTCGGCGGCCTACGCAGCCTGGGTCGGCTTGCTGGTGCTTCCAGGCATCATGACAGCCGGATATCTGCTGCCTGCCATCCAGCGTCCGGTACTTTCGGAGGACATCGAAGGCGTCGATGCGCGCATGAGTGCCGTGTTCTGGGATCGGCTTGAACCCAAGGCGCGTGTGCTGGGGAGCCATCCCTGGCGCCAGGTGGTTGTGCTGGGAAGGCCGACGAAATCCGTCGGTACGGACTTCAAGGATTTTCCATCCTGGCGCGCCGCCGTCTCGGACCCTGTGCCAACTGAGGTAGCCCGGCTGGGCTACGGCTACGTCTACATGGACCAGGAATGGTGGGATAACCTGTCGCCGGAGCGGCAGGCGGAGTACGCAGACCCCTGTGTGGCACTGCTGGCGCTGGAGAGCGACCTGTCCGGCCGCCGGCGCTGGCTGTGGGATGTTCGGGCCTGTGCAGGGACCGCCGTGCCCGAATAGGTGAGTCGGACCCGGCGGCCGGGGCCTGGCGTGCGTCTGCCCTTGCCGGCCGGACAACGGGTTATAATTCACGGGCTGAATTTTAGGTTCAGAGGGCGGAGCGCGCATGGATGCAGAGCGGACACTCACCCGGGATATGTCCATCCTGGAAGAAATCGAGCGCGACCCCGACACGACGCAGGCCGATATGGCCACGTCGCTCGGGGTGGCGGTCGGCACGATCAACTGGCATCTCAAGCGCCTGGTTGCCAAGGGATATGTCAAGGTCAAGCGGGCCGAACGCCGCAAGCTGCGCTACATCATCACCCCGGAAGGGATCCGCCTCCGGGCCACCTTGACCCTGGCGTATATCGAGAGCTCGATGTCGCTCTACCGGAAGTCGCGCGAACGTGCGGCGGTGCTGATTCGGGCGGCGCTGAAGAAAGGCTATCGCCAGGTATGGATTGACGGGGATGGGGAAATTGCCGAGGTCTGTCGCCTGACCTGCATGGAATATGGCCTGGAGGTTCTGCCGCTGCCGTCCGGCGATCGAACGGCAATTCTCGAGATTCGCGGCCGGGAGATCTACCTGCGGGGGGAGGAGATCCCGGGCATGGCGGAGCCGAGGAGGGTGGAACCCGTGAAGAGCACGCTGGCTGGATAGGGACACCATGACCGACAAACTTGCTGCTAGGTCCTTCTGGGAATCGAAGCGCATCTGCGTCACCGGTGGCGCCGGCTTTCTTGGCAAGCACCTGATTGAGAAGCTGCAGGCGCGCGGCGCTCAAGAGATCTTTGTGCCTTTGATCGAAGAGTTCGACTTCACGCAGCTGGAGTCGATCCATCGGATGCTGCAGCGCGCCCGGCCGGACATCATCCTTCACCTGGCCGCCAAGGTGGGTGGGATCGGACACAATCGAGCCCACCCAGCGGATTTCTTCTACGACAATCTGATGATGGGCGTACAGCTGATGCACGAGGCCTGGAAGGCTGGGGTCTCCAAGTTCGTTGCCCTGGGGACCGTGTGCGCCTACCCGAAGTTCACGCCTGCCCCGTTCCGCGAGGACAGCTTGTGGGACGGTTATCCCGAGGAGACCAATGCGCCGTACGGTCTGGCGAAGAAGATGATGCTGGTGCAGGCCCAGACCTACCGCCAGCAGTATGGCTACAACGCCATCTTCTTGATCCCGGTCAACCTCTACGGTCCGGGCGACAACTTCGACCTCGAGTCGTCGCATGTCATCCCGGCCCTGATCCGCAAATGCGTTGAGGCCAAACTTGCCGGCGATCGGCAAGTCACTGTCTGGGGCGATGGCTCGGCGACGCGGGAGTTTCTCTTCGTAGAGGATGCAGCCGAGGGGATCGTGCTCGGGGCGGAACGCTACGATGGGAACTTGCCCGTCAACCTGGGGTCGGGTCAGGAGATCTCCATCCGGTCCCTGGCGGAGATGATCGCGGAGCGCACCGGGTTCGAGGGTGAGCTGGTTTGGGATACCTCCAAGCCCAACGGGCAGCCGCGTCGCGTCCTGGATACCTCGCGGGCTGAGGAGCTCTTCGGCTTCCGTGCCGCCACCCTGCTGGAGACTGGCTTGCGCCGGACGATCGACTGGTACGTGGCGAACCGCCAAGGGATTGTCAAGTGACTGCGGAGATCGGCCCCATCCCGGTTGCGACTCCTGTGACGGTCATTCGCGCCTCGCGGCGATGGTCGGGCCTGGACCTGAAAGAGCTGTGGCGCTACCGCGAGCTCGTGTATTTCCTGACCTGGCGCGACGTCAAGGTTCGCTACAAACAGAGCCTGCTCGGAGCTGGCTGGGCCATCCTGCAGCCACTGCTGACCATGATCGTCTTCACCATCTTCTTCGGGCGGTTCCTTGGCGTGCCGACGGACGGAAGCCCCTATCCCGTCTTTTCGTACACGGCCCTACTCCCCTGGCAGCTGTTCGAGGGCGGCGTCAGTAAGGCGGGGACGAGCCTGGTGGCCGGCCGGAGCCTGGTGACCAAGGTCTACTTCCCGCGTGCCGCCATCCCGCTGGCTCCCATCCTGGCCGGCCTGCTGGATTTCGGCGTCGCCTTTCTGGTCCTGGTGGGCATGATGATCTTCTACGGAGTGCGCCCGGGGGTAGCCATCTTCAGCCTGCCGGTCTTCCTGATCCTCAACCTGGCCTTTTCCATGGGCCTGGGACTGTGGCTGGCCGCATTGAATGTTACCTACCGCGATATCGGCTATGTGATCCCATTTCTGCTGCGGCTGCTCTTCTTCCTGTCGCCGATCACCTACCCGGCCAGCGTGGTTCCAGCCGCACTGCAGCCCCTGTACTGGCTGAACCCGATGGTGCTGGTGGTGGAAGGCTTTCGCTGGGCGTTGTACGGAGGTTCGGAGATCGCGATCGGGTTGGCCTTGATCTCGGCCGGGATGGCCGTGCTGCTGCTGCTCACCGGCATGGTCATCTTCGGCCGGATGGAACGCACCTTCGCCGATACCGTGTAGCAGGCCATTGCCAGAGAAGCAACCGTGACCCGTCAACTACATTCCCCGTCCATCGAAAGCGAATTGGCCATCCAGGTCGAGGACCTCGGCAAGAGATACCAGCTTGGCGAGACGCTCGGTGGTTACGGAACCCTGCGGGATGCACTGGCGCGGACCGCTGGGCGTGCCAGGAGCAAGCTCTCGCCAAACTCCGGCGCTCCCGCCGAGCATCAAGCCGCCACAATCTGGGCGCTGCGCCATGTTTCCTTCAATGTTCACCGCGGACAGGTCCTGGGGATTATCGGACGGAATGGAGCCGGCAAGAGCACTCTGCTCAAGCTGCTTGCCCGAGTGACGGAGCCGACGGAAGGACAGGCGAGGGTCATGGGCCGGGTGGGTTCATTGCTGGAGGTCGGCACCGGATTCCATCCGGAGCTCAGCGGCCGAGAGAACATCTACCTGAATGGGGCGATCCTGGGGATGCCTCGTCGCGAGATCCAGACAAAGTTCGACGAAATCGTCGGGTTCGCTGAGATCTCCGAGTTCATCGACACTCCCGTGAAGCGCTACTCGAGCGGGATGTATCTGCGCCTGGCCTTCTCGGTCGCCGCTCACCTCGATCCGGAGATTCTTGTGGTCGATGAAGTGTTGGCCGTGGGAGACGCCGAGTTCCAGCGGAAATGCCTGGGCAAGATGGGGGATGTGGCGCGGCAGGGCAGGACCATCCTGTTTGTCAGCCACAACATGTCGGCGATCCAGCGGTTGACCGAAGAGTGCCTGGTCATCGATCGCGGCAATGTGGTGCTTCGAGCCAGGAGTGAGGAAGCGGTCGATTTCTATTTGACCGCCGGGCTGTCTCAGCATGGGGTCAAACGCTGGGAGGCGGAGACGAAGCCGGCGGCCGGTCCGTTCAGCCCGATGGTCTTGCAGGTGCTCGGCCCCGAGGGTCGGCCGGCCGATCGCGTGTCCGCCGTCATGCCGTTCCGCGTGGAATTCGAATACTCCCTGCGCGAGGCCGTCAGCGGCCTGAGAGTGGGGATCTATCTGACCACGTCCAAGGGCGAGCCGGTGTTCACCTCCTTTGACACCGATGACCCCGAGCGGTTTGTGCAGCTACCGGCGCGTCCGGCCGGCCGCTACCGCAGCACCTGTCAGATTCCCGGCACCTTCCTGAACGAGGGCCGGTTCGTCGTGGGCGTGAACGCCAGTTCCTTTCGCATTCGCTCGTACTTCACCGATGAGTACGCCCTGTCCTTTCAGGTCGATGGAACCGGCGCGCCGGGCACCCATTGGCCTGAGGCCAGGAGCGGGCCGGTACGGCCCGGCCTGACGTGGAGCGTCGAGCGGCTGGAGCCATGACGCCCTCCTCGCCCCGCAGGACGTTGAAACGCTGGGCGGGCCGGGCTCCGCTGGCGATGGAGCTCGACCAGCGGCTTCGCCCCGGTCCGGGTGCACATCC
>Ga0105106_10001309_pt1 | contig 17879 bp, 16 predicted proteins | sample PPLLaktember2015_5_FD_79109 | JGI IMG/M metagenome (GOLD analysis project Ga0105106, IMG submission 79109) | Freshwater sediment microbial communities from Prairie Pothole Lake near Jamestown, North Dakota, USA - PPLs Lake P8 Core (1) Depth... | ecosystem: Environmental > Aquatic > Freshwater >...
AGGTGACAAATCTGGTCAGGCGAGTCAGCCCGTCCACCCGCAGGCCCGCATAGATATGTTCACTCAGCAGATAATTGCATCCGACTTGCAGCGAAGCCCAGACTCCCGCCCGGTGAGCCAGCTGCTTATTGGAGGAATGGCCCCTTCTCATGCGGCACGATCCTAGTTTTGCCAGGATCTCGTGTCAATCGACGTCTCGTCGAGCGTGAGGCAGCCACGGCGACCGGTTGCAGGGATCCGCCCGGCTCACGAGCGCAGAAGGAGGCCTGCTCGCCCGCAGCGGCATCACCGTTCAGTCCCGGTACGGCTATGCGCCGGCACTACGCCATCGCTCCGGTACTCCGGCACCCACACCGCAAGCCCCGCTCTCACTTCGTCGTCGGTACGTACGCCACTCCGCGTCAACCACTCGAGCAGGCGTGGAAGCCAGCCCTGCGGGATGTTCCGGGCCTTGGCGATGCGCAGCTTCGGATGTGGCGTGGAGAGCGTGCGCTCATCGTCCGCGAGCACCTCTTCGTACAGCTTTTCGCCGGGGCGCAAGCCGGTGAATACGATCCGGATGTCGCTTTCGCTGAATCCGGACAGCTGGATCATGTCGCGGGCGAGATCGACGATACGCACCGGTTCACCCATGTCGAGCACGAAGATCTCGCCCCCCTTGCCCATCGCTCCGGCCTGCAGCACGAGCTGGGCCGCCTCGGGAATGGACATGAAGTAACGTGTGATCTCGGGATGGGTCACCGTAACCGGCCCGCCCGTCGCAATCTGCTCGCGGAACTTCGGGATCACGCTGCCGGCACTGCCCAACACGTTCCCGAAGCGGACCATGACGTAGCGGGTGCGGGACTCCTCCTGCAGGGCCTGGCAGACCATCTCGGCCAGGCGCTTGCTCGCGCCCATCACGTTGACCGGGTTGACTGCCTTGTCGGTGGAAACCAGCACGAACTCTTCCACCCCACCCCTCGCGGCCGCAGAGGCCAGAACGTAGGTACCAAGCACGTTGTTTTGCAGCGCTTCCCAGCTGTTCACCTCTTCCATCAGCGGCACGTGCTTGTAGGCCGCCGCATGAAACACCACCTTCGGCTGATAGTCCCGGAGGATCTGCTCGACTCGGGCACCGTTGCGGACGTCGCCGACCGCGCAGACGATGCGCAGGTCCGGATGGATCGTCCGAAATTCCTGCTCGATCGTGTACAACGCGAACTCGGACTGCTCGAACAGGATCAGCCGCGACGGGCCGAAGCGTGCGATCTGCCGGCACAGCTCCGATCCAATGGAGCCGCCTGCCCCGGTCACCATCACCGCCCTGCCCGACAGCAATCCCGACAGCCCAGCGCTGTTCAGCAGAACGGGGTCGCGCCCGAGCAGATCGTCCAACTCGACCTTGCGCAGCTGCGACACCGTCACCTTGCCGGAGATGATGTCGTCGAAAGAAGGCACGGTCATGATCTTGAGGCCGGCCTCGGTGGCCAGGTGGAGGGCCTGACGGCGCACCGTGTGGGAAACCGAAGGCATGGCGATGATCGCATGCTCGACCTGCAGATCGGCCGCTACCCGGGCCAGATCTGCCAGCTTGCCACGTACCGGCACGCCGTGGATCTGCCGGCCCTGCTTGCGATTCGCATCGTCCAGGAGCCCCACTATGCGCCAAGTGCGTTTGGCGGACAGGTCACGGATCAGCGCGTCGGCAGCATCGCCTGCACCGAGCACCAGCACCGGCACCGCATCGACCTTCGCCAGGCTGGCGATCCGTCCCTCCTTCCAGGCCCGGTGCAGCATCCGGCTCCCGCCCATCATGACCAGCAACAACAGCGGGTCGAGCACGAACACCGAGCGCGGCACTGCAGCGGCCATGCGCAGCAGCACCAGCACCGCAGGGACTGCTAGCGCCGAGATGGTCACGGTCACCGCGATCAGGCGCAGATCGTGCAGGCTGGCGTAGCGCCAGATACCGCGGTACAGGCCGAAACGCCAGAAGAGCAGCGCTTGAAGCGGTACCACGACGGGAAGCGTGCTGAGCACGACGTCGGCGTAGGGAGCCGGCAGTTCGAGGTTCAGACGCAGCCAGAAGGCGAGGATCCAAGCGAATGCCGCTGCCACGACATCGTGCAATATTGCGAGAAGGGTGCGCGGGTTGATCGGACGGTAGGACAACACCTTAGATCTCCTGCCGACCGCGCCAGTACGCATCTACGCTAAGCCCTGCGCCAATGTAAATGAGTGCCAGCACGGCAACTATCGTTGCCTGGGTCGAGGGCTCGGACCGCAGGGCAATCACCGCTGCCACTCCCGTCCCCAGCATCAGTCCATACTCGAACATGGCCAGTCGCCTGTGGCTCCAGCCTAGTAGCACCCGCCTCTGATAGTAGTGACTACGATGGGCCTCCCATGGCTTCTCGCCGCGCAGCGCCCTGCGCACCAGCGTCACGCTCGCATCCAGCACGAACGGCGCGAACACGACAAGCGGAAACCAGAGGGGCCACAGGCTGAGGTCCCAGCCGGTCAGTCCCAGGACGGCCGCGAGGAAGCCTAAAGGAATCGACCCTGCGTCACCCATGAACATGCGCGCAGGCGGGAAGTTGACCAGCAGGAACGCTGCCGCAGCGCCCACCACCGAGAGGTTGACCAGAGCAAAACTCGTCTCGCCTCCCAGCCAGGCCCCGACCGCGTAGGTGCCGAAGCCAAACACCGCCATGCCCGCGGCCAGCCCGTCGGCACCGTCCATGAAGTTGTACAGATTGGTCATCCAACCGATTGCGAGTAGCACCAGGCAGGCTTCGACCCAGTTCAAGCCATTCAGCGCACCGAGGATGAACGTCGCTGCAGCAGCAAGATGAGCGAGTAGCCGAACACTGGCTGGCAAGCTTTTCCAGTCGTCCGCTAGAGACAGCAGCATCAGCCCGACGGCCAGGATCGAAGCCAGCCAGGCGCCGCTTGCCAATGCCATTCCAACTGCCAGACCCGGCACGATGCCCAGGCCCCCGGTTCGCGGCACCGGAGCCACATGCAGGGATCGCCGGTTCGGCTGATCCAGGAACCAGTCCCGCGTCGCGGGCAGCAGTAGAACCCGCACGATCGCGAACGTCAGCAGAAAGGCGACGATCGGTGCCAGCACTCGCACGAGCGTAAAGAAATCTGCCAAGACAGTAGGCTGCAATCAAGGACCGGTGCACAACCCGACCAGTCGGTGTCCACCATGGACACATTATCGCGTTTTCAGGCCGGCTTCGCGACCGAGTCCCGATACCAGCGCGCCGTCTCCACTAGGCCCTGGTCCAAGGTGAAGGGCGGCCCCCACCCGAGCAGCGTGCGCAAGCGGGAAGCGTCCACCTGCAATGTACCCAGCAGCCGCTCCACCGCTTCACTGCGCCCGATAATCCGTCCCACTAGGCGCAGCGCTGCGGGCGGCACGGCGACCAGTCGGGGTTGCACACCCAGAGCTTGAGCCAGGCGCCGCACCAACTCCGGGGTGGACACGTCCTCTCCATCGCTCACCAGGAAGAGCCGGTTGGCCGCCTCGGGGTGTGCGATGCATGTCCTGATTGCGTCCACCAGGTTCCCCACGTACAGCAGGCTGCGGCGGTTGCGGACCGATGCAATAGGCAAGGGCAACCGGCGATCCACGGCTTGCAACAGGCGCAGGAAGTTTGCCTTGACGCGCGACCCATAGACAAGCGGCGGCCGCAGAACCACCCACTGCATCTGCGTCCCCTCCGCAATGTCTCTCAGCACCTGCTCGGCTTGCCACTTTGACCTGCCGTAAGCATCGGCAGGTGCCGGTACGTCCGCTTCGGTGAAGGGTTGAGCCGATGAATCCCCATTCACTTTGATCGAGGAAAGAAGAATGAACCGTCGCACCCCAGCCGCAGCAGCTGCGCTCGCGAGCGCGCGCGTCCCGTCAACGTTTACCCGATAGAAGAGCGCCTCACCCTCAGGGCCGTCGTGGGACCGAATATGCACGTGTGCCGCCAGGTGCACGACGGTGCCGATACCGTCGATTGCGCCAGCCCAGTGCGCCTCGGCCGCGACTTCGCCAACGCACGCGACATCCTTGCAGAACGCGGGCCTTGACTCCAGCGGCTTACGAACCGCGCATCTCACATCGAAACCATGTGCGGACAGGTGTTCGCTCAGGGCCGTCCCCACGAAGCCAGTTGCACCCGTGACCAGAACGGTATTGGCCACGGCGTCCGTCAGCCGCTCTGGCGGTGGAAAAACTGGGGCAGGCGGGAAGCCATCTTGCGTGCGATGAACAGCGGCGTTACCCCGATCCCGTTGATTCTGCAGGCCCGGTAGGCTTCCACGTTGCCGCGCACTACGTTGAGCAGGGAGCGGTTGGTGTGTCCGCCCATCCGCATCTTCACCAGAATGCGCGGAAGGTAAACCGTCTGGATGTGGCGCACGCAGAACAGCCGCACCATCAATTCGTAATCGGCCTGGTAGCGGAAACGCGTATCGAAGCCGCCCACCTCCTCTAGGATGCGGCGCCGGATGAAGAAAGTCGGATGTGCTGGCATCCACCCTCGTGCCACAAGACCTGGCACATGATCCCGCGACTTCCAGTACCGTACCACGCGAGCCGGATCGTCGTGGCGAACGTACACGAGGTCCCCATAGCAGGCGTCTACCGAAGGGTCGGACATCACGGCTTGTATGTCCGCAAGCACGCGACTGTCGGCATAGATGTCGTCGCTGTTGAGAAACCCGAGAACCTCACCGCTGGCGAGGCGGATGCCCTTATTCATCGCATCGTAGATGCCGCTGTCCGGCTCTGAGACCACCCGTGCGGACTTCCAGGGGTGGCTGTTAATGACTTCCATCGTTCCGTCGGTGGACTTTCCGTCCACTACGATGTGTTCGACCTCCACACCTTCCTGCGCAGCGATAGAGCTCAGCGTGTCGGCGATGGTGCCCGCGCTATTAAAGCAGACGGTAATGACAGATATCAGCATTTGCCCCCGCGGCCATCATGCGTAATGCAGAATCGCAACCATAGCTCCGTGCTGACAAGACGATAGAGATGGTTCCCGGCGCCCGGACGTCCGCTGGCATGATGACGGACCAGTCGCTCGATTCGAAGCGGATCGCAGTACTCGTGAATCCGCGCGTTCCGCCCAAGCAACACGTCCCGCGCCAGGGCTCCGCCGTCCTCCGCCAGCCAGCGCTCAACCGGGGTCGGGTAGCCCAGCTTGTCGGGCCGCTGGGCGATGTGCGCCTGGCCCGCGCGTTTCAGGTAAGCGCGGACCAGCCATTTGGTCTGCCCAGCGTGCAGCTTGCTCGCATCTCCAAGCAAGAAGGCAAACTCCACCAGCCTGTAGTCCATAAAGGGCAGCCGCGACTCGATGCCATGCGCCATGCTGACCGCATCTCCATAGTGAAGCAGCCCTGGGAGAATCTCGCACGAATGATCGGCGAAAAGCCGGGCCGTGACCGGTTCCATCCAAGTCGGTGCCACCGGGACCGGCGGTCGCGACTCGGCATACCGCAGCAGCTCTGGACGAAGGGTGCTGAGCGCGCCGACGCGTCTTCGATTCCACTCTGTCAACCCCGGGAACGCTTCGCGCAGCATCCATAGTGCGATCCAGCGCAGGGTGAACGCCCGTATGATTCCGCGCCAAGTGGCGGCGAGATCCCTCAGCGAATCTCCCGATGCTCGCGTGAGGGCGGAGCGGAGCCGGGCCAATAGATCGATCGCGCTGTACTGCGCGTAGCCTCCCAGCAGCTCGTCTGCGCCCTGCCCCTCCAGCAGGACCGGTATCCCAGCCCGCCGCGCTTCCCGCATGATAAACCAGAGCGGGTAGACGGCCGGCGAGTAACCGGGTCCGTCCATGTGCCACGCAATGCGGCCCAGTGTGTCCAGCCAGTCTTGGCGCGGTGCGTTCACCTCTCTCGGCGTGATGCCGTAGGCTGCTCCAGCGATCGCTGCCCACTTGGCTTCTCCAAGTTCGCCGGCTCCGTACACGGAGGTGAAGCACACCAGGGGTTGCCCCACGGCGCGCATGGCTCCCGCGAGCACCGCAGTCGAGTCGAGACCCCCGGATAGCGTGAGTCCCACGGGAACGTCGCTGCGCATGCGTAACCGCACGGAGTCGTCCAGGAGCGCCATGAATTCCTCGAGGCTGTCCTCCGCCGTTGCGTGCTTTGGCTGCGGCGGATAGTCCCAATAGCGCCAAATATGCAAGCGCAGGCTTTCCGGGGAAACCTCGCCGCAATGGGCAGGCGCCAGAACCTCCACGCCCTCGTAGAAGGAGCGCCCGCGCGTATACAGCCGCCCGTCGGCAAGCAGATCGTGTAACGCTGCAGTGTCGGCCCGCCTATGCGCGGGGAACAACTTGAGCAACGACTTCGGCTCGGATGCAAAAGCGAAACCTTCGGGCCCACGCCGATAATACAGAGGCTTGACGCCGAAGCGGTCGCGCGCAAAGAATAGTCTGCGCTCGCTCGGCAACCAGATTGCGAAGGCCCACATTCCGTTCAGTCGCGACAAGCACTCCGGACCCCACTCCAGATACGCTGCGAGCAGCACCTCGGTATCCGAGCTGCCCGTGAAACGGTGCCCCAGCTTTTCCAGGTCACCCCGCAGCTCCAGGTAGTTGTAGATCTCCCCGTTGTAGACAATGGCCGCGCCCGATTCAGCATGCAGCATCGGCTGATGGCCCGTTGGACTCAAATCGATGATGGAGAGCCGGCGGTGACCGAGAAGAACGCCTTCGGCCTGCCACACGCCGGCGTCGTCCGGGCCGCGGTGCGCGAGCAGATCCAACGCCGCCTCGAACTCGCAGCGGTTGCGCTCGGGCGCCGGTCCGACCCACCCCAGAACCCCGCACATACTAGGCGAGATCCTTGCGTATACCGGCGGCGCGCCGCAGCAGCGCGCGCGCCACATAATAGGCGTGGCCGTGCGCAAGCAGGAGGCCGAGGCGCCTCAACCTATACACCTGTACCTGCCACCGTGGCAGCTCACGGCCCTGCAGGATGCGCCCGCGCTCCTCGCTGCAGCGCTGCAGCAGCTTGGTGGTCTTCGTATCGGTGTGGATGCGCAGCGCACCGAGGACTTGGTCTACGTGATTCGCCCCGCCATTTCGCAGCACGCGTAGGAACCAGTCGTAGTCGAAAGCGCAGGTGTAGGACTCGTCGAGCCAGTCCAACTTGGCATGGAGGTCGCGGCGCCAGAACGCTGCCTGGTTGGTCATGACCATACCCTCGGCCAGCATCGACCGGTACGTAGGGCGGACGTAGAGCAGGTCAGTCAGGGTGCGGTCGTCGGCATCGATCAGATTGACGTTCCCAACTATCAATGCCGCATCCTCTGTGTGCATGGCCGCGCTCGCAATACTAAACAGCGCGCCCGGATAGTAGATATCGTCGGAGTTCTGCCACGCCAACCACTCACCTGTAGCACGCGCGAGGCCCTTGTTGATCGCGTCCACCTGACCGCGGTCCCGCTCAGACACCCAGAATGTCAGCCAAGGTGCGTACCGCTTCAGGATCTCGACACTGCCGTCTGTGCTCCCCCCGTCGATCACGAAGTATTCGAGATTGGGATAGCCCTGGAGGAGCACGGAACGGATGGTCTGCTCTAGAAAGGCTGCCTGGTTGAAGGACGGCGTCACGATCGATATCCGCGGCCACGCCTTCCTATCTGGCTTCCCATGCGCCGGCGAAGGCGCCTCGGTCCAGGGCCAGCCGCTGCGGGTCGTGTCAGGCCGAGGCAGCTCATCCAGGGTAACAAGGCGTTCCATGAATTAGGCGCAGACCGGCGTCAGGCCGCTGTCCGGAGCGGTCGATCCAGCACTTCGCGATACAGCTCCAAATAGCGTCGGGCGATCTTGCTGAGCTCGAACTCTTCGACGACCTTGGTGCGCGCTCGCTCAGACAGCTCACGCCAGCGTCTCTCGTCTTCGATCACCCAGCGAATCCCGCTTGCGAGCTCGCCTGCATCGAAGCTCCGCGCCAGGTAACCATTGCGCCGATGCTCGATCATATCGTGCATACCGCCTATATCGAAAGCCACGCACGGCGTGCCGCAAGCCAGTGCTTCCATGACAGTGTTGGACAGATTCTCCTGCACCGAGGGCGCCACGTAGACATCCGCCGCGCTATACAGCAGTGCCAGCGTTAACTCGTCCGCAAGCATGCCCATATAGATTGCAGGCATGCCCAAGTCGGGTGGTCTGGCCGGCGTCGACGCACCGAACACTACTGCGCTGAGCGGCGCACCCCGCCAGGACCCCGCTAGTTGTGTCAGCGCTGGCTGCAAATGCGCAAAGCCCTTGCGCGGGTCACTGGTCGCGCTCATGGCGCCGAACAGGACAAGCTTGCGGTCCGGCGGCAAGCGCAAGAGACAGCGAGCAAGCCCGCGGTCGATTGGACGATACTGGTCGATATCCAGGCCGTTTGGGATGACATGGACCGGACAGTCGCGAAGCAATCTGCTCGAGCGAGCCTCGGCAGCCAGCCAGCGACTGGGCGACACGACGGTCAAAGGCAGGTCGCGATAGGCGCGCTGCTTGCGTTTGTAGACCCACGACGAGAGATCCGACCGCGCCCCTGATCCAAGAACAGGACAACGGCCACATGTTTCCCGGTATCGTCCGCAAGCGGCATCGTAATGGCAGCCGCCGGTAAAGGCCCACATGTCGTGCAGGGTCCAAACCAGCGGCACTTGCATCCGGCGGAGCGAGCGTACGCTGAGGAAGCCGCCTGTGATCCAATGCAAGTGAAGGACCGACGGCGTGAGCTCCCGCACTCTTGCCCCGATACGGTCGGGCAGCCAGCCGGGGTAGTAAACCGTCCTCGTCCGCCGTCGATAGGCCAGCACTGGAAGCAGATCGATGGCGGGGCGCAGCGGGTTGAGGACTTTGCCGAGCACGCCCTTCGGGCCAATCACCGAGAAGTCGTCTCCATGCTTGACTTGCACGAGCATGTGCGAGTCCGCGCCGATGCCACGCAGGCCCTGATGTAACCGATAGGCCGCGCGCGCGGCGCCGCCGCGAGTGTCCTCGCTGTTCAGGATCAAGAGTCTCAATGTCACCACGCCTCCGGCATGAGGGCCTCTGGAAGCGGTCAGCGTGGACTGATCACTCGACCTTGATGGCCAACCGCCCCGAATAGTCGATGCGCTGAAGCAGGGGAGGCTTTCCTCTCTGGGCAAAGTACTCGTCCACAGCCTTGCGGGCTCCCTGCCAGTGGCCGTAGTCGTCGAGAATAAGCACACCACCCGTCACCAGACGCGGGTATAGGTGCTCCAGCTCATGGCGCGTAGACTCGTACCAGTCCGTGTCGAGCCGCAGAAGAGCAATCGTCGGGGGCGCATGCTCGGGTATCGTGTCTTCTACCCGTCCCTTGATGCAGTGAATTTGTGCAGCGGGGAAGCCAGTCGATTCCATGTTGTCTCGCACCTCCTCCAAGGAGGCGATGCACCAGACCGAACTTGCGTCTGATCGATTCTCGGTGTTGAGCAGATGCTCGGCTGTGTCCCCAAAGAACGATACGTCCTTGTCGGTAGGGGCGGTCATCCCCTCAAATGTATCGAACAAGTGCAGGTGCCGCGTCCAGTCTCCTCGCTGGACCAGAGTGCGAGCGATGGCCATCATGCTGCCGCCCCTCCACACGCCGCACTCGACGATATCGCCCGGTACACGTGCGTCAATCACGTACTGGACCGCCTCGCACAGCGCCACTACTCGTGGCCCTGACGTCATCGTGAATGGGCGCACCGCCCGCACCGTGTCCTGGACACTTGAGTCCAGGTCGCCGGGTAGGGCGTTATAGCGAACGATGTCATACCCCTTGGAGCGTACAAGCTGGCGAACAGCATTGAGGATACGGCTTGGCATGGGCCTCGAGTTTTTCGGAACTGCGATATGAAGGTCACGCGTTACGCGCTAACTATGGACCGATAAGCCCACTTGGCTGCGCGCCGCCACAGCGGTGGAGACCGGAACATCGTCCCTTGGGTGTAGCTGTCGGCGCGGGCGTCGCGAATTACATAGGGCGGATGTCGCAGCGGATGTTGCATTTCCTGTGTCGGCAGGGCAGCGAAGGGATTGGTCTTGCGCAGCGTGTGCGTCGCACCCTCCCCGAAACCAATATTGGAAACCAAGTTCACGTTTGGAAGAACTGTAAGCCCACCGTGGAGCCACGCCGCGTAGGTCCACCGATAGGCCCAGGACATGTTGCGCTCCCGATAAGTGTCATCGAAGATCCTGCGCCAGTAGTCTGCAGCCTCGCGGGTGCCAAGAATGTCGTGCAACCAGTCCCCATCTCGGATCTCCGGCCAATGTTCCATGCCATGGTCGTACAGTGCCCATGCCCTACGCCAAGTGGCCCAACCCCAGATATGCGTATAGCGGGAGTAATAGTAGCTGTACTCAGTGCGCGTACGCCCAGACTGGAAATTGTCTCCGGAGATCATGAACACGCGTTGGTCGTGCCTGAAGCGCTCCAGTAATTCGGCCGCGAACGGAAAGAAGCTCGGGTGAGCGACGCAATCGTCCTCGAGAATGATCCCTTCCTCCACCTGCTCGAAGAACCACGTGATTGCCTGGCTGACCGCGACCTTGCAGCCGAGGTTTGAGTCGCGAAAGCGCGTCCTTACGTCGCATGGCCAGTCTACGTCCCGGGCCAGCGCCTGCACAGCCTCGACGCGCTTTGCCTCATCTGCCCGACTATGGCGAGGGCCGTCCACTGCAAAGAACAGTCGGGCAGGATGCGCCAAGCGGATCGCGTCCAGCACGAGCCGGGTCTGGTCTGGTCGGTTGAAGGCTAGTAGCAAGACCGGAGGACACTGGTGCACAGGCTACTTCCCTCATGTTTTCTGGCCGAGTCATCCCATCGCGCCGCGTTAGGATGTGCGATCCAGTAGGCTATCTTCCTGGCAGCTAGGGTACCACTGGGTCGCAGTTGCAAGTCCGGTTGTGCAAGTTCACCGAGGTGCACTCTGAATTCTCGGTGCCACCTCGCGCTCCTTGCGACAATCGTCTCAGGATCCTTTGTCCTGGCGCCGTCCGAGAACAGATGCTGCGGGTTCGAGCCGGAGAGAGCATTCTGGGCCAACGCGTCCATATTGTGTTGTAGATCGAGTGGACGGTGGTCGGCGAAGAAAATCATCGGCGCGGAACTCATCTCGAAGTGCAGGCCCTCTTGAGGAGACGGCCACCGACCCCTCTCCAGATCCGGAGTACGTTGATGACCTTCCATGGGAACGGAGCGGCTAGCAGTACAAACGACGTCCAATACAGGGGGTTGGCGGCGGACCGCCGAGAGAAGTACTGCTTTACGAAAGTTGCGAAGCCGCCGGCGTCGAACTCGCGCAGACCGGTCGTCTTCTTGTCCATCACCAGCAACAGATCGTCACTAGTTACGCACGCGAGTCCCTTTCTATGCCCCCGGATCGTATACTCGTAGTCGGAGAGGTAGTGGGGAAGGAGTCGCGGAAAAAAGCCCCCGATCCTCCGCACGTCGCCCCATCGAATAAACAGACCACGCGTAGAGAGGCAGTTCACGCGATCCGGTGTCCGCGCCACGCCAAAACGCATCGCCCTGAAGTCCGCTTCCACCCCGCTCTCGCTCACCTCACGGGTCACTGGATCCCTGAGCTTGGACAGGACCATCGTTCCCGGGTACCGGGCGATCACTCGCGTTGCGGTTTCGAGATAATCCGCATCGAACTCGACGTCATCGTTTATGAACAGGACAAGGTCGCTGTCCTTGACATCGCTGGCTCGAAGCCAGTCAAGCCCCTGCTGCAGGCTGCCCGCCCACCACCAATCTCCGGTCCCACGGATCACCGTAGCTGTCGGGATGGTCTCGGAAACAATCGCCGCCGTCCCGTCAGTGGAGCCGTCATCGATCAGGATCAGATGGTAGTTTGCGAATCGTTGGGCCAGAAGGCATGCCAAGAATCTTCGCGTAATCTCGCGACGGTTGTGCACCGGCAGCAAGATGTAGACTTTCGGAGTCACCTCTTCCTCAGAAGACAGACCAAGTTGTCTCCCAGCCCCACCGCATCGAATGCGCGCGTCAGGAGGTGATCGAGCTTCGCAGCATGCAACCTCCGAAGCGCGCCCAGCAGCCGCCGAGCACTGGTTCGCATCCGCCCATGCGGGCTCCACAGCATCGACTTGTGCCCAGATCTGGGATAGAGGACCAGGTGACACCACTGCAGATGCAGCCATTCGGACGGCGTGATGGTCTGAGCGCTCTCCAGCACGAACCCGCATCGAGCTGCCGTCAGGGCAATCGATTTCCGCGAGAAGAGGTTCATGTGATAGGGTGCATGCCAGTTGATCCAACGCTGCCCGAAGAGCCAGCGGCCCCAGCCGCGAGCATTGGGAGTACTGATCACGCAGTGACCGCCCGGCCTGAGCAGGGTGGCGACATCCGTGAGCAGGGAGAGCGGGTGGCGGAAGTGCTCGATCACCTGGTCGAGCGTCACGTAGTCGAAGCTGGCTGGCGGGAACATGTCGCCGCGGAACAATCCGACCGTGATCCGATAGCCGAAGCGCTCCGCTGCGCGACGGGCATTCTCGTCCGGATCGACGCCGTACGCCCTGCATCCATGTTGCTCGAAGTATCCTAGCGCCTGCCCCATCCCACACCCGATGTCCAGCACATCCACATTCTCTGGCACCCATCTGAAGGCTCGGGAGCGGTCGCCTTCCAGCCAGGCCGTCCAGCTACGCGTAGCAGCGTGCGGCTGCAGGTTATCGAGGTCGATGCTCGCGCGCGGGTAGTAGTCAGAGTATATGCGCGTGACCTCGGCTGGTGACAGATCGAGATGATCCAGGGTGACATGGCCGCAGCGGGTGCACTCAAGCAGCCGGAACTCGCCCGGATACCCGTAGCGATCGTCATATACACTCAGACTCTCGCGAATCGCATCGGAAGAGCATATGGGGCACTCAGGCATTGCGAAGCCCCATGAGCACATGGTCAGGGCCGATTGCGGGCAGTCCGTCGTACCGGCCGGACAACATCGCAGGAAGGGATCGGCGCACGACCACCGGCCAGGGGTTCCGGTAGCCGGAAGCCGCGAAGGTCGCCAGCCTTCTTTCGATACCGAACCCCGGCAGGGCATTGGCCAAGAACCGAGTCGAGGGAAACACGATGTGCTCGGGGTAGCGCACGTACCACCAGGCACTGCCAGCGAGCCGCGCCGACAGGCTGGAGGCGTTTCCGGTCAGAACCAACAGCTCCCCCCCGGGCGAGAGGGCGTCCCGGCATCGGCGCAGGAACGCGGGTACATCGTAGAGATGTTCGATGAGATCGAATGCAGTGAGTATGTCGAACTGCTCCCCATCGACCTCGTTCAGTTCCCTGAACCAGCGATGCCCTCTTTCCTGGAGCACAGGTCCGCACATCACCGAGTACTCGACTCCGGCTGTTCGGCAGCCGCGCTCCTTCGCGAAATCGAGAAACTGCCCCGTACTGCACCCGATGTCCAGCACACTGTTGCCCGGACGAAGGATCTGTCGCAGGGTGTCTACGACCTCAGAACACTTCGTGGCATCCCACCGCTCGGTCGACCAGCGCTCGCCGCTCACCCCGGTCGAGTAAAGCCGCTTCGCTTCCGCCGGGGGGACGGCGTTCTGCGTGAAGCGGGAGCCGCAGCTGCGGCAACGCCAGAGTTCGGGCTGACGGCTGAGTTGTATCTCATGTGTCGAGTATGACGTCTGCATCGGGGTCGAAGTTCGCCCGATGATGCTCAGGTCAGTAGATCCACAGAGCGGGCAGTAGGAGCAACGGTGGAAGTTGTCGACTAGCAAGGTCATCACCAGAACAGGCGTGAGTTCTCAGTGGTGGAAGAGCGTCTTGGGCTGAACAAGCACTTCTATTCTGGCTGGGCACCTGCTATATCGACTGGTTTGGCGGGGATACCCGCCACAATCGTGCGCGGCGGAACATCTTTGGTCACAACAGCGCCGGCTGCGACGATGGCCCCTGCATGTATGCGTACTCCCGGCAAGATGATCGCGCCAGATCCGATCCACACGTTATCCTCAATCGCCACAGGAGAAGATCGACTCGTATATCGGTACCGGTCCGCCCTTGGATCATGCGTTTGTGACGTAATAATGCTTCCAGCCGCTATCATTACTTCGTTGCCGACCACGACACCGCCTCCTCCCCATAGGTGCACATACTCGGCAACCGAACACTTAGCACCAAAAACGACTTTGTGTGGACTATGAATGACAACGTGCGGATAGATGTTTGTGTCGTCGCCAATCGACTTGAGGGTGGCTTTCCATCGAAGACGCCTTACCGCCGTTCGGAACCTCTGAATCCTTTGAGAGTTCCACTTACGGAACCACAGCCGAAAGAGGGAGGTCAACAGCGACTCAGCGGTTCGAACTATCCAGTTCTCGAAATCAATCCTCAGCGACTTCACGGCTGCATCCCGATTCTCTCGTCTCGCCCTAAAGGTCTACTCCAACCTTGAACTTGATGGAAAGGACCTGTTCACAGTTCATGCTACTTCAGCGTTGAGGACGCGTTCGAGGGACGGGGCCATGGAACACCGCGCGGCCCTCGCTGGGCAGGCTCGCGGCGAAGAAAGTTCAACCGTCGGCGATGCTCCAACTGCCAGATTGATTCACCGCACCCCATCGCCCATCGAACGCGACCCCGTCGCGGAAGGACGGCAGCACCTCGAACTGCTGGCAGCTATCGACCCATTCGAGGAAAGTAAGCCTCTCGTCGAAGGCACCGGCCGATATGGTGTAGTTGCCCGGCATCAGACCCATCCCGGTCGTCTGAAAGGACAACCGGAACCGGCCGGACGAGAGGTGAACCGTCTCGGTATCCCGCTGGTGGCTGCTCAGCAGCGGCCGCCCCATCGCGTCGAACACGATGAGCCAGAAGGACACCGGCTCGTTCGTCGTGCTCTCGCCGGTGAACTCCAGCCGAAAGTCCTCGCCGATGAGGAATGCGTTGGCGGGTTTCCCGTCGACGGTGGCGATGGACGCCGAGCCGAACTTCACTCTGCCGTCTCCACGATTGCGCATCTGGGGAACGATTTCCACGGTCGTGTGCTTCTGCGCAACGCGGTTATATTCGGCGACGACCTCGATGGTCGGTCCGATCGCTTGCAGGCGCCCGGCCGAAAGCAGAACACAACGGTTGCACAGCGCCGCGATGGTCCCCATGTTGTGGCTGACAAAAAGGATCGTACGGCCGCTGCGACCGATCTCTTCCATCTTGCCGATGCATTTCTTCTGGAATGCGCTGTCACCGACCGCCAGAACCTCGTCGACCACGAGAATCTCCGATTCGAGGTGCGCGGCCACGGCGAAAGCGAGCCGGACATACATGCCGGACGAGTACCTCTTGACCGGGGTGTCGAGGAACCTTTCCACCTCGGAAAATGCGATGATCTCGTCGAACTTCCGGTTGATCTCGGCTTTCGACATGCCGAGTATGGCGCCGTTGAGAAAAATGTTCTCTCGCCCGGTCAGCTCCGGATGGAAGCCCGTGCCGACCTCGAGCAGGCTCGCCACCCGCCCTCTGAGCACAGCCCGCCCGCGGGTCGGCTCGGTGATACGGCTGAGAATCTTGAGCAGGGTCGATTTCCCGGCACCGTTGCGACCAATGATGCCTACGCGCTCAGCTTGACCGATCTCGAAGGAAACATCGTCCAGTGCCCAGAACCGCTCGCGCGTTCTTCGCGGTGGCGTCTGGCCGCGGGTCAGGCGGTGCAGCAGTGCCCGTGCGCCGTCGGCCAGCACGTCTCGGAGGGCCACGTAACGCGGTCCGACCTCATGCCGGATGAGGTACTCCTTCCCGAGCTGTGACGTCCTGATCGACCAGGTCATGGCACCGCTAAATTACGTCCGCGAACGAACGCTCCGTCCGCCTGAAGTACGCGACACCCGACCAGAGCGTCAGCCCGGAAACCAGTGCGCTCAGGGCCGGCGCGGCGAGGCCCAGACGGTGATCGGGAAGAAGGCACCAGCGAAAGCCTTCGATCACGCCGACCATGGGGTTCAAAGCGTAGAAGAGGCGCCATGATTCCGGAAGCGCATTGGTACTGAAGCCTACCGGCGAGATAAAGAGGCCGAACTGCAGCAGGAACGGAACGACGTAGCGGAAGTCGCGGTATCGGACGTTGAGGGCGGCAAACCAGAGCGCCAAACCGATGGTCGCGGCGAACGCCAGCAGCAAAAAAGCCGGCAGAAGCACGACCCGGCTGGTCGGAAGCACGCCGTACCAGGCCATGAGGATAGCGAGCAGGACGAGCGAGATCAGGAGGTCGACAAGGCTCACTGCAACGGCGCCGATCGGGATGATCAGTCGCGGAAAGTACACCTTGGAGATGATGTTCGCATTCTCGATAAGGCTGTTGCTTCCCTCCGATACGGCGCTCGAGAAGAAGTACCATGGCAGCATCCCCGCGAAGACCAGGACAGGATAGGGAACTCCGTCCGATGGCAGCTTGGCGATACGTCCGAACACGATCGTGAAAACGACCATCGTCAGCACCGGTCGGATCACGCTCCACGCAACGCCGATGACAGTCTGCTTGTAGCGGACCAGGATGTCCCGCCAGGCGAGAAACGCGAGCAGCTCGCGAAACCTCCAAAGATCGCGCCAGTAATGGCGTTCGGCTCGTCCGGCCTCGATCACGAGTTCGAACGGTTCAGTCTTCATCCAGCAGCCCGCGCGCGCGCTCCAGTCTTCGCACCTCCTGACTTAGCTCCTCCAGATCCCGCTGGATCGCCTCGTGCTCTGCCAGCTTCTGCCTGAAGAAGCGCACAGCCGTTCGGGCCTTGGCCTGGATGCCCTTCGGCGTAAGCACGTAAATGTAGGCCTGCTTGTTCCGGCTGTTTACAAAGTTGGTGGCCTTGATTAAGCCCAGGTCTAGCAGCGCGCGGAGACCGTAGTTGATCTTGCCCACGCTGACGCCGAGCTCCTTGGCGAGCTCGCGCTGGCTCAACTCGGGGTTGGCCTCGAGGCGTTTCAGGATTCGGTAGCGGAACTCGTCACTGAGCACGAATACGATATCGGCATCTGCGTTCAACACTTGAACGCTGCGCATTAGAACATCAAACGCCCGGGCAAATCAAGAGGCTGCCGTCGCTGGAGAGCTACAAAGAGACCCCGGGATGAATTCGCCTGGGGCAGATAGCGCCGGTGCGCCGCCGGCATCAACAAGAAAGACGGCGAGAAGGAAGGGGCAAGCGATTCTTAGAAACCGTACGCCGCGTAGGCGAGCTACGGATATGCGTATGCTGGGTTGTCCCCAGCGGTGCGGCACAGGCTCGCTCGCGCTCTTCAGGAGGAGCTCGGCGAGCCCAACTGGGGCCTACTCGTGGAAATCGTAAGCCGAGTAGCCGTGCTTCTTCACCAGCTCGTCGCGCTCGGCCGACTTCAAGTCCTCGCGCACCATCTCGGCTACGAGCTGCCGGAAAGGCGTCCTGGCCCGCCAGCCCAGGCGCGCCTGGGCTTTGGAGGGATCACCGAGCAGCGTATCGACCTCGGTGGGCCGGAAGTAGCGTGGGTCGACCGCGACGATGCAGCGGCCCTCCTCGTCGTAGCCCTTCTCGCCTACGCCGTGCCCATCCCAGCGGATGCGCATGCCGAGCTCCTCGGCCGCCGCATTCACGAAGTCCCTCACGCTGTATTGCTGCCCGGTAGCGATGACGAAGTCCTCGGGCTCAGGCTGTTGCAGCATCAGCCACATGGCTTCGACATAGTCGCGTGCGTGGCCCCAGTCCCGCTTGGCGTCGAGGTTGCCCAAGTAGAGGCAACCCTGCAGCCCAAGCTTGATGCGGGCGAGCGCACGGGTGATCTTGCGGGTGACGAAGGTCTCCCCGCGGACAGGGCTTTCGTGGTTGAACAGTATCCCGTTGCAGGCGAAGAAGCCATAAGCCTCC